>Ga0308158_10000987_pt1 | contig 34760 bp, 43 predicted proteins | sample PhyBR2_FD_201038 | JGI IMG/M metagenome (GOLD analysis project Ga0308158, IMG submission 201038) | Phyllosphere microbial communities from UC Gill Tract Community Farm, Albany, California, United States - DLSLB.R2 | ecosystem: Host-associated > Plants > Phyllosphere > Unclassified | place: USA... | reverse complement strand
GGAGGGAACCCTCGGCCCCGCCTCCGCGCGCAACCTCTGCGCCACTTTCATCCCGAAGAACGACCTGCACGTCAGCCGCGCCAGTGGAGACAACGGAGTACTGGACAGTGCCCGCAGCGCCCTCGACCCCGGTCGTCACTGTGATGTCGTCAATCCGTGTCGCAGGAACTCCTGTGAGCCATACCGAGCGAGCCAGACCGGCGTAATTGAAGAAGTCGTGATGGTAGCTCTGCCGACGCTGGCCCGAGTCCACAACATTCACGTGTCCCGGCGGGATGGTGTGGATCGAAAGCTCGTTGTCCACGCCCACGGTCAGCCGGAAGGCCTTTCCAGGCTGCACGTGCTCGGTAATGTCCGCTTCAAACGGCGTGTAACCACCAACATGTTCCACCACCGGGACATCGTTGACATAAACCTTGCCGTGATGCGTAGCCGCGTCAAAGCGAATTACTGTCCGCTTGCTCTCCCATCCCTGGGGCACGAATACGTCACGCTGGTACCACACCCACCCCACATGGTCGCGGATCTTCGCGTCGAGGAAGAGGTCGTTATAGCTAGCTGGTACTGCTACATCCAGCGGACCAGGAAGCGGTGCGGACCACGGCTCCCGAAGGGTGGTCGCGTCGAGGGCAAACCGCCATATCCCGTCGAGGTTAACGAGGTCACGGGTACTTGAGGCCTGAGGTTTCAGCATTAACTGGATTCCTGACTGTTGGTTGTCATCGATCGCTCCGCGGAGCGGCAAGCGGTTGCCAAAAGCATAGCGGATGGTCGATTTTGTTGCGAGGGATTGAAGGCGTGATGAATATCACATAATCGAGGGACGGGCGCAGTTACCTAGGCAACAGCGCCCCAGAAGGCATCAAAGCGGCTGGTTGTTCCCCCGGATGTTCCCCTTAACCGCGGTCTGAAGGCAGTCAGTTTGTCAATGACAGACGCATGCAACCGATTGGCAGACCGTGAGCATTGGCGAGGGTCTGTCACCTCAGATGGGGACTCCTACCAGGGTGTTGTTGCAGCCGGAGGGAGCCTAGGTTGAACCCAAAGACTTTCCGGTGGAACCCCTGACAACCAGTTCGGTGTCTATATAGCGGGTCCGGGGACTTCTTTCGGGACTTTTGAGCGCTTTGAGCAGCAGGCCGGCAGCTTCCATGCCACAGGTTTCCATCGGTGCTCGAACAGTCGTCAGCCCGGGGGTGGTTAGATCGGCACCAAAGATGTCATCGAATCCGACGATGCTAATTCGGTCGGGCACGGCATACGCCGCCGCCTGAAGTTCCTGTAGAAGGCCGATTGCCAGGAGGTCGTTGTAGGCAATCACAGCCGATGCGCCGGAGTCTACAATCATCCGGGCAGCTGCTCGACCCCCCTTTATCGTGGGACTATCCGAGTCCAGCTTGACGGCCTCTATGCGGCACCACTCAGACGCCTGCCGGACTCCTTGCCACCGCCGCGTCGACATCCATGAAGCGTCTGGGCCGGCGATGAACGTTACCTTTCGGTGGCCGTGCCCGGCGAGATGACGTACCGCTTCTCCCAAACCCTTCTCTACGTCGGGAACAACACAGGTGATACCTTCCACGTCGCGGTTCACTACGATGACAGGCTTTTCCTGTGCCAGTTCCCTGATCCGGTCATCCTCCATGCGGGGGCTTGCCAAAATCAGACCGTCGACACTCGCCAGCATGCGTTGCGCGGCTGACTGCTCTTTCCGAGCAGATTCGCCCGATTCGGCAAGGATGACCGAATAGTCATGACCGGCAGCCGTATATTCCGTTCCCCGTATTGTTCCGAAGAAGGTTGGGTTCGCGACATCGGTAACGATGAGGCCGATAGTACTGGTCTTTCCTGTGGGAAGAGCCTTAGCGAATGGGTTCGCCTGATAGTTGAGTTCAGCGGCTGCCTCCTCAATGAGCTTGCGGGTGCCAACGCTTACCCTTCCGGGCTTGGTGAGGGCTCTGGAAACCGTCGAGGGATTTACACCCGCCAATTTTGCAATGTCGTAAATAGTGGCATTGGCTCTGGTGGGCCTGCCTTCGACTTTGCTTCGGAGAGTCTTCCGCTCTGCCTCGGGGGGTGAAAGTTCGGTCACCACTACAGCATCGTCAAGATGGACGTATAAATCAAGCGGTTGCCAATCGGGCGCGCTCTTCACCTTTTGGCGCTCATGGCGCTTGCGGTCGATTGCCGAAGTTACGCCGGATAGCGGCTCAAATAATGGTCCCGAGTCGGAATCGGCGTCTTGGCAACCGGTTGACAGAAAAAGTCAGCTCAGCGAGCATGGAGGCATGTCCAAGCCTCTTACTCACCCAGACCGGCTTCTTCCGGCTGATTCCGGAGTGCGCCGCGTCGCACGGTCACTTCTGGAGTCAGTGCAAGGCCTGCCGATACTTTCTCCCCACGGCCACGTTGACGCCGCCATCATCGAGCAGAACACCCCTTTTCCTGACCCCGCAGCGCTGCTGGTCAGCCCAGACCATTACGTCACACGGCTTATCCATGCCAGCGGTGTTCCACTGGACAGGCTCCGCACGTCCGCGGATGGGGAGCCGAATCCCAGGGAAGTCTGGCGCGAGTTTTGCAAGGCATGGTCACTTTTCGACGGGACCGCCTCAGGGCATTGGCTGCGCGACCAGTTCCAGTTCGTCTTCGGGCTGAGCCAGCTTCCCAATCCGGAATCGTCCGATGCCCTATATGACGAGATTTCCGCCAAACTGCAGGTGGAAGCGTTCCGTCCCAGACAGCTCTTCAAAGACTTCAATATCGAAGTGCTCGCTACCACGGACGATCCCTTGGACGCGTTGGAGAGCCACCAAGCACTCGCCGATGACCCAACTTTCCACGGTCGGGTATTGCCGACGTTCAGGCCGGACGCTTATCTCAATATCGCCCACCCAGACTGGGCCGCCAACGTTGACCGCCTACTTGCGGTAGCGGGCGACGGCGGCACCGGCTACGGTGCTTATCTCACTGCGTTGGAAAATCGACGTCGCTATTTCATTGACCGCGGCGCGGTGTCCGCCGACCACGGCGTCTGGACCCCTGCCACGCTGAAACTCGATGCAGCCGAGGCGGCACGGCTGTTTGACCGGGCCCGCTCGGGCCACGCCACGCCGGAGGACCGGGACGCCTTCGAAGCCCACATGATTTACCAGATGGCCCGGATGTCCGTGGAGGACGGCCTGGTGATGACCATCCACCCCGGCTCGTACCGCAACCACCACCAGCCCACATTCGAGGCATTCGGTGCGGACACCGGCCACGACATCCCATTTGGCATCAACTACACCCAAGCTATCCAGCCTGTGCTGTCGGACTTCGGCACCGCCAAAGACTTCCACCTGGTGCTGTTCACCCTGGACGAAACAGTATTCTCCCGGGAACTTGCCCCGCTGGCCGGCTTCTACCCCTCCGTATACCTTGGCGCGCCGTGGTGGTTCCTCGATGCCCCCGACGCCATGCTGCGTTTCCGCTCCGCGGTCACCGAAACAGCTGGGTTCTCACGGTTCTCAGGCTTCATTGACGACACCCGTGCTTTCTGCTCCATCCCCGCGCGTCACGAGGCATCCCGAAGGGTAGAGGCTTCATTCCTCGCCCGCTTGGTGGCAGAGCACCGGATAAACGAGGAGCGAGCATTCGAAATCATGGTCGACACGGTAGACGCCTCTCCCCGCCGGGTGTTCAAGCTATGAGCGCCAGCCCGCGCGGCTCGGGGCCTGAGGCAGGCCAGCCAACGCCCCTGCTTAATCGACAAATGCAAGGAGCCCCCCAAACGGCGCCTGTACGGATCGTCCACTTGGGATTGGGAGCCTTCCATCGGTCTCACCAAGCCTGGTACACCCAGCACGCTGGCGACGCGGAGCAGTGGGGGATAGCGGCCTTTAGCGGCAGGCGTCCCGATGCCGCTAACACCCTGGCTGCTCAGGACGGCTTGTTTACGTTAGTGCAGCGCTCCGGTGAACGGGACGACTTCGAACTCGTGGGCAGCATCGCGGAAGCGGTTGATGGTGCGGACGTGCAGCGTTTGAAGGAACTGGTTGCATCCCCACAAACCGCTGTTGTCACCCTGACCATCACCGAAGCTGCTTATGCAATCGACGGTCTCCCCGCAGGAGAATTGGAGTCCTCGACACCGCTGGGCCGCCTTGTCCTTGCCCTGGCCGCCCGCCGGGACTCGGGTGCGGGGGCCCTCGCCGTCGTCTGCTGCGACAACCTGGCACACAATGGCACGGTGACGCGGAACGCCGTTCTCGGCCTCGCTGCGTGGCCGGCAGGTCAGACGGGTTCTTTCGCGGGGTTGGCGGACTGGATCGATGCGAACGTGAGCTTTGTCAGCACGTCTGTCGACCGAATCACCCCACGGACTACACCGGCGGATCTTGACCTGGTTGCCGACACGTGCGGATATCGTGACGCAGCGGCGGTGGTCACCGAGCCGTTCCATAACTGGGTCCTTAGCGGGGAATTTCCCGCCGGCCGGCCGCGCTGGGAAGACGCCGGTGCAGTGTTCGTGGACGACATAGAACCTTACGAGAACCGCAAGCTGTGGCTGCTCAACGGCGCGCATTCCATCCTGGCGTACTCGGGGCTGTTCCGAGGGCACCAGACTGTGGCCGAGGCACTGTCCGATTCCGTGTGCCGGGACGCGGTTGAGGAGTTCTGGGATGAGGCCGCACGGCACCTGCCTGCCAGCCTGCGTATTCCGGAGTACCGGTCCGCTCTTCTGGAACGGTTCAGTAACAGCAGAATTGCACACCACCTGGCACAGATCGCTATGGACGGCACCAGCAAACTACGAATGCGTTCTCTGCCCGTCATGGCCGCCGAACGTGCCGCAGGCCGGGCCGGTGACGGGGCAGCGCGGATGATCGCTGCCTGGCTCGCCTACGTGTCAACAACCCCCGGGTTTCAGGATCCCCTCGCCACGGACATCAAGAATGCGCTAACTCTTGAGGGGAGCGAACGCACCTCCGCGCTTGTGGCGCTGCTGAATGCGGAACTCGCCGGGGACTCTGGCCTCGTTGCCCGTCTGGATAGCATGCAGGCCGCTTTCGCTGCCGAATCTGCCCCCAATATTTCCGCTTCTGATCTCGCCGTCCGCTAAGGTACCGGCTTCAACTGGAAGGACAACCATGAAAATTATTGCCGCCGAGGTCTTCGTGACCAGTCCGTCCCGGAACTTCGTGACGCTCCGGATTACGACGGAAGATGGTGTGACCGGTATTGGTGATGCCACCTTGAACGGGCGGGAGTTGGCTGTTGCGGCGTACTTGAAAGAGCACGTCGCGCAGCTGCTGATCGGCAAGGACCCGCACCGGATTGAGGACACGTGGCAGTTCCTGTACCGGTCCTCGTACTGGCGGCGCGGCCCGGTGACGATGGCGGCGATCGCTGCGGTGGACATGGCTCTGTGGGACATCAAGGGCAAGCTGGCGGGGATGCCGGTGTACCAGCTGCTCGGCGGGGCGTCCCGGAATGGTTTGCGGGCGTACGGGCACGCGTCGGGGTCCGATATTGAGTCGTTGTTCGATTCCGTGCGCGAGCATTTGGAGCTGGGCTATAAGTCGATCCGGATCCAGACCGCGGTCCCGGGGATCAAGGCCGTGTACGGTGTGGCGGCGCAGGCGCAGGCGTCGGGGGAGCGGTACGACTACGAACCGGCCGGGCGCGGTGCGTTCCCACAGGAGGAGGACTGGGACACCCGCGCGTACCTGCGGCACCTGCCCACCGTCTTCGAAGCCGTGCGGAACGAGTTCGGTCCAGAGATCCCGCTGCTGCATGACGGGCATCACCGGATGACGCCGATCCAGGCCGCGAAGCTGGGCAAGGCGCTGGAACCCTACGACCTGTTCTGGCTCGAGGACTGCACGCCGGCGGAGAACCAGGAGGGCCTGCGCCTGGTCCGTCAGCACACCACGACCCCGCTGGCGATCGGGGAGATCTTCAACACCGTGTGGGACTACCAGACCCTGATCAAGGAACAGCTCATCGATTACGTCCGGGCCGCCTCCACGCATTTTGGTGGGATTTCGCCGTTGAAGAAGGTGATGGACTTCGCCGCCCAGTACCAGATCAAGTCAGGCTTCCACGGGCCCACCGACATCTCGCCGGTGGGGTTCGCGGCGCAGTTGCATGTGGGGTTGGCGATCCATAATTACGGGATCCAGGAGTACATGCAGCACTCGGACAAGACCAACGAGGTCTTCGAGCAGTCCATGACCTTTGTGGACGGGTACCTGCACCCGGGCGACAAGCCCGGCATCGGGGTCGAATTCAACGAAGAAGCCGCCGCAGCCTTCCCTTACCAGCAGGCCTACCTGCCCTACAACCGCCTGGTCGACGGCACCGTCCATGACTGGTGAGGCACGGGCCGCGAAGCCCCGTGTGGTGGTGATGGGCGTCTCCGGCTGCGGCAAGACCACCATAGGCGGCCTCGTGGCCCACGAACTGGGCGTCCCGTTCCTGGACGGCGACTCGCTCCACCCTATGGAGAACGTCGCCAAAATGGCTGCCGGAACACCCTTGACCGACGAGGACCGCTGGCCCTGGCTCGCCACGGTTGGAGCCGAGCTGGCACAGGCAGGTGCCGACGGGCTCGTCCTGGCCTGCTCCGCATTGCGCCGCAGCTACCGCGACGCCATCCGGAAACAGGCGCCGGACACGGTCTTCCTGCACCTGCACGGCAGCAGGGAGGTCCTCAGACAGCGACTTGAGGGTAGGTCAGGCCACTTCATGCCGCCCGCGCTGCTGGACTCCCAGCTCGCCACCCTCGAACCGCTGCGGGCGGATGAACGCGGCGTGGTGGTCGACATCGCCGCACCCGTCAACGAAGTGGTCGATGGCGCAGTCAGTGTCGTATCTGCAAGTGCGTTCCGTGTCCCAGCTCCCCCACATGAATGAGAACTGGTCAACGCAGCAGCATGGCGGGGGATCAGCACGCGTTGATTCGGTCCCCAGCAGCCTGGGAACGTTAGGAAAAGTTGTGGTTCTCGCCCCTGGGGCATCAGCAAACTTGGTGCACGAGATATTCGGCCTCCAGAGGGCAGTGCGGTGGATCTCTGCATCCACTTCACGCGGAGAAGGAATAGGCTCCGCACTGCATTTTGTACTTCGGCTCGTAGGTGAGGGGGAATGCCGGGCGGCCGAGCTCGCGGCGCGACTTGGGATTGGCGCTCCCGTCCTCAGTCGGCATATCGCGGAGTTGGAGGAGCGGGGGCTGGTCATCCGTCGGAAGGATCCCGATGATGGCCGTGCCCTACTTGTCGCCATCACGCCGTCTGGTCTGGAAAGACTGCATCAGTTAGACACGCAACGATCCGCCGCTTTCCAGGAGCATCTTTGGGACTGGAATGAGGAAGACGCTGTCAGGGCCGCTGAGACACTGCACCAGCTAACCCTGTCACTCACTAAGTCTGCTGCGACCGGCCGGAACGCAACTCACAAGGACTATCAGGTTTCTGTCCTGTAGGCCAGAGCATATCAATGTACTACAGAATCAGAAGTTCGAGCGACAGGCTGGTTTGATGAAGTCGCATATTCCTCAGGCAATGGCGGGGCGAAAAGGGGTTGTCCTCCGTTACCGCGTGCAGTGCTGGGACCGTTCTTCCGGTTTAGTTCTACGAATCCTTCGGGAAAGCAAGATGCCAAATAGGCGGTAAGTAGTCGGACAACCTCGGTTGCTCCTAATCATCCACTGGCTACGAAGCTAGTCAGGGGATCTCATTTGACGACCTATGGCTTTAGTGTTCCCGACCAGCAGGAGCTGTTGCTCGTCAGACACTATGCGCATCCTCCGGGCCATACTGCCTCCCAGGTTTCCTCGAAATTGAAAGGCCCTGCGCCTAGGAGAGTTACGTCAGCCGCAGTGCACTATGAGAATGGGGATGCAAGTGAATTTGCTGCCTGAATTCAACCTTGTTGATGGCATCTTGTTGTGGCCGCTTGTTTTTCTCGCGACTCTATTCACCATCGTTCTTAGCTGGCGGCAGATTCATCAGTGGTGGCTCGCCGCCGCCTGGATCTACGTAGGGGGAGCTTTACTTGCGTGGCTGATCCTATACGTGTTCGAGTTCATTTTGCATGTCCCTTTTAAACTCCCATGGCAGGTTAGGGCCTGGCTCACTTCCTTTGTCGCTGCATCGCTACTGACGGTTGTGTCCTGCCGGAAGTCTCCTCGGTGGAAAAAAGTGCTGGCTATAGGTGCCATCGCGGTTTATGCGCTCACGACCTTGGTAGGGATCAACGCCTACTACGGTCTCCGCGCCCCCTTTTAAATGTTGTTTAGTGAAGCGGGTAAAGCGTCATCGGAGTCGAGATTATGAAAGGAGAACGCGATATGGGTGCCGTTGGAGCTCGCCCCGGCAAAGGTTCCGCTAATCTTGATCCTCGACAACCCTCATCCCACTTACCTGGGGTGGTGATGCCATGAGTGCTCCGCACACTAGGGCAGACGGCACCAAGGGAATTTTCCGACGGTCTCTACTTGGCGCGGGACTTTGCATGATGTCATACGGTCTAATTGAATCAATCCGTCAGAATCAAAAAGTGGACAAAATAGAATCGTCGGAAGATGAACATGAAATGCTTCCCACTTCTCCGGACGAAGAAGTGCAGTTCCCTCAGGTCCCAACGAAACAATCTGTTCCCAGCCGGGAGGACATAATTCGGAACTTTGCCCAACATGTCCCCGCCTACTGGGGGCTCGAGGCGCCGGGAGTGCTAAAAAAGTTACCCGGTGATTCGACAGGAGCGGCCCTTACAGTGGACTTTTGCGGAGGTCCCGGGGGTAATGCCGTGGATATGCTGCTACTGAACGCCCTGCGGGATAACGGAATCCCAGCCACCCTTTTCCTGAACTCACGCTGGATTAGTGCAAATCCATTGAAGAGCCGAGAGCTTGCGAACGATCCTTTGTTCGAGCTGGCAAATCACGGATCCACACACTCTCCTTTGTCGGTGAACGGAAGAAGTGCGTATGGTCTTCCAGGGACGAACTCGCCAGAGGAAATCTACGACGAAATAATGCTAAATAACGCCGTTCTGGAAGATCTAACTGGGCAATCCCAGCTCTTTTTTCGGCCTGGGACCGCATATCTGGATGATGTAGCTGCGCAGATAGTACACACTCTAGGGCTCACCCCAGTGGGTTTCAGCATCAACGGTGATGGAGGTGCCACCTTCACTGATTCAGTCGTTTCCCGAGAAATATCAGTCGTTGCACCAGGTGACATAGTGATCATCCACGGCAACCATCCGGAGGGTGGAACAGCGAAAGGACTAATTAAGGCATTAACTACTTCACAGACCCTGTCCAGCAAATTCATTCACTTCCCACCCATCGTGCCGTAGATAAGTCGCGTGTAGGGGCACTCGGGAAGCTAGAACTCCGGGCCGGCCGATTGCCCTCTGCCTATTCACCTTATTCACAGCAAAGGAGCGAGTCGTTCGAGAAGTGCCGAAGGTAAGCGCACGCAGGAGCTTGAGGTGCTCAAAGCAAATCGACCGCTTCTCATCATGCGCCTCGCCTCAGCGACTCTGCTGGCGTCATTCTTTTAGCACTACGACGGAGCAATAGGGCACAGCATGATTGAAAATGAACCCGGTATACACATCCGCTCTAAGTGATCGACGCGCCCGCCGCCCCGTGAAGGAGGAGTTGTGTCCAGGTTTCGTATCCTTTGCCAGCCAGGACTGCCATCCCGGTAAAAGGCGGTAACCATTTTCCGGACTGGCCGCGTCTTCTTTCGCTTGAAATCATCACGGTGGAAGAGCCTTGGAGGAAAGACGAAAGCTTAAGCGGTCAACGCACTGATACCCGCTGCTTTGGAACGCAGGCACGGAATTCTTGTGATCGAACGAGACTACGGTAAGTACACCGTCCGCGTCGATCAAGAAGTGCCATGTGGCATGACCCAGGAGCCCCGCCGTCGAATCCCAGCAAAGCTGACGCTCCACGTAAGATACGTGCACGCCCTTCTGATGACCTACCGCCAAGCTGACATCAAAAGCCCATGACATGGGAGGCACCGCCAAATAGGCAAGGCCCTCAATTGTTCTTCAACACCTTCGCCCGTGCACAAGCTGTGGCGCCATACCTGTGGTCGATCACAACCGGTAACCGGTCGCCGGTCGTCCTGTTCGTCCAGCAAGCGCTCCCTTTTTACTCAATGGTGAATCGCCTCCTTCGAAGTTCTGGACCCAGTCTTAGCGACCCCCTCGTGGCGGCGGCCCTAGGAGAGATAGTGCGCCCGCCAGCGCCGCCCCTGAATATTCGGCTGCGACACGTCTGCGCATGCCAAGGAATAGTTTGATCAGCCCCAACACAAGCAAGTATTGCCCCAGCTCAAAGACGTAGAAGGGCGTGGACCGGTCGACGGTGATGATTGCTACGACTCCAAACATCAACGACACCACCGCGTCCAATCCGAGGAAGGCCGCCACGGGTGACCGCCGGGGTAGAGTCCGGGCCCGGATCAGGGCCCGGTTGCCGCTGGCCCAGGCGTTCCCAAGAAGCGCCACGCTTAGCAGGACGTTCAACGGCGCAACCAAAGTTCCCACATGGCTGACACCGAAGACAACCAGTCCAGCCATGAGCAACACCAATCCGGCCCATCTCCGCTGAAGTCGGTGTTCAGCCCGGAACCGCGAGAAGTAACGCCCCAGCCGGAACACCAGGTAGAAGCAGATGACCGTCGTCGCGAACGCACCAAGCACTTGCACTGCCAGGTCCGGCACTGACATAAACAACAGCCCGCATGCAGTGATTGCCAGCGCCCGGAACGCGGCGCGTTCCCGGACCAATCCGGAGTAGTCGGCCGCCTGTAGTGCCTGGACGGCCGCGCGCCAACCGATCCGCAGCCCGTTCCTGGTCTTGGTACGGGCCCGGATCAGTGAAAGGATCACAGATTCGAAGCTTCCCTTGCCATGGTCGGGTACGTCCTGCAAAAGTATGCCGCCACCGGCAGCCAGAGAGTCGAACAGCCCTTCCGTGAAATCCCGCCTGTCCGACGGGCCGGCCCCTTCGAGCCAGGTGTCAACCGCACGGTTGAGTAACTCCGCCCGCGGGGATATCGCCGGCCTTTCTACGAGGGACTCGCCTTCGACCTGCCAAGTCATGACGTCGTGCTGGACGAGGCCGCGGCCACTGCTGGCGACGATGTAGGTCGGCGCTTGCGAATCGAAGATCCTGCCGATAACGGCGAATTCAGGCACTATTTTCACGGTGCGGTCCGAAAGCCGTGACAGGGCCTGACCATCGAGGATGTCGGGGCTGAAGCCCGGTCCGTCATTCGTGTATATCCCAACGACCCGCGCCTCGTCAGCCTGATCAAGATGCAGTGCGGCGTACACCGCGAGGTTGCCTCCCTTCGAGTGGCCTCCCACCATGACGGGCCCGGGGTTTTCCGCCATCCTCCGGCACAGGTAGTCCACCGCGAGCATCTGTGACTGGGTGGTTTCGAAACTCATGGTGAAGTCCTCCCGCCACCCCGTGATTGTGGAGTCTGTCCCCCGGAATGAGATGTAGGTGTGGCCGTCATCAAGTTGGATGGTGACCGCGGCAAACTGCGTGCCCGTCCCGTGGTCGGTGACATCCACGTAGCCCGAAAGCAAGGCGTTGCGGAATCGTGCAGATTCCCCCATGGCTTCCACCAGCGCCTCCGGTACAAACACCAGCCGCTGGTCGGGGGCGGATCCGGGTGCCCGGCCTGCCAACGCCCGTGCGGCGTCCACCACGGTGGTCTGGCCACCGGTTTCAGGGCTTGGCACGACGCCGGCCAATCCGACATTCGACAGGGCGGCGAGGACAAGGTTGTCCACGATGTTGAATGGTCGTTCGGCGAAGGTCAGGTCACCGCGCCACCGGACATAGTCAAGCAGGTTTGCCATTCAAGGGCCTCCTAAACTGCCTGTGCCGCTCCTGCGCAGATTGGACGTCGCCTGCACGGCTGACCAGGTCGCTTTGCCGGGCTGGACCAGCCCGTTCTGGTAAGCGAAAACCACTAGTTGGGCTCGGTCACGTGCACCGGTCTTTGTCATGGCCCGGTGGAGGTGGGTTTTTGCGGTTGCCGGACTGATGAACAGCCGTTCACCGATTTCCTGGTTAGACATGCCCAACCCGACCAGGGCCACGAGTTCGACTTCCCGCGGCGTGAGGTCTTCGAGGCCGGCGGTGAAGATTGTCCGTTCCTGTTGGGGCAACGCGAGGAAGTGCCTGACCAAGGCCGTTGTCGCCAAGGGTGAGAGCAACGATTCTCCTGCCGCTACCGTTTGGATGGCGCTGATCAACTCGGCCGGTTCAACGCCCTTGCCGAGGAAGCCGCTGGCGCCGGCCCGGAGCGCTTCCATCACCAGCTCGTCGGTCTCGAACGTTGTCAGGACGAGAATTTTGACTCCGACCATCGCCTCATCGGCAGTGATCCGGCGAGTGGCCTCGATGCCGTCCAGTTGAGGCATGCGGATGTCCATGAGCACGACGTCGGCCCGTTGCGCCAGTGCCTTCTCCACGGCCTCGGCACCGGTGGCTGCTTCACCCACCACTTCGATGTACGGGACCGATTCGAGGAGGAGCTTGAACGTTCCCCGCAGGAGCGCCTGGTCGTCTGCCAGCAGAACTCTGATGGTCACGGTTTATCCCGGAGGACGCCTGGCCCTGTTGGGATAAAGGCATGGACTTGGTAGCCACCATCCGGCAGAAGGCCTGCACCGAATTTGCCTCCGGCGATGGCTGCCCGCTCCCGCATGCCGATCAGCCCGTGGCCGCCGCCCGCTGGCCGGTGCGTGCGTATATCTTCCTGGTCTTGGGGCGGCCGGTGGTTCGTGACGGTGATCTCCAGCATGGTTCTTCTCCAGTGCAGGATTATGTCGATTGCCGCCCCGCGCGCGTGTTTGGCGGCATTGGTCAGCGATTCCTGGATGATGCGGTAAGCGCTCAGGTCGTTCAGTGGCGGCATGGCCACAGGGGATCCGGACTCGTCGAACCGAACGGTGTTCCCTGCGTTGCGGAATGCCTCAAGCATGACCGGAAGATGTTCCAGGGTGTGGGTCGGCGCCAGGGCGCCCGACTCTGCCAGGCTTGCCGGGTCCGGCGCGGACACCACGGCTTCCTCCCGGAGCAACCCGACTGTGGCGCGCAGGTCATCTATGGCCTTTCGAGTATGGGCGGTGATGTTTCCCAGGGCGGTCTGCGCTGCCTTCGGATCGGTGTTCAATAGGTAGTTGGCCACCCCTGCCTGCGCGTTGACGAGGGTCAGATTATGGGCCAGGACGTCATGCAGTTCGCGGGCGATCCTCATCCGCTCAGCCAGCACCTCTTGGCGGACGTGCTGTTCCTGGGCCTGTTCACGCCGTTCCCGTCCCAGTCGGCGGTGGCGCACGGCCGTTCCGATCGCGGTCGCGATGACCACCAGATTGCCCATCAGCAGCGTTGTCGCGACAAGGTTCTCCGGATAAAGGACGAAGGCGGTGGTGCAAAGAACTGCGGCGGCAGCCAGGCCCGCAATCCAGGCCCGGGCCGGCTCCCTGTGGAGGGACAGGGCGTAGACAGCTGCCATCGTGGCTATCGGAACGGGCTGGAACGCGGTAGCCTTCGAGGCGTCGAAGCTGCCGGTCAGCAAGGGTTGGAGTACCAGGTGCGCCACTTCGACGGCGACGACGGCCACCAGCGTAAATTCCGGCCACCGGTTCCGGAAGAACAACGGAACGTAGGAGGCTGCGGTGACGGCGACCAGCCCGGGATCGGGCGGCGCCGAGTAGTTACTGCGCCCCCACAGGCCGGCCACCATAGCCGCCAAGGTCAGGACCATGAAGGCTGCGCTTCTCCAGGCCCCGCGTGGGAGCGCACTGGGGCGTCCTGCGGCACCGGTCCTGGAAAGCGAAATTCGAAGCATGTGACTCAATCGGTAGTGGCTCCGCCACCGGGAGGGTCGGTGACCAAGAATGGAGGAGGGACCAACTGGTCAGCGGTGGAAGACCCACCGGCCCGATGGACCCAACGATCATCGTAGTTTCATTCCCGGGCGGCCCGGGAAGACGGCGCCTGCCCCTGCCCCGCTGCGAGGACAGCGTGCCGGGCCAGGGGCAGGTCGTTGACTTAGGCGTTCACGAGTTCCCCGTCATGGCTTTCCTCCTTCACAACGGGCTCTTTGTCCAGGATATGTCCCTCGGTGTCGATGTCAGGAATGATCCTGTCCATCCACCGAGGTAGCCACCAGGCCGACGTGCCGAGCATGGCCAGCAGCGCGGGCATGAGGACCAGCCGGACGATGAAGACGTCCGCGACTACCCCGACCACCAAGCCAAAGGAGATCGACGCGGCGATGGCCATGGGGCTTGAGGCAAACCCGGCGAAGACAACCGCCATAATGGTTCCCGCGGCGATCAGTACGGGAGCTGAGCGGGTGAAGCCTGCCACGATGGCGTCCTTGGGCTGCAGTCCCTTCGAGTACATTTCTCGGATTCGGGATACCAGGAAGACCTGATAGTCCATGGCCAGGCCGAACAGGACGCCCACGAGCAGAATGGGCAGCAGGCTAAGCATGGGATCGCCTTGCGGTGCGGCGATGATCGGATCCAGCCAGCCCCACTGGAAGACGGCGACGCTTCCACCGAAGGACGCTGCGACTGACAGTAGGAATCCCAGGGTTGCGATGACGGGCACCAGGACTGAGCGGAACATAATGGTCAACAGCACCAGGGACAGGACAATGATGACCGATAGGTACTGGATGAGCGCCAAGTTCAGTCGGGCGTCTTCATCTATGTAGATAACGGCCTCGCCAGTCACTTCGAGGGTGACACCGGAGACATTTGAGTCGTTGCGCAGTGCTTTAACCAGCCCTTTGGTTTGGTCATCGACAGGGCTTCCGTTGGGGATCACCGTCAACAGTGCCGCATCGTTGACTGCGTTCACCTTGCCGGGGACCACCTTCTGGACGCCGTCAATTGCGCTGATGTCCTTTCCGATTTCCGGCATCTTGGCGCTGATGCTCTCACCTTCAGCGAGCACGATCAACGGGCTTTGAACGCCGCCGAAGTCATTCTGGATGAGGTTATAAGCCGCCCGCTGCGTGGACGTGGGGTCGTCGCCGCCGGGGATGTTGTAGGCAGTCTTAAGGTCAAGGGCCGGCAGAGCAACAATGGCAAGGACGACGACACCGCCGAGGATGGAAAGAACCGGACGCTTCACCATGGTCATGGCCCAGCCAGCCAGGAATCCGCTGCGGCTGTCCCGGCCGGCGGCCTTGACGGTGCCTAGGGGCAGGTTGCGCTCTTTCCTCGGAAGTACCCTCAGGCCCAGGGTCCGCATCATCACCGGCAGCAGCGTCAATGCCATGAGGACCGCAACCAGGACCGCGAACGCGGCGGCCAGGCCCATTTCGGTAATGACGCTGATGTTCACCACGCTGAGTCCGGCCAAGGCAATCAGGACGGTCATCCCGGCGAAGACCACGGCGGTTCCAGCCGTTCCCATAGCACGGGCAACAGCATCGACAACGGTCCTTCCTTCACGTAGTTCAGTACGGAACCGGGAAAAGATGAACAGGCTGTAGTCGATGCCCACGGCCAGGCCAAGCATCGCTGCAAGGATCATGACGGTGTCGCCCACCGGGAAGAACGCGCCGTACGCGAAGATGCCCACCAGGCCCACACCCACCCCGAAAGCCGCGACGAAGAGATTGGATCCTGCCGCACGCAAGGACCCGAACGTCACCAGGAGCACCAGGAACGCGACCAGCACGCCGATGAGCTCACCGGACCCGGGCTCCGGCGCACTGGTCTGCAACAGGTTTCCGCCCAGCTCCACGCGCAGGTTGTCCGGCGCCTGGTTCCGCAGGTCCAGTGCCGCCTGGTAGTCCGCCTTCTTTTGTTCGGTGGATCCCAGCCCTTCATAGGTCAGGGTGGAGACAGCAAGGTCCTTGCCGGGCGAAATGTAGGGTGCTGCCGGATCAAGGGGATTGGAAACGGCCGTCACTCCGGGCAGTTCGGACGCCCGGGCAAGGAACTGTGATAACTCGCCAGCCACAGCAGGGTCCGTAACCGCGCTGCCGTCAGGCGCTTCGAAAACCAGCTGCAGGGTACCGGCCCCTTCAGCTTTACCTGCCATCGAAGGAAACTTTTCCCGGACCTTGTCCAACGTCCGGGCGGCGTCTGTTCCGGAAGCAGAAGCGGACGCGGCGGCGGCAGCAGGCTTGTCAGCCCCGGAACCGACCGCAAGAAGACCAATAAGCGAGACGACGATGAGGAGCCACCCACCCAGCACCACCAATCTGTGACGGGCAGCGAAGCGGCCAACCCGGGAGAGGAAAACGGACATCAGGAACCTTTCAGGCAATGGAATTACTCCCTCAAGTCTTCCCAAGCGGCCCTCCCCGGTCGTCCGCGGAACGACTCGATTTGGCCTACAACAATTGGTGTACCTCGCGGCCTGAGGTGCACCATAGGTGACAGGCGACCTCTTGCCGCAGCGGCCGATGCGCCCGGAAGCTGCTGCAATTGCCCAGCCAATCCAGTCGCTCGATATTGCCGTCCTCAATCTGATGGAAATCCGCAGCCTCGCGCAGGGTCTACTCCTCCCGTACGATGTCGACGGCAGCTAGTTGCTGGCCAAGCGGCCACGGACAAAACGGGACGAAATTAGGCCCACAGCCCACGGCCGGACCCGCGTGACAGGTCAACGGCCGCCGTTTACGGCCTCTCCCCCGTCCATTTCCGAACGCCGATAGTTGATATTATGTAAAGCTGAAGGCTGCGTATTGCATCAGATGCATCATCTCGGGGCCTCTTCCGCCCGCCGACAAGGATGTCGTTCCTGCCGGGCAACAACGCGGGTCCTTGGCGTCAGGAAGATTCCGGGAGCCGTCCCGAGGTTGTCAGCCTTCGCACTCGATGCAGTAGGACTGGCCGTTGCGTTGGAGGGCGAGCTGGGACCGGTGCCGGACCAGGAAGCAGATGCGCAGGTGAACTCGTCCTTGCCCTGCGGGACGACCTGGACGATGAGTTCCTCGGAGACGATTTCCCCGCCGGGCGTCAGCCCTTCGTCGTCGGCCACGTCCAGCTCGGTCACGACGCTGCGGGCATCAGGGGCGTTGGCGGACTTCAGTGCCTCCAGGGAACGGTCCTGGGATTCCTTGACGTCGGAACGGACTTCGTCGTAATCGGTAGCCGCGGTGGGCGGTCCTCATTTCAGTCTTTGACCGGTCTTTCCCGACCAGAGGGCAACGTACACCAAGGCCGGGATGTTCCCCTGCCGGACGTGCGTGCGTTCCTTGGCAATTAGTCGTCAGGCGGTTTTGGACAGACCCGTGTCTTGACCTCTGCGATGGTGGGGTCGACACTCGGTCTCACACCGCGAGGATTGGAGGCCGCCGTGAATGGTCAGCGCATCGGCTACGTACGGGTGAGCACCATGGACCAGAATGAACTGCGACAGCTCGAGGGCCAGGTCCTGGACCGGGCGTTCACCGACAAGGCCTCCGGCCGGGACACCGCAAGGCCGCAGCTGACCGAGCTGCTGCGGTTTGTCCGCGACGGGGATACCGTGGTCGTGCACAGCATGGACCGGCTCGCCCGCAACCTCGATGACCTGCGCGCCCTGGTCCAGGGGCTCACCCGGCGCGGGGTCCGGGTGGAGTTCCTCAAAGAACAGCTCGTCTTCACCGGCGAGGACTCCCCTATGGCCAACCTCATGCTCTCCGTCATGGGCGCCTTCGCTGAATTCGAACGCTCCCTGATCAAAGAACGCCAGCGCGAAGGCATCGCCCTGGCCAAACAACGCGGCGCCTACAAAGGACGGAAAAAGACCCTCACGCCGGAGCGTGCAGCAGAACTGGTTGAACGCGCCGGCAGCGGTATCCCGAAAGTCGTCTTAGCCCGCGATTACGGAATCAGCAGGGAAACGGTCTACCAGTACCTCCGCCACGCAGCGTTGAAGTAGGCCCCTCCCCCGCGTTCCCAGATAACCCCGCCGTTTACCCTGCAGGGTCGTCCACCGAACTCCGGCGCTGACCTTGGCAGGAGTTTCGCCAAGGTCAGCGCCGTCCGCCGGCATCGCCTCACAAACGCCAGGGGTGGTGTCCATGTGCGAACGGGCGGAGGGAGGCACCGTTACCCCGCCGCGAAGTAAGCGGCGGGGTGGAAGTCGCATGCTTTACCGTTCGGGCAACGTGTTGTCCCAGTGGTCGCGCCAGTTTCCGTACAGTCCATCGTTCAGGTCTGCAGAGGGGTGACGCCAACGCCGACCGCTGGTGGGCAGAGGCGGGAGTCGGTCCGGGTCCTGGCCAGGCGAGCAGGTGCCCGGGCGCTGGTAGGCCGAAGGGGTTGCTGTCTTCCTGTGCGCTGAAGTCGGCCTTGTAGGTTGTTGCTGGTGTGGGAGCTGCACAAGATTTGGCCGCTGTGGAAGCTCCTTCCTCTGCCGTTTGATGTCCTCAAGGAGCCTGCCGACATCTTTGAAACCCGCTGTGCCTTTGTGAATCTGGGAAAGGTCCAGCAGGTCGGTCTCACCCCAGTACCTCCTCAGCAACGTCTCTTCTCCGGGGTATCCCATGCCTTCTGCCATGATGAGCGCGTGGCCGCCTTCGTCCAGAAATAGTAGTCTGGCCACTTCTTGGGCGGCCGGGGAAGCTGCGCTGCCGTAGACATCTGCCAGGGAGCCCCACGTATGGAGCAGCGCGTCGAGTACGTATTCGTCTTTCAGCGTTTGGCGGACCTTTGAGTGGCTGAGCTCCAGAATGTCCATGACCAGCCCGTTGGGCATCGTCGGGGAGTGCTGCCCGCTAAGCCGCAAGAACGCATCGACCCTTGCGGCTGTAATGCCATAGGCCCTTAGCCAAGTGAGTACCGCCTGAGACTGCCGAGTGCCCGGCCGCCGCTCCTTGATGTAAGTCGCCGCGGTCCAGTTGATGAAGCGTGCATAGGGATGTGACTTCAAGGTTAACCTCCTGTGTCTGAGGGCGTCAGCGGCGCCCGGAATGTTCAGATGAGGGCAAAAGAAAAGGACCGTCCGAGGGACGGTCCTTCGAGGGAGCGGTCACGATTTTGAGGTTGACTTAGGGTGTAAAGGTTGGCTCCTTTCTGTGCTTAAAAGAAAAGAACCCCTGCTGCTGCAGAGGTTCGAAGGTTGTTGAGCAGTATGCGCCGTATACCGTTACCAATTCAACGGCGATGATCACATGGACTGACGGTTTGCTATCTGACTGCCGATAGGAATCGTGATGGAGGGTGGTATCAATAGGATTTTGGTTACGCTTAACAGCGCACGCTGTATCTACTTTCTACGTTAGCAGTCGCTCCAAATTTAACTGTCCACGAAGATCATCAGCAGTGTTTTCTGGCCTTCGCAGTGAGAATACCCGTACGGCAGGCAGGGGCTCTCCTTGAGCTATGCCCGATGTTCCCGGGACTTCCGTGTCACCTGCAAGTTGACGGTTCGGTGACTATCGCCAGGCAGATTCAGCGCCACGGGGTCGGCTTGAAGCTCGAGTCTTCGATGCTGCAGAATCGGATCTTGCGCTGGGAAGAGGGGCAGCTCCGTTTAACTTTGACTGTACTGGATAGTGTCAAGTTTCTTGCGTACGCGCCTCGGGCCCTGGGGTGATGATCGCTCATTTCCCATGGGAGCATAGCCAGAAAAATGAAGGTGCGGACGGTCGTCTTGCATGCGTTTGGGATGGCTTGAATGTGGACCGATGCCGTGACATTGGCAAGGTCACACACAAGAAATGTCTCCTACTTCTAAACCTAGAAGGGGCTCACCAAGTCCGCGTGCGTACGGACAATCCCCCGGGGGGTCCATTAGCCCCTTCTACTGGCCTCTTCGCAGCTCGTTAAGGGCCTGCACGATCTCCCGCATCTTATGCAATTCTTCCGTTGGTTCCTTGAGCTTCACGCCGGCAGCGGGCTGCGGCGTTAGGCCGAGAACAGAAGGATTGAGATGAAAAGTCTCCACGTACTGGTGAGGATTGGGACCACTGCCGAAATAGTTGACCGTGAGGTCCACGGGGATATCAAAGCCCGCTGCCCCGCTCGAGCCGGCCTGGTCGCGCGGCCCCAGGAACCAATATGTCCTGATACTGGTATCGGGCGGTAAGATTTGCGGGTGCTCAAACATGGTCCGCAGGGCCTCGGTCAGCGTGTCCGACTCCGGCCACTCCGAAACTGTGATGGTCAGGTTACTTGCGGATGAGCGCCCGGAATTTCGGACAACGAGGTCCCAAGCGTTAAATCCTCCGATGCTGGGAACGATCCTTGCGTAAACATAGGGCCGGGTCTGCTCTACGCTGTCCTTCTCCATCTGCTCGTGGGCCCGCTTGCTTTGATCTAGGGTGTCCCTGGCTACTCGCCAAGCAAGCACGGCGCCGACCAGAAGACCGAAGGACAAGATCGCGGTAGCGAGAGTTGCGTAGGCCGACAACCACGCAGCATCTGCGGCTGACTGGGCTATGTCAGCCGAACGCCGGGCGAGCTCTTCGGGATCCGTATCAGTGATAATTTGCACGGGCCCAGCCTAGACCGGGCCGCGTCAGTCTCACGGGCAGCAGCAACGCGCCGCGGCCTATCCTGTACCTCGTGATCGGACTCCAGGTCGGCAGGGCTTTCCCGTAGGCGGCCCATAGACGAGATCCTGGACACTTTCACGTCCCGCGACGACAGCCCATAAGCGCGACAGGTACTCTGAGCAGCAAGCACTTCCAGATGGGGACGAATGATGGCCGATTTTGAGCTTGCATGCACGGTGGACGGTTGTGACTATCACGGCGCATTCCGCTTGGGCGCGGGAGACAGCAGTACCTACCTTGACTGGACGCGGGAAGAGCACCCGAATCATCCGCGCAACCACTCCGCAGGCCCGCGAAATGTGAAGCCGAAGGAACTGGATCTGGAGGTGGAGCTCGGCCGGGACGGCGAGCTGAACTTCTAATCCGGCTGCTTGAATATCGACTGGGGATTCCTTGAGTAACTCATCTGACAGCTTTTCCAACAGCGTGGAAAATCTCGGCCGGGCCGCAAGAGCGGCCTCGCCTGCCGCATATAGCTTTGGCCGCATACGCTCCGAAGCTAGCGGCGGGGTGCCCCTCAACGGTGCTAGTTACCAGGCGGCTCCCCCGCCGCCGGCGCCCACGCGTTATCAAGCTGCGGAACAGCTCCAACATTTGGAGGAGACCAAGGTTCTACTCGCTGCACTAAACCAGACCATCCAAAACGCTGAGGAAGACCGAAAGCGCGTCGACCAAGATCGCACGCAACAGTCACTCTTCAACAAACGGATGACAATTGTGGCTATTGCCTTGTCCCTTGCAGCGGTCGTGGCTCCGTTCCTGATCTACTTCCTGGAGCACGGCTGGTGGTGGGAGGCTTACCGCCCGTAGCAAAGGCAGACTTGAGGTCAGCTCGCCGTTGAAAGCCGCTGAATTTTCGGTAATTACTTCGACGGGATTACTGGGTGAGCGCAGTGGCCGTCCCCAATGCTGACATCTGACAGGCCTAATGCTATGACCACGAGTAGAGATTCGTGATGCATGAGCGGACCACCGTTCCAGAGTCGGGGATGAACAAGGCGGTCGACGAATTTATCCATGTCAGCTTTACAGAATCTTCATTATCGGCGATTGAAACACGCGGGGGACTGGGCGGAAAGGGTGATTGGCGCACCTACCGACGCTGGCGCTTTTTCTTGCCGGCGTTTAGTCGTTTTGTTGTTCTCCGGGCAGACGGCGGTATTGGTCTCGCCGTGAACTCCGGAGGCAATAGGCCCATTGCATCGCTAAGTGCGTCTAGATCCTGACGGTCTCCTGGTGGGCTGTTGTCGTAGCGCACCGATCGGAAACTTCCACGTTGATCGAATAAAACCATGAGTGCTCGATCTGACTTGATTTGGTGCTTCTTGGTCGTCCCATAGATAGCCAAGCGACGACTCGCGGCAGCTTGAGCGGTCGCGCTTAGTTGAGTCCCGATGAAAAGCGATGGGTAGCCCCAGGCCCCTGCGAATCCGACAAAAAGGCTATGTGGCTGACCGTCACTTTTAGTTGTGGTGATCAGGGTCTTGATGTCACCGGCGAGTTTTTCTTGAGCATCCCCCGCGAGATTCAGGAGATCTGCAGAGAAGCGGAACCATCCGGGCTTCTTCCCGTCCTGTAGGAAGTCGACAAGGTCGAGCACGGCGGGATGAGCTTCGAAGATGGGCTTGGGTGCTGGCTCCTCCACCGACCCCTCCTGGTAGTAGACCCAGGCATCGAGCGGATCAGTATGTGTCATAACCCGGGTCGGGACAGCACTGCTGCGATACCGATGCCTATCACCGCCTGACGGAGGGCGAACTCCGAGAAACTCCTCGCTGACGCGGTCTGGATCGGGCTCCACGTATAACTGCCCGGACAGGAACAGCATGAATAGATCAAGCTCGTCGATGGCCCAGAAATTAAGTGAGACCTCCGACTCGGTGCGCCGGCGAAGGTAAAGAAGGAACTCTGCTGGCCGGTCGAGTACTTCTGCGATGATGGCGAGATCATGCAGCGAGACTATCCAAGGGAATCGATCGCTCTTGATGACATTGCCGCGGACCAATTCATCGAGTGCTGTCCCGAGGGGGCCCATGTCGTCGAGGCAAACTGCAATAGATCGCACCTCTCGGACTCCGGACAAATCGAGCCAGGTTTTATCTTCGACCCAGAGTCCCCCGTTGGTGCGAATCAGCCCTTCGAGACGGAGCGCTTGATTGGTGGCATCGCCCACAGTGGACCGGAGGTCTCCAGTAAGGCGCTGCACGTGTCCACCTCGGGCCTGATGCGACACGCTTCGTCCTTTGACCTCGACACAGATCGCGACGTCCTCGATAAGGAACAGTGCATCGGACTCAGTCTGCTCTGCGATGGAGGTGATGTCGACCGCAGTCGAGGCTAATTGCGCCGAGTCTACGCCAGGATTCGGCCTGAAATACTTGAGGTTCACATGGGTGGCGTCCGCTCCAAGCAGCTTGGTCAGATACTCGACGGAAAGCTGCTCGCTCACCGTCACGCGACGCTTCTCGTATCGCCGCCACCGGGCGGAGTGACCCTTGAGTGCCGCCTCAATAACCTGCCGGAAACAATCCGTCCCGATGGGCACGTTCATGGTCACATAATTGCCGACACCGTCAGCGATAAGCGACGCATTCCGGAACGGATTCTCGCCTGCCAGGAAGGACACAACTGCGGCAACAGGGTCGCCAGCGGTGCCGAATGAGACGCTGAAGCGCTGAAGTATTCGCCCTACGCGATCTTCTGACACTGATGATGCACCGGCGATCTCTGTCGCTGTGAAGCTCGCACGCTTTCCTGGAAAGAACATGAGATCCTACACGGCGGCTCTACCTTGTTCAACGCGCTCAGGCGACTGGTCGCTTCGGCCGTCGGTCTCCCACTCCTGCGCTACATCACCGAGTATGTCTCTCGCCGCATAAAAGCGGTCCAAATAGACCGAACTGATGGCTTCGCGAACGGCCAAAAAATCCTCGTATGCAAAACCAAGGGCTTCAAGGAGAAGGGTGTCGAGGTGCTTGCTACTGAACAGTTCCTCGTTTAGCCCATCATGAATGTGAGCATATTGCTTGAACTTCACGTTGAGCTCGTGGCCTACGTAAGTGGCCGCCAGGCTCGTCAGTGGGCCGAATTTTTCTGCCTGGCCGTCTGACAGAAGCATGAACTGCCCCACACTGAGCAGTACCCCCGCGCGTTCGTGAAAGTCGGGGATTACTTTGGCGGGGTGCGCTGCCCTCGAATCGGCGTCTGGCAGAATGCGCGCTCCCCGCGCTAACAGTATTAGTGCAACCAACTCGACCGCCGTGGGCCGCTGATCGGCGAGACTCTCTCGGTAGCCTTCGAGCACCATCGGGGTCTCGCGTAGCCGCATCAATTCGATAACATCAAACGCGTCCGCATTCTGAGTCGCGTTGGTGATTGCCTCTACATGCTCGCGGATCACTTCGGGTCCGCGAGCTGCGAAGTCGGGAAGTGTTTCCCCGGGTCGGAGGCTTGCGAGGGTCACCGCCATGCTCTGAAAGGCAGACTTCATACTGTCATCGTCGGCAGCGATAATCCGTCCGTCAGGCAGGCTCTTAGCGTTCCTAGGCAAGTCAGCCCTCTTTCGCTAGGTGAACACCACATTAGGCCCGTTGTCTGCAATGGCCTGGGAAACCGTCTCGCTTGGATCACCACTGTCGGCAGCGAGACCGCGACAATCGAGGAGTACCCGTACGTCGGCCGGACGTCGCCACCTCAGCATTCAAGTACACCCACTTGAGAGACTAGCAACGCTTCCGACGTGCATCTGCCACGAATGTGGCGTCGGAGGACCTGGTTGACGAAAGCTTCAATATCGGCAGTTCAAAACGGGCGGGAGAGAGCCGTAAAAGAGGCTCTTTCCTGCGCGCTGTTCCTAGAGTTTTCGGGCACTGATCCCAGCGTCAGAACAATTTAGCCATGGTCCGATTCACGTCGGCAATGTCCAGAAGGGCCGGGTAAAAAAGCTCAGTGGAGCCAGTCATATCGGCCACCCAGGCAGAGTGTTCGTCATGGTCAGGATGAGACGCGTCGGCTTCAAGGCCTCGCATCCACTTCTGTGCCGACATCGGGTTGCTTTCCCGCAGACCCTTGGCAGGCGGCCAAATTGAGCATCACAGCTCATTTAGCAGAAGGGCAGCACATGTCTGTTGCTCCCTCCGTCTTTAGTCATTCAGTGCAGCAGCTGATTTGCAGATTTCAATTCTCACGGCCCCTCGCTGATACTTCATCAGGTCCAGAGCCGTGAGCAGTAACCAGGCATGGGGAGGGATGCAAGGCAGAAAGATGGACGTCGCAAGGAATTTATTCGGGTAAAAGCCCGCTATGCACGTGACTCCACGGAGTCCTCAAGCAGCCACTCCGTTGCCATGTCTGGAGATGTAAAATGCCGGACTGGAAATCCGGCTGGTAATAGGGGCAGGCGGAACATAGCGATCACGCGATCAACGGGCGAGGAACCCAAGAGTGCCATACGCGAGATGCTGGATGAATCGGGAAAGACTTTCCGAGCGGCAGCCGAGTGGGTCACACCCCGAATTTCGACCAGCATCGGCAACCTGGCGCCTTGGCCCATGGTGGAGATGGCTTCAAGGGCTGCGTTGGCTACGTCAATGCCGACGTAAGCTCCTTGCTTCCAGCGCAAGTGAAGGATTCCACCGGACAACTCCATCGTGCCTTTGCCCTTGATGTCCAGCTTGCTCATACCGTCCCCTCTCGCGAAAGCCAAACTATTTTTGACCGTGTGACCAATGGCCTCACCCTGCCCTAAGGCCCGGTGGATCTCCTAGGTGTTCTGGTTGTCTCTTTGCGACGCTGTCAGTCGGGCGGAAGTTCCAGCGTCCCGGCTTATTTGAGCGGGTAGTTGTGGATTCTGCTCCCGCTGCCACGTGTGCGGGCGCTTCTCAGGGTGCTGCGGCCAGGTTTCCGAGGGTGACGTGCAGGGTCTGCGGTGTTGACCCGCGCTGCACCACGATGTCGACCTGCTGTCCGGGGTCCTGTTTCCTAAGTGCCACGAGCAGGTCTGTAACGTTTCCGATCTGCGTTTGGGCGAATTTGGTGATGATGTCACCTGCTTTCATGCCGGCATTGTCCGCTGGGCTGCCTTGGGAAACGTTGACGATCAATGCTCCGGCAGTGGCGGCCAGAGAGAACCGTTGAGCTAGTTGCGGTGTGATGTCGGTGGGGACGACACCGAGTGCTGCGTGTTTCACCGCTCCGCTGGCCAGGAGTTGGTCGGCAACGCTGGTAACCGTGGACGATGGCGTCACAAACCCGATGGCAACTGCTCCGGAGCTGGGTGGCAGGTACGCCTCGGACAATCCGATGACCTGGCCGGTTGAGTCTGCTACTGCGCCGCCGGAGTTACCAGGAGAAATGGGGGCATCGGTTTGCAGTAGGTCGATGGCGCCGTGCGGTGATTCCTTGGAAGGCGGCATATTCCGGTGCAGGCTGGATACGATTCCTGCGGTGACTGTTTCCTCCAACCCTAAGGGGCTTCCGATCACGACGGTCATAGAGCCCACTTCCGGATCGGAAGAAGCGAATTTGGCTGCCGGAAGGCCAATACGGTCGACCTTGATGACGCCAACGTCCGTGACGTCGTCCACGCCCAGGACGGTACCTTGGGACTGGGAGCCGTCGGCGAACTGGACCTGAACGTTCTTGAAGGGCTGTTTTTGCTCGTTCTCAACGACGTGGGCGTCGGTGACGATGGATCCGTCGCTGTGGTAGATGACTCCGCTGCCGAGGCCTATATTTGTGCGGATCGTCACGACTGACGGTTCGACTTCCTTGACCACGCCCGGAACCGCTGGCAGTCCCCCACCTACGACCGGGGCAGCCACCGAAGCGGAAACCGTCGGTGATGCTGCGGGGGAGCTGGATGTTGGCGCGGGATTCCCGGTGCACCCAGCCAGAGCCAGTGCTGCTGCCGTGACTGCAGCTGCTGGGAAAATCCTGAAGTATTTCATGGGGTTACTCCTTTTTGAAAGCCCCCAAGGAAGCGGGGCCCTTGCGCCTCTGAAACTGTTCCGCCCCGCACCGTCCTAGCTGGTGAGCTGGTGAGAAGCGTTCCTGCCCCGTCCGCCTCGCTTTTCCGGGTGGCCGGAACAACTATCGCACCATGGTTTTATTCAACCGCACTAATTGCGTAAACGCAACGGTCACTGTCTGATCTCCAGGATGAAGTCTCCCGGCTCGCAAGGCGGTGGAAGTTGCTTTTCTATGGTTCGCATCTTGGTGAGTGGTTGTTGTGGGGGGCGGGTGCTCGGCGCTCCGCGGCGCCGCCGGTCGATGAGTCCTTTGGGCTCACTGGTACAGGTCTTTGGGGTTAGCTGGATGGGCTTGGTGATGGAATGTATGGCCGGTACTGGTCAAAGGTTCCGTTCTGGATGGGCACGTTGATTGTGGCCTGTTGCCCTTTCACTGTTACCTGTAGATCGGTGCGGGCGCCGGGTGGCTCCTGCGTGCTGTTGAAGATCAGAGGTGACTGGTCAAACTCGACGTGTCCCAGAGCGGGGATCTTGACTGGATGTTGTTCATCGGAGTCGGCAAGGAACATTTGTGTGTCTGTAGCGGTGGTGTTGAAGATCGTTCCCAGGACGCGACCGGGTTCGTTTTGGCCGGACGTCACGATCAGGACGCTCCGCAATTGCAGTCCCGAGAAATTTAGGTCCGCGCCGAGGGCAATGGGGTCGCGGTCTCCTTCAGAGGGGTTGTAGCAGCCGGTCAACACAGCCGCTGATATCGCCAGGGCCGGGATCAAATGGAAGGACTTTGTGATGCTATGGGCGGGTTTCATGGGAGGTCCTTATCGTGGTGCTGTGAATTGATTGGCTGATCAAACCTGAAGCCGCAGGCGCAACTGTAGGTGATGACAACGTCGTGGACGGTGCTGGTGTGGCTTTCCCCAAGGGGTCCCTGGCGTGAGGTCGTCATTGGCTCACCGCAGTGGGTGTGTGTTGTGAGCATCCGTAGAAGCAGTGGATCGGTGGACAGTGCTTTAACGCCTTCCGGCCGGCGTTGTTTCATGACTCCTCACGGCCTGTTTTGATCTCGTCGCCGGTGGTGAATTTTGTATTCATAGTGGTCTCTCTTCGTGAGGTGTCGGTGGTGGGTGCCGCCCCTCATTGACCGGTAAAGCCTGGGCTGTCAAGGAGTCGATCGTCTAACTACGCCTGGGGGAAAGCACGGGCTCGCCCGTTCTCCGGTCAGCTGTCTCGTCCTCGAGATGCCAGCGCCCGTCATGGCAGCCAAATAGTGTTTGATGCCTGCTGATGATTCCGTGACCATTCCCGGTAGAGCGACCGGTTTGGGGGATGGCTGCCTTCTCCGAGGTTTCGGCGGCGTATGGCCAGCGGCACCGAGACCACGGCTCCGATGACCATGACCGCCACTCGGGCGAAGTCCAGGTACCGCCCGGTGGTTTCAATAATGAGTCGCAAATCCACGTCTGTCTCCCTGCAAGCCGCGTATCGCCCGTCATCCCGACAGGCCGCAGCCTTTTCGACTGGTCCTGAAAAGTCTGTTCCCTAGTGAAGAGGCCTTCACGTCAGTCTGACGCATCACTTGCGAACAAGCAATGAACTGTCAGAGCCCTGATCACTCCTCTGCGGGATTGTTGCGCTCCTGTAACCGTGCACGGCATCGGCACTAGGAACGGGGCGATAAAGTTATTTGCTAATTGGTAACTATCCGAAAGGTATCATCCTCAACCGCGGCGGCGTTTCGACCGCCTCCTGGCATGCCCCGGCAGGGCTTAATAGGCTTACCTCTGGCGTGCGGCACGAACGAAGGAAGTCCTGCATGCTGATCAAAGAGACTCTGTGGAGGAACGCCGCGGCCTTCATCGCCGCCTGCGTTATTGGCGGCTTCCTGGTCGCCGGGCTCCTGGCCCCGGCCGCGGCGTTGAGTTCGACGGCGGCAGGGACATCTATTAGGTTCTTCGATCAACTCCCCTCGAACCTGAACCTGGAGCCGCCGTCCAGGACATCCCAGGTCCTGGCGAAAGACGGGTCGGTCATCGCCACTTTTTACGCCCAGAACCGGGCTCCAGTGAACCTGGAACAGATGTCACCGTTCATCCGCGACGGGATCGTGGCGATCGAGGACGCCCGTTTCTACGACCACGGTGGGGTCGACCTCGCCGGTATCCTCCGCGCGCTCTACGTGAACGCCCGGGGCGGCAGGCAGGGCGCATCGACAATCACCCAGCAGTACATCAAGAATGTCCTCATCCTGTCATCAGCAACCGGCGGCAGCAGCCCAGACGTCGCCACGACCGACGCCTCCCGAAGCATAGGCGACAAGCTTCGGGAAATGAAGCTTGCCATCGGGCTTGAGGAGAAATACTCCAAAGACCAGATCCTGCAGGGGTACCTGAACCTCGTCTATTTTGGCAACGGGGCCTACGGCGTTCAGGCGGCAGCGAAAACATATTTCGGAGTGCCCGCCAACGCGCTGACCCTTTCCCAGGCGGCAGCACTGGCAGGGGTGGTGAACAGGCCGGCTTACTACGATCCCCTCACACAGCCAGACCATGTGGTGGCCCGCCGGAATGAAGTTCTGGACAAAATGCTTCAGCAGGGATATATCTCCCCCACGCAGCACGACAAGGCTACGGCATCACCCTTGGCCCTGGACGTCCAGCACACCCCACAGGGCTGCGCTGCTGCGACCGCACCCTATTTCTGTGACTACATCCAACGGCTGATCCTCAACGATCCCGCCTTCGGTACAGACGAGGCAGCCCGGCACAAGCTCCTCTACCAAGGCGGACTGACCATCCGCACCACCCTGGACCCGGACCTGCAAAAGACCGCCCAGGAACAGGTAAATGCCTCACTGCCGGCAACAGACCCCCTGCAACGCGGCGCCGCCCTTGTCAGCGTTGAGCCCGGCACCGGCAAAATCCTGACCATGGCCCAAAACACCATCTACGACCCGACCCCAGGACCTGGACACTACACGGGCAACCTCACCCTTCCCGAAAAGGACAGCAACGGCAATCCGCTTCACGGAGCGGGCGGCTTCCAGATCGGCTCCACCATGAAACCGTTCGTGTTCGCTGAGTGGCTCAACTCCGGCCGGTCCATGGCCACAATACTGGACGGCTCGGTCCGCATCTACAAAGCTGGCTATCCGTGGAAAAACAGCTGCGGCACGACAACGGGCTCCTACGATCCAGCCCTGGGCCAGACTCCCCTGCCCAACGACGACCCCTACCACTACTACCGGATGAGTGTACTTCAGGGCCTGTACCACTCAATCAACACCATCACGTTCCAGTCGGCGGCCAGGCTGGACTTCTGCAACATCCAAAAAATGACCACGGCGGCCGGAATCAAGAACGGCCACACCAACAAGCCTTACGACCTCTCCAGCATCGCGAGCCTTATCGGTACCCAGGACGTCGCACCACTGGACATGGCGAACGCTTATGCCACGTTCGCGGCAAACGGAGTCCACTGCAACCCGATAGCACTGGAATCCGCCACCGGCCCCGACGGCCGCGACTATCCGATGCCGGCAGCCGACTGCCGGCGGACCATCGAGTCGGACGTCGCCGCAGGCGTCACCTATGCCCTCAAACCCGTGCTCACCAAGGGCTCCGGCTACAACATTCCCGTGGGCAAGGAACAGGATATCTTCGCCAAAACCGGGACCACCGATGGCCACACCCAGACATGGACGGTAGGGGCTACCACGGGCATCTCGACCGCATCCTGGTTCGGCAGCTACAAGGGATTCGGACCAAAGTGGGCGAACGAGAACATCACCATCAACGGAACGTACTACACCGGACTGGACGGGGCTAACATCGCCGGCACGCAATGGGCCCACCTGATGAACGCGGCAGCCCCGCAATACCCGGGGCACCGGTTCCCTGCACCGCCGCCATCAATGTTGCGCTGAAGCCTGATGTGGGCAGCACCCAGAACGACTGGGGCGACAGGGCCCGGCGAAAAGGTCCTAGTCAACGCCTTCGGTGATCTGAGGATAGGGAACGGCGGGATCCACGAGTGCCTGCACCCCTCCGGGGACGAAACGCACGTGAACCCCATGTTCCTGCGTGGCTGCCGATTGTTCCAGCACCGGCGATACTGTCGCGGTGAAGGCAGGATCCTTGTCGGATAGGTACGATGCGTACGATTCCGGCAGCCGGGACAGGAGATCAAGGCGGTCCACATTGCCTGAAGGCCCGGACACGTCACCGGGCTTAGCAGGGACACGCTCCGCCAGGGCCCGCCTGCCAAGGATGTTGCCCAGGACAGCGCCGTAGAGCAGATGGGCGGCCAACATCGTCAGCGCCCTGCCGGTCTTGTCCCGGTGTGCAGGGGGCAGTATTCCCATCGCCGGCAGCCAACCCTCGTACCCCACCGCCCACACAAGTGCACCGTAGGTTATGCCCGCGGCCCGGGTGGACTGCTTCCTGCGTGCCACGGCATAAAGACATCCACCGGCCACCCCATACCCAAAATGGGCAAGGACAGCAGCGGCATCCCTGAGCGGCAGCGGAAACCGGGGAAAGAACTTATCGATGATCTTCCGTGGAGGCTCGTAATTCATCACGCCGGTGACGTCGGCGGCAACTAGCAGAGCGGTCATCGCGGCCGTAGCGACCAGCCCCGCCAAACCGCCGCCGACAACAGTTTCGGAAGTTAGTTCACTGCGATAGGAATCCATTCCTTCATAGAACCGGGATATTTGTGTAAACGCAAGCAAGCGCCTAACTAGACTTGCTTTCCCCATCCACTGCAGTCTGACAAACTTGAGTCGCGTTGGATACGGCAAACTTTAGAAGTCAACGCGCTTACGCGGGTTGCGAAATCCTGCCCCGACAGCCCATCATCGGAATTTTTCCCGGGGAGAGGGGGTTGCGAGAGACAGTCGCGTCATTGCGGATAGGCAACTGTTGCGCTACAATTCCTATCACGTCCGCTGAAAGCCCGAGGAGAGATACAGGTGAAAACAGCGCGCCTTGGGGGGCAGTGACCCTGTTGCACTCCTGGCCAGGGGTAAGGGAGGACTTGCCCGAATGCGGCGCTGTGGCGGCCCTGAGTCGAAAGGATGCACCGTGAGACCTTTGGAAGTGGTCAGGGCAGCATATGGTACCGCGGAGCTTCTGGCTCCTGGAGCGGCGGAATGCTTTTTCATCGCACGCGCCCCCGATGCCCACGGCCGCACGTTCATCCGTGTCCTGGGGGCACGGCACCTGTTGCAGGCCACCGCCACTGCCATCTTCGGTGGTGGGGCTCCCCTGCACTGGATCAGTGCCGGGGCCGATGCCCTTCATGCCTTGACGATGTTGGGCCTGGCCGCGGTAGACCGGCGACGGCGGCACGCCGCGGTCGCCAATGCGTGCATCGCCTTGGCTTTCGCCGCCGGGGAACTTCGATCAGGGATCCCCAGACGCCGTCCGCAGCTAGACGGGCACCGCGCCGGTATTACCGTGCAGGCAGCGGGCGACGATCGAGTAGATGCGCTGGTCAGCGGCGCGAGTCATATAAGGATGGGACCATGACTGCTGATCAAAGCAGTGGTGAAGGGGCCGGCTTCTTCACCAGGTTCACCTCCAGGACGGCAAAGGTTCTGGGTCATGCATGGATCTTCGCTGCGGCCGTCGCTGTTCTGGTGCTGTGGGCCTGCACCGGGCCGCTGCTGGGTTTCTCCAATACCTGGCAGCTGGTGATCAACACGGGCACGACGATCGTGACGTTTTTGATGGTGTTCATCATCCAGAACACGCAGAACCGGGACTCCGCGGCGTTGCACCTCAAACTTGATGCCATAATGCACGAGCTTCGGGTCACCAACTCCAAACTCTACGAAGCTGAAGGCGAGAGCGAAGACGAACTCGAGCGGCAGCGCAAGCACATCGAAGCACAGTCCGAAGAGCCGCCCGGCAAAGAAGAGCGGCACGTCAACCAGGAGAACAAAAACGAGGAGGAATGACTACCCGCCATGGCCAGCGATTACGACGAAGTCCGCCCTGAGGTAAAAGAGTCCCAGGAAAGTTCCTTGGAGGCGCTCAGGACAGAAAACACCGCTGACGCACGCAGCGTCGTGAGGGAGCTCGACGAGGCCGACACCGTCGACGGAGTCGAGCTGCCCGGCGACTTCATCGGCGAAGAGCTCATCGTGGAAGTCGTCCCCCAAAAGAAGGATGAATTCGTCTGCTCCTCCTGCTTCCTGGTTCACCACCGGTCCCAGCTGGCCAAGGAGAAAGACGGACAGGTCTACTGCATTGAATGCGAGGGATGAAGCAGTGACGGTCCTGACGGCGCCGGACCACAACCATGAGACCTTCAGGGGCCTGAGCCGGCCACCCCGGCAGTTTGATCGAGCCGTGCAATGAGCGGCTGTCGGGGGCCTGTCGCGCAGAGCAGGCAAAAACGTTTCCACTTAGGTGCCGGCAAAAAGGTCTCCACAGGCCGGTTCCTGGTTCTTCACGCGGTGTCGCTAAGCCTTCTCCTGGCTGGTATGTCCACGTTTGTACTGACCCTTGCGGACGTGTTGACGGGCAGCGGGCTCGCAAGCGTCGACGGACCTCTGACTGACTGGTTTATCCATCACCGCACGGGTACAGCCACAGCTGTGCTGGCCGGATTCGCTTTCGTTTTCGGACCCGCGGCGCTTCCCGTGGTCACTTTAGTAGCCGTCGTTGCGTGGGCCCTGGTGACCCGTCGTCTGTGGCGCCCGATTCTGCTGGCCGGGGCGATGATCACCGGGGTGGTCCTCACTGAGGTCATAGCCCACGTGGTGGGACGTTCCCGGCCCCCGACCGAATTTATGATGCTTGGCGCCGACGCCACATCATCCTTTCCCTCGGGACATGTCGTGGGTGCCTCGAACTTCCTGCTCGTCGGGGCTTATTTGGTCTTCTCACGTTCCTCCCGCAGAACTGCCCTGATCGCTGCTTTCGGTGCCGCTGCCGCTGGCATGATAGTGGAGGCAGCAAGCCGTATTTACCTCGGCTACCACTGGTTCACCGACACGGTAGCCTCCGCTTCCCTCTCCGTCGTTCTCCTCGCAGTCGTGATCCTGCTGGATGTTAGCCGCGGTGGGCGGCCAGGTCCTGAACATACAGAGTGATCGCTCCTCGGGGCTGATCCACGGCTTTCCGGCCGCCGAAACGCCTACGGGAGGTGACCCGGACGGTCCGGTCGTCCCCAGGGGTTTCGCCTGCCGGGACAAGGAGTCTCGCCGGCTGGCACTCGATGTCAGGGACCGGGAGAACGCTACGGCCGGGGAAAGTCAGTTTGTCAGTGGCAAAGGGTGAAGGTGCGTGGGCTGACAACAAGCCTTCCCGGAACTCCCACTGCCCGACTGAAGCCCTTGGGGAGCCAGACCCGCTTAGGACCTGTCTGCGGCAGGTCCCTCACGGGAGCTGATTTTTTCCCGGAGCTCGGGTCCGCGCCGGATTTCTTCTTCCTCCTGCCGCTGCAGTTTGTCACTCTTCTTTGTGTCCCTCGGCGGCAACTGGATAGTTACTTCGGCCTTGAAGCCGCCCTGCAATTCCCTGCCCCGCTCTGTCTCGGCATCGAACTCGGCTCCGAAAAGCAGTGAAACATTCAGAATCCACAGCCACAGCAGCATGATGACTACGCCTCCGATGGCGCCATAGGTCTTGTTGTAATTGCCGAAATTGGCGACGTAGGCACTGAAACCCACAGATGCCAGCACGAAGGCCACCAGCTCGATGAAGGACCCCGGGCTCAACCCAGCGGAACCGAGGCTGGCGCACGTGTGGGGTGACGTAGTAAAGCACCGCGACGATGACGATAACCAGCAAGATAATGACTGGCCACTTAGCAATATTCCACACGGTCAGGAACAGGCCGCCAAGACCCAGCATACGGCCCGCGGCCTCGGCTACAGGGCCACTGAGAACGAGCAGGGCCGCGAGTATCGCAACGATAACCACGGCAAGAATCGTCACGCCCAGCGTCGTGGCCCGGAACCTGATCAAGCCCCTGCCCTCGTCGACTTCATAGATCCGGTTCATGGCACGAGCGAAAGCGCGCACGTAGCCCGAAGCGGTCCAGAAGGCCCCTACAATGCCGATCGCGAGGGTGAAGCCTGCGGTCTGTGATGTTGTCAGTTCCTCAGTCGGCCCGCGAATCACGTTCACTGTGGAGCCGGGGGCAATGCCGCGCAGAATATCGAAGAAGCGCCGCAGTGGTCTCATCTGCCTGACCGACGATGCCCAGCAGAGAAACCATGGCAAGC
>Ga0308158_10000984_pt1 | contig 34839 bp, 33 predicted proteins | sample PhyBR2_FD_201038 | JGI IMG/M metagenome (GOLD analysis project Ga0308158, IMG submission 201038) | Phyllosphere microbial communities from UC Gill Tract Community Farm, Albany, California, United States - DLSLB.R2 | ecosystem: Host-associated > Plants > Phyllosphere > Unclassified | place: USA... | reverse complement strand
TGATATGAAACCTGTAAACGGCGTTCGTGACGGTGAATTCGTAACATCCACATGAAGATCGACCCGACCGATATAGTTAAACGCTTGAATATTTTTATTACCAGGTAATTATAGCACATTAAAAATCAGATTGAATATTAAATTCTGATATCATTCGAAATATTTAAGGTCAGACGGACATAAAATATTTGTTTTCAGATAAATGAATATCAAGGGAAATACTTCCAAAAATAGTTTCTATTTCGTATACTAGAGGAATCTTATCAAATAAAAGGAGCGATTACTTATGAAAAAATCCTGGTTCATCCCCCTGCTGTCAGCGACATTACTTTTACCGTCCACTTTCTCTGTTGATGCAGCGACGAAACCGACCGTCATCACAAAATACGCAAAAGAGAAAAAGACACTGAAATACCCGTACGTCACAAAGGGACCATCGACGAGTGTCCAAAAAACGATCAACGCTGACCTAACTGATTTCTCCAAGTTCGCCTATGAAAACTATTTAGAGATCGAAGCCTTCGAGAAAGAAGAAAGAAAAACCTCTTACTGCAAAAAAAATCCGTCGATGTGCAACTATACGTACAGCACGTCTTATAAAGTTACTGGAAATAACACGTCTTATTTGACATTCACTTTGTCGGATTATTCTTATACAGGCGGTGCCCACGGATTTGGTTATAAATATGGGGTCAACTACTCATTGAAAACAGGTAAAGAAGTGCCAATCACAAGCGTCTTAAAAACATCGACACAGTTTAAAAAAGTTGAGAAGTACATCTACAATAAATTAAAAAACAATGACGATTACTTCGTCGATACATTGGGTGACGTCGATGTCTCAAAAAAATCAGAATATCTGATGATGAAGGATGGCATCAAGGTCGTCTTCCAGTCTTACGAGATTGCGCCTTATTCGACAGGTCAGCCGGAAATCTTTGTTCCGAAAAGTGTTTACAACTAATCAAAACATCCACGCATCAATGGGCGTGGATGTTTTTTAGTCAGTTTAATTTTTTCAATGGTTTGACTGCCGGTCCTTCGAGCACGTTCCCCTCGTAATCAAACCGCGAGCCGTGACACGGACAATCCCACGATCGTTCCCCGTTGTTCCATTTGACGTCACACCCCATATGCGTACACGTCGTCTTGACGAGATGTAACTCACCGGATTCGTCTCGGTATCCTCCGACCGTCTTCCCGGCATGACGGACAAGTCCCCCTTCATCGATGTCGAGTTCGTCCGCTGATTGACTGGCACGGGTCACTTTCCCTTTCAGCAATTCGATTGCGACATCGGCATTATTTTTCGCAAATTGTTTCGCGTCCTGCTTGTTCAGCTTCGACCGGTTCGGGTCAAACAATCCCTTGAAGCGGTTCGGCGTTCCCGTTAATAAATCGGAAAGTAGCAACCCTGCCGCAATCCCGTTTGTCATTCCCCATTTGGCAAATCCGGTCGCGACCAGAATATTCGGATCATCACTCGTCATCTGACCGATGTACGGTACTTTATCGAGCGAAATCAAATCCTGGGCCGACCAAAATTGGTCAATTTCAGCTACACTAAACTCACTCTCGGCGAAATGGGCCAAAGCTTGATAGTTCGTTTTTGTATCCGTCTGATGGCCCGACAGATGGTTTTCCCCGCCGAACAGTCCAAGCCGTTTCCCGTCAGCCGTGTGCACATGACGGAGCGAGCGGCTCGGCTTATCGGCGCTCATGAACATACCGTCCGGGAAATCATCCTGTACCATTCCCGAAACGATATACGACCGGTGCACTTCAAGTTTCGAGAAGTAGAGTCCCTTAAAGTCGTTGAACGGAAAGTGTGTCGCGACGATGACCTTTTTCGCTTCAATCTGATGACCCGATTCGAGCAGAACCGTCGGTGTCCGTTTCGATTCGACAGACGTCGCCCGCGTCTGTTCATACAACTTTCCGCCTTGTTCCGTGAAATAACGGGCCAGACCAAGTAAGTATTTCACCGGATGGAACTGAGCTTGATTGCGAATGACGAGGGCCTGTTCGACAGGATACGGTAACTTGCCTTTTACCTCTTCCGTCGCGTCTCCGCCGTTGATTCCAAGCCGGCTGTAGGCCTCTGCTTCTTTGATCAGTTGCTTGTGTTTCGGTCCGCTTGACGCGACATACAGATAAGCATCCTGTTCCTCAAGCTCACACTCGATCGCCAGGCGTGTCGTCTGATCACGGAGGAAACGAATCGCCTCTTCATTCGCTTCGTGATAGAGCCGTGCTTTCTCTTCGCCAAATGTCTGGATCAGTTCGTTATAAATCAAGCCGTGTTGTGAAGAGACTTTTGCTGTCGTATAGCCGGTCGTCCCGCTTGCAATCCGGTCAGCCTCGATCAACGTCACGTCATAGCCCCGTTCAATCAGTTGAACAGCCGTGACGAGTCCGGCGATGCCTGCCCCGATGACAACGACGTCACTTGTTAGATTTGTTTCCAGTTTCGGATAATTCGATGGTTCAATCGAAGTGCGCCAGTACGATGTTGGAAATCCATCCAGCTTCTTCATTATTCTCCGCCTCCGTAAATGTCAGTTTTTATTCCCTTAGCTAACAGTTACAGTTACCCTTGTTCTTTTAAAAACATACATGAATAGTACATTTTAATTGGGTTCAGATAGTTATTCAATCAAGTGAAAACACACTCTTCACTTGGTCCATGAGACGCGTGATTTCCGATTTATTCCGATTAAGTACATCTTGTTGCTCGTCGTACGGTTCGAGTAGTTCCAAACGATTGTTGACGTCAAGAAGATATCCATTCAATCCTTCTTGAATCCAGACTTCGTACGTGTCGTCTTGAAACAAATGTGGGTATACACCGACTGCCAATCCGGCTTGTTTGTCAGCGATCATCAGTCTACCTGTATAAGACAGGTAGTCAGGTGTCTCCACCGTATAGGAGAAACCGTCTTGCATCATACTGTGTACGCCATCAAAATCCGGTACAGCCGAAACGAATGGTTTGTACTGAACCGCCGTAACCCCGTACCAGACAAGATTTAGCAACAGGAAACCACCAATTAGGATGAGTGTTATGCGCGGGCGTTTTTTCTTTAAATTCATCCCATTTCAACCAACCTTTTCTTTTTAATAGTATTATTGTTCGTGTTGAAGATTAACGTTACCGGTTTAATTACCGTATCACCTTCAGCCAATCCGCTTCTACTTCTCTATTGCACATCAAGGAAAGCAGTATCTGAAAAATCTCGTCTTTTCTTTTATCCTTGGTTTTTCAGACTGTAGAATAATTGTGTAGTAACGACTTGCAAAAAAGGATTTTCTTTTTCGAACACCCCTTAGGATAAGTAGAGTTATCCTCTCTTTTCAAATCGTCTTTTTTGAATTATGCCAACGGTTTTCTAAACTTTCCAATTACCAACTGTCGTCATTTCTTCGACTGAACACGAAAAATCACTTGAAAAACCGCCTGTTTCCGCCACTTGCTTCAGGATAACTCTACTTATACTGAAACTACCGCGGAATACATAGATATGCATATCTCAGATTGGATCACTTGTTAATGAATGAATCCTTAAAACAGTGGATACCCCTCGTCAATTCTCTTCTCTCCCGTCTCTCGATTCATCCGAATGAACAGGATGAATGCCGCCAAGCTGCCCTGCTCCGACTTTGGAAGTCGATTGAAGAAGGTAAGGTCATGACCGTCACCTTCGCCCGGATTCGCGCGAAGGGTGCGATGCTCGATTACTTGGCGACCCGCAATCGGACACTCGCCGGTGAAGTGGCTGTCGAGACGTTACCGGAACTCCCACGCCAGCAGCAAGTCTCGTTCACCTATTTACTCAATCAACTGAAGCAGGAACTATCCCTTAAGGAATTCGCGATTCTTCAAGCTCTGCTTCACGGAAATGAGGAATCGCTCGGTTACTCACCCGCGCGTCTCCGGTCACTGAAATCGGAACTCAAACGGAAAGTCCAGGAGATTCTCCTATGATGACGTTTTACCTGGAACGGTTACTGGCCATCATCGAACAGTCACCAAGCTACAGTGCGCTGACGAAAAAGGCCTATCGTACCGACGTGCGTCACTTCTGTACCCACGCCGAATCCATCGACATTCCTTCCTTGCATCGCTACATCACATTGTTAAAACAAACCTACGCCCCGACAACTGTCTCCCGGCGAATCAATGCGCTCGCTACCCTATTCGACGCCTTAGTCGCTGAAAAATCAATTCCTTCAAACCCCTTATCCCGGATTAAGAAACCGACCCGTCCGCTTCCAAAACACCGGACTGCCTTTAGTTACACCGAAGCGAGACGTGTCATTGAGACCCTGCAAGACGAGACGATGTATACGTTCTACTTCCTGCTGTTACATACAGGTCTTCGGTTCAACGAAGCACGACAGTTACGCCAAACCGATCTCGACCTGACCGAACGCCAACTGTTTGTCCGTCACGGCAAGGGACAGAAAACACGCTACGTCCCGCTCCACGACGAACTGGTTACTGTCCTGATGCGCTATCTCGATGTTCAACCTAATGACGGTCCCTTATTTCAAAACACTGCTGGAGGTTTGCTTGATCCGAATCAGACGCGGAAACAGCTTCGGCTTGCCAGCGAGCAGGTCTTAAAACGGACACTCCGACCACACGATTTACGGGTCACGTTCGCGACGACGATTTATCGGGAACATCGCGCTGATTTACTGACTGTCATGCGCCTGCTCGGCCATAGTGACGCGAAGACGACGCAACAGTATATCTTACCGTCGTCTGAAGTTGCCCGGTCCTCGATCAACCGCCTTACGCCGACAATGCATCGATGACTTGCTGGAGCTTCGTTTCTTCCGTCAGGATATAGCCTTCCGTCGTTCGGGAACTGCCGTGACCAAGTAACCGCTGAATTTCAAGCAGTTTTCTGTCACCTGTCTGATAGAGATACGTCGCAAACGACACACGTAAGTCATGCGGATGTAACGATCGTCCACGCGTAGCAAGCGACTGCTTACGTAATGCATCACGAGCCGACTGCTCATTGATGGCTTTGCCTCGGACAGACTGAAAGACGAGTCCTGTCTTCCGTCCTTCTAAAAACGTTCGAAGCTTACTCACAAGTCCTTCTCCAAGCGGAACCGTTCGTAAGCGTCGGCCTTTCCCGTGTCTCACGAATAACGCTAACTTCTCGAACTGAATATCTTCAATCGACAACAAACGGGCCTCCATGAAGCGGAGGCCCGTTTGACTGATGAGTTCAAAGAAGAGACGATAGGTCGGATCCGTAATGTGACGAATCATTTGAATCGTTTCTTCGAGTGGATGATGCTCACGTTGTTGGATATGCTGGTGAACAATCGGACGGACTTGTTTCATCGGATTAACTTTGAGACGTTTCGCTCGGATGAGTTCATTTCCCAGTGCCATCAAGGCATGATATCGCCGCATCGCGGTCGTTGGTTTGTATCGTTTAATCAACTCATTAAAGTAACGTTGCAAGGATTTCATCGACCATTCAATTTGATGATTTTTCATTTGTCGTAAATCACTGCGATATGCTTTGATTGTCGATTTACTATAAAAAAGATGCGTTTTCAAATAGTGGTCTAGATATTCAAAATGTGTCATGAGAAGAACCTCCTTTTAGAAAGTATTTCCCCCTCAATTCCCCATTCACTTTTTATCCAATCCCATTAATATAATAACTCTACCCGTAAACTTTTTAAAATGTAGAAAAATCGGAAAGTTTGTACCATTTGATTGTTTCTTTCTTAATATTGTTACTTAGACTAACTTCGTATATAAAGATAAAACTGGAAGAGACTACAGGTCAGCGGCACTTTAAAGCTTTACTTCATCTAAGATTCTGAAAGGCAGTGATGACGATATGTGATTGATGAATGCTGGTATAGTATCCTTCATATTCCAGCAATCCGTTTGAGAGCTCTTTCATAGCGTGAAGCCGGATTGAAACATCCTGAAATCTATCTGTTAACTCTACAGTTAATCTATACTCCACTTCCTCTTTAACAGGAAAACGAATGTTAGAATAAAAAGTTAAGTTTTTCAAATTAGTTCTGCAAATCATGATGACAGAGGAGCCAATTTTCACAGGCACGTCGTCAATACGATCAATTGTTAATTTTGCCTGCAACGATAACGTAGCAATCTCTTTATTAGTAATCTCTTCTTTCGGTAGTAACAGTTGACGTGATAATACTTCAGCAAAATCCGCTTCTAGTAAAGGTTGACTGAATAAATAGCCTTGAATAGTAGTACAATCTAATCCGCGAAGAACTTGTAATTGCGCAGCAGTTTCTACACCTTCCGCTACAATATTCAATCTAAACTCTTGACCAATAAAAATTGCGGATCTTACGATGGAACGGGCGCGAATTTCTGAATCAATATCCTTGATAAACTTACGATCTATTTTAATCGTATCAATCGGATAGTCCTGTAGATAAGAAATAGAGGAGTATCCTTTTCCAAAATCATCTAAAGAGATACTTATCCCTTTATCATGCAATTGACGCAGTGTTTCTGAGATTTTTACATTTTCATATAAAATATCTGTTTCTGAAATCTCAATTTCAAACAAGGAAGAAGGTAACTTATGTTTTCTTAAGTTTTTAAAGACAACCTCTGCAAAATCACCATGTAATAATCTCTTGGGAGAAACATTTATTGAGATAGGTACTAGTAAAAGATTTTGCTTTTTCCATTCCGATAGTTGTCTACATGTTTCTTCTACGACCCAATCCGCAATCTTCAGATGGACAGAACTTTCCTCTGCAAGTGGAATAAAATCATTCGGAGGAATACGACCCCACTTCGGATGATCCCAGCGAATTAATGCTTCTGCCCCTTCCACTTTACCAGTCCATGCATTTACTTTTGGTTGGTATTCCAAAAACAATTCTTCTCGCAAAACTGCATAGCGTAAGTCTGAATAGATTTTATAACGCTTGAAGGCCTCAATGTCTAAATAGGCATCATAAATATGGACTTTAGTAGTACTTTTTTTTAGATCGATCCAAAGCAATATTAGCATGGCGGATTAAAGTTTCGGCTTTTTCGTCTTCACCAGGACTACTGTTACTTACTCCTAATGAAACTTTGGCATACCATTCGTACGACTCTAAACTAAATTTATGATTATTAAACGATAAAAGCGTTTCGATCCATTCCTCTTTATTGAACCCTATCAACTCGGGAAGTAAAATTACATAATCATCACCTATCAACTGTCCGATGAACGCCTCTTTAGGTGTGTTGTTTTTTAAGAGCTGTGCCGTCGCGTGAAGCCATACATCCCCATACGTGTATCCCAAAGTACGGTTTATTTCGCTGATTTGATTAAAACTAATTGCTATTACAGTCATGCTTTTATCTTCATTAAGCCATTGCTCTGCTGTATTCATAAGATAAAAACGATTCGGTAGCTTTGTAACATGATCATGAGTGGCTAAACGCCATACTTCTTCTTCATTTCGTTTTAACAATTCTGCATAATTCTTTTTAAAGGTTTGTTCTTCCGTAACATCACGCACGATGCCATATACTCCGCTAATTACGCCTTCTTGATAGTACGGAATATTTGTGATTTCCGTTGTAAGCGATTGGCCATTCTGCTGGCGAATTACAATTGAATAATGAACTGTCTTGCCTTTAAGAGTACTTTGAAAAGACTCTTTTACCTCTTCCCGATGAGTCAGTGGGACGACTTCTTCTAAAAAGCTTTTGAGTTCTTCCCTTTTGTATCCTAAGAGAACAAGTAATTTACTATTACATGTTAATATTTCACCTTTTGTATTTAATATAAAAATGGCATCAGGGTGCCCTTCTAGGAAATTCATATCTTCATTCAGAGAGCCTGATAAAACAACGTGTGCACGTGGTTTTAAAATCTCACTTGATTTTTTAAAAACATTGAGCATATATTTGTACAGTCCTCTCATCAAGTCATTAATGATTTTGCCTAATCTTGTACTTATTATCGGACAATTTCATCAATTAGTTTAAATTGTAAATAGCATTTGTTTCTATCACACTAGTGAGTCTGACATGCATCATTTTAAAAAAAGTAATAAAAATAGCTCTTACTTTAATCAAGTAAAATTTGTATCACTCATATAGATTAAAAACTGCTTAACTATGCGCTTCTCATACTCCAAAGGCTGAACTCCTTAATCAAACAAAAAGTTCAGCTTTTGTCGGTCTCTTCAAATTTCACTTCATCCAAACCCGTTTTTGTTTTATCGTCTGTTCGAATATATGATCACTACTTCAACACTTGCCTATCGCTCAGCTCACAGGAAAATACCAAATTAGCCATCCTCTAAAAATCCCCTGAAGACTATCTGACCCATACTGAAAAACGATACTTGTTTATGTCATCGTTTTCTCAATTAATACGTAATGTCAAACACATCTTCCATAATATATCTAATTCTACTATGAGAATAATCTTTACTTTTTGTAGGACATTCCATTCAGATATTTATAAATCAAGTTAACAACCTACTAGTATTAGAGAAATCCTCGGTAGAAAAGTCATGATTATTCGTTGAGTAAGATGCTCCAAAAGGACTTGTTCCTAATATTGGAATTTTTGTTACAATCAAGTGGAAGGAAGTTTTAATTTTCTCTTCAAAAAACTAATGCCATGTTTCATGAGGATGAATAACTTTCTATCTTAAAAGAGAAAGGAGGAATTCGGATGTCTGCAATGTTCGTGTCGTATCAGTTATCATTGGAAGAAAAATTCTTTAACATGATCGAAAACAAATGGTTCTGGATGGTTTTTGCGTTAGTCCTTTTAGTTGGAATTTTTGCATATGCCTTTTATTGTACAAGCCGCGGCTACAGCTTTAACGGAAACGTAAAGCTGAATTGGCCAAAGATTTGGCAAATGGGTATTGGCTGTAAAGCCTCGTAACGTACTTAATAAGCGGGGGCTCTTCGGGCTCCCGTTTTTCTTAGGAGGCGAGAAAATGATTGAAATCAAACAGTTAACGAAGTCGTTCAAAAAAAATTGTATTATTGATCAATTATCCACAACGTTCTCAAAAACCGGTGTTTCTGTGATCGTCGGGACAAATGGTAGTGGGAAAACGACATTACTAAACATGATGACAAACTTATTCGAAGCAGATCGTGGTGAGATTTTGATTGATGCATTATCTCCAGGTAGCAAAGCATATAAGTCTAAGTTCTTCTATCTGCCTTCAGATTTTTATTTACCTGGATACATGACAGGTAAAGAATATGTACAGTTCGTTTTAAGTCGATACGAGACAAGTGAGTATGAGAAAGCACCCATCTTAATCGAACTACTCGATTTAGCGGATGGACAACATAAAACCATCGAATCGTACTCCTTTGGAATGAAGAAGAAAATTCAAATTGTTGCAGCACTCGCTGCCAATACTGAGTATATAATCGCGGATGAAATTTTCGGCGGACTGGATTTCGATACATCCCTTCTTGTACAGGAGCTGTTCGCAGCGGTTGGCGAGACGAAGAAAATCATCATCGTATCGCATGAACGGAATACGATTGATCGCTTTCCCGATGATGTCAGACTGATGCGTCATGGTTCCCTTATACACTTTGAGGGGTCTCCCGAAGAATTGACACAAGTCATAAAACAAGAGGAGGTCTTGCGTGAGAAGTTCGCCATCGTCCAAAAACATTTTATGTCTTCTGAAGTTCTTCTATAACGATACATTTCATGGTTTGTTCAATCGTCCGTTCTTTCGTAGCCGATTGAACCGTTACGGATTATTACTACTGCTGACGGCAGCCTACCTCGGATACTTTTATTTAAATATGGTCCAACTTTCGACGTTGACGACCAATGCGAAAGAAGCTGATCAGGCGACACTCTTGTTAGCAGGAAAAATGACGTTGAGCAGTTACTTCAATGTCGTTTTCATTTTAGGAACGTTCATGTTCATTCTGTTGAACGCAACAGTCTCATTAAATCGGAACTCTTTATTCTTCGCCCAAACACTTCCTTTTTCTGAACGGGAAGTTAATGTCAGTCAACGCTTGTTTAAGTTGAGTGTCGCACTTGTCTTTTTTGAGTTGTTGATGATCATCGTGGCACCTGCACTAAAGCTGATTCCGATGCAATGGGGAGTTGCGTTGCTTGTGCTCTTGACGCTACATACTGTTTTTATCGCAAGCTTTTGGATTCTTGATTTTTTGTACGCAGCTCTGTTACAAAAAATGTCCGGACTTAAGCGCATCATCCTGGGATTCGTGCTCGATTTATGTCTAATCGGCCTGGTGACCTTCCATTTAATCAAGACACGATTTCAAATCGATGTTTGGGTCAGCACGCTGCCGTACTCTATTCTTACACTAACCCTATTCGTACTAGCAGGAAGCATCTTGATTGGAGGAGCTGCGTATCTCCTGCAAACCCTATTCTTCTCCCGCAACCATCTTTATGTGCGTCAGAGTTACTTTAAGTTGGGCTTGCCCGCTTTTAATATTGGACTGGCAACAACGATGCCGGCCATTATTCGAAGTAAGAACTTCCTTTATTTCTGGGCATTATTAGCTGTCATGTCAGCCGGGGCGCTCTATCAAGTGGGTCTGGGGGGGACGATGCAACTGTGGTTATTCCTTTTGCCGATTTTAGGAATCGTGACGATCACATACGCAGATGCGACGTTGGCGGTACGCAAACTGTATGGATTATACCGCATCCATCCGCTGATGGAGCTTGGCTCCCTACTCGGAGTGTCGATCATTCTAATGGCCCCTGCCTTATATGTCGGGATTGTCGAGACAAATAGTTTGAACCCTTATCTGTACGGTATCAATATCTTTTTTGCGGCAACAATCGCAGGTTTTTTGTTTCCGAAATCACAAAGCAATATCAATGAGACGATTGCTTCTGTCTTGACGATTATCTTAATTGTTCTCTTATCCGTACTTGTCAGCATAGACGGTGCGCTATACCCTGCATTATTGTTCTTGCTCGGTGTATTGTATCTCATACTAAAGAAAGAATACGAGGTGGCAAAATGAAAATCACAAAATTGATTGGTGTAGGAACTGTAATCTGGACGGTCATCTTTTTGATTGATTACATTTATGAGCTTTTCCAAATCAATGAAACAAGTGTTGTGACAACGATGACTGGTCTGAAAATTTCTACTGTGATGACGAAAGAAGAACTGAATACACATTTCTCACTGACATTACAAGCGCTTATCATGTACCTCGTCTTTATCGTATTGTTCACTTTATTTGGATTATTCATGCAGACACGACGGACTTCTGCTCGACATGACAGCTGAGACACTACTGCTCCTGATCAGTTATGTCCTGTTGATTGGTTTAGTCGTGGCTATTCATGAATGTATCCATTGGTGTTTCGCGCTTCTCTTCCGACGTCAGCCACGCGTGACATTCGACCGTTTTCTGACTCCGACGGTCCGTTATCATAATACTCATGTAGACTGGCAAAATCTGATCATTTCAGGTTCAGCACCATTACTTCTTTTCTCTTTTGGTATATGGGTCGAAGGGAACAGCGGAGCGTGGGTAGTAGTGAAAATACTTTGTTTAGCAAATGTGTTTAACTTTTTCCCGATTACGACAGATGGACAGATGATATTTTTATCACTCATTAAAATGATTCAAAAACAGAAGCGGAATAAAACAAAAAAGTTGAACCGAAATTCGGCTTCAGACTAAAAATAAAGTAGTTGTTTTTCTCATAGTTGAGAAGAACAACTACTTTTTCCGTTAGACTCGAAGCATTTCCAAAAACAATTCTGTTCTTCATTTCGTTATAAAATTCCACGATTTTATTTTTCTTTAAGAACTGACTTTAATCAAACAGAAGATTTATGTTGTTCATTCATTGGATCCATAAAAAATATATCCAATCGAAAGCAAAAAATTCAACTCAAGAAATTTATGCTTCACGCTGGTATTATTTGATTTGGTGATATAAAAAAACCCTCATTCGTCTCCGAAATAAGGGTTTATCTATTATTTAGAACAATCTACAAAGAATCTCTTTTAGTCACGACTATACAAATCACGCGTATATACTTTATCTTCTACATCACTTAACTCAGGATGCATCCGATTTGAAAGAATGACATCTGATTCTTGTTTAAACGCTTCAAGATCATGGATGACACGAGAATTGTAGAATGTATCTTCCTTCAACACAGGTTCGAAGACCGTCACTTCGATTCCTTTTGCCTTGATCCGTTTCATGATGCCTTGAATCGACGACGCGCGGAAGTTGTCTGAATCTGTTTTCATCGTCAAACGATATACCCCAACGACTTTCGGATTTTGTTTGATGATGGTATCCGCAATGTAGTCTTTCCGTGTACGGTTCGCTTCAACGATGGCCCCGATAATGTTATTCGGAACTTCATCGTAGTTCGCCAGGAGTTGCTTCGTATCTTTCGGTAAGCAGTAACCACCATATCCAAAAGAAGGATTGTTGTAATGATTGCCGATCCGGCTATCGAGCCCGACACCTTCAATGATTTGTTTTGTATCAAGATTACGGACTTCCGCATACGTATCGAGTTCGTTAAAGAACGCGACACGCATCGCTAAATACGTATTCGAGAACAACTTGATGGCTTCAGCTTCTGTTGAATCTGTTAAAAGAATCGGCACATCTTTTTTAATGGCTCCTTGAAGTAACAGATTAGCAAACTGTTGTGCCCGTTCTGATTGTTCACCGACGACGATACGTGATGGATAAAGATTGTCATGCAGTGCCTGTCCTTCACGCAAGAACTCGGGTGAGAAGATAATGTTTGGTGTATCGAACTTCTGCTTTAGCTCTTGTGTGTAGCCAACCGGTACCGTCGATTTGATGACCATCGTCGCATCCGGATTAATTGCAAGTACTGTCGCGATGACGCTCTCAACCGTCCGCGTGTTGAAATAGTTCCGTGTTGGATCATAATCCGTCGGAGTCGCAATAATGACGAATTCCGCATCTTTGTACGCTTCAAAATTATCAGTTGTCGCATGCAGATTCAATTCTTTGTTTTGTAAGAAGTTCTCGATTTCCGCATCAACGATCGGTGACTTCCGATCATTGACAAGCTCGACACGTTCTTTAATGATATCAATCGATGTGACTTCATTATGCTGGGCGAGTAAAACAGCCATCGAAAGACCGACATATCCCGTTCCTGCTACTGTAATCCTCATTTATAAAATCAAATCCTTTTCAATGTATTTTTCACACAAACCATTTTTTTTCGTTCAATCAGATAATAAATCAAAAAAATAAATGACATTATACTAATAGCTAACAAAGCATTAAACAAATAATTAACAAGAATAAATATTAATGAAAGGATCATTTCATTAATCGGATACGATAAATCCAATATTCTTACTTTATTAATTCTATAAGTCATTAAAATACTATAAAAAATGTTCATAACTAAAAAAATACTGACAATCATTTTGATATCAAGAGAGAAGTAAAGATTTGTAAAAAGAAAAATAAACACTATAGTTATAAAAGTGAAAATATTATTATAGAAGAGGTTCTTTTCTAAGCTTATTATCTTATAACTATTTATTATTAAAATGTTATTCCTTAATTGAAAAATTATAACGGGGAACACCATGAACATATATTCGAAAATTCCATTATATCTAGGCATAAATTCACTTATTAATATATAAATAATGTAATAAGAGAACAATATGAGAGGTGTTAACAGCGATAGGATATTTGAGATATTTTTTAAAACGAAATTAATTTGACTTTTATCTATTTTTTTTAAATATGAATAAACATATGCTGAAGATGAAGAAAGAATTTGTACAACCATTGATAGAATAGACATACTTAAAGAAAATATCGAAAATAGTTCTATCGGAAAAGTTCTTTCTACAATAATTCTAGGGTAAGAAAAGAGCAATATAGAAATCAGTAAACTTACAGTTAATAAACTACCTCTTTTAATATTTCTTAAAATTAATTTTTTGATTCTAAAAATTCTATATCTTTCTCCAAACAATATTTCTTTACTGTAGTTCAACTGTATTATCAACAAAATAAGCCTAGAAGCAACATTCGCAAATATAACTATTTTATAATTATTAAAATCTTGAATAAATAAAATTGGCATTATTAAAAACACAAAAAATATTTTGTCCAAAGTCAGAGAAACTGAGTACATCTTAAATTCTGAGGTTACTTGATAATAATGAATAAAAAAACCATTTAAATTAAATAAAATAAGATTAATAGATAAATAATATAAAATAGTTTCTTTTTGTGGATTTATCGGTAGAAAATATATGATCGTTATAAACATAAAACATATAGAAAATAACAATATATTTAAAAATCTAAAGTATGTTCGAAATAATTTTTTATTAGTATTATTTTTATTTAAACCAGAATATTTTAAATGAATACCATCTAAGAAGCCGAATGTAAAAAGCCCTAAAAAACCTGAGTAAAGAAAGAATATTTGCCAATATCCAAATTCTGTAACACCTAATTTAATAGGTATTAATATTGCAATTACTAAACTACATATTATGGAAATAACACTCGATGATAAGATTCTTAAAAAATTTTTCATATTTCCACTTTTTTCAAAACAAAATATTTTTTTATTATAAATAGACTTATCCAAAAGAAAAATGGAATGAAAAAGTAAGGGCTTTGTCCTATTTGGTTATTTGCTGGAATATAAAAAATTAATATAAACCAAAATGGTAAACTAATGATTGAGATTAAGTCTTTTTTTATAATGCATTCTGTCCAATTAATTGCAAATAAAAATCCAATTATAAACATTACTATTGGAACACCTATAAGAGAAACATCATTCCCAATCCACAAGTAAAAAGTGTGCCAGTTAACATTCGGATCCCAACCATAATTCAACAGCTGCATCTGATAAGTACTATCCAAAAACGTACTTCCAATTATACTTTTCATATTTTCTTGAATAAAAACAGAATTTCCAAATCCTAAAGTATTTGGGAATTTTAAATTTGTACTTATAGAAAATGCATAATATCCTTGTGTTAAGTACGAGGAAAGCGCTAATAATAGTGGATGCATACTATCAGGTATAATGTAAAATAGTATGCTACTGAAATTGATTTCAGTATTATATTGCAATGCTTTAAAATTCCCACTTATACGACCAGAAATATTTTTAGCAAAAAAAGAAATAACAAAGTAAAGTGTGAGAATAAATAGTACTTTTATTCCATTTAGCTTTAGCTTATTCTGTGTCTTTTCTTTTTTGTTATAGTTGGCCCTTAATAAGAGTAAAATTGAAGATAGTATTATCAAAATATCAAATATCCCTTTATTAGTAGCTATAGATATCCATTTCAAACATTCTGATACAATTGCTATAATAAATATCATTTTAGAAATTTTATTCATAGATTTCCAAAAATAAAATGCTAACGGCAGAACAGCCCAAGTGAATGGACTTAAGATTACACTAGTAAATGTAAATATTGAGCCCCCAATCGCATTAGATTTATCTACAGTTAACTTTTTATAATATTGATCTCCAGGATCACTTATTCCTAGTGATACTTGTTCTAAAATCTCACTAAAAGAAAAACCAATTAGCCCCAAATTTCTAATAATAGTTACAGTATTAAAAATAATCATAAAAATACTGAATATAATTATTAGTTTATAAGGAATTTTAAAGTCTCTTTTATTAAGAAAAATCTCTTTAGTTTTAAGATTTTTCTTAACACCCCATATAAAACCTAACAGTAAAAATACTAAATATAGATATAAATAAGAATAAGTTGCAAACTTGTTTTGCGTATGCCAATCCCATGGTCCAAATTCATATAAAAACATTGTAAAATTTAAATAGATAAAAGAGACAACAATTGGTAGATAGAGTACTCCTTTATTAGATATTTCTTTCATTAACATACCTCGCTAGACACTTTTTTTAAGAACTTAATAATTTTTGAAGTTTGTGATTTTGTGTCTTTATTTTTCTTTACCCACTCTGAAGATTTCTGTCCATGATAATTTAAATTTTCTGCCTTCAAACTTAATACTCTCAATATAGCTTCTGCAATGCCTTTCTCACTCTCGTCCTCAATCCAAAATACGTAAGGATCATACTCAATAGGTATACCAGTTAATTTTGTTGTGAGTAAAGGTGTTCCCGAGAGCATATACTCTAACGTTTTAGAAGGAAATGAATATTTCGTATATTCCTCATTAGAGGGTCGTGGATTTATTAGCAAATCTGCCATTAATTCATTTTTTAATACTTCTTCTCTAAATTTTGACCCCTTAAAAATAATTCTATTATTGGTAGTTGCAATTTCTTTTATATAATTGACAGAATCTCCACTACCGAAAATCCAAAGATATATATCTTCATCTTCTATATATTTATTAAAACCGTTTACTAAATTTAATATTCCAACCTTTTCGTTTAAGGCACCAGCATACATTATGATTTTTTCATTTTTTTCTCCTTGTTCTAAAGATTGAGAACTTATTGAATCAAAAACATTTTTATCAACGATACCTTCCATTATGATATTTGGCTTATTAAATTTATTTACTTTTTTATTCATTAAGTCTGTCAACAATATAAAACCGTCCATATAATGAATAACGGGGAATTTAACAAAATTAATAAATTTAAAAATAAAATTTTTAAATTTATTTTTATAATACATACTAGAATCTTCAGGTAAATCAGGTACAATTTGAATCACTTTTAATTTCGTCATTTTCTTAACAAAAAAAGCAGCTAGCATAGTAGGATAAAATGGCCAGTGTAGTACTAAAATAGGACTTATTTCTTTTTTTAAGGACTTTTTACTAAAAAGTAATATATAAAAGATGCAATATAAAAATATCCATATAGATTTGAAAACCGGCAAATTAAGAATCGGCATAAATTTTATGAAATTTTCTCCACCTATATTCGACTTACTCCCTTTATAGTATAAGATATTACTCTTAGGGAATGAAGGTAAAGGAGGTAAGGATAGAAAGGATATATTCTCCATACTATCGTTTAATCCTGTTGCAATAGAATAATCAAATGTTTGTTGTGGTGTTCTTAAAGGCATACCGTCCATGTATTTGTCACAAAAAATCTTTATGTCTTTTGGGCTAGTTGCTGAACTAATATACAAAACACTGATTTTATTTACCATGAAAGCACCTTCTTTATGTATGGTACTTTTAGATAATATGTGGTGAGATAATATAATTTTCTTTTAGGAGAAAGTAGATCTTTATTTTTTTTATAAAATTGTATTTTACCATTTATCTGTTTTTCTACATTCTTTGTTATTCTATCATTATGATCTATTAAAACGTTTACTGGGTTAACAGATGTTAAGCAACTGATATTCCTACCCATAGATGCACGTAAAATTAAATCTGTATCTTGTCCTGATAAAAGATTTCCATCCCATAAATTTTGAGAAATTACTTCATTTTTAAATAGCATACAAGAAGTATTTACTTGATGCCCATTTTTTCTATAATAATTAAAGTTATTTTTATATGGCAATGGAACAATAGTTCTTTTTATAGTGTTGTTTGTAATTAGGTTCATTGGAAGTAAATAAATATCTGATTCCATACTGTTGATACAATGCTTCAATTCTAAAATTGTTTTTTCTGTAACATTATCATCATCATCAAAAAACCAATAGTATTTCCCATTAGCCTTTGAAGCCCCGTAATTTCTTGCATTTGAAGCCCCGGCTTTATATTCGTTAATAAAATAATTTGCCGATAACTCTTGGCAAATTATTTTATTTTTTAATTGTTCACTCATGTTTGATTTATCATCAACTACAATTACTTCTATATCTTCATGTTCAACAAAACTAGATAATGCTACTGACAAAAAACTACTTCGGTTTTTTGTTGGTATTATGACAGAAATTAAATAATTCATTTCAATTAACCTTTCTTCCAAATCTCTCTGTTAACTATAGAAGTATAGCTTTGTATTATTTTAACAACTTTTATAGATACATTTTCATCTTCATAGTCTACAGGTAATGGTGTTATTTTTTTATATTCATTAGCAGAAAGACGAGAAATAAGAATACTATTCTCAATAGTATTTTTTTCTAATCCACTTATAACAATTGAACCTTTGTCTAACACTTCTGGTCTTTCAGTAGAAGTTCTGATTAATACTCCTGAAAATTTTAAAATTGCCGACTCTTCTGACAAAGTTCCACTATCCGAAAGTACACAATAAGAATTTTTTTGTAATGCATTATAATCGTTGAATCCAAATGGTTTTAATTTCATTACATTTTTATTCAATTTCACATTTTTTTCTTCAATCTTATTCCATGTTCTTGGATGAGCAGAAAATACTATTTTTTTATTCAGTTTATCTGCAATATAGTTAACTGATTCAATCAATTCATTAAAGTTTTTTTCTATATCTATGTTTTCTTCTCTATGCGCAGATAAAACAATATAACTGTCTTTTTCTAATCCTAACTCATTTAAAATATTACTATTTTCAATTTGAGATTTTTGCATTTTCAAGACTTCAGACATTGGTGAACCAGTAACCATAATGTGATCTTTACGAATACCTTCACTAATTAAATTTCTTCTACTATGTTCTGTATAAGTTAAATTGATATCTGATGTATGATCTACAATTTTTCTATTAATCTCTTCTGGAACGTTTTGATCATAACAGCGATTTCCAGCTTCCATATGAAATACAGGAATCTTTAAACGTTTTGCTGAAATAGCTGATAAACAACTGTTTGTATCTCCTAAAATGAGAAGGGCATCTGGCTTCTCCTTACGTAAAATTTCATATGATTTTTCAATGATGTTTCCCATCGTTTCCCCTAGATGACTACCCACAACATTTAAAAAATGATCTGGTTGTCTCAACTCTAAATCTTCAAAAAAAACTTGATTTAAAGTATAGTCCCAATTTTGGCCTGTATGTACTAAAACTTGATCAAAGAATTCATCACATCTTTTAATTGTTGCTGATAATCGAATAATTTCTGGACGTGTTCCAACAATCGTCATGACTTTTAATTTTTTCATTTTATGACCTCACTCATATAAGTATCTGGTTTTTTTGTATCAAACTGTTCATTCACCCAAAACAAAGTAATCATTTCATCTGTTCCAATATTTTCAATCGAGTGTGTATAACCAGGTGGTATATCCACAACTCGCGCTTCGTTTCCTTCAATTTTATATTCAATTACTTCAGATTTCTCAATATGTCTGAATCGAATCATTGCTTCACCACTGATAACGATAAACTTCTCTACTTTCGTATGATGATAATGATTTCCTCGTGTAATACCCGGTTTTGTCTTTGAGACAAACATTTGTCCCATATAATCCGATTTAATCAATTCACTTAACCAACCTCGATTATCCTCATGTTTTGTTAAACCATATGAGAATTCATCCTCGTCTAAGTAAGATAAATAAGTCGTATATAGTTTTTTGACGAATAAATCTTGATAGTTAGGCAACAGTAAAGATTCACGCATGTTTTTAAAACTTTGAATCAACGTTACTATTTCTTCGAGCGTTTTTTTATAAGTAACTGGTACTGCAACATACGTGTTATTTACACCGTTGTTATCAGATAATAAGTTAGCAACTATGCTATCAACTACATCATCAATATAAGCTAAGTTCAGCTCAATGGAAGGATCAGTAACAGTAATTTCTAAATTATTCGCAACATTGTAACAAAATGTAGCAATTGCTGAGTTGTAGTTAGGCCGGCTCCATTTACCGAATAAATTAGGTAAACGATAAATCGTAATACGTGATCCCGTCTGATCATGATATTTAAGTACTTCTTGCTCCGCTCCCAATTTACTTTCTCCGTAGGGATTGTTTAGCTCAGCTTGAGTAGAGGATGATAGTAAAATATGCGGATGTTTATTCGAACGACTAGCAAAATCTACAAGTTTAGCCGTTAAATCTTGATTCCCGCTCTTAAATTCATTTTCTGTTTTTGGCCGGTTCACTCCAGCTAGGTGAACAATTTTATCTGCTTGTTTTACTAGTGATTCTAATTCAGCTTCCGAATTATCTTTTGAGTATTCTAATACTTCAAATCTTGAATTTTCATTTAAGTGTGAGATCAAGTTTCTCCCAACAAAACCTTTTGATCCTGTTACTAAAATTTTCATTATATATCCTCCTTACATCAATTCAATGATGCTATCTGATTCGACTTTTTCGCCTTTCCATTGTGCTAGCTCATACTGAATATAAGGAAGATTTAAAAGCATTTCTTTTACTTGCTCCACGTTTACTCGATTTGTATTGTCAGAGTTATACTCCAAATGGTCGCGAACTAACTCGTTACCTTCTGTAAAGAATTTTTCATAGTTCAAATCACGTGTGTCGGCCGGTATACGATAGTACTCACCGTGATCTTCTGCTTTAACAAATTCTTCTTTAGTAAGTAGCGTCTCATACGACTTTTCACCATGACGTGGTCCGATGATTTTAAAGTCACTTTTCGCATTGAATAGTTCCTTTAACGCAGTAGCCAGTTCAAAAATTGTACATGCAGGGGCTTTTTGTACAAAAATATCTCCCTGTTTAGCATTGTTAAAGGCATACAATACTAAATCAACTGATTCTTCCAATGACATCATATAGCGTGTCATACTCGGATCCGTGATTGTTAAATCTTTTCCTTCTTTCATCAAATTGACGAACAAAGGAATAACCGATCCCCGTGAAGCCATAACGTTACCATAACGTGTTGAACAGAATACTGTCTCGTCTTCAGAAACATTGCGTGAAGCTGCAATCATACACTTCTCAGCCATTGCTTTTGAAATTCCCATAGCATTAACTGGATAGACTGCTTTATCTGTACTTAACAAAACGACACGTTCCACATTATGATACTTTGCAGCACGAAATACATTATCTGAACCTTGGACATTTGTCTTGATTGCTTCCATTGGATAAAACTCACATGAAGGGACTTGCTTTAATGCAGCAGCATGAAAAACATAGTTCACATCCTTCATTGCGTCAGCGATACTGTTGTAGTCCCTAACATCACCAATATAATATTTAACTTTATCGTTTTGAATTAAGTTACGCATATCGTCTTGTTTTTTCTCGTCACGGCTAAAGATACGTATTTCTTTGATATCTGTATCAATAAATCGTTTTAATACTTGATGACCAAATGATCCTGTACCGCCTGTAATTAATAATATTTTATCTTTGAACATTTTTATGTACTCCAATCTATAAAAACTTATTTTTTTTCGAAATAGCCATCCATTTCATTCATCAATTTTTTCTTATTGAATTTTTTTTCACAATATTTTTTAGAATTCATACCCATTTCATTTAATTCTTCAGACGATAAATTAACGAATTGAATTAAATTAGTAATCATTGACTTAACATCATTTGGTGAACTTGATAAGCCAGATAGTGATTCTTTAATAATGGAATCACACTCTCCTTCAACCGAAGCCAAGACCGGCATACCACATGCCATATATGATTGTAATTTCGCAGGAATTGTCATTGAAAATAATTTACTATTTGCTAGAGTAAGAACTGCAACATCATGCTCTGCTAGGATTTCCGGAATTGCTTCTGCAGGTTGTTTATCTACGAAAGTAAACATGTCATCTACATCGTTCATCTTAACTAAGGCTATGAGCTCAGATTTATAGCGTCCATCACCAACTAAAGTGAATTTTATTTGTTTCTTTAGATTAAGTTTTTTCACTTCAGCAGCTACTTTCGGCAAAATATCCAAACCTTGTGCATTACCAATATTACCTGTGAATACAAACGAACGAATATTTTTTTCTTCATGAACCTCTTTATCCTCTATTACTCTATAAAACTCTTCGGCATATTGAGGCCAAAATTTTAATTTTTCTAATGGAACACCTCTTTTAGAAATTGCTGTTACAAAGCTGTTAGAAGTTGTAAAAATTTTTGTTGTTCTTTTATAAATGTAATCAACCATTTTTCCAATAGCATTCAAAATATTTTTGTTATGAATACCTGTTACAATTTCTACATTTTCTGGCCATAGATCTTGTACGTATAGAAAACACGGTATTTTCTTTTTTTGTGCAAACCATATTCCCGGAAGCGCTTGAGTCATAGGAGAAACTTCAAATATAAATACATGTGTGGGATTTAATTTGGAAAATAAGGACCATATTCCGCCGCTTATTACGAATGAAATATAATTTAAGACTAAATTAACAGCTGAATTTCCTCTTGGAACGATTGGTAAGCGAATAATATTTATTCCTTCATAATTTTCTCTATTCTTTTTACTAAATCCGTATCCATCAAAAAATTTTCCTTGAGGATAGTTTGGAATCCCTGTAACTACAGTTACTTCGTATCCTCGTTCAATCCATTCCTTACACATATCATTTATTCGAAAAGTTTCCGGAAAAAAATACTGACTAATCACTAGTATATGTCGTTTATTCAAGGTATATCCCTCTCCGTTTTTACTATACTTTCATAGAAATCATTCACCCAATAATCATTTAGGTTTTGATGCTCTGATAATTTTTTATCATAGACTAAATTTCCAAATAGCTTATTAAAAATTTCTTGTTTTTTTATTAGTATTTTTATTAAATAATTAAACCCTGGTACAAGAATCAATTTTTTGTCATTTACTTCAGCAATTGTTTTAACTAGTTCAGAAGTAGTCACGTAGGATTTATTTTGAGGGAAAAATGTACCCTTAACATTTTTTAAAATAATAGTTGCAATGAATGAGGATAAATTATCTATATGTAGCATACTTCTTTCGTTATAAAAATCTGGGAATACAGGAGTAAGTTTCGATAACTTAGATAGTTTCGAATAATTTCCTTTCGAGTTTCTTCCATAAATCATTGGTGGTCTAATAACTGCAATGTTAAAGCTATCATCTTCTAGCTCTTTTATTAATTTCTCTGCTTGTAATTTGCTATCTCCATAAAAATTAGATGGTACTGGAATAGTATTCCCATCAATTTTTGTCTTATTTAAACTTCCTTCTCCATATACAATAATGCTACTCATGAAAATAAATTGTTTCACACCATCTTGTCTTGATTTTTTTGCTAAATCAAAAGTTAAATCCCGATTCACTTTGTAATATAAATCTTTCAATTTAGGATTACGTGATGAATGAGCTATTCCCGCTAAATGTAAAACCACATCATAATTTGAAAAATTTTTATTCTTCCATTCATTTGTTTTCACATCTATAAATTCTATACTAATCTCGGTAGAGTTAATTTTGATCCATTTATAAAATTCAGTGCCTATATAACCATTCTTTCCCGTTATCAGGACCTTTTTCATAATTTCGTTACTCCTTTGTACTTGCAACTTCTTTTACAGTAATCTTTCCTGTACCGCCTTCAACTACTCCGTCACTTTTCAAAACACTAAAGATTGTTGCGACGAAACACCGGGTATCCATCAGGATTCCCATTCGTTTTACATACTCTCCATCTAACTTGGCTTTGATTTCAATCGGTAGTTCATCCCGTCCATTAATTTGCGCCCAGCCTGTCAAACCGGGTAATGTGTCATTGGCTTGATACTTATCACGTTCATCGATTAAATCGTATTGATTCCATAAAGCCGGACGTGGTCCGACAAATGCCATCTCACCTTTTAAAATGTTAAAGAGTTGTGGTAATTCATCGAGGCTAGTTTTACGTAAAACCTTACCAACACGCGTAATGTATACATCCGGATCGGCCAACAAATGCGTTGGTGTGTCATTTGGTGTTTCAATATACATCGTTCGGAATTTTAGAATATTAAAATGATTTTTATTCAGTCCTACTCGTTTTTGCTTAAAAAACACGGGACCTCGTGATTCAATTTTAATTGCAGCCATAATTAAGATAAAGACAGGAATCAATACTAAACAGGCAACACAGGCAATCGAAAATCCAAGTGGACGTTTGATTTTTAAGTAATTCAAATTTCATTCCTCCTTTTAGAAATCGCTCGTCAGACTAAATTTTCTTCACGAACCACTACGTCGTTCGCAATATCAAGTAAGACGTTTCTTAATTGCAGTGGTGCATTCTTATGTCGATCCACTATATTTAAAATATTCATGACTGGTTCTTTTTGACGTGTTCGGCCTACAAAAATCTTCGGATAAATTGCTTCCGGATCCACTTCGCCATCTTTCAGTAGTTCTTCATACATTTTCTCACCCGGGCGAATCCCTGAGAACACGATCGGCATCTCGTCTTCCGTAAAACCACTCAGTTCAATCATATTTTTCGCAAGATCAACGATTTTGACCGGCTCTCCCATATCAAGGATAAATACTTCTCCACCATCCGCTAAGATACCGGCTTGAATGACTAACCGACTTGCTTCCGGAATTGTCATGAAGAAACGTGTCATCTCTGGATGAGTGACCGTAACTGGTCCCCCAGCTAAAATTTGTGATTTAAACAGTGGAATGACAGAGCCACGACTACCCAGTACATTTCCGAAACGTACGACCGCAAATTTTGTTTTGCTACGACATCCCAGCTCTTGAATAACCATTTCCGCAATCCGTTTTGTGGATCCCATGACGTTTGTTGGATTTACGGCCTTATCAGTTGAAATCATCACAAATCGTTCTGCTTCGAATAAGTCAGCTACTTCGGCAACATTTTTTGTCCCGTACACGTTGTTTTTAACTGATTCGTACGGGTTCGCTTCCATTAACGGCACGTGTTTGTGGGCTGCTGCGTGGAACACTACCTGTGGTTTATGTGTCGCAAACACTTCTTCCAGTCGTGTGCGATCTTGGACATCCGCAATAATCGGGACTAAGTTAATCGGAAACTGAAGTCCGCGTAGCTCTCGTTCAATCAGATAAATACTGTTTTCACCATGACCTAGCAGTACAAGTGTCGTTGGATTAAATTGAATGATTTGTCGGCAAATTTCTGATCCAATCGATCCGCCTGCTCCGGTCACAAGAACCGTTCGTCCCTCGATTTCAGATTTAATCCCTGAAATATCGAGTTCAACCGGTTCACGACCAAGTAAATCTTCAATCGAAACATCACGAATCGCATTGACAGAAACCTTACCGGTAATCAATTCTTCGATCATCGGCAACGTCTGAACGTTTTTACAAAGCGTTTTCGCTTCCGTGATCAGTTCGACTCGTCGTTGTTGCGTCAATGACGGAATTGCAAGCACAATCGCTTCAATCCGGTGCTTTTCGATGACCGACTTTAAGTTCGCTGTTGTCCCAACCACTTCAATCCCTTGAATCATGAAATGCATATTTTTTGGATCATCATCCAAAAATGCAACAGGCTTTAACTCATGGAACGGAGATACGTATAATTGGCGGACTAAAGACCTTCCAGCTCGACCTGCTCCAATGACAAGAGTTCGTTTACGCGACTTGACCAATTTTCTTGGTAACGCGTATTTTCGCCAATGTTGTCCGATTCCGAGTAACCGTAAAGCGACACGAATCGCTCCGAGCAATAATAATGAAATACAAAAACTAAGAATCGTGATGCGTTCAAGCACTTGTCCGAACACAAATTTTTGATAAACCATCAGCCCAAGCGAACTGGCACCGAGTGACAAGGACAAGGTCAGCGCCTCTTGGATACTGGCATACTTCCAGTTGACACGATACAACTTCATTAAAAAGGCCAATGTGACAAACAACAATGCAAAGACAGCAGCTGATTGAAGTAATAATTTACTATCAATCAAATCAAACAGTTCTTTAGGATATAAGAAGAAGTAGGTGAATCCCATCGCAACCCCTAAGGCTACGGCATCAATGCAGGCTAAGGTCAACGTGCGGTAATAATAGTAGAATTTCAAAGGACACTCTCCTTTCTCGTTTGGTGGTTACAGCATTTTTCAGACTAACGAAGATGCCTTCGCCCGTTCTGCGAGTAAGTCTGCCATCATCTTAGCAACGTCGTCTCCAAGATCATCGCGTTTTAAGGCAAACTCGAGTGTCGTTTGAATAAATCCTAGTTTTTCCCCGACATCATAGCGCTTGCCGTCGAATTCATAGGCAAAAACCCGCTGCATTTCATTCAGTCGTGTAATTGCATCCGTCAATTGAATCTCACCGCCGGATCCGACTTCCTGTGTTTCCAAGTATTTAAAAATTTCCGGTGTCAGTAGATAACGACCTAAAATCGCTAAGTTTGATGGTGCTGTTCCCGGTGCCGGCTTTTCAACAAATGATTTTACCTTATGTAAGTTCTCTGAGATGCTTGTGCTTGGATCGACGATACCGTAACGATGTGTATCTTTATCCGCAACAGGTTGAACGCCGATGATGGAACTGTTCGTAATCTCATACTGCTCGATTAATTGACGGGTACATGGGACGTCTGCCTGAACAATATCATCCCCAAGCATGACGACGAACGGTTCATTGCCAATAAACGCTTTTGCCTGTAAAATCGCATCCCCAAGCCCCTTTGGTTTCGATTGACGGATGAAATGGATGTTGATGTTCGTCGTTGCTTCAACGAGATGCAACAGGTCCGATTTATTTTTCGCAATCAAGTTCGCTTCCAGTTCCGGAACGGAATCAAAATGATCCTCAATCGCCCGTTTCCCTTTACCGGTGATGATTAAAATATCTTCAATCCCCGATTCAATCGCTTCTTCGATGATATATTGAATCGTCGGCTTATCGACGATCGGCAACATTTCCTTCGGCATCGCTTTGGTTGCCGGTAAAAAACGTGTGCCGAGCCCGGCAGCTGGAATAACAGCCTTTTTGACACGAGTCATGATACCCCTCCTCATCTCATTTAATTCTCCTATAATATAATTAATTTGGAATTCTTTATGTAATTTACATTAACACATCCATCAATGACACTTCTATAAAATTTTCCATATACCTAAAATGTAAACGATATCATCGAAAAAAGAGAGTGTATTTCCACTCTCTTTACAATTTCTTGACATTACATCTTTTATACCCACTGACCTTTCCAGTTTTTTTCAACCTGATTCGGAGGATTGATTGTCACGAGTTGGTTTAAAAGAATTGCTTCATTATTTTCATAAATTTCTTCATACAACCAGTCTTCTAATTCATGCTCCAAATATGTCCGGCATTGTTCCCAATAAAACGGGCGTTTTTCAGTATGGTGGGCGTCTGATGCCACAAGATGCGCCAAACCGTTTTCGAGTAACGCAACGGCAAAACGTTGGACATCTTTACCGTACTTACCGATCAGGCTGGCACATGTCACTTGGCTGATTGCCCCGTTTGAAATCAAATCAAACAACAATGTCGGGTTTTGAATGATCGCTTTGTTTTTTTCCGGATGAGCGATGACGGGAACATAACCATCTGAAATCAATTCGGCAAACATTTGTCGTGCATACGACGGAATTCCGGTCGAAGGAAACTCAATCAGTAAATAACGGGAATTCGCGAGAGGTAGCGCTATGCTCTTTTGAACTTCTTCGATTAAATCCCCCGTCAAACGAATCTCATGCCCGGGGTAAACAACAATCGGAATATTTCGTTGATGGAGTAAGACGTTTAGTTCATCGACGGTCAGTTTCACATCGACGTCTTCCGTCTCAAACTGCGGATGGAACAGGTGAGGTGTCGCAATGATTCGTGTGACACCTTCACTCGCGGCCTGCTCTGCCAGCTGTAACATTTGCTCGACACTCGCCGGACCATCGTCGACCAGCGGTAATAGATGACAATGAAGATCAACCATAATGGCACCCCTTATTCATAGGAATAATAGTATTGATACGCTGAATCATCCGTCAGCTCCCGGCGGTTCAAGACGACACCGAGAATCTTCGCTTCTGCCAGTTCGAGTTGTTCTTTGGCCTTTAAGACCCGTTGACGATCTGACGTCATACAGCTGACGACCAGGACGACTCCGTCCGTCAATTTAGACGTGATCCGGCTGTCCGCGACTTGAAGTAGCGGGGGTGCGTCCAAGATGATGACGTGGTACTCTTCCCGTAATTTTAAAATGAGGTTTTCCATTGATTTGGATGATAACAATTCAGCCGGGTTCGGTGGGATTGGTCCTGCCGTCAGGATCGATAAATTTTCGATTTTTGTCGGCATGATTGCTTTTTCAAGTTCCGCTTGCCGCGTTAATAAACTGGATAGACCAAGACCGTTTGCGACACGGAACGTATAATGCACGGTCGGACGGCGCATATCCGTATCGATAATCAATACCTTTTTCCCTTGTTGCGCATATGCGACGGCAAGATTAGAAGACGTTGTCGATTTCCCTTCGCTTTGTGTGGCTGATGTTACGAGTATGACTTGAATCTCTTTATCCACTGCCATGAATTCAATATTTGTCCGGATGGTCCGATATTGTTCTGCAATCGGCGACTTCGGTTGAGTGACCGTAATTAAATTACGGGCATCTTTGTTCATCTTATTTTTCTTAGCCATATTGTTTTGCCGCCTCCCGTTTTGCTGCTTTCGCTGATGACTTAAAGACTTTGCTGTCGATATCCGGAATACTTCCTAAAACAGGCAGATCAAGAATTTGCTGAACCTGCTCCTCTGTCCGGATCCGGCGGTCAAGCACTTCACGTAAGAAGGCAAGACCTACTCCCAATAAGAAGCCAACTACTGCAGCGATGGCTGTATTTAAAATAATGTTTGGACTGACCGGAGCTGTCGGAATGCCCGAAACAGATAACACTTTGACGTTATCGACATTCATTAAATCCGTAATGTCTTCACTGAACACGCTCGCAACTGAGTTTGCGACGTTCGACGCAAGAGCGGCATCCGTATTCTGAACAGAGACGTTGATGACTTGCGAATTTTGTTCACTTTCAACGGTGATCATATTGTTTAAGGCGTTAATGCTAGTGGGAGCATTTTCCACTTCTGCCTGAACCTTTTCGAGAATAGCCGGACTCTTGATGATGACGCGGTATGTATTGACAAGTGTGACGGACGATTGGACTTGTGAAGCATCAATCACATCGTTTTCCTGTTTTTTCGGTGTGACTAAAATTTGCGTACCGGCTTGATATGTGGGTTTGATCAAAAAGGTACTGACGGCAAATGAGATGACGGCTGCGACGATGGTCAATGCGAGAATCCGCCAAAGCGATTTTCTCAAAATTGAAAATAATTCCTGTAAGCTGATCGTTTCATTCATAGTTTAATTATTCTCCTTTATTTGTCTAATACGGTGTCTTTTTTCATCAACTAGAACTCAGTATAACAAAAAATTGGGAAATGGTTGATTAAATTTCAGGAAATAACATACGTTTTTTGAAATTTGTTGCGTATAATAAAGAATGACATGTTTCGTTTTACATGAATTTCCGGATATCAACATAGGAGGAAGATCTTCATGCATCGCTCTCTACAAACCCTTCAATACTATACATCGCACTCGGAAGAAGACATCCGTCGCCTTCATGAACGGATTCGTTTAAGCCTTGCTTCGACAGAATCGTTAACAGATACGATGATTCGTTTGACCGGCCAAACACCACTCGTTCCATTCAAGCAGGATACAGTGACCGCCGAAGAATGGTCAGCTTTTTTAGCCGGCAAACATCATAATGAATTGGCGGATTTTTATGGAACACTCGTGGCTCGTCCGATTCTTGAGGAAGATGGCCCTGTCGAACCTAAAGAGGACATCGAAATTGCTCCAGCCCTATCGCGGACGCACCGTGAACCAGAAGCCATCCGTCGAAACAAAGTGAAAACCCGACCAGAACAACGCATTAAAAGAAAAATCCCTTGGGGTTGGGTTGCTCTACTGATTTTATGTTTCCTTCTTGGTGCCGGTGGAACATATGTCTATTCCAATTACATCGCGAGTCCATCTTCCAGCAAACCGAAGTCAACAATCGAACAACCGGTCACTGTTGAAAAAGAAAAGGAAAAAACAAAAGAACCAACGCCGGAGGTCAAAGAAGAATCAAATGTCATTTACGTCAAAAGCAGAAACAGCAACATCTATAGTGACTCTGCCTTGACCGATCTACTTTTTGAAGCTGACTTTGGTGACGGTTACCGGGTTCTTGAAACGACCGACTCCATCAGTAAGATTGAATTGACGGATGAATTGACAGGTTATATCAAAAATAACGATACGACGAAGTCTTTAAAAGGAGACGCGATTGCTGACGAATCCTTATTGACGTGGGTCAATGACAATCTCGATACAAGCTTCGTCACCGAGACGCTCATTGACCTTATCGGCAAAAAAGCCGAAGATTTAAATAGTACTTATGGTCCACCGGAACGGACGTTTTCCGATGAAGTCAACACGTATCTGTTTTACGGAACTCATTTTTTTACCCTTCAAAATAACAAGGTCATTGCGATTGACTGGGCTGAAACAGCCATCACCAATGCTGAACTGGCGACACTCGCTCCTCTCCAACTCGAAACAGAGACGACTGGTCTTGTGACCAGTAATTCTTATCGCCTGCAACGGTTTGAACAAACAGAAACAAGTACCAGCCGGGTGCGATTGGCTGAACAAAATCTATAACAGTAAAAGGGACAATCCATTTTTCGGATTGTCCCTTTTGTTTACTCCAGACCAAGCGAGTAACGTAATGCGGTTTTCGTTTGGGCCAGTGAATCATCAGTCGGATGCCAGTAATAAATGCCATCCGCTTCTTTTCCACCTGTTCCTTCAAGCTTTAAATTCTTTTGATTTTTAAACGCATCCATGTAATCAAAGGCAAGTGTCCGCATCGGTTTGAATGATACATTTGTCTGAGCATTTTTACCTACGACATCCATGATCGCATTGAACTTACTGACGGAAACATCCGATGATAATTTAGCGACAACTTGTTCGATGACTTGGCGTTGACGCATTTGACGACCGAAGTCACCACGCGGATCTTCATAACGCATCCGTGTATACTTTAAGGCTTCATCACCGTTTAAGTTAATTTTTCCGACCGTGAACTGTTTATCGCCGACTTTGAAATCTAGATCGTTATTAACAGTCACTCCACCAACCGCATCAACGAGTGAGGTGAATCCTTCCATATTGATTTCTGCATAGTAGTTGATTGGAATATCGAGAAACTTCTCGACGGTTTTAATCGCCATTTCCGGTCCACCGAACGAATAGGCATGGTTGATTTTATCATTTGTCCCCTTACCGACGATCTCAACTTTCGTATCGCGTGGGATACTGATCAAACGACTTTCGTTTTGTGTCGGGTTGAGCGTCATGATCATAATCGAGTCGCTTCGTCCGTTTGTTTCGCCTTTACGACGATCGACACCCAGCAATAAAACAGACACCGGTTTTTGTTTCTCGACGACTTCGTCACCCGTATTTTTGATTGGCGACTGGATCTTTTTGACGGTTTGATCAACCTGATAATACGTGTAGCCGATAAACCCTCCGATTCCGACGACCAGTACTAGAGCGATTAACAGCATAACCTTTAACGGCGTCCAGCGCTTTTTGACTTTCCTTCTTTTTTTGACACGTTCCACTTTCCCACGTTCCCTTCTATTATACGTTGCTTGTTTCCTATGTAACTTCATGAGTTCTCGTTATTATCGGTCAAATAAAAACGATCTTACAGTCGAGTATACTTAAAATTACGGGCGAATTGTCAAAAACGGGAAAAGATGAAAAAAAGAGTCTACCGGATAGTAAACTCTTTTCAATCAAAATCCATATAGGGAGATTACATTTTTAAGGATTAGAGCAAGGACTCCGTCGCCGAGACTTTCTCGTACATAAAGACTTCATAGATTTTTTTCTTAAAGTTATAGTCCAGACTGACAACCATCCGTTTTTTTGGATCCGTTGTTTGAAAGACGTATGACTTCATCATAATCGGTTCTGCAAGACCAAGCTTGATTTCTGATTTTGAAGCAACAGTCGAGTAATCAAAGTTTGACCAATCCATCCATTCTCCTAATCCCTTACCGGTTAAAACAGCATCCAGTTGTTTTTCTGTCATGCCTTCCGTTAACTTGGCGCCTTTCGTCAATTGCATCTTACTTTCCCGGACACCAATTTTTGTTTTTGCCGTCACTTCGAGCATTTTTGAAGTCAGGCGGTAAACTGAATCCTTGCTCTTCGTCGCGAATGACAGTGCCGTATAGGTCGGCGCAACTTTCAATTTCGTGTCATAGAAGTGATACGCCGCAAACTTCTGTCCATCTTCTTTATCCGCGAACTCTGGTTTTTTCTTCAGCATCGTTGACCCGTCTTTTTTTGTTAACTGCGTTTTATAGCTTTTGCCGTAAAGGACTTGCGCGACTTGTTCCATCGTCATCCCGGTTTTCAAGGTTTCGTACTGAACCGTTGCTTGTGTTTCTTCTTTTGTTGCTGCCTGTGCTGTTCCTGCGACCAATGTTGAACCGGCCAAAATCGCTGCAATTGTAAATTTACTAAATGTTGATGTCATGTGTATTCGCTCTTTTCTGTTTTAGGATTAGTAGAGTTCTTGCGTACTCGAGATAGTTTCCATCCAATCGACACGATAGGTTTTTTTCTTTGAATCAAATGTCATATGGACTTGTAACCGTTTGTTCGGATGATTTGTCCGAAAAATATAGATTTTTGTTTTGCCTTCACCAAGACCCATTTTTTTCAGCTCTTGTTTGGAAAAGCTATGACTGAAGTCTGTTGTCGACCATGTCATCCAGTCACCCAGACCTTTTCCTGTCAATACGTTGTCGAGCTGCTGCTCCGTCATATCGTACTGGACCTGTTTGCCCCGTTTGAGTTGTCGATCACTTTGCCGGACACCCATCGGATTTTCCCCACTGAAATCAAGGGACCTTAATGCCAAACGGTAGACTTTATCTTTCGGCTTAGCTGCAAACAAAAAGGTCATATAGTTTTTTTCCTCTTTGCCGGGAACGAAGTACACTGTGAAGTCTAAATCCTTAGATGTCTCTTCTTTTGGTGACTTTTCCTTTAAAATCGTCCGTCCATTCTTTTTCGTCAGGTGTTTTTTATAGGTCTTTCCATATCGTTGTTTCGCAAACTCGGCGATCGTCATGCCTGTCTTATACTTTGTAAAATCCGTCGTGACTTGTTTTTCCTGTTTCGTGGCCGCGTCGACCGGGATACTCACTACAGTCGAAGTCATGAGCGACACCAAGACCGCATATTTCAAAATTTCTCTTAGCATGAAAGACTGCTCCTTTTTACTTCGTTTTAATCGGGAGAATTGTATAGTTATTCAATTTATACTGTTTACTCGAATGATCAAACTTCATCGTCGTTTCAATCTGCTTTTTCGGATTTGAACTTTTGAACGTATAGATTTTGATCTGACCGCGGTACTTATATTCTTTTCGTTCCTGTTTGGTCTGGACGGATGTAAAGTCCCAGGACCATCGCATCGCGACCTGACCAAGACCTTTACCGGATAACAGCTCGTCGAGTTCAGTTTCCGTTTCATCTCCCCGAATGTAGGTTACGTGTTTGAGCGTTCGGTTACTTTCACGTAATCCGCTGTTCGTATCCGCTGCAAACTGTAATATTTTTTGGACCAGGAAATACGTCTTCTGATTCTTTTTCGTGTGGAATTCAAACATTATCAGTCGTGGTAACGTCTTCGATTGATCATAAAATGAATACTCCCGCGACCGGTATCCTTGTTTATTCTGAGTCCAATCGGCTTTTTTCTTAAAGACCGTCGCGCCATCGGTTTGTTTCAAATGTTGTTTGTATGATGGACCGTACATGACTTTGGCGACCTGCGTCAGCGTCAAACCAAATTTAAACGACCGGTATTCTTTTAATACACTTTGTTCTTCCTTGGATGCAGCTTGTCCGTCGAGTGTCCCGTTCAAAGACAGAACACCGATGACGAGCACCAGCATCAGTTGTTTAAAAAACTTCATGAGGTTCCTACCTTCTTCATTTCAGTAATCGAACCGCCCGATCGGCATCGAGGCGACCGTATCCGTATGACGAATCATAGCCTTTCGCGCCAAGATCCTGTGCTGATTTTTTAAGGATCGCTTCCACTTCCGACGCTTTTATGGTCGGCTTCAGACTGTAGAGGAGACTCGCGACACCGACGACGTGCGGGGCTGCCATCGAGGTCCCACTCCAAAAAGCGGATTCACCGTCACTGAGATAACTCGGGATGTCTTGTCCCGGAGCGACTAAATCCAATCCCTTGCCATAGTTTGAGAACGACGACCGTTTATCGAACCGGTTCGTCGATCCGACCGAAAACGCATACTGGGACCGGGCCGGATACGACAATTTACTTTGTCCTTCGTTTCCGGAAGCGACGATGACGAGAACCCCTTTTCGCTTCGCATATGCGAGAGCGTCTTCGATAGCCCGGGATGAAAATCCACCGCCGATGCTGATATTGATGACTTTGGAACCTTTTTTAACAGCATGTAAAATCCCTTTCGCGATATCCGAGTTCGACCCGTAGTTGTCTTCGCCGAGCACTTTGATCGGAATGATCGAAGCCTTGGCATTGATGCCGGACATGCCGTACGTGTTATTGCTGTTCGCAGCGATGATACCAGCGACATGCGAGCCATGCCCGTGATCATCGATTGCCTGTTGCCGGCGGTTGACGAAATCGTAGCCGAGGTCCATCCGGACACGTCCGGCAAAGTCCGCGTACGTCGGATTGATACCGGTATCGATGACCGCGACGAGCACCGTCGATTGTTTCTTCCCGGCAATCCGTTTCTTCATCGCATCGAAGTTGATATCGGCGCCTTTGACGCCACCGCGTTGCCCTGTATTGTTTAGTGACCACTGATACGATTTGAAGACGTCGCCTCCGAGTCCATGCATGGAGC
>Ga0308158_10000983_pt1 | contig 34863 bp, 28 predicted proteins | sample PhyBR2_FD_201038 | JGI IMG/M metagenome (GOLD analysis project Ga0308158, IMG submission 201038) | Phyllosphere microbial communities from UC Gill Tract Community Farm, Albany, California, United States - DLSLB.R2 | ecosystem: Host-associated > Plants > Phyllosphere > Unclassified | place: USA... | reverse complement strand
GGAGAACATGATGCCGTTCACAGATGCGCTGCGGAAGATCGAGGGCGTCGCGGTCAGCGACGCCCGCGCCCTGTCGAGCGGCGAGTTCTACCAGTACGTCGTCGACATCACCTTCGACCAGAGCGTCTATTCGGGGCAGTACGACATCACCGACGAGGAGGCGGCGCAATGACCAAGCAGCTGATCACTCTCATCGGCGTGCTGGCCACAGCCGTCGTCCTGGTGCTCGCCATCCTCTTCGGCGTGACCCCGCTCGTCGCCTCCGGGTTCTCAGCACTGGCGCAGACCGCGCAGGAGGAGTCCGTCAACCAGGGCTATCGCTCACAGGTCGACAACCTCACGCAGGAAGAGCAGCGGATGGGCGACATCGAGAAGTCGGTCGCCGGTCTGCGAGCGCAGATCCCCAGCGACCCGCTGCTCGACGAGCCGTTCGGGATCATCGCCGAGTCGGCGCAGCGGAACAACCTGAGCGTCGAGTCGATCACGCGCGGCGACCTGGCGGCGTTCGTGCCGCGCGCCGCGCCCTCGGTGTCGGGACCGGCGACGAACGCCACTGCCGGTGCCCCGCCGGCCACGCCGACGGAAGACGCGACGACTCCGGTCGATGCCGCGCAGGACGCCGCAGCCGGTGCCGACGCGCAGACCGATGCGACGAACGCGGGCTCAGGCGCTACGCCACCGGCAACGCCGACTCCGCCCGCTGCAGCGGACGGCATCTCGATGAACGGCTCACTCACCGGTGAACTCCAGATCCCGGTCGAGGTGACCGCCACCGCCACCGACATGGCAGACGTCATCGCCTTCCTCGACGGGCTCCGCGGACGGGGGCGGGTGATCGCCATCGATAAGGTGGTGGTCTCCGGCAGCGCGGGCGAGCTTGCCGTCACCGTCTCCGCGTTCGTCTTCGTCAGCACGGATGGAGCATCCTGATGGTTCTCGACCAGCTCACACACCTGCTCGGCGTCGCGGCGCGCCAAGGCGCCTCAGACGTCCACCTCACCGCGTCCGCGATACCGCTCATGCGCATCGACGGCGACCTCGTGCCCGTGCCGGGGTACCAGGAGCCGATCACCAGAGACTGGGCGGAGTCGGCCACGCTCGGACTCATGAGCGATGCTCAGCGAGCTGAGTTCGCCACTCGTCACGAAGTCGACCTCGCCCACGCGGCTCCGGGCATCGGACGATTCCGCGTCAACGTCTTCCGGCAGCTCGGCGACATCGCGATGGCCCTTCGTTTCATCCCGGACCGGGTCTTCACCCTGGAGGAGCTCGGCGCTCCCGCCATCGCAAGGGACCTCGCACTCCGCCCTCGTGGTCTGGTGCTGCTGACAGGACCGACCGGTTCCGGCAAGTCGACGACGCTGACGGCGATGGTCGACCTGATCAACAACACCCGGCCCGTGCACGTGGTCACGATCGAGGACCCGATCGAGTTCCATCACGAGTCCAAGCGCGCGCTCATCCACCAGCGTGAGGTCGGCTCTGACACCGCATCGTTCGCCGAGGCGCTGCGTCGCGTGCTTCGTCAGGATCCCGACGTCATCCTCGTCGGCGAGCTCCGCGACCCCGAATCGATCTCGACGGCCCTCTCAGCCGCCGAGACCGGCCACCTCGTGCTGTCGACCCTGCACACGCAGGGTGCGGCGAAGTCGATCAACCGCATCGTCGACGTCTTCTCCGCTGACAAACAGCACCAGATCCGCACGCAGCTGGGCGACACCCTGCAGGGCATCATCAGCCAGACGCTGCTTCCCCGCGCACAGTCCGAGGGGCGGACCATCGCCACGGAGGTTCTCGTCAACACCCCCGCGGTGGCCAACCTGATCCGTGAGGGGCAGGTGTCGCAGCTGTACTCGACCATGCAGGCAGGGCAATCGGTGGGCATGCACACCCTCGACCAGGATCTGCGCCGTCTCGTCGGCGCGGGCGTGATCGCGCCCGCGGTGGCACGTACATTCGCGAGCGACCCGAAGTCGCTTGACGGCGTGCACGTGCGACCTTCGGATCTCGACGCCGAGTCGTGGTCGTCTTTCGCGGGTGGCTCGCAACTCGATGAGTGGGGGTCGTGATGGCCCTCGCCCAGGAGTACACGTATCAAGCCCTCGACCTGGCGACGTCTCAGACGGTCAAGGGAACGATGGATGCCAGCAGCGACAGCGCTGTCGCCGCCAAGCTGCGCGCGCAGGGGCTGACCCCGCTGAACGTCGCACTCGTCGCGAAGACCGGCCTGCACCGCGAGATCGCGCTGCCGCGACTTCGCAGAGGTGTGCCGGCGAAGACCCTCGCGATCTTCTCCCGTCAGATGTCGGCGCTGGTGAACGCGGGGCTGCCGCTGCTGCGCACTCTCACCGTGCTCGCCGAGCAGGCTGAGGACAAGCAGCTTCAGACCGTGCTGATCGCCGTGCAGTCCGATGTCGAAGGCGGATCGTCGCTGTCCGCCTCGCTCGCGCGACACCCGCAGGTGTTCCCGCCGCTGATGGTCTCGATCATCCGAGTCGGGGAGTCCGGCGGCTTCCTCGGGAAGGCTCTGAACTCGGTCGCTGAGAACTACCAGAAGCAGGCGGACCTGCAGGCGAAGATCCGCTCGGCCACGACCTACCCGATCGCCGTCCTCGTCATCGCGATGCTCGGCGTGCTCGCGATGGTGACGTTCATCGTGCCGGTCTTCAAGAAGATGTTCGAAGGCCTCGGCAGCGAACTGCCGCTGCCGACGCAGATCCTCGTGACGATCTCAGAGAACATGCTCTGGATCCTTCCGCTGCTCGCCGTGATCGTCATCGGAGCGTGGGTATGGTGGGCGCGCAACCGCTACACCGACGCGTACCGGAAGGTCGTCGATCCGATCAAGCTGAAGATGCCGATCTTCGGTCCTCTGGTCACGAAGATGGCTGTCGCGCGCTTCTCGCGCAACCTGTCGATGATGCTCGACGCCGGTGTGCCGATCATCCAGGCACTGGCGATCGTCGGGCAGGCCTCGAACAACTGGAAGATCGAGCAGACCGTGCGCGATATCCAGGATTCGATCCGCGGCGGCCGCTCGTTCGCATCGCCGCTGGCGAAGGCCGAGGTGTTCCCGCCGATGGTCGCGCAGATGGTCGCGGTCGGCGAGGAGTCGGGCACGCTGGCCGAGATGCTCGGAAGCATCGCCGACTTCTACGAGGACGAGGTGGAGACCGCGACCGAGCAGCTGTCTTCGCTGATCGAGCCCGTGCTCATCGTGGGACTGGGCGTGGTCATCGGAAGCATGGTGATCGCCCTGTACATGCCGATCTTCAGCCTGTACTCCGACCTCGCGAAGCAGTGAGCCCGCGACGCCGCGCGGCCTCTGGGGCGGGCGGCGTCAGATGGTGACGCGCAGGATCTCCTCGATCGTGGTTATGCCGTTCGCGACTTTCGACCAGCCGTCGTCACGCAGCGGCACCATTCCCTGGCTGATCGCGATCTCGCGCAGCTCTGTTCCGGTCGCCCGACCGACGAGAGCCTGCTCGATCTCGTCGGTCACCGTCATCACCTCATGCAGGGCGACGCGACCCCGATAACCCGTGTTCGAGCACGACGTGCAGCCGACGGCTCGATGCGGCGTCGCGCCATCGATCAACCGCTTCGGCATCCCGACGTTCACGAGCATCTCGCGGTCTGCTTCCAGCGGCACGCGACAGCGCTGGCAGAGACGGCGTGACAGGCGCTGCGCCACCACGGCGCTCAGCGCGGTCGCGACGAGGAACGGCTCGGTTCCGATCTCGACGAGGCGGGTCAGTGCGCTCGGAGCGTCGTTGGTGTGCAGAGTCGACAGGACCAGGTGACCCGTCAATGCCGCCTCGACCGAGATCGCCGCCGTCTCGCGGTCGCGGATCTCGCCGACGAGCACGACGTCGGGGTCTGCACGGAGGATCGAGCGCAACGCGGTCGCGAACGTCAGTCCTGCCTTCGGGTTGACCTGAATCTGGTTGACGTCGTGCATCCGGTACTCGACCGGGTCTTCGACGGTGATGACGTTCACGCGGGGATTGGCGACGGCTCGCAGTGCGGTGTAGAGCGTGGTGGACTTGCCCGAGCCGGTCGGGCCGGTGACGAGCACCATCCCGTGCGGTCTGGTGATCGCCTCGGTGAAGCGCTGCTGGTTGCCGTCGGTGAACAGCAGATCGGTCATCGACATCAGCTGGCTGCTGTTGTCGAGGATGCGCATGACGATCTTCTCGCCCCACACCGTCGGCAGGGTCGCCACGCGAAGGTCGACCGACCGCCCCTCGTGCAGCACCGAGATGCGGCCGTCCTGAGGTACGCGCTTCTCGGCGATGTCGATCGACGACATGATCTTCAGTCGCGAGATCACGCCGTCCTGAATGCTGCGATCCGCCCGCTGCATCTCGTGCAGCACGCCGTCGATCCGGAACCGCACGGTGAGCCGGTGCTCGCCGGGCTCGATGTGGATGTCGCTGGCGCGGTCATTGATCGCCTGGGTGATGAGCAGATTCACGAACCGGACGATCGGTGCATCAGCATCCTGATCGTCGAGGTGCTCGGTGAACAGCAGGTCCGAACTGCTCGACGACTCCCCACCGATCTGCTCGGACAGGTCGGTGAGCTCGTCGTCGGAGCGGAGGAACCGCTCGAAGGTCTGCATGAGGGCGTCTTCGGCGACGACCACCGGCATGACCCGCAGATCCGTGATGCTGGCGATGTCGTCGAGCGCGATGATGTCAGTCGGATCGAGCATGCCGACCGTGAGCTGGTCGCGCACCAGACGAAGGGGGATCAGCCGGTAGCGACGGCACAGGTTTCCGGGGACGAGCGCGATGACCTCAGGGTCGAACGGGTAATCGGCGAGGTCGACGTAACGGTGCCCGGTTGCGATCGAGATCGCCTCGGCGATCTGAGCTTCGGTCACCTGCTTCGCCTGGAGCATGTGGCGAGGGAGCTCTGCACCGTCTCCGACCGTGTCGATCGCGGCGCTGACCTCGTCGGCGCGCGCAGCGCCGGTCAACACCAGGATCTGCCCCAGTCCGCGCACTGCGTACTCCTATTCCGGCTCCCCCAGCCGTCTTCCGGCCGGAGCCGGTTACCTGGCTTCATACTAAGCCGAACCGCCCCGCGCGCGGCAGTCCGAAGACCAAGCCGTCCCCCTCGAGGCGGCCCCGCCCTCACGCCGTGTAGACCACTGCTCCGCCGACGACGGTGCGTACGACCCGCGCCTCCAGCAGCTCCTCCGCCGGGCGCTCGAACACGTTCCGATCCAGCACGATGAAGTCGGCCAGCAGACCGGCCGCGAGCCGGCCGTAGCGGTTCTCGGCGCGGCATGCCCAGGCGGCGTCGCGCGTGGCGTGGGTCACAGCATCCGCCAGCGGCAGCTTGTACCGCTCGACGTTCGGCTCGAGACCCGGGTTGAGCGCCGATCGCCGCGTCGCGGCGATGAACATGTTCGGCAGGGGAGCGAAGTGCGAGGTGGGGGAGTCCGTGCCGAACACCAGAGTCGCACCCTGCTCGGTCATCTCGGCCCAGGGGTAACCGCGGTCGATGCGCTCGTCGCCCAGCATCGCGCGCCAGTTGTCCTGAATCGCGGGGTCGGAGTGCACGGGCTGCATCGACGCCGTGATGCCGAGGGCGGCGAGGCGCTCGATGTCATCGGGGTCGACGACCTCGAGGTGCTCGATGCGGTGCCGGCGCTCAGCCGGGCCGTTCTCGGCGACGGCGCGCTCGATGGCGGTGATCGCGTTCGCCACGGCGGCGTCGCCGATCGCGTGGATCGCCACCTGCAGTCCGGCGGCATCAGCGGCGACCACGACGTTCGTGAGAGCCTCGAGCGACCAGACGGGGTCGGGCAGCGATCCGTCGGCGTACGGCCTCCGCACGGCAGCGGTGCAGCCGTCGACGGTGCCGTCGGAGAGGATCTTGACGCCGATGACACGCAGCCAGTCGTCGCCCATCGCATCGGCCAGCTCAGCCGCCCGGCGCACCTGAGCGAGGTCCTGCTCGGGATCGCCGGTGGGGTTCAGCAGCCAGTGGGCCGAGATGCGGGTCGTCAGGGCGCCTGCGGCGTACGACCGGCGCATGGCCGCCAGCTGCGCCTCGTCGAGAGCCATGTCGGTCACTGCGGTGACCCCGGTCTCGGCGAACCCGCGCAGCGCCACCTCGAGCGCGCGGTCGGTGTCGGCCTCGGTCTCGAAGCTGTCGAGCGCCGCCCAGGCGAACTGCTGCATGGCCGTCTCGTCGATCACGCCGCTGGCGTGGCCGTCGGCGTCGCGGTGGATGCGACCGCCGATCGGGTCGGCGGTGTCGTCGCCGATGCCCGCCTCGGCCAGCGCCGCGGTGTTCAGCCACATCGAGTGCAGGTCGAACGCCTGCACGTACACCGGCCGATCGGGCACGATCTCGTCGAGCATCTGCCGGGTGGGGTGGGCGACCGCGCTCTGCTGCCACCCCTGAGCCCGGATGCGCACAGCATCCGGGTCGGCGGCCGCCGCCTCGGCGATCGCCGCCTGGATCTGGGTCAGATCGGCCGCGCTCCACAGGTCCACCTGCTGCGCCGCCTCGCCGGTGTGGATCACGTGCGAGTGCGCGTCGACGAACCCGGGCAGCACCAGTGCTCCGTCGAGCGGATGCTGCTCGGCATCCGGTCCGGCGATGCGGCGCGCGGTGGCGTCGTCGCCGACGTACTGGATGCGGCGGCCCGCCACGACCATCGCGGTCGCCCATGCCCGTCGATCGGCCGTGAAGATGCGCCCTCCGGTGTACAGCTGCGTCGTCATCGTGCGACCTTCCTGCTCATCACGGCGTACAGCCCTCCGGCGACGATCACGCCCACCGGAACCGACAGGTCGATGTAGCCGAGTGCTTCGGCGATCGGGCCGGTCCACACGTCGGTCGACAGGCAGAGCGCGCTCGCGACGATGCCGACGACGAAGGCGACGAGTCCTGAGACACCCCATCCACCCGAGTACCAGTAGCGTCCACCAGGCCGGTCGTCGAAGAGGTCGAGGCCGTCGTAGCGGTTGCGGCGGAGCAGCACGTCGACGACGAAGATCGCCATGACGGGCGCCGCGACCACGATCAGGAACTGCAGGATCAGGTTCACCGCGCTGAGGAACGTGGTCGACAGCGTCAGGTAGATGGTGAGGGCCGTGCCGATGACGCCGACGACGATCGCCGCCGGGATGCGCCGCAGCGGCACACCGATCGCCTGCAGCGCCATGCTCGAGGTGTACGTCGTCATGCCGTTCAGCGCGACCGTGTTCAGGATCACGCCGAAGACGAGCAGGGGAGCGAGGGCTGCGGGGAGCATGCCGAGCATGACGCCCTCGACGCCGAACTGCAGATCCTCCGCGCTCACGGCGGTCGCCATCAGCGCACCCATCGTCGTGAAGAACACGCCGGGCACCGCGCCGCCGAGGGCGGTCGCGGCGATGATGCGACCCGGCTGCGTCGAACGGGGCAGGTACCGCGCCATGTCGGGGCTGTTGATGTACGACAGGGGAGAGGATGCCAGGATCGCGAACCCGATGGATGCCGCAGACCACAGAGCCCCGCCCTGCAGCGGCTCCGCAGCCCGGTACGCCCAGTCGACGTTCGGCAGGATGAACCCGGTGAGCACGAGGAAGATCGCGAGCAGCAGCACCGCGACGTAGGTGTAGGTGCGCAGGATCAGCCCGTGGCCGTACACCGCGACGAGCACGGTGACCGCGGCGACGACGATCGTCACCACGATGGGTGCGGCGATCGGCGAGTCCCACCCCAGGCGGGCGAGCATGTCGGCGCCGAGGAAGGCGGCGGCGAGCCAGTTGAGCGCGAGGTAGACGGCCGACACCAGCCAGCCCATGAACGCGACCACGATGCGGTTGCCGATGACGCCGTACATCGCGCGCATGATCACGGAGCCGGAGGTTCCGGCCGCGGGGCCGGAGATCGCGATGATGCCCGTGAAGATCCACGGCAGCGCGCCGGCGACGATCACGAGCAGGGCCTGCCAGAGCTCGAGTCCGAGCACGATGAGCGTTGCGCCGACGGTGAAGTTGAGCACGCTGACGTTGGGCGCGGCCCAGACGAAGAACAGGTCGCGGGGCCGGCCGTGGCGCTCGGCGTCGCCGATGAGCTCGATGCCGCGAGTCTCGGGGTGGGTCGCGGAGGCCGCTTCTGCGGCAGCGTCGCTCGTGGGAGTCAGGGACATGGGTGCCTCTCAGCGGTCTGGGACGTCATCGTCCTGGGCGATCCTTATTGATCGGGTAACCAATAGTGCTGTTGGTCACTTATCCAATAACATGGGGAGGGTGATGTCAAGCCCCGCTTCGTACACGCGGAAGCAACCAGGCCAGCGCCGCGAGGAGATCCTCGCCGCAGCCGCCGAGATCGCCCTCGACGACGGGCTCGAGCGCATCACCGTGCGCGCCGTCGCCGAGCGCATAGGCGTGCGACCAGGCCTCATCTCGCACTACTTCCCCGCCGTGCAGGACCTCGTCATCGCCGCCTTCGAGCGCGCCGCATCGAGCGAGCGCACCGAGGTGCTGCTCGGCGAGGGCGCACCTACCGAGAGGATGGCGCGGTTCGTCGCATTCTTCGCGTCAGAGGCATCCGTCCCCCTCTCGCGCCTGTGGCTGAACGCCCGTCACCTCTCGCGCTTCACCCCCGCGCTCGCCGCGGCGATCGCCGCGCAGGAGGCCGAGTACCTCGAGCGCATCACCGAGATCGTCGCCTCGGGGCTGTCGCGTGGAGATTTCCAGACCGCGGATGCCGGAGCTGCCGCCACGCGCATCCTGATGGCCGTCGATGCGACGACCACCTACGTCAACGACCCGCCCGGCCCCGAGCGCTTCGGCTATTCGAGCTTCGTCGCCGACGTCGCGGCGTGGACCCTGGGTCTGCCGGAGGGCGCGCTCGGGTAGCCCACGCTCCCCGCGGGCACCGCTGGAACATCAGAGACGCAGGTCCGGATGCCCGGGAACCTGCGTCTCTGATCCTTCAGCGGCGTGCTCCCGCCTCAGGCATTCACCTTCGGGGTGCGCACGACGCCGGTCGGGAGGTCTTCTGCCTCGTCGAAGGCGACCTCGGGAGTCGGGCGGCGGAAGCCGCGGGTCAGCCACAGCAGGTACAGCGCGCCGACTCCGGACCAGATCAGGCCGACAGTCATGGCCATCTGGTCGAGGCTCAGCCACAGCCAGAGGTTGATGATGAAGCCGATGCCGGGAACGACGGTCCAGGCGAGCACAGAGCCGCGCGTGTTCTCGTCACCCCGGTGACGCCACCAGAACGCGATGACCGACAGGTTGACGAATGCGAAAGCGGTGAAGGCGCCGAAGTTGATCAGCGACGTCGCCGCGTTCAGGTCGAGCTTCAGCGCGGTCAGCGCGATCGCGCCGACGACGACGATGTTGATCACCGGAGTGCCCAGGCGGGGGTGCACGTAGCCGAACACCTTCCGCGGGATGATGCCGTCGCGTCCCATCGCGAACAACAGACGAGAGGCGCTGAGCTGCGACGCGAGACCCGACGAGAGCACCGACACGGTCGCACCGGCGAGGAAGAACGTCTGGAACGCGATGCCGCCGATGAACAGTGCGATGTACGGCGAGGCGCCCTCGATGTCGGGCGTGATCGCGGTGAGCGCGTCGAGGTCGGGCACGAGGGTCTGCATCACGTAGGTGATCGTGATGAAGAAGGCGGCACCGAGGGCGGCGATCCACATGATGGCTCGCGGCACGGTGCGTCGAGGGTCGACCGTCTCCTCAGACAGCGTGGTGACCGCGTCGAAGCCGAGGAAGGCGAGGGCGAGCACGGCGGCGCCCCCGACCAGGCTCGCGAGATCCGCACTCATCGAGTAGAACGGCGCGAAGGTGAAGGCGAGGGCGTTGTCGCTGGTGATCGCACCGATCGTGAGCACGAGGAACACGACGGCGAGCAGCGCCTGGAAGACGACCATGATCATGTTCGCGACCGCGCTGATGCGCACGCCGATGATGTTCAGCGCCGTGATGATCACGATGAGCCCGACGATCCACACCCACTCGGGCACGTCGGGGAACGACGCCGACAGGTAGATGCCGGCCAGCAGCGCGTTGATCATGGGCAGGAACAGGTAGTCGAGCAGCGCCACCCAGCCGACCATGAATCCGACCGGGGCGCCGATCGTGCGGCGGGTGTACGTGTACGCCGAGCCTGCAGACGGGTAGACGCGCACCATCTTGGCGTAGCTGAACGCGGTGAACAGCACCGCGATGGTGATGATGATGTACGACATGGGCACGTGGCCCCTGGTGGCCTCCGAGACGATGCCGAAGGTGTCGAACACGGCGAACGGCGACATGTACGCCAGTCCGATGAAGACGACGTGACGCTGCGTGAGGCTGCGGTGCAGACTCGGTGCGCCTGGTGCGGTGGTGGTCATGGGTTACCTCTCTGTAAACCAGCGATGAGCGCGCGTCAGTCGGCGTCGGGAAGCCGTGGCGTGCGCGGGGGAGGGGTGCGGCGGTCGCCGGTGGTCTCGAAGGCGAGGCCGAGGGCGAGCAGCGCGGTGTCGTCGTAGGCGCGGCCTGCGAAGGTCAGGCCCACCGGCATGCCGATGTCGGCCATCGTTCCCATCGGCACGGTGACCGTGGGGATGCCCAGGTGCCGCGGCACGAGATTGCCGTTGGCCACCCACACGCCGTTGCGCCAGCCCGCCGCCGCCGACTCTGGATTCACGTCCATGTCGGCGCGGCCGATGTCGGCCATGGCCGGGAAGGCGACGGCGTCGAGCCCGAGCCCGTCCATCCACTGCTCGAGGTCGATGCGTCGGGTCTCTTCGAGTCCGCGCACGCCCTCCTCCAGATGCGGGATGTCGGTGAAGCTCGCGTACGGATGCGCCTCGACCTGAGCCGGGTAGGTGGCGATGTCGTCGTCGAAGCCGTCATACCGGTCGGGAAGGGCCCCCTCGGGCGCGGGGAATATCGTCGCGCCGTCGACGCCGACGAGCGTGTCGAGGTTCGGGTCGCCGTTCGCGGCGAGGAAGTCGTCCCACGCCCATGCCGACAGGTCGACGATCTCGCTCTTCAGGAACTCGGGGCTCACCAGCCCACGGGTGGCGATGGTCGGTGCGCCGGCGCGGTCGCCCTCGTAGTTGGTGACAGCGGGGAAGTCGACCTCGACGACCTCGGCTCCGGCAGCTTCGAGGTCGCGACGCGCCTGCTGCCACAGCTCGATGACCGACTCGCGGGTCTCGACCTTCTGCCCCGTGGGTCCGCCGATGGTGGTGCCGGTGCCGGCATCCGGATCGGCGTTGATGTACATCTTCGGGATGCCGATGCGGATGCCGTGCAGGTTCGCCGGGGCGATCGCGGGGTACGACCCCGGTCGCACCTCCGAGGCGGCCGGGATGCCCACCCACGGCTGCGCGCGCCAGAAGTCGCCGCGCACGTCGGCGTCGTCGGCGACGATCACGTCGAGCACGTCGAGCAGATCGGCCATCGTGCGGGCGTGCGGCACGACGACGTCCATGGTCGGCACGAGGGGCCAGTTGCCGCGCACCGAGATCACACCGCGGCTGGGCGTGTAGGCGACGAGCGCGTTGCACGACGCGGGGGCGCGGCCGCTCGACCACGTCTCCTCGCCGAGGCCGAAGGCGCCGAAGCTCGCTGCGGTCGCGGTGCCGGACCCGTTCGACGAGCCGGAGCCGAAGGCGCTCGTCAGCCACTCGGCGCTGTAGGGGCTCTCTGCTCTGCCGTAGACGCCGCGCTGCATGCCGCCGTTCGCCATCGGCGGCATGTTCGTCAGGCCGAGGCAGATCGCCCCGCCCGCACGCAGCCGCTCGATCGTGAACGCGTCGCGCTGGGCGACGAGGTCGGCGAACGCGGGCGAGCCGGCCGCAGCCGTCAGCCCGGTCACGAGGTAGCTGTCCTTCGCGGTGTACGGGATGCCATCGAGCGGCCCACGCGTCTCGCCTGCGGCGCGGCGGGCGTCTGATGCCGCGGCCTCGGCCAGGGCATCCGGATTCCGCACGACGACCGCGTTCAGCGCGGTCTCGGTGTCGGGGCCGTCGTAGGCGTCGATGCGGGCGAGGTAGGCCCGCACGAGCTCGACGCTCGTGGTCTCACCCGACTCGAGGGCCGCGCGCAGCTCGGCGATCGAGCGCTCGTAGACGTCGAACATCAGTTGCTCCCCTCGAGGCTCGGCTGCTGCTGGGTGATGCAGTGGATGCCGCCGCCGCGCGCGAAAATCGGGCGGGCGTCGACCGTCACGGCGCGGCGGCCGTAGGCCTCTTCGAGGATCTCCCTGGCGCGGGCATCCGCCTTCTCGTCGCCGAAGCCGCACACGACAACGCCGTCGTTGACGACGAGGTGATTGATGTAGCTCCAGTCGACGAAGCCCTCGTCGTCGCGCAGCTCGGCCGGAGCGGGCACGTCGATGATCTCGAGGGTGCGGCCGGCGCCATCGGCCTGCTGCTGCAGCATCTGCTTGAGGTCGCGGGTGACCTCGTGGTCGGGGTGCGCCGGGTCGTCCTGCCGGTGCAGCAGCACGCGACCGGGGCCGGCGAAAGCGGCCACGATGTCGACGTGCCCGTTGGTGCCGAACTCGTCGTAGTCGCGGGTGAGGCCGCGTGGCAGCCAGATCGCCTTCTCGGCGCCCAGGGTGCGCAGCATCTCGGCCTCGACACGGGCCCTGTCTGCGTAGGGATTGCGGTTGGGGTCGAGCTGCACGGTCTCGGTGAGCAGCACGGTGCCCTCGCCGTCGACGTGGATGCCACCGCCCTCGTTCACCAGCACCGAGCTGATGAGCTCGGCGCCGACCCGCTCGGCGACGATGCGGGCGATTCCGGCCGACACCTGCCACTCGGCCCAGGCGGGGGCGCCCCAGCCGTTGAAGATCCAGTCGACCGCGCCGAGGACACCGGGGCGCTCGTCGTCGATGACGAAGGTGGGGCCGAAGTCGCGCATCCAGAACTCGTCGAGGGGCGACTCGACGATCTCGACGTCCGATCCGAGCATGCGCTTCGCGCGGTCGATCTCGGTCGGGTCGACGACCATGGTGACAGGCTCGAACTCAGCGATCGCGAGCGCCGTGTCGGTCCAGGAGCGGTACGCCGTCTCCTGCCATTCGGCGCCGTCGCCGAGAGTGATGCCGGCGCGGGGGAACGCCATCCAGGTGCGGTCGTGCTGTGCGCCTTCGTGCGGCATCCGCCAGCTCATGTGGTCTCCTTCGCCCGGGCTTTCTATTGATCTAGCGATCAATAGATGATGTTCCTACACTGGAGGCACCATGTCAACACCCGCCACCCGCACTCGCACGCGCAAGAGCCCGCAGCAGCGATCCGCCGAGATCCACGACGCCGCGCTGGCCGTCGCGCGAGAGGACGGGCTGTCGGCCCTCACCCTGCGAGCCGTCGCAGCCCGCGCAGGCGTCGCATCCGGACTCGTCGCCCACTACGTCGAGAACATGGACGAGCTGGTCGTTCGCACCTTCCGCGAACTCGTCAGCGCCGAGCTCAAGGAGGTGCGCGCAGAGGTCTCGCTCGTCGGCTCGCCGCCGGCCCGCGTCGCTCGCATGATCGAGACCGTGCTCGACAGCGGCCACAACGACGTCACCCTGATCTGGGTCGACGCGTGGTCGCTGGGCCGCGGCAGCGCCGCGCTCGCCGAGGCCATCGAAGAGCAGATGGACGCCTGGCAGTCGTTCATCGCCGGAGTGATCGACGAGGGCAGGGATGCCAGGCTCTTCACCACCGAGGATCCGCTGGCCGTCGGCTGGCAGATCCTCGCCATGATCGACGGCATAGCCGCCCACGCCCTCACCCGCCGCACCGACGGCGCGGCGTTCGCCGAGCGCCTGGCTCAGGCCTGCGAGACGCTCGTGGGCGCTCAACCAGGGACGATCGTGGCCGAGCTCAGCCCTCGGGAGTGAGCCGCCCGGCATCCGCGCGCGACGTCCGCGGCGCCGCATAGGCTGAGGGCATGACTGACGTTCTGCCCTCCGGCCTTGCCATCAGCGAGTTCAGCTCCGACATCCGTCCGCAGGACGACCTCTATCGCCACGTCAACGGCGCGTGGCTCGAGGCCGCCGAGATCCCCGCAGACAAGGCGCGCTGGGGCTCGTTCCACATGCTCGCCGAGCAGGCCGAGAAGGATGTCCGCGAGATCATCGTCGAGTCGCAGGATGCCGCCGAGGGAACGCTCGAGCGCAAGGTCGGCGACCTCTTCCGCAGCTTCATGGACACCGAGCGCATCGCCGAGCTGGGCCTCGCACCCCTGAAGGCCGAGCTCGCGAAGGTCGACGCGATCGACAGCATCCCGTCGTTCCTGCAGACCGTGGGCACACTCGACCGCGACGGCATCGCCGCCCTGATCGGCGTCTTCATCGAGCCCGACCCCGGCAACCCCGAGCGCTACGTGCCGTTCGTCGTGCAGGCCGGTCTCTCGCTGCCCGACGAGAGCTACTACCGTCTCGAGAACTTCGAGGCCACCCGCGCGGCCTACCGCGCGCACCTCAAGCGCATCCTCACCCTCGCCGCGATCGACGACCCCGCCGGTCAGGCCGACCGCGCCTTCGGCCTCGAGCACGACATCGCCGGCCACCACTGGGACAACGTCGCCTCGCGCGACGCCGTCAAGACCTACAACCTGCAGTCGTGGGACGAGTTCCAGGCGCTCGTCGGCGTCGACCTCGCGCCGTGGCGCGACGCTGTGGCCGTCGCCAACCCGAGCGCTTTCGACGAGCTCGTCGTCTACCAGCCCAGCTTCTTCGAGGGACTCGGCGCCCTGCTGATCGACGAGCGCCTCGATGACTGGAAGGCATGGCTGCGAGCCAAGGTCGTGCACGGCATGGCCGCCTACCTCACTGACGACTTCATCGACGAGAACTTCTCGTTCTACGGCACCGAGCTCACCGGCACCCCGTCGATCCGCGAGAGGTGGAAGCGCGGCGTCTCGCTCGTCGAGGGCTCGCTCGGCGACGCCGTCGGGAAGATCTACGTCGAGCGCCACTTCCCGGCGGAGTCCAAGGCCGCCATGGACGAGCTCGTCGCGAACCTCATCGAGGCGTACCGCCAGAGCATCCAGAAGCTCGACTGGATGAGCCCCGAGACGCGAGAGAAGGCGCTCGCCAAGCTCGACACCTTCCGACCGAAGATCGGCCACCCCGACGTGTGGCGCGACTACGACGGCGTCGAGATCGACCCGGCCGACCTCGTCGGCAACGCCCGCCGCGCGACCGTGTTCGAGCACGACCGTCAGGTCAAGAAGGTCGGCGGACCCATCGACCGCGACGAATGGCACATGCCGCCGCAGATGGTCAACGCGTACTACAACCCGCTGATGAACGAGATCGTGTTCCCGGCGGCGATCCTGCAGTACCCGTTCTTCGACGCCGGCCGCGACGCCGCCGCGAACTACGGCGGCATCGGCGCGGTGATCGGGCACGAGATCGGCCACGGCTTCGACGACCAGGGAAGCCGGTACGACGGCGACGGCCGCCTGCAGGACTGGTGGACGGATGCTGACCGCGCGGCGTTCGACGAGCGCACCAAGGCACTCATCGAGCAGTACGACGTGCTCGTGCCGCTCGGCCTCAGCGACGAGAACACGGTGAACGGCGCGCTGACGATCGGCGAGAACATCGGCGACCTCGGCGGCCTCGGCATCGCGCTGAAGGCGTACGAGCTGTCGCTCGACGGCGCGGAGGCGCCCGTGATCGACGGCTACACCGGCATCCAGCGCCTGCTGCTGTCGTGGGCACAGGTGTGGCAGCAGAAGAGCCGCGACGCCGAGACGATCCGCCTGCTCACGATCGACCCGCACTCGCCCAACGAGTTCCGCTGCAACCAGATCCTCAGCAACATCGACGCCTTCTACGAGGCGTTCGACGTGAACGAGGGCGACCGTCTGCACCTGCCGAAGGAGCAGCGCGTCACCATCTGGTGAGGTCGGGTTACAGGGCGCAGGTCGCGCGACTATGCTGACCTAGGCGTTGGGGGATCGGCAGGAGGGGCTGATCCTCACAGCCGCCGCTCCCATCACTCCCGTTAGGACACCGCGCGTGGTTCCGTCCTCCGTTCCCGGCTCCGATCCCGCATCGGGCGCGCCCGCGGTCCGCCGCCGTGCGCCCCGCGGCGGGCGTCGCATTCCGCGCCGTGCTGCGGTCGACCGCCGGTCGTTCGCGCCCAGCCTGCACCGGCTCGAAGAGCTGGCGCAGAGCGGTGCGCAGGTCTCGGTGCACGTCGCCGAACTCGACTCGGGGTGCGTCGTGCTGTCGGGGGACGACCATGTTCCTCTGCCGATCGCGGGGCTCGGTGTCGTTCCCGTGCTGGTCGAGGCGGCCGCCGGCTTCGAGTCGCGCACGCTCGACCCGCTGCGCATCGTCGACCGGCCCGACGACTCGCTCGTCACCCGCGCCGGGCTGTGGCGCCACCTGCGCGCACCCGCGCTGCCGCTCATCGACCTCGCGGTGCTCGCCGCAGCTGCGGGCGACCCGACCGCCGCGAACGTGCTGCTCGACGCCGTGGGTCACGATCAGGTGCGTGCGCGCATGGTGTCGCTCGGCATGCCGCGCAGCGCGGTGCTCGACAGGTTCCGCGACAAGCGCGGGCCAGACGATGCCCCGCACGTCGCGGTCGGCACGACCCGCGAGTTCGCGAAGCTGTTCGCCGCCCTCGTCGACTCGCAGGCCGTCGATGCGGCCGTCAGCGCGCAGGTCGCCGAGTGGCTCAGCCTCAACCACGACCTCAGCCTCGTCGCGTCGGCCACGGGCCTCGACCCGTTCGAGCACGACAACGACGCGCACCGGCTGCTGTTCATCAACAAGACCGGGCGCGACCGCGGGGTGCGCGCTGAGGCGGGAGTGCTCGTCGGTCCCCGCGCCGGCGTCGCCTACGCGCTGACCGTGTGCTTCGACGACCTGTCGATCAGCCACCGTCTGCGCGCCCACGACGCGTTCCGCGTGCTCGGCACCGACCTCATGGAGTACACGCACTAGAGCGCGACGGTGGCCGCGGGCGAAACGTAGTCAGCGGGGAAGGGCCGGGTGCGCCTCGGCGGCCGGATGCCGGGGGATCAGGAACGTCAGCGCGAAGCCGACGACCCCCGCGACGATCGACAGCCAGAAGCACACCTCGAAGGCCTCGCGCGTCGGGATCGCGCGTCCGCCGACCTCGATGCTCATCGCGGCCAGCACACCGCCCATGACCGCCGATGCGGTCGAGGTGCCGACCGAGCGGAACAGCGCGTTCAGGCCGTTCGAGGCTCCGGTCTCGTGCGCCGGCACGGCGCGCATGATGATCATCGGCATGGCGGCGAACGCGAACCCGATGCCGATTCCGATCAGCACGTTGGCGACGACGAAGTGCCACACCTCGGTCGACCAGATCAGCACGAACGCATACGCGAGCACGATCGCCGCGGTGCCGACCGTGAACAGCGGGCGCGGGCCCACAGTGCGCTCGAGCCAGCCAGACAGCGGCGAGATGATCATCATCATGACGCCCGAGATCGCGACGATCATGGCCGCGGCGAACATGTCGAGGCCGAGCCCGGAACCGGTCTCGCGGGGCAGTTCGAGCATCTGCGGAAAGGTCACGTTCGACGAGAACAGGGCGAAGCCCATGCCGATCGCGGCGATGTTGGTGAAGAGCACGGCCGGTCGCGCGGCGACGCGCAGGTCGAGCAGCGGCTCCTTCGCCCTCAGCTGGTACCAGCCCCAGACGCCCAGCACAGCGAGCCCGCCGAGCAGGCATGTCAGGCCGAAGGGCGAGGTCCAGCCCCACTCCGCGCCCCGCGACACGTACAGCAGCAGACCGGTGAGTCCCGCAGCGAGGCCGAGCGCGCCGATCACGTCGAGCCGCCCCGGCGCGAGCAGCACGTCATCCGGAACCACCAGCAGAACCAGCACCAGTCCGATCACGCCCAGACCGGCGGCGAGCCAGAACAGCCCGTGCCAGTCGGCGTTCTCGGCGACGAATGCGGCGACGGGCATCCCGACCGCCCCGCCGACGCCCATCGTCGCACTCATCAGCGCGACCGCGGTGCCGAGGCGCTCAGGCGGAAGCACGTCGCGCATGATGGCGATGCCCAGGGGGACGACGCCCGTCGTCGCACCCTGCAGGGCGCGACCGATGATCACGCCGATGATCGACGACGACAGAGCGGCGACGATCGAGCCGACCGCGAGCAGGGCGAGCAGCGCGATCACGACACGACGCTTGCCGTACATGTCGCCGAGGCGCCCCGAGATCGGGGTCGCCACGGCGGCGACGAGCAGCGTGATCGTCACGACCCAGCTGGTGTCTTCGCGCGAGGCGTTCAGCAGCCGCGGAAGCTCGGCCTGCAGCGGCACGACCAGCGTGAACATGAACGCCGAGCAGAGCCCGACGAACGCCAGCACCGCGATGATCGCCGCACGGGAGGGGGTGCGGGAGAGCCGCTTCCTCGCTCTGTCATCCGCATTGCCCACCGAACGAGGCTACCGGTGCCCGGAAGGGCACCGGCGCGATCGCCCGATATCCAGCAGGTCGCCGCGATCCGGATGCCCGGGTGCCACGCATCCGTATCTCAGGACGACCGCGGTGCACGGAGGCCGATCTCGTCAGCTGACGCCCTTCATCAGCTTCATGACGGGCTTCACCGACGCGAACAGGCCGACGCCGACCGCGATGGCGATCAGGCCGAGCACCGTGAAGTACGGCACCTCGTTGGTCGGGTCGTAGAACTGCACGAGCCAACCCGAGATCGCCGTGCCGAGCGAGATCGACAGGAAGAACAGCGCCACCATCTGCGTCTTGAAGCGGGCAGGCGCGAGCTTCGTCGCCGCCGACAGGCCGATGGGCGACAGCAGCAGCTCGGCCACGGTGAACACGAACAGGATGCCCGCGATCGCCAGCAGCGGGGTCGAGCCCTCGCCGCCGTTCGCGAACGGCAGGAACAGCAGGAACGCCCCGCCCATCAGCGCGGTGCCGAGGGCGAACTTCACCGGAGTCGACGGCTGGCGGGAGCCGAGTCGCGTCCACAGGGCTGCGAAGATGCCCGAGAAGACGATGATGAACACCGGGTTGATCGACTGCACGGCCGACACGGGCAGCTCCATGCCGAACAGCGAGCGGTCGAGTCGCTTGTCGCTGTAGACCGTCAGCACGGTGAACTGCTGCTGGTACAGCGACCAGAACGCGACGCTGGTGATGAACAGCGGCACGAACGCCCACACCCGCGAGCGCTCCGTCGAGTCGATGTGGCGGCTCGACAAAATGACGGCGAAGTACGCGATGGTCGCACCGAGAGCGCAGAAGATCACGATGCTCGCCAGGTTGTCGGCGCGGATCACACCCACCAGCACCAGCAGGGCGATGACGGCGATCGCGCCGACGGCGATGCCGGCGATGAGCGGGTAGCGGCCGCGCGGCAGCGGGTTGGGCACCTCGCGGGCCGCAGCCGGCAGCTCCTTGCGGCCGAAGCTGTACTGGATCAGGCCGGCGGTCATGCCGACAGCGGCCAGTCCGAAGCCCCAGTGGAAGCCGACCGACTTCTGCAGCAGACCGGTGAGCAGCGGACCGAAGAACGAGCCCAGGTTGATGCCGAGGTAGAACAGCGAGAATCCGGCGTCGCGGCGGGTGTCGTCCTCTGCGTACAGCGTGCCGACGACGGCGGTCGCGTTGGCCTTCAGCCCGCCTGATCCGAGCGCGACGAGCACCAGGCCCACGGCCACACCGGCGATGCCGGGGATGAGGGCGAGCGCCAGGTGACCTGCGACGATCACGATCGCGCTGCCGAACAGCACCCGCTCCGAGCCGAACAGGCGGTCGGCGAGCCAGGCGCCGAGGATCGTCGAGAGGTAGACCGACCCGCCGTAGGCGCCGACGATGCCTCCGGCGACCGCCTCATCGAGCCCCAGACCGCCTTTGGTGACGCTGAAGTACAGGTAGATCAGCAGGATGCCCTGCATGCCGTAGAAGCTGAAGCGCTCCCACATCTCGACGCCGAAGAGGTGGGCCAGTGCGCGTGGCTGACCGAGGAAGTGCTTCTCCGCCGGGGTCGTGGCGGAGGGGGTCTCAGGGGAAGGCATCATTCCAGCCTACGCTTCGCTTCTCTGCGGCCCCGGCCCCGGATGCCCGTCAGCGCGCTGCGCGCCGGCCGCGCAGCAGTCCGATGACCCCGGCCACGACGATCACGGTGGCGACGACCAGCGCCGTCACACCGATCGGCGTGCTCTGCGGCTCGCCCCCGAGCCGGCCGACCGCAAGCCAGACCAGGCCCCATGCTGTGGCGAGTGCCGGCGCGAGCCGGCGGGTGGCCAGAGCGCTCGCGACGGCGATAAGGGCGACGACGACGAGAACGCCGATGCCCCAGGCATCCGCCTGCTCGCCGAGCTCGGCAGGCAGCGTCTGCGTCAGCCACGCGGCGGTGTTCGCGACCGTCGCGATCGTCACCCAGCCGAAGTGCAGTCCCATCGTGCCGTCGAAGAGGGTGAGATCGACAGGGCCGGATGCCCGGTCACGCCCGAGCATGATGATGATGCGCGCCAGCACGGCGAGAAGAGCGGCGATCACGATCACGGTCGCCACGAGGTTCAGGTAGCGGGCGGTGACCAGCCACAGGCCGTTGAGCACCATCGACGCCGCCACCCACCAGCCGATCGCCTGCTGACGGGTGCTGACTCGCTGCGCGGGCAGCGCCTGCCACACCGTGTACGCGGCGAGTCCGAGATAGATGACAGACCAGATCGCGAACGCGGGACCGGCCGGAGCCAGGTACGAGCCCTGCGCCGACAGCGCGCCGTTCTGCAGCTCGGCGACCGACTCGCCGCCGAATGCGCCGCCACCCACGGCCGCCCCGATGATCATGAACACCGCCGCGGCGATGATGGTCGACTGCCTCACGATGTCGCGTCCGGTGCTCTGCATGCCGCCGACCCTACCGGCGTCGGGTGCCGGGGTGGCGGTGGGTTGACAGGGGCGACGCGACCCGACAGCCCACGCGCTCGCCGCAGGCGGAGCCTTCCCTGCCCGCTGACCTTTCCGGCCCGCTGACAGCCCCGGTACGCTGGCCGCATGAGCAACATTCCCCCGCCGCAGCCCGGACCCTACGCTGCAGCACCTCAGCCGATGAGCCCGTCCGACGAGAAGATGTGGTCGACACTGGTGCACGTCGGGGGCATCCTGTTCCAGTTCCTGCCTGCGCTGATCGGCTACCTCGTGCTCAAGGAGCGCGGGCCGTTCGTGCGGGCGCACACCGCAACCGCGCTGAACTTCCAGCTCACGCTGCTGATCGCCTACTTCGTCGGCAGCCTGCTGTCGATCATCGGCATCGGCCTGCTCATCATGCTCGCCGCATGGGTGCTCAACATCGTGTTCAGCATCATGGCGGCCGTGAAGTCGAACGGCGGCTGGCCGTACGAGTACCCGATGAGCATCCGCTTCGTCCGCTGACGCGGCATTCGGGCATCCGGCGTTTCCCCCATCGCTTCGAGAAGGAAAGACTGACACCGTGCGCACGATTCGAGATCTCGACACCGTTGAACTGATCATCGACGCCCAGGAGCTGCTGGACTCGATCCGCGGCGAGAACCGCGTCATCGACGCCGGCACGCTGCGCGCTCTGCAGCACTCGGGCAACTACGTCGTCGGACTGTTCGACGACAGTGACGGCGAAGAGCGCATGGTCGGCGCCTCGATCGCGTTCTTCGGCGAGCCGGGCAAGCGCACGATGCACTCGCACATCACCGCCCTCCTGCCCGACTACCGCGGCCGAGGCTGGGGTCGCGAGCTCAAAGAGCACCAGCGTCAGTGGGCCTTCTCGCGCGAGGTCGGCAGCATCACCTGGACCTACGACCCGCTCGTCGCCCGCAACGCGCACTTCTTCCTCACCGTGCTCGGCGCGCGGGTGAGCGGCTACTCGGTGAACCGCTACGGCATCTTCGGTGGCGGCGACGCGGGCGACGAGAGCGACCGCCTCGACGTGCAGTGGGCGCTGGCCGACATCGCCAAGCCCCCGGCATCCGAATCCGTCGTCGCGACCCTCGAGATCCCGAACGACATCGAGGGGATGCGCGTCAGCGACCCCGCTGCCGCGCACGAGTGGCGCCTGCGCCTGCGCGGCGAGATGGAAGAGCTGCTCGGTCGTGGCCTGAAGGTCGCCGGATTCGACAACGAGCGCGGCTACCTCTTCACCGAATAGGTCACGCCGGCGGCAGCACGAACGCGCCGGTGTCGCCCGGGTTGACCGCGATCTCCCACCGGAAGCCGTCTGGATCGGCGAAGTACCCCGAATAGCCGCCCCACTCGCGCCTGGTCGCGGGTGAGACGGTCGCGCCCAGCGCCCGGGCCTCGGCGAGCACCGCGTCGACCTCGGGTTCGGTCGCGAGGTTGTGCGCGAGCGTGATCGGCGCAATTCCGGATGCCGGTGCCGCCCCGATCTCGGCGGTGAAGCCGTCGACGCTCCACAAGGACAGGATCAGGCGCTCGGCGACAGGCAGCATGATCACGTCGTCGGATTCGAAGATGGGCTGCCAGCCGAGTCCGTCGACGTAGAACGCCCGGGTGCGGGCGACGTCTGCCACGGCGAGGGTGATGAAGCTCACGCGCTGTTCCATGGCCCCAGCATCCCACCGGCATCCGACATGCCGGAAGGGCGTCGCGGGTAGGATTGGCATGCCCGTGCTCACGGGCTTCTCACCCGCAGCATCCGACCATTGGAGCCACCGTGGCCGAACAGTCCCGTCTTGACAAGGTCATCGCCCTCGCCCGCCACCGCGGGTTCGTGTTCCAAGCGGGTGAGATCTACGGCGGTTCGCGTTCTGCATGGGACTACGGCCCCCTCGGCACCGAGCTGAAAGAGAACATCCGTCGCCAGTGGTGGCAGACGTTCGTGCGGGGACGCGGCGACATGGTCGGCCTCGACTCGTCGATCATCCTGCCCAAGCGGGTGTGGGAGGCGTCGGGCCATGTCGCGACCTTCAGCGACCCGCTCGTCGAGTGCCTGCAGTGCCACAAGCGCCACCGCGAAGACCACCTCGTCGAGGCGTTCGTCGCCAAGAAGGGCCGCCAGCCCGAGAACGGCCTTGCCGACATCGTCTGCCCCGACTGCGGCACGCGCGGCAAGTGGACCGAGCCGAAGTCGTTCTCAGGTCTCGTGAAGACGTACCTCGGCGTCGTCGACGACGAGTCGGGCCTGCACTACATGCGCCCCGAGACCGCGCAGGGCATCTTCGTGAACTTCTCGAACGTGCTCACCGCCTCGCGCAAGAAGCCGCCGTTCGGCATCGGCCAGGTCGGCAAGGCGTTCCGCAACGAGATCACGCCCGGAAACTTCATCTTCCGCACCCGCGAGTTCGAGCAGATGGAGATCGAGTACTTCGTGCCCCCGGCCGAGGCCAAGGAATGGTTCGACCACTGGGTCGAGGCGTGCTGGAACTGGTTCATCGACCTCGGCATCAACCCCGAGAACATCCGTCAGTACGACGTTCCCGAAGACGACCGCGCGCACTACTCGGCCGGCACCATCGACGTCGAGTACCGCTTCGGCTTCCAGGGCTCGGAGTGGGGCGAGCTGATGGGTGTCGCCAACCGCACCGACTACGACCTGTCGTCGCACAGTGAGGCCTCCGGCCAGTCGCTGACGTACTTCGACCAGGCATCCGGAGAGCGCTACACGCCCTACGTGATCGAGCCGTCGTTCGGACTCACACGCGCCATGATGGCCTTCCTGGTCGACGCGTACGAAGAGGAGGAGGTGCCCAACGCCAAGGGCGGCACCGACACCCGCACCGTGCTCAAGCTCGACCCGCGCCTCGCGCCCATCAAGGTCGCCGTGCTGCCGCTGTCGCGCAATGAGCGCCTCTCGCCGCTCGCCCGCGAGGTGGCCGACACGCTGCGCGGCAACTGGACCATCGACTTCGACGACGCCGGCGCGATCGGCCGCCGCTACCGCCGCCAGGACGAGGTCGGCACCCCGTTCTGCGTCACGGTCGACTTCGACTCGCTCGATGACCGCGCCGTCACCGTGCGCGACCGCGACACCATGGGCCAGGAGCGCGTGCCGCTCGACAACCTCGAGGCCTACCTGGCTGAGCGCCTTCGCGGCGCCTGACCCGGGCCCTCCGCGAAGCCCCGATTCACCGCGGTGAATCGGGGCTTCGTTGTGTGTGTGTGTGTGTGTGTGGCGGTGTGTGTGGCGGTCGGGTGGGTTGGGGCGGTCGGCTGCGTCGGTCGGTCGGTCGCTGACTCCGCTGGGCGCCGGGGCTGTCGGAACTGCCGGACCGGATGCTCGTGGCGCGGCGTGTCAGCATCCGGCGCGCCGTCTGCAGACCGAATGGTCCGAGACTTCCGACTGGCCGGTCGCTCGGTGGCTCGGCGGGGCACCGGGGCGCCGGGTCGGAGATGCCGGACCGGATGCCCGTGCGGCGGCGTGTCGGTCGGCGGCACGCCGCTCACAAGCCGAATGATCTGAGGTCTCCGGCAACCCGCGGCGCCGGGCGCCTGTGGACAACTCATCACGCCGGTCGCGCGAACCCGTAACCTCACCGACATGGTTCCCGCATCACTGGACACGATGGACGCTCCCTTCGACGCCGCCCGGATGAGGACGGTGATCGTCGCCGGCCTGGCTCTTGTCGTCGGTGGGGTGATGGCGATGCGCGCGGACGTCGATGAGCAGGACACGTACGTGTTGCTGGGAGCGCTCACGGCTGGTGTGGTGGCCGCCACGGGGCTGGGACCTCGCGCGTCTCTGATCGGCGGGAAAGGGCTGCCTCGCGTCTCGCTCGTACTCGTGGCGGCATCGCCCGTGGCGGCGATGCTGGTCGGCATCGCCGTGTCGGGCGCGGTGATGATGATCTCGTTGGCGTTTCGGGAGGTGAACCCGTTGGTGTGGCTGACCATCCTGTGGGGCGCCGTCGGCCTGTTCGGCGTGCTGATGCTCTTTTGCGTGGTCGTCGCCGGACGGGATCTCGGTCGAAGCGGGCGCATCCCGTCGCCCTGGGGCTGGCTCGCATTGCCCTCGCTGGCACTGGGCGTCGTGGGGTCGTCCATCAAGGCGGGAATCGCAGCGGTCACCGTGATGGCCTGGATGACGCCTTTCACCGAGCTGTATGTCACGATCACAGCACTGCAGAGTGCAGGCAGCACGGTGTTCGGCGCAGTGATGATCGTGATGGGTCTCCTGCTCGGCCTCGTGTTCGCTCGCCGGAGGGCGGTCGCGGCCGAGTGACGAGTTCAGGTTCACCGGCAGACGCCCCGCGGAACCTCAGGCCGGATGCTCGTGGCGCGGCGTGTCTGCCGGCGGCACGCCGCCCGCAGACTGAATCGTCCGAGACTTCCGACAGCGACAGCGACAGCGACAGCGACAGCGACATCGACGATGCGGTGACCTCACAGCGACGCGCTGGAACACTGGCCGAATGACACGGGCGACAGAGACGGTGCACACGGCCTGGCTGATCATCCTGGGCTTCGTCGGACAGGCCGCCGTCTGGGTCGCCGTCCTCTCTCAGTATGGGGACTCTCGTGAGATCGACGGCGCGTGCCTTGGCAGCGTGCCCGACAACGCGGTCATGACCGGCGAGACGCCCCGGTTCGCAGCCGACATCACGTTCCTCCCGATCGGTCGTGCATGCGTGTACGACGCCACAACAGGCGGCACGATCACCGTGCAGACCGGCCAGACCGTCACGCTCGTCGCCGTCGCCGGCACGGTGGTGTGCCTCATCGCCGTCGTCATCGCCTGGTCCCGTTGGCGGCGGTCCACTCCGATGCAGCGCCTGCTCGCGGGCGTGGCACTGCTGTTCCTCGTGCTGGGCTGGCTTGTCATCTGGCTGCACGCGGCGATGCGCTGAGTCGCGCGTGTGACCTTCCGTCGGGACTGCCGGACCGGATGCTCGTGCCTCGGCGTGTCCGCATCCGGCACGCCGTCTGCGGGCCGGATGGTCCGAGACTTCCGACCTGAGCGCGCGCCGGTCGGGACTGCCGGACCGGATGCTCGTGCCTCGGCGTGTCGGCATCCGCCGCGCCGTGCGCGCACCGGCCGGTCCGAGACTTCCGACCTGTCGGCCGTGCCTTGACTCCGCTGGGCGCCTAGGCCGGTCGGGACTGCCGGACCGGATGCTCGTGCCGCGGTGTGTCGGCATCCGCCGCGCCGTGCGCAAACCGGATGGTCCGAGACTTCCGACCTGAGTCCGCGCCGGTCGGAACTGCCGGACCGGATGCGCGTGCTGCGGCGTGTCGGCATCCGCCGCGCCGTGCGCAAACCGGCCGGTCCGAGAACTCCGACCCGGGAGACACGAAACGGGCCCCTCAGGATCGCCATGATCCTGAGGGGCCCGTTCGCCAGATCAGCGTCTGATCAGAAGTCTTCGCCCTCGGCCTGCGACGGGTGACGGTCGAACCAGTACGGGCGTCCGATGTGCAGCAGGGCGTCGGTGTCGATGAGGTCGTTCTCGCGGTCCATGTGCGGCTCCTTCGCGCGGATGTCTTGGGGTTGAATCCAGCATCCGGCATCGATTCCCACTCTTGCGGCCGAGTCGCTCCGAAAGAATCGAAGATCTTTGCAGCGCGTTAAGCCGTGGCCGTCCCGCTAGGGTGAGGCCATGAACGATGTCGACGAAGACGTCATCAGCCGACGCCGTACCTGGATTCTCGGCGGCCTTCTGCTGATCACAGCCGGCCTGGCGTGGGCAGCGGTCGAGCTGCGCCTGGCGCCCCTGGGCGTACTCGGTCTCGCCGCCGCTGCCGCAGCATTCGTCGTCTTCGCGCTCGGCATAGGCCCAGGAGGCAGCGTGACCGGCCGCCGGCCCCTGGGGACGATCGCTCTCGCAGGCCTCGGAGTCCTGACCGTCGGCGACCCGTTCATCCGGATGCTGATCGTGGGCGTCGGTGGCGGCGAAGGCCCGCAGGCGGCCGAGCAGCAGGCCATGACGCATCAGCTCGTCTCCGCGGTTCTCGGGGTGATCTCGCTGACGCTCGCCGTCATCGCGGTGGTCGCCATCCTCCGCGCGGGTGTCGTTCCGTCGCCGTGGCGGTGGCTGCCCCTGTTCGCACTGATCGTGCTGCTCATCGCGCGAGGCCTGCCGTACCTCGCGCAGACTTCGATCCCGCTGAGCGCGGTCGCCGTCGTGTTCACGATCGCGAACCTCCTGCCGGCCCTGATGCTGCTGCTGATGGGAGTCGCCGCAGTGGTGCTGGCCGCAGGCTCCCGCACCCGCGTTCCCCTCGCGACCGCCTGACCTCGCCCCTGCTGAGCGACGCCGCCCCTGCTGAATCACGCGATTCAGCAGGGGCGGCGACGTTCAGCGGGGGCGGCGACGAACCGCGCGTCCGCCGCGCGTCAGGCGCGCGCGATGCGCAGCGTGCGCACCTCGAAGGGCTTGAGCACGAGCTCGCCACCGGTGCGGGCATCGTCGAGCTCGTCTTCGATCAGTGAGACCTCGCGGATCTCCGAGTGCGCGAACCCGACGGTCAGCGATCCGGTCGTGCGACGGCCCAGCGCCTCGTAGACGCGCACGATCACGTCGCCCGAGCGGTCGTCGGCCAGCTTCACCGACGAGAGCACGATCCCCTTGCCATGGACCGAGACGAGCGGCTGCACGTCCTGACCGCCGCGCACGACGGTCGCCGGAGCGTTGAGACGGATGCCCTCTGCCGTGGCGATCTCGGCATCCGCACCGACCACCAGACCGACCTCGATCTGGTGACGGCCGTGGTCGGTGTCGGGATCGGGGAACCGAGGGGCGCGCAGCAGCGACAGGCGCACGGTCGTCGTGACGTCGTCGCCGTCGACATCGCGCGAGGTGTCGTAGCCGTAGATCGAGTCGTTGATCAGCGCGGCGCCGAAGCCGTCGTCTTCCTGCGCGAGCACGAAGCGGTGCATCGAGGTCTCGAACTTCGCGGCCTCCCAGCTCGTGTTCACATGGGTGACGCGGCGCTGGAAGCCGAACTGCGTCTCGGCCAGCGTCTCACGCGCGAAGATGTCGAGCGGGAACGCGAGCTTGAGCAGCTTCTCGGTCTCGTGCCAGTCGATGTCGTTGCGCAGCGAGACGGTGCGGGAGCCGGGACGCAGGCTGATCGTCTGGGTGAGGGCGGATGCCGAGAACTGGCGCTTCACGACCACCACGGCCGCGCCGTCGACCACCGAGGCCTCGATCGACGAGACCGCCGTGAGGTCGTCGACGCGGTTCTTGTAGTACCGGTCGATGTCCCACGCGTCCCACATGTTCGGGAAGTCCTGGTGCAGCTGGAAGAGGTTCGCCGGCTTGCCCGCCGGGATCGTCTCGCGACCCGTGGCCCTGTCGACCGCCGAGGTGATCAGACCCTCGGCCGACACGGTGACGGTGACGGCGTCGTTCGACAGCACGAACGAGCCGTCCTCACCGTCCGAGAGGGTCACGGAGGCGTCCGCTGCGACAGCGGCCGACGCGCCCGCGGTCATCCGGTCGAACACGAGCTCGCGCTCGCCTTCGCCGGCGAGCGCCGCGCGTGCCGTGGATGCCAGGTCGCGGGCATCCGCCAGCACACCCGACAGAACCTCGACCGCCTCGCGATGCACCCACGCGATCGACGTTCCGGGCAGGATGTCGTGGAACTCGTGCAGCAGCACGAGCTGCCACAGCCGGTCGAGCTCGTCGTGCGGGTACTCGGCGCCGAGCTGCACGGCGGCCGTCGCCGCCCAGAGCTCGGCCTCGATCAGCGCCTGCTCGGCCCAGCGGTGCAGTGCCTTGGTGGCGTGCTGGCTGGTGAGCGTGCCGCGGTGCAGCTCGAGGTACAGCTCGCCGACCCAGACGGCCGGGTCGGTCAGCTCGGCCTTGGCGTCGTCGAAGAAGGCATCCGGATGCTTCCACTCGACCTGCGCTGCGCCCTCGAGCGAGGCCATGCGCTGGGCCTTGCCCGTCATCTCGCGGGTCGTGCCGCCGCCGCCGTCGCCCCAGCCGACGGGCGCGATCGACATGGTCGCGACGCGGTTCTCCTTGAACTGGCGGGAGGCCTTCGCGACCTCCATGCCGCTCAGCTGCGAGTTGTAGGTGTCCATCGGCGGGAAGTGCGTGAACATGCGCGAGCCGTCGATGCCCTCCCACAGGAAGCTGTGGTGGGGGAAGACGTTGCGCTGGTTCCACGAGATCTTCTGCGTGAAGAACCACTCGAACCCGGCCCGGCGCATCAGCTGCGGCAGTGCGGGGGAGTAGCCGAAGCTGTCGGGCAGCCAGACGCCCTTCGACCGGATGCCGAACTCCCGCTCGAAGAAGCGCTGACCGTGCGAGAACTGGCGCACGAGCGACTCGCCGGTGGGCATGACCGTGTCGGACTCGACCCACATGCCGCCGAGCGGCAGGAAGCGGCCGGCCTTCACCGCGGCGCGCACGCGTTCGAAGACCTCGGGGCGGTGCTCCTTGATCCAGGCGTACTGCTGCGCACTCGACATGCCGTAGAGGAAGTCGGGCTGCTCGTCGATCAGGGTGGTCATCGACGAGGTGGTGCGGGCGACCTTGCGGATCGTCTCCCGCACCGGCCACAGCCACGCCGAGTCGATGTGCGCGTGGCCGACGGCCGCGATGCGGTGCGCGCTGGCGTCGGCCGGCGAGGCGAGCACGTCGACCAGCTGGGCGCGGGCGTCGGGGGCGGTCTCGACGATGCGCTGCAGGTCGAGGGCGTCGAGAGCGTTGTCGAGCGCCTGCAGGATGCGCATGCGGCGCGGGCTGGTCTCGGGCAGCTCGGCCTGCAGCTCGATGAGCACCTCGAGGTCGAGGGAGAGGTCGAAGACCTCGGGCTCGAAGACGGCGAGATCCATGTGGCGCACGCGGTACAGCGGCTCGGGGGAGGAGGTGCGGATGTCGCCTTCCTGCGTGGGGAGGAAGGGGTGGTAGTCGAGCAGCACGGGGTTCGAGGCGCCCTCGAGATAGAACTCGACGGCTCCGCCGGATGCGACGTCGACCGGAAGCCACTGATTGCGCGGGTTGATGCTCTTGATGGGCGTGCCGTCGGGGCGGTACGCGAGCGCCTCGCACTGGAAGCCGGTCATGTTGATGTCGAAGCCGAGGTCGATCAGAGCCTCGACCTTGCGGCCGGCCCATTCGGCGGGCACCTGTCCGCGCAGGCGGAACCAGGTGGTGCCCCAAGCAGGGCCCCACATGGTGCCGGCCTCGAAGGGCTGGAAGTCGAGGGCGAGGCCCTCGGCCGGGCTGATCGGCTCACCCGGCAGCTGGTGAGCGGTGATCTCGAGCGGCACCCGAGCGGAGTGCACCGCCGGGCGGACTCGTTCGAGCAGCACGCGGTTCACGCGTCCGACGGTGAGCGAGGTCTCTTCGTGCACGGGGGCGCTCCTTCGCGGTGGGAGAATGAGGGCGATCGGCCATGGGGGCCAAGGGGACGATCGCAACTAAAACGATCTAGTACGGTGAGTCTATGCCACGGTCCAAGCGTGTCACCATCGCGGACATCGCGAGGCAGGCGGGTGTGTCTCCTGGCGCCGTCTCATTCGCGCTCAACGGCCGTCCGGGAGTGAGCGAAGAGACCCGGCAGCGCATCCTCGCGATCGCCGACCAGCACGACTGGCGCCCCAGCTCGACCGCCCGCGCCCTCGTCGGCGCTCACGCCGGAGTCATCGGCTTCGCCGTCAATCGCCCGGCGCGCACCCTCGGCACAGAGGCGTTCTTCACGGATCTCATCGCCGGAGTGCAGTCGTCGCTCGCGGCCCGGCGCATCGGCATGCAGCTGGTGGTCGTTCCCACGCTCGAGGAAGAGCTCGACACGTACCGCCGGTGGCGGCGGGCGAACCAGGTCGACGGAGTTCTCGTGCTCGATCCGCGTGTCGACGACCCGCGCCCCGAGCTGCTGCGCTCACTCGGCCTGCCGTCGATCACGATCGGCGGACAGCCGTCGCCCGAGGGCGAGCATGCGACGCTCTGGCTCGACGACTCCGCCGCCGCTGAGACGGTCTTCGGCTATCTCGCCCGCCTCGGCCACCGGCACATCGTCTACATCTCCGGTGCGGCGGCGCACGAGCACGTGCGGCTGCGCCGGGGAGTGCTCGATGCGATGTCGGCGCGCGGCGTGCGCGGAGAGGTTGTCGAGACCGACTACTCGCCTTCGCAGGTCTCGTCGGTCATGCGCTCGCTGCTGAGCCGGGCCGAGCTGCCCACAGCGGTCGTGTTCGACAATGACATGATGGCGATCGCAGGCCTCCGGGTCACGCAGGAGATGGGCGTGCGCGTGCCTGGCGAGCTGTCGCTGGCGTCGTTCGACGACTCGATCGTCACCGGCCTCGTGCATCCGTCGATCACCTGCCTCACGAGAGACACGTTCCTGCTCGGGGAGCGGGCGGCCGATTTCCTGCTCGAGCAGCTCGACGCCTCCGAGGTGCTGCCCGACCGCATGGGCCCCGTGCCGACGCTGACGGTGCGCGAGAGCACAGGGCGGCCTGCGAGCTGAGCGCGCGCCCGGGCCGTCAGACGACGGTGTTGTTCGACGAGTAGGTCGCGACGGGCTTCGACAGATCGGGATGCACGAGTTCCGTGATCCCGCGGGAGGCCAGCGCTGCAGCATCCGCCGCGGTCTTCGACGTGACGAACGCGGCGTCCACCCCGCTCTCGCACGCCTGCACCCAGGCGTCGAAGATCGGCCCGCCGGGGGCGAGAGCTCCGCGGCTGACGGGGGTGTCGTCGCCGTCGACCTCGATCACGATCCCCACCGATCGAGGAACGTGTGCGCCGCGTTCGCGCAGCTCGGGGATGATCTCGGCGTACCGCCGGCCGATGGGCTTGGCCGCGCCCGACTGGTCGATCAGTCCCAGCGAGTATTCCAGCTCGGGGAAGTCGACGAGGGTGCGGCTGACGTCGTGCGAGCACCACCAGGTGACGCCCCACAGGTTCTCGGTGCGGGCGGCGTTGCGCACGGTCGCTTCGAGGAACCCGGGCGTCTCGTCGTCGGTGAGGCAGTTCGAGGGGGCGCCGACCTCCTGCAGCCAGGTGCTGCGGTTCGGGTCGGTCGCGAACGCGCGCGAGACCTCGATCATGTACTCGGCGTGGCGGTCGGATGCCTGCGATCTGCCGCCGTAGCGCTGCGCGGTGCCGTTGAAGATCCACGAGTGCACGGTCGTCATCGCGCCCAAGCGGGCGGCGAGGGCCGGAGTGAAGCCGTGGCCGTCGAGGTACCAGGCGGCGTCGTACTCGCTGTGCACGTGCTCCCGGCCCGGGGCCGTGCGGTCCGCGGCGTCGAGGAGGGTCGTGATCCAGTTCGCCGCCTCGGCGGTGGTCACCGGCCAGGGGGAGGGATGCACGGATGCCGAGAACTGGTTGGTCTCATTGCCCGTCGTGAACCCGAGGAAGTTCTTCGCCTCGTCGAGCGCCTCGCCCAGACGCTCGACCAGCGCCACCTGGCCGCTGAGCGCGGCGGGGTGCGTGAACATGTTCTTGTCGTGCCAGGTGTACAGCCACGACGGGATGAAGTCGAAGCTCGACAGATGCCCCTGGATGACGTCGACGCTCACGTCGAGACCGAACTCGGCTCCGACGTCGACGACCGCGCGCACGTCGGCGACCGCCTCGGGGCGGATCAGCGAGCGGTTGGGCTGGAGCACCGTCCAGAGCGGGAAGATGCGCACGTGGTCGAGCCCCAGGCGGGCCAGTCCGTCGAAGTCGCGACGCACGTCGTCGAGGTTCAGCGAGAGCCAGGAATGCATCCAGTTCGTCGACGGCGTGTAGTTCGCGCCGAAGCGAAGGGGCGCGGCGGGGGATGACGCGGACATCGCTGTCCTTTCGTGATGGATGGCTCAGGGTCTCGCTGGACGGGACGCCCGTCATGTGCAATGCTATGGACACTATAACGGTTTAGTTGAGGATGCCACCCGAAGGGGCGAACATCCCGGACCACTTCGAAGGAGAACGTCCATGAGGATCAGAACGACTCTCGCTACCGGACTCGCCGCGGTGACCGCGCTGGCCCTCGCGGGCTGCACCGGCGGCGCCGCGCCCGCGCCCGGAGGCGGCGGAGAGGTCGACACCAAGGGCGAACTGAGCGGCGAGATCCAGTTCCAGACCTGGTCACTGAAGAACGAGAAGTTCACCCCGTACTTCGAGGCGCTGATCAAGGACTTCGAGAAGGAGCACCCCAAGGTCAAGGTCGAGTGGCTCGACCAGCCCGGCGACGGCTACCAGGACAAGATCCTCAGCCAGGCGAACTCCAACACCCTGCCCGACGTGCTCAACCTGCCGCCCGACATCGCGTTCCCGCTGGTCAAGGCAGGCAAGCTGCTCGACCTCGACAAGGCCGATCCCGACCTCGAAGACAAGTACAACGAGGGCGGCTGGGACGCGTACAGCAGCTTCACCGGCGTCGAGGGCACCTACGGCCTGCCCTGGTACCTCGGCAGCGATGAGTCGTGGTGGAACATGAAGCAGCTCGGCGAGGTCGGAGTGAAGGAAGCCGATCTGCCCACCTCCACCGACGCGTGGCTCGAGCTCGCCAAGAAGGTCGCCGCCGACTCGAACGGCAAGGTCAAGCTCGTCTCGTCGATGCCGGGTCTCGACACCTTCGTGTCGGCCGACATCGACATCATGGACGAAGACGGCACGTTCATCTTCAACACCCCCGAGGCCGTCGAGATCGTGCAGCAGTACGCCGACGCGTACAAGGCCGGCGCCATGCCGCCCGAGTCGCTGACCGGCAGCTACGGCGGCAACGCCGAGATGTACCTGCAGGAGAAGGTCGCGTACTCGACCGGAGGATCTGGTTTCGCCGGCGACCTGCGCACCAAGGCTCCGTCGCTGCTCGAGACCACCGTCGCGACGCCGCGCCCCGGCATCCCGCCGCTGTTCGTGCAGGGTGTGAACGTCGCCGCCGACTCCGACAACAAGGCCGCCGCTCTCGCGTTCGCCGAGTTCGTCACCAACCAGGAGAACCAGGTCGAGTTCGTGAAGATCGCGGTCGGCTTCGCGCCCGGCACCGCAGAGGGCGCCGATGAGGTCGTCAGCGCCGTCGAGGGCGACCTCGACCCGGCACAGGCCAAGGCCATGAAGGTCATGTTCGACGCGATCCCGAACGCCGAGGCGACGCCGTTCCAGTGGACCGGCGGTATGACCGACTACCTCAACCAGCAGATGGCGCTCGCGATCCGCGGCGACGCCCCGGCGAAGGAGACGCTCGACAAGATCGTCAAGTACGCCAACGACAACCGCATCGATCAGTGACGCACGGCGTCTGATCGACGACGAACACCAGCGCAGAACACCAGCACCCGGCATACGCACCGACGAAAGGCAGCACACATGAAGTCGCACAGGTGGTTCACACCCTGGCTGCTCCTGGCGCCGGCCGTCATCTGGGTGCTGGTGTTCTCGCTCTGGCCGTTCCTCAACACGGTCGTGCTCAGCTTCACCGACGCACGGCCCCTGCAGCCCGTGCAGCCGGTCGGCTTCGAGCACTACGAGCGGCTGCTGACCGATGAGCAGTTCCGCTACGCGCTGGTCACCTGCCTCATCTACGTGATCGTCTGCGTACCGCTGCTGACGATCCTGCCGCTTCTTCTCGCGCTGCTCGTCGAGAAGAACATCCCCGGGATCGCGCTCTTCCGCACGACCTACTACTTCCCGGTGATCGCCTCGGTCGTTGTCGTCGCCCTCATCTGGGGCTGGCTGTTCGACAGCCGCGGCATCATCAACGAGGGCCTGCAGTGGATGGGCGTCACCGACCAGCCCATCGCCTTCCTCGTCGACCGGTGGTGGATGCTCGGGGTCTCGATCCTGCTGACCGTGTGGAAGGGCCTCGGCTACTACATGGTCGTGTACCTCGCCGCGCTCGGAAACGTCGGCAAAGACCTGCATGAGGCGGCCATGCTCGACGGCGCCGGCAGCTTCCGCCGCTTCGTCAGCGTCACGATCCCCAGCGTCCGGGGCGCCATGCTGCTGATCTCGGTGCTGGTCGCCGTCTCGGCCATGCGCGTGTTCACC
>Ga0308158_10000982_pt1 | contig 34891 bp, 45 predicted proteins | sample PhyBR2_FD_201038 | JGI IMG/M metagenome (GOLD analysis project Ga0308158, IMG submission 201038) | Phyllosphere microbial communities from UC Gill Tract Community Farm, Albany, California, United States - DLSLB.R2 | ecosystem: Host-associated > Plants > Phyllosphere > Unclassified | place: USA... | reverse complement strand
GTTGCTGAATTTCTCGCTGCGTCCTCGCTTACCGCTCGGCTGGCCATGCCAGTTCATGTTCGGATCAAGCCAGATGAGCAGCGAGCCGCGTGACTTCAGCGCTTCGTTGTATGACTTCCAGTTCGTAGTACGGTACTTCTGAGGAGCCGGTTTCATCCGCTCAGGCTACCTGATCAGCGTGATCCATGCTGATCAGGGCTGATTTGCGCAACAAAGCCTCCGCAATGGAGAACACAGTCGACATGACCAAGGCATTCAATTGGTCTTTGCTGGAGGAACGTGTCTATCCAAGGCGCACGGTCTCATCAATCGCATGTCAGAAGACATCGATATCAAAGTAATACTGGCGCCGACAGAGAAGCCTCTGAAGAAAGGCCGCGGTGACCGGATGCGTTTAAAGGCGCTGCACGAGCGCATTCCGACGCTGTTTGAAGAGCTGGGCTTCCCGTTGCTTGAGTACCCTGACGGTACACATAATCCATGCATCCGGGATGCACACCGCTACTATGTCGTTGGAGCTGGCTACCAAACTGCTTACCAAGAATTCCCCAGCCTTCGCCCTGAGCTCAAACTTGAGCTTATTCAGCGTCGACCGGTGCTTCCAACGGAACGACGTGAATTCGGCTATCTCTACGAATCGTTAGCGGGTCTGCCGTCTACCGCAACCTTGGCAATTGACTGCATTTCAATTGCAGAAACCGTAGCAGAGAAAGTGCTTTCGCTGTTGCGCCGTTGCGCGTACAAATGGGATGGGTACCAGACCAAGGGGGACATGGATCCGGCTCTGGTTCGTCACGTTTATGATGTCGCACGTATTGCCCAACGTTCTACTGAGTCGCTTACTGCCGCGCGTGAGATTTTTCCGCAATTAGTGCTGAGCGACAGAGACGAATTTAAAGGCCAGAATCCAGAATTCGACTCCGACCCTGCTGGCATTCTAAAACGCACCTTAGCTGCAGCAAGCACCAATGGTAAGTTACGAGAACAGTACGAAAAGCACTTGATGCCACTGGTCTACGACATCGACCCACCGTCTTTCCAGCAAGCGTTTACAACATTTGAAGCGGTTGCTAGTGACTTTTTGTTAGCTTGCTAAGTAGCGTTGAGCGTTAGGGTTCCGAATAAGCCACAGCCCTCGCCGAGATGCGCGGTTTCACAAGCAAGTAACGATAGTATGTATAGCAATCCCATTGCATATCCCACCAGCTCGCAGGTAAAAACGTCCTTCACGCCAGCAAAATAAAGCCATCCTTTGTCCGTCATCACGAGTGATGTCGGTAACCAGACTTTGTTCGGTCGCGTCGGCGAGAAGGTCGGTTCTGTCGCGTTGTTGATCAAACAGAGAGATTTCGCCGGAACGGCCCGGCACTGCTCAAACTGGATGGACCATTCCTGCCAGCGCAGAAAATTGATCCGCGAACGACATGCCCTCGGCACCGTCGATTGCGAACTGGCCCTTGCGGATCATATGCATCAGTTCAATGCCGGCGAGCACGGAGCTGGCGGATTTGAGGGATTTAAAGTTGAGCATCAGCCTGATCAACCGCTTGATGGCGCGATGATCCTCCTCGACGATGTTATTGAGGTATCTAACCTAGCGCACAAGGATCGGCACGTCGCGGCCGGCGTTGATCGCATCCATGGCCTCCTTCTTGGCGCCGCTCTTGCCCATCGCGACTTTGTTTGAATCGCCGTTCACTCCCATTGCCTTGTCGAAGAAGCGCTTTGCCGCAGCCATGTCCTGCTTCGCCATCAGCAGGAAGTCGACGGTCTTGCCCTGCTTGTCGACGGCGCGGTAGAGCAATTCCACACGCCCTTGACCTTGATGTAGGTCTCATCCAGCGCTAGTTGCCCTCGACAGGAAGCTTGTGTTTCCGGCCATCTTGTCGATGGTGGCAAGAAACGAATCGCCCACTGGTTGATCGATGAATGGTCGGCCGACATGCCGCGCTCTTCCATCATCTCCTCGTAGCGCATCCCTCTAAAGTTGAGCATCTCGATTCGTCCTCCGTTCGGGCGCTGCAGTTTACCTGATTGGCCCCTCGACGTTTCCTGATGCAACAGAACCCTTAACCGCGAGAGCCACCCTGGATATCCTGCTCGAGCTCTGACGTTTCGCGCCTAATACGTCGCTTAAATGCACGAGTGACTTGAACTTCGGTAAAGCAATCGACGTTTTCCATTCCATAGAGTTTGAGCAATCCCCGCTGCTCGTCGATGGAGGCAGTATCGAAGTTGGGAATGTACTTGTGTGTGAGGTTGCTACGCTTGGCTTCATGGAAGCTACGGACGAACGATTTGACCTCGTTTTTCGCCGGTTTAATGTCGAAGCGCTTGCACAGGACGTTAATGGTCTTGTCCAGGCCATGCAGTTGCGATACCGCATTGTCGTCAATTTGGGAGAAGTAGAAGACCCAGCCGCGACGAACTTCATCGAAAAGGCAACCAGTGATGCGCAGATTCAGGCGCCACGTAAAGATCTTCCGGGCACGATCTTGCATGGCCGTGCGCATAGCAGGATCTGTATTGACGCTTGCTGCCGCGCGCTTGTACTTGTAGGTGGTGAAGATCTTTGCGAGCGACGACTCAAGGCGGCGGATCGAGTCGATTTTGACCGACGCTAACGTGTCTTTAAAGTCGTAACCCAGGAAATTGAAATGATCTGTTATTTTTCCGGCCAACGACTTCCCGGCCGTGTTCAAAGCGTGCACGTTGAGGCGGTAGTTAGTCAACAAGCAGGTGCTGACAGTGTCGAACAGCTCTTCTGGATCGCCGTTGGTCAGGATCAGGACATCATCGACATAGCGGAAATACCTGACGTGATCAATTTTTCTGGCCCACGTATCGAACTTTGACAAATAGATTTCCGCCAGGATGTTCGAGATGGACAAGCCCTGAGGCACGCCCTTGTTTTCCTTCGCCTTGGAGCGATCTGGGTATGCAACCGTCGGGCTCTCAATGGCTGCGCGGATCAGACGGTGAATCTCTGCCTTGCGAATCTTCCGTTTAAGCACCGCGGCTAGGATGCCATGATCAACGCTTGGATAGAAGTTAGTGACGTCCAGCTTGACAAAGTGCGTGTACTGGCTACCAGCCAGTGCTGTCCGCAGCTCGTAGACCGTATGCTGCGGGAGCTTGACATCCAAATTTTCTTTGAATGTGCTTTTGAGGACGTTACACAGCGCGCGTAACGTGATCCTGTCGCGATAGGTTGGGATGGAGATTACCCGCGGGTACTTGCCAGCGCCCTTAGAGATCAGCTTTTCCTTGTACTGCGAGAACTTGTAGGTTCCGTCTAATGCTTTCTTGCTGATGAGCTCGATCTCACGGATGAGGATGATTTCGAACAGGTTCCTGCTGAGCCGGTCGACACCGATTGCACTTGTCAGCGAAATGTAGTCTTCGTACACATTACGCAAGTTAGCAACTGCAAACTGCTGTGCGAAATGTTTAGCTGCACTCATTTCAAATAAAACCACATAGCCGCAGTCGGAGGAGCAATGTACAACAGGGACAATGCGCAAAAGCGCCAGGTGCGCCACCAGTAGTAACGAATTACCTCGCCGGCACGAGGATAGCGTGAGCTCAAACCCGAACCTGCCAAGATACGGGCCCTGATGTCATCTAACGAGTTATGGTTCTCGACTTCTCGCAGCGCTTTCGCATATCGACTGGCTAACACCGTGCATTCTGGACCGGCGACATTGGTCACGGGGTTGCTTTTCAAAGTGGCCAAGTCGTTTTCAATATCCTGCAGTTCGTGGTACCCCTGCTTAAAGCGGGAGGCCCGGTCTTTGAAAGATTTGCTGTTGAGGTAGAGCGAGAGCGCCAGCAGAATGATCGACATGACGGCGAGTGCCGTGTTCGCCAAGTCCTCATCTAACTGCAGCATGGGCGGAAATTTCAACATCACGACTGATACGCACGTGGTGTAAGCCGCGTAGACAACCATTAACAGCTGTGTGTGGTGTTCATTCTGGAGGAGGCGCTCTTCAGCATTGATCCAGGCCTTGCGCGTGAACCACACTTTGTGAAACAGGTGTTCAGGAATTGTCAAAATAGTTCCACTTCGAAAGAGGTGGAGAGCACGGTAAATTATGCAAGGATTAATCTCCCTGTTGCCAGGGACTGCCATGAGGCCAACGGCAAGCCGCGATTGAATAGGGTCGCCCCAAAGGGCCCTGGTTTCCCAGCGTGCTCCCCACTCGCCACCTTACTGGACTTTAAGCGCGGCTGCAACCGTCGAACTGAGAATTGTTGGGACCAAAATTTCTTAAACTTAAAGCCGGTTGGGGGCAAAACACCAAGCCTCTGGTGACGGCGTCGAAATTGTGTAACGTTTTAATAAGGCTCTGCTTGGCCTAGCTAGACCGCCGCCCGCGAATTGTTAAATGGCAACAAAAATCATCAACGGGAATTGCCTAGGGAGGTATCATGCCAATTTTCACTTCCCCGAAAAGATGGTCATAAAGCATCGAACACCTTACGAAAATATCGTAATTGGCAATTTTCTATATGGAATGGGCTTATCCTTGGGTAGCCAAGCAGGTCATACCGCACCCTTGGCAAGCATCAACAACATCCAGCAAACGCCGCTTGATCCAAAGCTGGCCGACGTATGGGTGACATTTCCGGGAGTGTGCCGCTTGCTTGAGTTCAAGCGCAACGATGCAAGCAAGGACTCGAGGCAAAAGGACCTCGACAAGCGCGACGCATTGTCACTTATTCTGACCAAAGCGCCTGAGCTGCTAGGAGTGTCTCGGCGAGTTCACGCGTTCGTTGAGGTCGCCAGCAGTGCGACATACGGGATCGACATCCGTTTGACACCGTTCATCGATTTCGACCAACGCCTTGCCGAAAGACTCACTTTGGCACAGTACATCGACCGCTTTACGAAAGAGGCGCTAGAACCATCGGCCGAGCCCTCGCGTGAAGAAGTCAGCCGTTATTTGAAATTGATTGCGGAACTGGCTACAAGTGGTGACGCCTCAACCGGCGGCTTGATGGTTCATGTCACGAAAAAAGGCGAGCTCCGCTACATCCCATTGGCGGACATTCGTGATCTGGACATGCAATATGGCCTCCAGCTCCAACGCGATCGGCTTGCCACAATCGAAATCGAGAGGGAACGTGAGTTGGCTGCCGAACTTAAACTACAACGAGTGCATAATCGCTCACGTGACCACGGGATGGAGCACTGAGATGACTGAAAAACCAACCGACTCCCAACTGGTCTACTCCCTATGGCAAGCTGCTAAGCGTCAATTCGAGCACACCAAAGAGGCGCAAACAGATCTGTCTATTGCCTCTGACGCACTTCGCGCAAGTGCAGAGCGTTTGCCCGAGGCGGTAGCTCGTGAAGTAGATAAGACACTGCCTGCGGCCGCAGAGAAGGCAGCAGCCGAGATCGCGTCTAAATGGCATAACGCCAATGAACATGCCGACCGCGCTGCTACTGCCTACGAGGCGGCAACTGACCGGGCCCGAAAGGTAATCTACGGGGCCGCTGGCGCTATGTTGGCATTATCAGCAATATTTCTTCTTATATTTGGACTGTGGCTTTTCCCCAGTTTCGGACAAGTTCAAAAAATGCTCCTCGACAAAGCACAGCTAGAACAATCGCTTGATCGCTTGACGCGCAATGGAGCGTTGGCCAACGTTCAGGCGTGCCAAGATAACTTGGGGTGCGAGCGCCTGTGCGTGCGTATTGACGAAAAGGCCAAAGTGGCGGATAAACGCCTACGGGTCATTCGCGGATATTAAAACGCAGGCAATAACGATAGTCTGCCCATTCGTTTGGGCAGACTATCACCAGCAGAAATTTTACACTTCAAAATGCGACTGTAATACATTGCTGGCATTGACATTATTTCAATGCAACCATTATCGGTAATGCAACGTGCTTTGGTTTATAGTCGATGATCTGTCAATTCTTTCGGTAGCCAATACCCTAGGTTGTGTCGCGTTGTTGATCAAACGACAGAATTTTCCTAGGACGCCACTGCACCGCTCAAACTGGACGGACTATTCCTGCCAGCGCAAAAAATTGGTCGGCGAACGACATGGCCTAGACGCCGTCGATCGCGAACTGGCCCTTGCGGATCATGTGCATCAGTTCGATGCCTGCGAGTAAAGAGCCGGCAGACCGGAACGATTTGAAGTTGAGCATTGGCCTAGTCACCCGCTTGATGGCGCGATGGTCCTGTTCGACAATGTTGTTGAGGTATTTAACCTGGCGTACAAGGATCCGCACATCGCGGCCAGCGTTGATCGCATCCATGGCCGCCTTGTTGGTGCCGCTCTTGTTCATCGACCTTGTCTGAATCGCCGTTCGTTCCCATGGCCTTGTCGAAGAAGCGCTTCGCTGCGGCGATATAGCCCTTGGCCATCAGCAGGAAGTCGACGGTCTTGCCTGCTTGTCGACAGCCCGGTAGAGGTATTTCCAGACGCCCGTGACTTTGATGCAGGTCTCATCCATGCGCCAGCTGCCCCCGACCGGGCGCTTGTGTTTTCAGGCCATCTTCTCGATGAGCGGCAGGAAACGAATGGCCCACCGGCTGATCAACGAATGGTCGATCGATATGCCGCGCTCTTCAGTGATCTCCTCAAGGTACCGGTAGCTCAGTGGATAGGCGGCATACCAGCGGATGCAGACCAAGATCATATCGACCGGAAAGCGCATACCCTCGAAGTTAAGCATATCGATTCGTCCTGGATTCGGGCACCACAGTTTACCCGACCGGTCTGCCGACGTTTGCTAATGCGACAGAACCCCTAAAGCGCCAGTGTCTCCGGTTATCAGCTAGTCAGCGTTGGCTTGCTCGAAATCAGTACACACTGCACCCTCAATCGGGACCATCGTATCGAAAGGTCGAACGGAATGCATCCAACCATCTACCCTAAGCGTAGATACAAGCATAGGGCATGCCCAGGCATGAGTGCAAAAGCTTATGCAGCGATTGGAACCTCAACAATTTCATTTTTTTGCAATATGTCTCGTACTATACAACCATCTTTCATCATTATGACTCTATGCGCAATTGCAATAGTTTCAGACCGATGCGCAACGATAAATCGGGTTAAGGGGATATTCCTAATAGCAAAATTCACCTGCTGCTCGTTAGCGGAATCTAGATGGCTTGTAGCTTCGTCTAGTACCAATATTTTTGGATCTTTGTAAAGGGCCCGAGCTAGCAGTAGGCGCTGCCTCTGGCCGCCAGACAAACCTGTTCCGATATCACCAATTAAAGTCTGATACCCCATAGGCATACTGATAATATCATTGTGAATCGCCGCCAATGTGGCACAGAACTCTGACCTAGCCTGATTAGGAGACGGATCAAAAAAATGAATATTATCTGCGATAGAGCCAGCAAACAGAACATCTTCTTGCATTACAGTACCTACTAAGCTACGATAATTTTTCTTACCAACTTTGCTCATTTCTTTCCCATCGATTAATATTTTTCCTTCAGATGGCTCAAGAAGTCCGAGTAAAATCTTTACCAAAGTCGTTTTACCACAACCAGATGCCCCAGTAATTGCAATGTATTGACCACCCGGAATAACAAGATTTAAATTTTTAATAATAAATGGCTCACTATCTGCGTATCTAAAGCACAGATTTATCAATTCAATCGAGGGAGCAGAGTTATACTCTGTCTGCTCCTGATCAAAAGAATCCTTTTCCGCTTCAGTAGTGAGTATATCGGCCAGACGTTCGCCATGAAGACGTAACATTTTCAACTCAAAGACCTTGTCAACCAGATTTGACAAACGTTGACTGAACTGATCCTTATAGCTCATAAAAGCTAATAACATGCCAATCGAAAATTTCCCATCAACAACCGCAAGCGCCGCGAGCCAGACGACCAAAATACGTTCGGTGTTGAATAACAGGGCATTTGTGGTCTGATAACTAATTGTCAGTCTAGAAATTCTGATTTCAGCATTTAACTGATCTGTAAGTACCCCAAGCCATCCCAAACGACGTTCATCACTCCGGACGAATAGTCGAATACTTTGTATTCCCCGAACAGATTCCATGAAATGACTTTGTTGCTTGGCAGAATGGATAATTTGCTCCGCAGTTGCAGCCCTCATAGGCCTATATAATATCAAACGGAGCAATACATAAAATAATACAGTGACAACAGCTAGGACTGTAAGGGGGACGCTATAGAGTAACATCATAGCTAGCGTGCCAATAACAAGCACACCATCAATAATACCTTCTACTAACTGCGTAGTTAAGGCATGTTGTATCGATTGTATTGAGCCAAATCGGGAAACAATATCCCCAGTATGCCGCTTCTCAAAATAAGGTAGTGGAAGACGCATCAAATGCGAAAAAGCATTACTTAGCCATTGTTGGTTCAAATCAGTCGCAAGCACCGTCGTTAGCCATGAACGGATGGCACCTACCACTGTCTGAATCAAAACTAGCAAAGTGAAGCCAAGCCCAAGTACCGTAATTAAATCCCGGTCGCCGGCGATCAAAGCTTCATCGACTAACCATTGCATATAAAATGGAGCAGCCAGAGCACATACTTGTAAAGCTAGCCCTAGCACTAATAATTGAGAAAGACCACGCTTAAGGCCTACAACACGTCCCATTAATGAAAAGATGGAAAAGTTGCTAGTTTCCTTTTGTTTCTCAAACTGAGGTGCCGGAACCAGTTCTAACGCAACTCCTGTGAAGTGTTTAGAAAAATCAGAAATTGTGATTCTTCTAAGGCCTACTGACGGATCATGAATTATGGCGTATGAGTTAGAAACTTTCTTCAAAACAACAAAGTGGTGCAAATTCCAGTGAATTATGCATGGAAGACGAAGCTTATCTAAGTCTTCCATGTCTAGCTTTAATGCACGTGTCTGAAGATTCATAGCTTCAGCCATCACTATGAGTGATTTTAAGCTCGCCCCTTTCAGAGAAATAGAAAAACGACGGCGAATCGAGCTAAGGTCAATAACATGACCCCAGTACGTGGCGATCATGCACAGCGAAGCTAATCCACATTCCGCCGCTTCAGCTTGTAAAATTACGGGAAGGCGTTTACGTTGCCAAAAGTCGAGATAGGAAGATTTGAAAGAAATCATGATTGATTACACTAAATTAAAAACTAGAACTAGACAACCAGTATCTCACTACAGTCGTCCTGATATAGTAAATAGAGGCTCGAGAACCCATTCGTATAGCCGCCTCTTCTCTAACGTTATGTTAGCATCCACAGTCATACCAGATTTAAGAGGCATCGACCTGCCATATGCAAGAACACTTTGTTGATTTAATTTTAGCTTTACTCGGTATAAAGGCTCATTGGAATTCGATGAAGGCAAATTTGCAATTTCGTCTTGCCTTAATGATGTAGCTGATATCTCCTTAACATAGGCATGGTAATGGCCAAATTTTTGGTATGGATAAGCTGGATACCTTAATTTTACAGCCATTCCTATCGCTACAAATCCTATAGAACGTGAGGGAATGTACACCTCTGCTTCAAGCTCGCTTTTAGCTGGCAAAATTGATGCTAATGTGCCTCCTACTGGAACCATTTGACCTTGATGGCTCACGATTGCAGTAATTACACCATCGTGCGGCGCGCGGATGACTACTTCTCGGCGAGCATCGTTCTCAGCCATATCTTGTTCAAGAATTGATCTTTCTCTAGCCAAGGAAAGATTATCCCGATCTGACTGCAATTTTAAAGCGGCCGAGTCTGCCATAGTTGAGGCAAGATCTCGCTGGGTGACAGTTTGGATCCTTACGAGATCGGCCACGCGCTGTCTTTGATCTAGCACATCCCCCAACTTATCCTGAACCTGCGCTTCTGACATAAATCCAGTTTTAGCCAGGTCCAGATATCGTTCATAAGATTTCTCTGCTAAATCAACCCGTCGCTGCTGCAGTACTATTTGGTCACTGGTCCGAGACAGTTCTAGCTTCAGGTCTTTTACCCGACCGTTTAGCGTATCGATGCGTTGATTGAGCATAACATTAGACTGAAGTAGCTCAGAATCAAAGCTATCACGCCTTTTAGTCAAGAGCTTAGAAACAATGACTTCGGCGGACGTATCGGACGTACTTTCACGTTCACTTGAAAGTACAAATAGTACGTCGCCTTTTTTCACCTCTTGCCCCTCATTTACGTGGCGCTCCCGAACCATTCCCGACTGTAGTGGAACGATCCTTACCAAACCGGTCGTTGGAACTAAAACTCCTTGTGCAGCTACCTTTCTTGTTGTGCTGAAAAAGACGAAAAACAGGATTATGCTCAACGCAGTTAACATTGAAACTGCTACTAGTAACCACGTATTTGCGGGTCGCGCTAAGCTCACCACACCATAAGCCTTCAGGTTACCGTGATCAATTGCCTCTTGACGAAATAGTTTTTTAATGCCTTTTTGCATAATTACGACACCCCACTGCAACGAGTTTTTTGGCTCCTTGGCGGCAACCCTTGTAAAAGGCGCTATGTTGTCATAAAATTCCGCGCTCTGCAATCAATCACCGCGATTTTGTCGTGGCGGAAGTGACTATTTCAATGTATGACCTTTTCGACCTACTAGACCTTAACGATGGACCTACAAATTATTCAGTTGCACGTGCTGTCATGTTGGGCATACTTCTTCCGCATTTTGCCGACGATCCTGAGTTAGCGAGGCAGCCTTTGGCTTGGCACATAACCCGGTTAGAGAAAGCAGGAGAACTACATCAACTCCAAATTCTTGTGGATAAATTTGGACGCATTTGTGGCCACGTGATATGGACGCACGCCGATTTAAAACTGGAAGCTAACCTTCTTAAATTTGGACCTATATGTGTAGGTGCTGAACAATTCTCAACCGGTACAAACACATGGTTGACTGACCTGAAAATTAATTTCGGACTTTTTCCTGACTTTATTCAATATATGCGGGATAAAGAGCTGATAAATACAGATTCCGTTTGTTATTTCAAATATAAAAATAGGCGAAGAATAGCAAAAAAATTAGCGCTATCCAAGCTTACCTTTATGAACAAACCGATACATGTCAAAGTCGGCTATAAACGCCGAACCGAGTTTGAAACTAATGACGGACTTCTCCATGCATTTCGAATAAACCTAGGCAACGCAATTCGAATTGGCGAAATTTTTTCATTGATGAAAGATGAGCCCGGATACGCGAGTATGCCGCTTAACGCCGCTGTTGCGAGAGTTCGTTTTCCGACAAGCTTATTTCAATATAAAATATATCGCGATGAAGATAACGTCCCCTGTGGTTTTATTACCTGGGGTTGGTTAAGTGGTACTCAGATCAAAAACCTCAAGCTATCTGCTTGGGGCCTCAATCCATATCAATGGAATGAGGGCGCGAATCTGTGCGCATTCGACTGCGTTTTAAAAGAGCCATCCTATTCTAAAATATTTGATGACATAGATTTTAACCTGTATCCAAATACCTCGATTTCCTTCTGCAATATTGATGATAGATCAGAGCATAATCGGGTTGTTACAATTCCCGCGGAAAATAGAGCTGGTTTAACAAAGAATTTCGCTTGCGCCGATTTATTAAACATTTCTCACTTGCTAAATATGATTACTCGGAATAAACATGATTAAATACCCTGGAGGCAGTTTCATCGGTGCCCATATTGCAGGCATGTTTAATATGGCGAGTGGACATATCCCTGTAAAGTTATATCACCTCAAAAACGCAAAAATAGTTTGGTTAAATAAACGCGTGGTACATAAAGACCCAGCGTTTGCTAGAGTAAATTACGATTGTGATGCCTACGAAAAATTTATACTCGATGAGTGTGCCTTTGCCACCTTTGGTTCGGCTGCATCGTCCACAGACTTCAAAATTGGTGTAGCAGATCGATATGGAGGGGAGGGAATCGGAAGAAACGGGGGGAGCGGTCGCGCGGTATTTTTGAACGGCTATCATGTAAAGGGAATAGGTAGGACGCCGTTAGTAAGTAATTTGACGGACTTAAATCACGGTTCTGGCGGCGCTTACCTGGAGGAGTGCGTGAGAGAAGCTATCTTCTCGGAAATCGTAGATGCCGAATTCCCTTTTGGTGCGATACCGGTAATTGCGATTATAGATACTGGCGAGTATCAAATATGGAATACCAAAGACGGTCCGAAGCCAGAACGTAAATGCCTGCTTGTGAGGCCAGGATTTGTCCGCCCAGCACATTTCGAACGCGCGGTCGGGTTTATTACCGAGGATCCTTGTGAAGGACTGAAAGACGTTCACCGTGTGCGTCAAACCTTCATTTCATCAAAATGTCTTTTTGGAGAAGAAGTTTTGGTGACAGGTTTTAAGGCGGTATGGACCCGTTGGGCAGGACAACTTGCATACGGTCTAGTTCATCGTCTAGCACACGGAGGAAACACTACTTCCAATGTGTCCTTCGATGGCAAACTGTTAGATTTTGGGGCGACTACTTCTGTACCGACTTGGGCTCGCATCGGCGTTGCAAATGGTGCTCCACCAATTGGGGTTGACCTTCCAACGCTAATGCAAGCGGTACAGACGCAATGTTATTTTTGGGGAGAAAATTTTTCGCCCGAGTTCTCATCGACGGCCTTTGTCAATGAAATTATAAAAAACGTGGAAGCGGCTTACTACCACGCTTTATGTCTTCAAGTTTTGCGTCTAATTGGCTTATCAGATTCTGAAAGCAAACGTATGCTAGCGAGTTCCGATTCGGAGCGTTTGCGACCTGCGGTAAATAGAATGATCGGTCATTTTCAGAAGGAGCAATTTTCTATTTTCTATGGGACCCCGTCGCCTAGAATCGAATGGGATATCGATCAGATCTGGCAGGATGGTTGCCCAGAGCACCTATGCGAGATTCGCGATCTAATAAAAGATTTGCAGGGGGGTACTGTTGAATGTATCGGACTGCTGAAGAATAGGGCTTTAGCTAGGTGCTATTCGCGGCCGAGTTTATATAGAGAAAAGATTAAAGATACGATCTATGAGTCCCTGGAGAGCACAAGTTATGGGCTTTTCCTAGACCGTGACTACGTCAGTAAATTTATTAATTTAAACATTGTCGAGAATAGACGAGATTCGAAGATTGAGCCGGAGGAAGCCTACCCGTTGGGTTTTGCTCTCAATAATGACGGGGCTCTAGCGTTATTTTTCTGCTTACGAAATAAAGAAATCTTTTCTTTGTCCGAGTGGCATACGAATTTAGCAGGCAGGGAGAGGCGTAAAATTCTAAGAATAGATTCTGCGAGATTGGTTTTTGAATCTAGTTCAGAAGAATTCAGGGGCGCGGTAAAAATTTTTGACCACTGCTCGTATGTATGTGAATCGAAAGAAAATAAACATCTAAGGTAAACTTTTGGGTCTATATTCTGCGAATAAATCTACCGCACAAGCCTCTTCGAATTCAGTGACGACAGATATGTCTAGACGTAAATGGTGGGACAACGCAATTGTTTATCATGTAGTGACTGACCGCTTCCTTCAGGGGGGTATCCGTTATCCTTTATATGGACGAGGATTCGATAGTAAAAATAAAGGTGGCTTTCATGGCGGAGATTTCCTAGGAATTACGAAGAAAATTTTGGATGGCTGGTTCTGTTCATTGGGGGTAAATTGTATTTGGATCAGTTCTCCTTTCGAACAGATTCATGGGTGGGTTCCAAGTGAGGATGGATGTTATCGTCACCATCCATATCATGGATATTGGCCTCATGATTTCACCACGGTTGAGCCAAGTTTCGGGAGTATCGAGGAGTTTCGACAGCTAGTTGACTCAGCACATGATCGCGGCATTCGTATAGTTCTTGACGTAGGAATGAGCCATGTTGGCTATTTAGACTACAAAAAATATGGAAGTAGCCCAGTAACGGAAGCAGACTCGAAGGATGATAGTGATTATTTTTCTGCGAATAATTGTTTATCGGCGGTGCAAGGTAATTCAGATTTTGCATGGAACTCCGATTGGGTCATTTCAGATTTACCGGGTTATAAAAAATCTTCGTCGACTCTTTTCGATGGTCAACTACATGGACTGCCACGTTTGCGGCTGGACAACCAAGAAAAGGTCACTCCACCAGAGTTCTTACTCAACACTCCAGGAATCCAGTTACAAAATTTTGCGGAAAGTACAGTTAGTAATTACCTAATTAACTGGCTTACTCAGTGGGTCGCCGAGTTCGGAATTGACGGATTTCGCTGTGACTCAGCTAAGCACGTCGGTTTGCACTATTGGAATTTATTGAAAGTTTCTTCTAGTAACGCGTTGAAGTCTTGGAAGTTTGCTAACCCGAAGAAAGCCATAGATCAGAGTTGTTTTTGGATGGTAGGAGAGGTGTATGGACATGGAATTGACGAAAGTGAATATTTCGACTACGGATTTGACAGTTTATTAAACTTCGATTTTCAAACTGATCTCTTAAAAATATTGCTACATTTCTCGCCATTTCATTTCTATAGTCAAGAATTATTTGAATTCAGATTGGATAGAATTTTTCTGAGGTATTCCGAGAAACTGCTTTCAGGACACCATGACTTTATGTCCTATATCTCATCACACGACACTTGGATATTTAACCGGCAATATAATTATCTCGCGGCAGCCGCGTTGCTTTTGTTACCTGGCTCTATTCAAATTTTATACGGCGACGAATCTGGTCGTGATGATGCTGACGACACGTGCAGCGATATGAACTGGGAAAATATTGATAACGTAACTCTACGAACTTGGCGGAAATTGGGGAAGTTCAGAGCACGACATTTGTCAATTGCTCGCGGAACCCATGTCTTACGCAGCCAGGCTCCTTATGCCTTTTCGCGTGAAAATTTAGATACTGGGGATAGAGTTTTAGTGATTTTCGGACGCGGGGAAAGTAGCATGATATCCGTAGGATGCTTGTGGCGGGATGGAACAATACTTAAAAACTACTTGAGCAGTGAAGATTACAAGGTCCAAGATGGGTGTGTTCATGTTACAGGTAGTGGTCTGATACTTTTGGAAACTAAGTAAATTTTGGAGTATGAAAATATTAATGATTGGTTGGGAGTACCCACCAAATATAACTGGTGGTCTCGGTACGGCTTGTCAAGGTCTAGCACAGGCAATGTCAATGCTACCGGACGTAGAAGTCACGTTTGTTTTGCCGACTCATTATCGGGGTGAGCACGAACCAGCGGTTAATTTTATTTTCCTTCCTGATTCTAATACAAGCAATCAAGTGAACCGCTCGACCTGCATTAAAGCAGAGTCGGCATCTGACTGGCCTGGGACCTATAGCGGTGCAATCATCCCAAAAGTCGAATCCTATTCAGATAGGATGCTAGCACTGGCAGAAAGCGGTAACGATTTCGATATCATCCACGCGCATGACTGGCTGACAGCTCCAGCAGCATTAAGGCTTAAAGAATTGACCGGTAAACCTGTTATCCTTCATATTCATTCTACTGAATATGATCGCGCCGGCTCATTGCCTGACCAGGAGATCGTGAGGATCGAACAAGCTTCTTTAAATTCAGCGGATTTTATTGTAGCAGTTAGCAGATTCACTAAAGCTTGCATTATTCGAGATTACGGTATTGAAGAAGGAAAAATTTCGGTTGTCTATAATGCTTGTAACACAGACAGACAATTGGTAAATTCTGGGTACCGAAAAAAAAAGAGTGGAATTAAAATAATCACTTTTCTGGGACGTATAACCCTCCAAAAGGGGCCTAGATATTTTGTCGAAGCAGCTATAGTTGCAGGTAAAGAAAATCATAACTTACAGTTTGTTTTAGCAGGTACGGGTGACCTGCTTGTTGAGATGAAGTGCTTGGTTGAAAAAAGTGGAATGTTAGACCGATTTTATTTTCCGGGATTTTTAGACCCGGATGAGGTAAATCATCTTTTATTGCGTTCCGATATTTATGTTATGCCATCTGTGAGTGAGCCTTTTGGTATATCTGCACTTGAGGCGGTTCAAGCGGGAGTTCCGACGATTCTATCCAGGCAGTCGGGAGTTTCAGAAATAATTTCGAACTTCGAGTTAGTCGACTTCTCTGATGTTACGACAATAGCTTCCTCGATTCTATACTTTGCCGGATCTGACGACGCTAGAGAGAAACTTGCCACTGGCGCTCACAAAGAGTTGGAAACAATAAGTTGGAATAAAAGTGCGGAAGAGTTGAGGGCAATATACGCGAATTGTCACGCTCGGCGCACTGGCGGAACCTTTTTGCTTATAGATAAACGAGAGAGTTGCCAATTCGGCTAGTTCTGTTAAAATATCAGTCGCCAACTTTCAGCGGGCCGATAAAAGATTTTATAGAATCCAGCGTTTCCCATGGGAAACGCCTTGTTTTTGCTTTTGCTTGCTTTCGGAACTGTAAATTTCAGTTTTTAGATTTTCCATTTTCAGATATGTTTGCTGTAGGCCCTGTTTATGTGCAAACTGATATACAGAATTATTTCGCACGTTCGCGGATAATGTTCCAAATGGCTAGGGGGGCCTTTGGATCTAAATTTCCTCTGGTAAGGTTTTAAAATGCAAGTTTTGTCGATTAACGAAATCAACGAAGTTGGCGGTGCTTATGAAGTCAGCGCTTTCGGTTATACCTTGAGTAATGGTGGCAATAATGCTAATAGCTGGTATCAAGCAACCACTTGGGGATTGGGTGGAGCAGCAGCTGGCTCTGTTGGCGGGTTGGCCGGTGCGGGCGTTGGCTTTGCAGCGGGCTTTGCTTCAGGTTTCTACGGGTCGTTTTCGCTGAGTAGCTAAGATTTCTCCCTCCTGTAAATTATATTGCCGGAGGGAATTTTTTTGGAAAAATATGAACTTAGTAACAAAAACTTTGCTCACAACAGCAATTGCAACATTCTTGGTTGTTGTGATTAATCGGCTTGTCCTGGGAAATGTTGACATGGCACAGACGATTAAAACAGCAGTGATATTCGCGGTTGTTTTTTTCGTTATTTCTTTTTTTATTGGTAGACGTTAATAATTTCCCTCAATAGCGGTCCTTGATGCTTAAGCTCTAGGACTGCTCAGATTCCATCTTCGTTGTTGACGTGAAATAGCTTCATTTTATAGATCAGCCTAGTTTCTAATTTCCCAGAACCAAGTCGGAATTATGGCATAGTTACCGCTAAAGTTATGGGCATGCCCGGTCGGGCGATCCGTTTGACGGTAGCGGCAACGGCCTGTAAGTCGGCGACCTTGTGACCGGTTCAATCCAATAGGCTTAAGCAGGCTTTGCGCCATGTCTATTGCCTGGCGCAGGGCAAGATGAATAAGTCGGTGATTGTTAAGCAGAATTCGATTGCTGCCTCGCAGTACTTCAGATGCTCTCCGCGAGCCGGTCGGCTATTTCTCTAGTCGGGTGCCCACGCTGAGCGACCTCCTTGAATGTCGCAATCTTGAATTCGTCAGTATCTTGCTTGCCATTCATGCGTTCTACTTGTGTTCAATATTATGACTCAGGAGGGTTCTGCCGCATTAGCGAACGGGGCAGGCTGGTCGGGTAAACTGAGGTGCCGAATCCAGGACGAATCGACATGCTCAACTTCAAAGGTTTGCGTTTCCCGATCGATGTGATCCTGGTCTGCATCCGCTGGTATGCCGTCTATCCGCTGAGCTACCGGCACCTCGAGGAGATGATGGAAGAGCGTGGCGTGTCGGTCGATCATTCATCGATCAACCGTTGGGCGATTCGTTTCCTGCCGCTCATAGAGAAGATGGCCCGAAAGCACAAGCGCCCGGTCGGCGGCAGCTGGCGCATGGATGAGACCTACATCAAGGTCAAGGGCGTCTGGAAATACCTCTACCGCGCTGTCGACAAGCAGGGCAAGACCGTCGACTTCCTACTGACGGCCAAGCGCGACATGGCCGCGGCGAAACGCTTCTTCGACAAGGCCATGGGAGCGAACGGCGACCCGAACAAGGTCGCGACGGACAAGAGCGGGGCCAACAAGGCGGCCATCGATGCGATCAACGCCGGCCGTGACGTGCAGATCCTTGTGCGCCAGGTTAAATACCTTAACAACATTGTCGAGCAGGACCATCGCGCCATCAAGCGGTTGACCAGGCCGATGCTCAACTTCAAATCGTTCCGGTCCGCGGGCTCCGTGCTCGCCGGCATCGAACTAATGCACATGATCCGCAAGGGCCAGTTCGCAATCGACGGCGCCGATGCCATGTCGTTCGCCGACCAGTTTTCTGCGATGGCAGGAGTGGTCCGTTCAATGTGACGCGCGCAGCTCCGTTTTCGGCCAATTTCCGCCTTTGATCAACAACACGACAGAACCGCTATACCTCCTCAGGCCAGGTGACTCGCACATGCCCCGGTCGAGATTTACGACTGGATGCTCCAGGCCTGGCGCAACTTGGGCAAGCCTACCTATCCTTACTCCAAGGAACAGATTCGCCAGCCCCTAGATGTTCGCAAGTACAGGTAGCAAGCTCAGGCGGTTCCTCAATTTGAGTAACCGCCCTGTTGGCGTCGCGTGTGGGGGAAAACACCTGGATTGGGCTGTTTTGCCGCCCAGACGCCGATACGGCAAGGAGGAGGAGCCGTATGTCGGCATGCAATGATGGAATGGGCTCCCTGAAACAGGGTGCGCGCACTGGGTGATGATGGTCGCGTTAGCCATGCCATCCGCGGCGCGCCATGCTTATCTGCTGGCAGACGCCTACAACGATGCCATGGGTGAAAGTGAGTCTTGGTCGCCCTGGAACCTTCATGGATACTGGCTCTCAGAAAAGCAACGATGATACGACTTATCATCGAAGGGCAGTGACCCGAAAAACGGCCCGTAGGCCGCTTTTGTCCATCGAATCGTGTTAGGCAGCCGCTTGGCACAGCAGGCTCATTACGCGACGATTACGGAGCAGCATCGCTGCCCATACCGCCGGCACCAGCGAGCAACGCGATGCTCCAGGTCGCGAGCAAGTTGTCAGCGTTTCTGGTCCGCATTCGACTAGCGTCCCTGTTGCATGAAGTTAGTCTGTAGAAAGACGCCAGCTTATAAACCTTCCCTGATCTGGCATCGCGCACATTTTAAATTGTTGCTTATTGGAAACAAACCTTCGATAGTTTCATGACAGCAAGTAAAATGTTGAATCACGCTGCCACGCTGTTTTGACCTTCTGCACCACCCTGAACGAGATCATGCCAGTAAAAAATACCTACACACAGCCATTACGCCATAACGCTACTTCGCAGAACGGCGGGCAACAATCATCTTCCCAAGTAAGTCAGGCTGTAAGCCAGCCAACTTTCGTCTTGCCCGTTGACTCGCAAGGCTTCCTACGCGTAGACAACCCTGTCATCGTCGGCCGGAGTGCTCCACAGAGTTTGATGACGGTTTACGCCGATGGCAAAGTCGTCGGGAACGGGCGTGCAGACGACGTTGGAAACTGGGCAATTCTCACTGAGACATTGTCAGCGGGACTACACTTATTCGCCGTGTCTCAGTCGACCTCGGGCAATATTACGATGAGCGAGAGTGTCAACGCAGCTGTGAACGTTTCCAGCAGCGGATTGAAGTTTTCCATATCATCGCTGCTCGCTGATGGAGCCAGTCCTGACAAGGTATTTCTACAAAATATGCTCGATGACACGGCCGCTCGGCTGAGCGAGTTCATTGATGCTAACCTCACAATTGGTTTGAACATCAGCATTAAAGACTTGGGTGGTGCTTCCGCTTCAGCAGCGGCGCGGTGGTTAGGATTTGATTCTCATGGGACGCCGATGGTAGATTCTGCTGTACTGAATCTAGGCTCCCAATACGCTGACTCGTATACGAAAACCGAATATTCTGGTCCTTACCTAATTGCACACGAAATGATGCATGTCTTAGGCCTCAATTACTTCGTTCCTAATTTCCAGAGACACGTAAAGATTGAAGGAGATGGGGCATATTTTTTCGGCCCCAATGCCGTCGCGCTCAATGGTGGTGGCGTTCGCCTCGACAGTAGCCTCTCCCACCTCGTCGGAAACCACGACTTGATGGGTCCAGGGGGAGTTTGGCTCGATAACCCGGACTACGAGGCTTCTGCGCCGCATGCCCCCTACTCGCAGCTCGACATCGCGATGCTTAAAGATATCGGCTGGAACACAAAACCGATTTTGGTTTCAGCAGATGGTCATACGTTCATCGCTGGTAGCGGCAAAGCTGGTTTTGATAAAATACAAGGGACGACAGGTTTGGACAGCCTCTTTATTGACCAGTCTCGCAGTTCTATGTCGACGAGCTGGGCAGGTGGAAAGTTTGTGCTCACCGATGGCGTCAAGGGAACTTCGCATACCTTGGACAGCATTGAACGCGTTAACTTCTCCGATTCGGCACTTGCCATGGACATCGAAGGCAATGGCGGCCAAGTGTACCGCCTCTATCAAGCAGGTTTTGGCCGCACTCCGGATAAACAGGGCCTTGGGTTCTGGATGAATGCGATGGACAAGGGAACTAGCCTCGTAAATGTCGCTGACGAATTTGCCAAGTCAAATGAATTCCAGACCATCTACGGTTCTGCGCCAAGCAGCGAGGCCGTCGTAACTAGATTGTACGAAAATGTGTTGCACCGTCAACCGGATCAATCCGGTTTTGATTTCTGGAATAATCACCTTAAGACGAATCCATCACTAATCGAAAAAATCGTCGTGGAATTTAGCGAGAGTCCAGAAAACCAAGCACAGGTCGCAACAATTATCGGGAATGGTTTCGAGTATCAACCTTGGGCCTGACCGAACGCGTTGAAAGGAATGGCAGCATCTTGTCTAGAGAGGCTGCTGATCTGCTACTCGTAATGTGCCCGCCTAGGCATAGCCAAAGTCTCGTCATTCCACGCTCCATCCTCTACTGCACCGTCCCACTGTGCAATAACGACCGTTTCTGAACGGGTTGTTGACACCGGCGCCACGCATGTTCATAAAATATACGTTTTACTTTTGAACATGTTCGATTTTATGATGTACTTTATTAAACAGGTTTGAACGAGTGCGAACGAGTTCGAGTACCTGAAACGTGCATAAGGAGCAACAACATGGCGGTTTTCGGATATGGCCGGGTCAGCACAAAGGAACAGACGACGGAGAACCAGCGCCGCGAGATCGAGACGGCCGGCTACACGACTGACTACTGGTACGCGGATGATGGCGTGTCGGGCAAGGTCTCGGCGGCCCAGCGTCCGCAGTTCGCTAAGATGCTTAGCCTGATCCGCGACGGCGAGACGCTGGTGGTGACGAAGCTCGACCGCCTCGGCCGCGATGCCCAAGACATCGGCGCCACGATCAAGGCACTGGCCGCGCGCCGCATCGAGGTCATCGTCCTGCAGCTGGGCAAGCTCGACCTGACCAGTGCTGCAGGCAAGCTCATGCTGAACATGCTTGCGGCCGTCGCCGAGATGGAGCGCGACCTGTTGGTAGAGCGCACACAATCCGGCCTGGCGCGCGCGAAGGCGGAGGGCAAGACTTTGGGCCGCCCGACCAGCACGACCGACGAACAGCGCGCAGCAATGGCCAAGCAACACCAGGCTGGCGAATCGATCAGCGCGCTGGCGCGCACCTTCGGCATTTCCCGCGCCAGCGTCATGCGTGTCGTGAAGCCGACCGCCAGCATCCAGTAAGGGGAACAGCATGCGCCGTACTTACAAAATCCAGCCTCGTCCTGCCGATCTCGGGGGCGGGTGGAATCTCAAGCTGTACGAGGACGACCAGGAGGCCGGTGGCGGTGTCTACCCAGTTCAGGAGGAGAGCCCGCACGCCGGCATGGAGTGGTGGAATGGGCTGCCTGAGACACGGCGCGCGCACTGGCTCGTGATGGCGGCGTCGGCCATGCCGGCCGCTGCACGCCATGCCTATCTGCTCGCCGAGGCCTACAACGACGCTATGAATAAGGGTGAGTCCTGGTCGGTCTGAAACCCGCATGAGCAGCGCGTTTCAACCGGCCGTCGATGATATTACGACTTATCATCGAAGCGGCAGGCGCAAAAACGGACTGTAGGCCGCTTTTCCATCACGCCGCTGCCACGTAGCCGGCTCGCGTGATCAGCGCGCTCTCCGGTGCAGCCACAAGTGCGTCACTCGCTTCCATCGGTGCTGGCGCCGTGGCGGTCGGCGGCGGCGGTATGAAGGTAGGCGCGATAGTCATCGGTGCAGGGTGGTGCAGCTGCAGAAGCGGCGTCATCACTTGCCACCGTCACTACCGCCCGAAGCTAACCGCAGTGCATCGCCGGCCGCCCGTTTTAATGCATGAACGGCCGCGACAAAGCGACGCCGATCCGTTCTAGAAACCATCCGTAAATTATCTCTTGAAATTTAGAACAGCACATGTCATTATTTCCAATAGGAAATTTTTCCTGTGAGGAGAGAACTATGGGATTGTGGGACAAGTTGAAGGATGCGAGCGGTACATGGGCGGAGCAACAAGCGAGAAAAACCGACGGGATGCTCAATCGAGTTGAAAGAGAGCGGGCTGGGCGTTTAAACGCGGAACAACAGAGCAAGATAGCGCAAGCACGTTATGACGCGGAACGTATGCGAGATTTTGCTGAACGACGCCGTGAGGATCGTGAGACGCGTGAGTCGTAACAACTTACTGAGCGTTAAGGAGCAATCATGAGCGAAAAATTCAAACCCAGCACTCCTCCACAAAAGGCCGGCGGACCGGTTGTTAAAACTGGACCCACCGCTGGACAGATCCGTACCCGCAATGAAGATGGCCAGTGGCGTGCCAAACGTTCTGACGCTGGAGTTCCTCGGAAGAAGTAAATTTCTAGAGTGTACAAATGAATCGCTGAGACGGTCAGTCCCTATGTCACAGCGATTACATGGCCTAGAATCAGCTATAACCAGGTGGAAGGCGGCTGTGTTCTAGTCAGCGAACAATCCTTCAGGCTCAACTCCGCGCAAATAAACAGTCTGTCCTGCCGAAATTTTACCGGCATCACGTTTGTCAATCAGTTGGAAACTGACGAGGTCACGGCGGCGTGTGCCATCGGCATGCATGGATTTCGTCGATGTGAGGCTGGCAATTGGAAAACCGTTGAGATTTGATTTCTCTCTCCATGAAAACCCTTGCCGAGGCCTCGTTAGATACTGAGTACGAGTAGCCGTCGCCCATCACCACAGCTCAAGCACTACGACGCTGTACTCTCGCTTGCTTTCGATATAGACCAGCTCAACGAGATTATTCGCCAGGTCTTGCGCGGACAAATGAAAACGTAGCGATTCAAGCGTGAATAAACACACTGTCGGCTGGGTGATGTGCACTAGCCTTTTTTGACACGGGTATTTCCCTTCACACGCGCGCGCACCTGGGCGCATTACCTGTTGCCTCCTATGCGCACTCATGCGCGCATGCCCGCCTGCGTACTAGTGCTCCGGCCAAGAGAACTTGATGACAGTAGTCATCAAAGCCAACACGACGGTCATGGTGGCGATCTTGTCTTGTTTATCTAAAAATCTAGGCGTAACAAAGCCGCTGGCTTATACGTCCAGTAGCCTCCAGCGCTCTGACCAAAGACTGCATCTAGACAAGGCGTATCTATTTGTCAATATTATAACTTAATGGGGTAGATGTACGTCTCCATCGAAGGTGCCTTCCATATTGCCAATTTTCGTTGGAGGATTATTTAAATCAAAGACCTCTCCTTTTACTGTCCCTGATAGAGTTCCCGAAGTATGAACTGACTCCATCACTGCAGCACCGACAATAAAATTTCCTCCTAAACCAGCTACTAAAAGACATATATTACTCAAAAACGTGAGTAAAACAGGATCAAGATTATATTCCAAATTTATAGCTAAGCTTCCAGCTAAACCAACGGCCACAAGCACGGCACCCCACCTCAAAGCTTTTTTTGCAGTGGGCTTCTTAGAAACGTGAAATAAGGCAGTTACTACTACCACTATAAGCACAAAATTAACTATTATTTTAGTCCAGTACATAGCTTTTTGATCACATGAGCATCCGATTTGCTTCGTAGGGCCCACGAAATAAACAATGCGGAATTATGCAAATATAACATTTTATCGACATAGGAATTGCAAAATAGCTATCAATAGTAGAGGCAAGCGCTGTATTCGTGTAGGGTGTGTGTTTTTAAGGAAATATATATGAGCAAGTTTGTTTTTATTGAAAGATCGACAAGTATAGATGGAGAAGTCCTCATGCTCAACTTTGATCTCGTTGCCAAGGTCAAGATTACTCCTCAAAGTTATCGGGCAGGCGCCCCCCCGCGCGCCCACATCTCGTTCGAATCGGATGACCAGTTAATACTGGGGAGTTTGTACCTCGACACAATGGAAGAGGGTAAGCGCTGGGTGCTCCAACATCTCGGCATTGAGCTGTAATCAGAGGCGTCAGCGTTGTTAGACTGCGGCGCCGTCAAACCCGTCTAAAAGGGCTTTTGTCTTGAATACCGTCGTTCCTGCATTCCCTCCTGCAGAAGACCGCTCTCATATATTGACGTCTAGTCAGTTCACGCAATTGGCGGCCGTCTCTCCTGCACTCTCTTGGTTCGCCAATCTCGACAATCCACAGACGCGTCGTGCTTATCAAAACGATGTACAGGAATTTATGGCCTTCGCCGGCATTGACGACCCCCGCCAGTTCCGCGACGTCGTACGCGGCCACGTGCTGGCATGGCGGCGAGACCTCGAGCAACGTGCCTTAAGCGAGGCGTCAATCCGTCGTAAATTGGCCGCACTCTCGTCTCTATTCGAGTACCTGTGCGAGGCCAACGCGATAACTAGTAACCCAGTAGACGGGGTTAGACATCCGAAGATGGCCAGGGCTGAGGGCAAGACGCCGGCCATCGGCGACCATCCGGCACGTGCGCTGTTGCAGGTAGGCGAGCCAGACACCCTGCGTGGATTGCGTGATCGCGCGATTCTGTCGACTTTGCTGTACCACGGCCGGCGCCGTGCTGAGCTGTGCGCACTACACGTGGTTGATATCCAAGAGCGTCGTGGAGTGAAGCATCTGCAGGTACACGGTAAGGGCAGCAAAATCCGATACATACCGCTTCACTCGGTGCGGCAGATGCAATTGCAGCTTACCTCGCAGTGGTCGTCATAGCGAAGACCGAAACGGCCCGCTCTTCCGACCGGTTAGCAACAATACCCGCAGCGGTACTGCATCAATCACACCAGATGGAGTCTATAAGCTGCTGGATATCTATGCCAAAACATTGCAGATCGACGTTGCTGGCTTTGGGCCACGCGCGCTGCGCGCAACAGCTGCCACTAACGCGCTCGATCATGGCGCCGATATCGCCAAGATGCAGGAGTGGTTGGGCCATGCCAACATCGCAACAACCAAAGTCTATGACCGACGCTAGAGCCGCCCCGAGGACAGTCCGACTTTTAAAGTAAAGTATTAGGCCAATCAATTAGACATAAAAGTCGTTCGACGCTGCCGGTGGTAGAACGATATTTTTGCAGCCAGGTTCAAGAAAGCGCCTGAAAATTATTCATCACGCCAAGCAATGTATGAACGCGTATGCTTAGGATGGAAGACGGATTTTTTATAGCAAAAAATTTAATGCACTCCCGTCTACCATTTCGAGTACCCGCTGCTACGAGCTTCTTCGACGGCCTGTGGATATTATGATTTAAAAAATGTTTCCCGGTTCAGCCATCCTCTCGAATTAATCGGCTATGGATAATTTGAAACAGAGGGAAAGAAAAGCTATGGAAAATAAAATTTTTCAGAGCTCTCGGAGAAGAAGCCAGTCTTGAAACGAACCTTGATAAAGCCTCGCCAGCGGTTGACGTTACGATCGAACTCCTGCCCGAACATCTGTGGCCCCACGCCCTTTTCGTAGCCAACAAAACGGGGATCGGTTATGAGTTGCCGATACGCTGGCATTATTTCAATATCAGCCGTAGTCACCGGCATCAACTTGAGAAATTGCAACAAGGTATAGAGATACTTATCTGTAGGTAGAGGTGCAAAATGGAAAAGCGCGGTCGCCTTTCCGTTCTGGTATTGCTGAGCAACGAACACGCTCCATATTCTTTCGAAGCGGGATTTCCTCAACCTGGGATAGCTCAGTTGCGATACGTTGCCAATCCCATGGGAAGGGTTGTGGCGGATTATTGCTCGACATATTTCTAACACCCGCTCGTCCGGTACCCGAAAACGGTCAGATGGTATGCAAAATTTGCTTTCGTAGTCATCCGGAGGATAAAAATCAGTCTCGAATACAGGAAAATGGATGGGACGACTAAGATCGTACGCCATGATCTGTTGAGAATCTATCGGGGCATGCAACTTGGCCAATAAATAGCGGCGACACACCTCGCTTGTGAACGCGTCAAGCAGTTCGTTGCCATCGTCCTTTAGCCAGACGCGGAGGTCAAGAGTGTTTTTTAGCCGTAACTCAGGATACGGTGCATTGCTCATAGTCGATTCATACCAAGCTCGCTGGTAGCTAGTTTTCGGTGCGTATTAGACAAGTCGTTCTTTTTCACGTTCTGTTCCTATCAAGTATAACTTGGACTTGTAGTCCTTATGCTAGGAACTTTCATGTAGAAACTGCGTCGGCTAGCGGCTAAAATTCTGACGGCACAAAATCGTGCCGCTAGGTTGTACGTCACACACCAGGAGGCAACCGGGAGAACTCCTTCACACAGGGTTCGTCCTCGAGCTACGTGCGGATGGCTTCCAGGACGTCGCCCTGCGGACCGGTTAGGGCTCCCAGGATACGCTGCAGCTGGTCGACGTACAGTGCCAGGGCGCGAAAGCGCTTCACTTCCCATAGCAGCACGCGCACGTCTGCGCTCCCGGGGTTTCGCTCTTGGATGGCGACCAGGTCAGCGCGGGTAAGCGGCAGCTTGATTCGCATGCTCGAATTACTGTTCATCCATACAGTATATCAGCGCACAGTTTGACAACGGTCAAACCGTGGTTTGCGCGAAATCACTACTATCAGATCATGGAAAAACGAACTGATCGCCATACAGCGGTGCACGTCGACTTAGCGGTAAATGTGTCTGCAGTGTTCGGCCTCGGCGCCGGCGTGCAGGCCCTTCATGAGCAGCACGTGCCGCTGGCTGTTGTGCAGCGCGCGCTCATCGATCGCGGGCCGCGTCGCGGAGCTACTTTGGCCACGCCCGATTCATCTTCTCATGGCGAGCAGAGCGCTCTGCATACTGAACCAAAAGGCCTAATCTGATTATTGAATAATGAATTTATTTTCAACTAGTTTCAAAGTGTATTTTACTGATTTTGTTGGGCGGTGCTGCTCATCCTTGGGACCATAGGATATCCCTGTAAGCAAAAGCAGCCCCGTTTTAGTTGCTGTCATAGTCGTCAAAGCAACCATCTTTAATTCCGGAAATTTGTAGTCGATAACTACTGGATCAGCAGCGGGAGACCCGGCTTTTTCAACTACTGTGAAATTTGGTCCTATTGTCGCGTTTCCTCCCGCACACCCGAGGTCGCCTTGCCAGAACACGACAAATTTCGCGCCTAGTTCATTCATTTCAGTGTCGCCTTTGTCAATGCGTACAGCCTTGTACTGGGTAGGCCGGTCAGCGTTGTCTTCGAGCTGACATGCTACAGTTTCACTATATTTTTTCGCTAGGGCGGCAGCAGAGCGCTCATCCAAGGCATGAGCACTATAGGACATCGCAAAAAGGGTAACGCTAAGACATATGTTTTTCATAATATTTCTCGATGGGCTAACAAAGCTGTACACTGTAGCGGAAATTTCCCTAAAGAAACATAAAACTCATGAGGGTGTTGTAATTTATCAGTACTTCAAGGCAACCAGAGTTTCTATGCTGTGTATGCTAAAAGGAAGATTTTTTGGACACCGACATTTCCACCTCACGTGCACGCGCACAAGCGGGCGATGACGGAAATATTCCACCCTTATGCGTGCGCGCATGTCCACACGTAGGCGATGCGTTTCGAAAGCTCTTCCGCCCTCATGCGCGCACCCGCGATACCTGTCGCCTTGGCCCCTGCTTCTCGGCCTCCGTCGAGCCATGCGGGTATGTTGGTCGCTTCGCTGCCTCGCCTAGCAGTAGGCGCTCCAGAGTGCGTCCTCCGCACTCCCCCGGGCGCCGATGCTTCACCGGTTTTTAGCTAGTTGGTCGGAATCGGCCGCACCTCGAGGGTTGCGAGTCGCTGGCAAGCTCATGCTGAACATGTTGGCTGCTGTCGCCGAGATTGAGCACGACCTGCTGGTAGAACGCACGCAGTTTGGCCTAGCGCGCGCGAAGGCGAGGGGCCAGACCTTGGGCCGTCCGAGTAGCACGACCGATGAACAGCGTGCGGCGATGACCAGGCAACACCAGGCCGGCGAATCTATTAGCCCACTGGCGCGCACCTTCGGTATTTCCCGCGCCAGCGTCATGCGCGTTGTGAAGCCGATCGCTACCATTCAATAAAGGGAATGCCATGCGCCGCACTTACAAAGTCTAATCTCGCCCTGCCGACCTAGGAGGAGGATGGAATCTCAAGCTGTACGAGGACAACCAGGAAGTTGCGGCGGGATCTACCCGATTCAGGATGAGGAGCCGGATGCCGGCATGGAATGGAATGGTGGAGCATCCTTCCCAAAACCCGACGCGCGCACTGGCTCATGATGGCCGCGTCGGCCATGCCAGCTGCGGCGCGCCATGCTTAGATGCTCGCGGAGGCTTACAACAACGCTATGGACGACGGTGAGTCCTGGTCGGCCTGAACTTGCAAGAGCAACGGGTTTCAATGAGTTAGGGAGGCGCTGATTAATTCGTTTTCCGGAAATCCACTCTCTTAGAAATCAAGGGTTTACGAGCGAAATTTGGGAAATCATGAATTAATCAGCGGTTCCTTAGAACTAACTGCCAACTGTATAGTCGGTTTTTACGCTACTCTGATGTTTCTAAGGTTATACGGAGGCGCATACGGACTCTCGATCGCGTATCATGGTGGTTTGACTTTTTTCTGTTCAGTTACTATGAAAACCTTATCTAATTACTCACTCTCTCAACTGCGAATGCTTGAATCCCAAGTTGCTGAGGAACTAAAAAAGCGGCACTTTCTTGGGATCAGTCAGGCTCGTGAACAGATTCTTCACATCGCTCGGAGTGCAGGAATTCCCGTCGACGAGCTTCTATCTGGAAAAACCCCGAAGAAATCAAAGTCTGGCTCTGTTCCGGTAAAGTATCGTCATCCAGTCGAGCCGACCCATCAGTGGAGTGGCCGTGGTCGTCAACCAGCATGGGTGAAAGACTGGATTGCATCAGGGAAAAGCATAGACGAAGCGAAAGTCTAGTTCGCAGGCTCATCGGGATATCCTAAGCCTACTATGGCTTCCAGCGGTCCAGGCCGTGCAAAAACGCAGGCCGGCAGCTGAACTCGCAGCAACTCCCCTCCAAACCCGCTGCGATGTTCTTTCGGGTTTGGGAAGGTAGGATAGAGGAACCCCTGAGACGAGTTGACCACGCGTTTTTACACAGCCTAGACCAAAAGTGGCTCAAGCTTAGATCCTGGCAGCCCATTATCGGCAGCCTGAGGTGGGTCAGTGCGTTCACTCGTATTTTTTGTACTTACACATTATCCAAGCTTTCAGAAATACGACCTATCGCGCGCGCATAATGCGTTATCAAGCCAATTTCGATCGCTTCTTAACAGCGGCACTTCCGAGCTAACTGTTGTTAATATGCAAATACCCTATAAACTTTCTTTTTCTATTTTGTAATTTTAAAGAAACGATGCATCATCTGCGTTGACAATTAATAAAGGCAATTAAAATGCGTATATTTTTACTCTTACTTACTATCACTTCTATTTTTCCGAGTGCAGCATTAGCCCAGTCATGCTTCGGCATGGCGAAGGACAGTGCAGCATATCAAACTTGTATGTTACGAGTAGAAAACAATAGTCGTCAACGTGAAACGGACGAAAAAAATATCAATGACCAGGAACAAAAAAATAAAGCGGCAGACGAAAAAAAATATCAGCTGCTTATCCAACGCAATAATCTATTAAAAGAAGCTACCAACCTTTGTACAAAAAATCCTACGGAGGACTGTGAATCACTTGCAAGGAAACATGGCTTTGTACAAAAAATTCAAGAGTTAAAGGCTGAAGCTGATAGGCTCTAATGAAATTTTTAGCTTATTTTTCTGTTGGCTCAGGCTGCTCGTAACGCTAAACTGATAATGTTTTAGACTCGGTCGATCATTAAAAAGCTAGCTCCGGCGTTTTCTCAGCATCTTCAAAGGTAACGCGACTCCAGAAAAATCGGCGCCCTGCATTTTTACATAGCTGGAAGCCGATTTCTTGGAGAATCTATGGATCAATGCATCACGCTCATCCAAAGCTTTACGGTCTGAAGGTTATTCGATGATAAAAAACCTATTAGTTAGAAACTCCGTCAAAATTGGTTCGCTGTGTAGCAGAGCTTCCATGTGTTAGAAAATTAAATTTTTAGGATTGCTTTGTACCTAACAAAAACCAAGGCATCCCGGAAAAAAACTCTTTGGCTTTTAAGTAAATCTCTACCATCTCGCGAGCCTCTTTGGCCTTTTCCGGTTCTTCGACAATTTGTCCAAACTTGGATAATTCAGTTTTATAATCATCCTCTAGCTTCCGAGCGCCATGGTCGAACGCCACGAGTGTATTATCCCAATAATCGACAATTGTCGACCTCAGCTTTTCCTCTACTTTTTCTTTTTTTGCGTAATCCACAATCTGTTTTGCCAATCTACTTTGCCATGATTCCCCAAAGAAAGCCTTAAAGAGAAAAAACACGGCTGCAGCAAGAGCGATGGCTAGCGTAATGGGCCCACCGAGCGTAGCAATCCCGGACATCACAGTCGCCGCGCCGCCTGTAATGCTGATACCGAGGGCAGACAATATCCCAACAGCTTTCGCAGCAATGATATACCCACCCAAGTTTCCCAAGCCTGACGCCCACACGGTAAGTGCTCCGATCGATCCCAACCCGGCGAATCCACCAATAAATGAACCCCTGGAGTCAAACGGGATATCGATAGTTCCCTTTTCTCCCATGTCAATGCTCAAAGAATTATCATAGGTGGCAATGTAGCCTTCGATTAGCTCTACTATCTGAGTAGATTTTTCTTTACTAGATTTTTCTAACTCTGACCTAATTCTGTTGATTACATAAGCAGACATGTGCTGTTGGGCCTCCTTTTTATCATCGTATCGCTCCTTGAGCATTTTTTCCACCGTATCAGCATTCATATATTCCGAATATATACGTGAAAGATCGGCCAGATGCGCTACCTTATGCTTTGATACCATTTTAAAAAGCTCTTCATGGAGTTGCATTAAAACAGAAAGACGAGCCGGCTCATCCGATAGCTTGTTCTTATACAGTTCCTTTGCAAAATCTAGGTCATTAAGCGTTTTTTGGTAGGAATCAATGATTGCCGAAAACCGAAAATTAGCATTGTTCTTAAACTCGGAAACTTTTTTATCAGCTTCAATTTGAAAGCAAATTGGTAGCGATTCCGACAGAATGCTAGTGATAGATTGCGCGAGAGGCTTGCTACGCTCACTGCTCTCCCTCCAGAAAGTGAAAAGTCTTGACCTAATGATATCTCGACTAATTTCACGTCCAGTCTCAAGTGAGCGTGGAGCAATCTCATGTTCTTGGAGTTCCCGCCATAGGCGGTCGGTCGCAATGTCTAGTAGCCCAGGTTCGGAGCCACTTCCGAACAACTGATCGTCACTAATCTGAGGACCAGCATGAGTTGCGACAATGAACAGATTACCCAAGGTCGGAAAATCGCTGGAAACATTCTCATAAACTGGCAGTCGACGGAAGAATTCTCGCAAGATTACAAGATCCGGACCGTTCATAAAGCCGCCGGTAGCCGAAGCGAAGATAAGTGCATCGATATTGCGGTATGCCTTTTCAGCACGCTTGGTATCATCTGGGTCGTTCTGGAAGCCTGGATAATCGATAATATTGCATGACGTTAAAATCGCACTGTTCAAGAATACGAGCGCATTTTCTGCTGAAACTGTCTTCTGAGTCTGGCTATGCGTACCATAGTCCTTGAGAATTTCTAGTTTTCCTTCCAAAACCGTACTAACTCTGATGTGTTCTTCATCATTCCAGAGGTCTGGGTCAAACTTGTCATCAAGAAGGACTACATCGTCCTTGATCCAATCGGGCTTGTCATCAATATGCCTGACATAGGTAATGACCGCAGTCATTGGCTGATAGCGCTCTGGGAGCGAATGAGAAGACAGCAACCAGTTCGCCAATGTCGACTTGCCAGCGTCAAAGGCACCTGACAGCACAATGTTCGGCTTTCGGCCAAGGCTTTTGCTGATTTTGACAATATCGGCAAACGTAGGCAGCCCGTTAGAATTTTCGGCTTGAATGGCGACGTATGAATCTTTGGCGTCGTCAAGATAATCTTGCAGCAGCGAGATGCGGCTGGCGAGCTTAGCGTAAGGTGCTCCAGCATCAATAGTCTGATCCGGTTCTATTTTGGCAGACGACAACTGTTCTTCGAGCGTTGTTCCAAGACATTGAAGCCATGGAATCAGCAGATCGAGAGGTACGCTGCCTGGATCATCCTCAAAACGCACAATTTGAGTCGGATGGATTTTCCTACTGACTTGCTCGCCTAACATTGCAGAGAGGTCTTTCACCGAAATTGGTTTTGCTTTTCCAGTCGTGCGATCTAGCGGTTGAGCCTCTTCACGAATATTCCGCAAATTTATTTGCATTTCCCACCTCATTAATTAAATATTTAACTATGTCGGCCTACTAGGATTTTCTGCTAGTAGGCCAAACTATTTTAGTTCCGCATCCATTCTGGCAACATTTCGTCCGCTTTGGCGCTGATTTCCTCGGTAATGTATGCGGCTAGTACCACTATTGCTCCCGCAATCGTTGCAATATCGTCACCAAGACCGATTACGGGGGTAAAGTCTGGAATCGCATCCAATGGGCTGATGAGGTAACCAAGAGCGCTTATAGCAACCGTTTTTGCCCACACAGGTGCATTGCCCTCTTTAGTTACAAGCCATAAACAAAAAGCTTTATGGAGTGGCTCGCGGCCAATTTTTTTTGCATATTTTTTTACCGTACTCCGAAATCCTTCGTCAGAAAATTTATTACTGTAGCTGCTGAAACTTGGGGTGTTCATACCATCTCCGTTAATTTGTGCGGTTAATGCGTTTGTAACGATGTCCAATAGTGATCACTGCTCCATCATCCGTGGATTCGATCACGTAGACATCAAGAAAACTTTCCAGTTGGCGAACGACTTGCGAGCCGATCGCCTTTGTTAGAGCTTTTTTTGCTGCCTTGTCCAAATATCGCGTGACTGTTCCACGGTGATCAAAGGACTTTTGACCAATTTTTGAACCCATTCAATAACTAGCGGCGGCACACCGCGTTGCTGACTGCGAATTGATGCATGGTTAGTAAGATTCATATTGTTCCTTAAAGTTTCACGTTCGGAAGCGCATGTATGAATACTATCTTACACATTATTTGAGGTCAAGCTAATTTTTGTAGAAAATTACACGTGACGTGTAAATTTATATTTCGATGGCAAAGAAGACAGCCGATGACACGCGCTGTGAGATTGAGGCAGCTGACTAGACAACCGACTACTGGGTCGCTAATGAGGGTATATCAGGCAAGGGCTTGGCGGCCCAGCGCTCGCAGATTGCTAAGATGCTCAGCCAGATTCGTAACGGCTTCACTTCCTACAGCAGCACGCGCACGTCGGCGCTATCGAGGTTTCGCTCTTGGATGGCGATTAAGTCAGCGCGGGTAGCGGCGCTATTATTTCTACCCTTACGCGCACGCGCGCACATGCGGGCGATGAATGAAATATCTCCACCCTCATGCATGTGCATGTGCATGTGCACACCTAGGCTATGCGTCTCGAAAACTATTTCCCACTCACGCGCGCCTGCGATACCTGCCGCTTTGGCGCTGCTTCTTGTTTTTCCTCGAGCCGTACGGGTACGTTGGGTACTTCGCTGCTTGGCGTAACAGCTAGCATTCCAGGCTGGGGCCTTTGCATTCCCCCAAGCGGCGCTTCTTCGCCAGTTTCTAGCCACTTGGACGGAAATTGCGCTGTACCTCGAGTGTTGCGACTTACACTTGAGTCAAAGCCGCTTACTATTGATAAAATAGGTTATCAATAGTAGGGTGGATCTTCAGCCCGCATCGACCAAGAGCGCAGATGTAGACGATTTGCAAGTTGCCGATTAGCTAGTCCAGGCCTTGCCGGTGCCACGCGCGTTGACGAGTGCAGCCTTCCATCAGCTGGCCAACGTGCCACCGGCGTTGACTTTGTTCGCCAACATCGACAATTGACAGACGCGCCGAGCCTACCAGAATGATTTCGAGGAATTCATGCGCTACGCCGGCATCACTGATCCCTCAGCGTTTTGCGATATGGCGCTTGCGCACGTGCTGGCCTGGAGCTGCGCGATCTCATCGGTGCCACCATCCGTCGCAAGCTGGCAGCCCTGTCAAAGGCGGATTGCGGATCTGTTAATTGTCGAATGGTCAACCGACACGCACGTTCTTCCATCATCTCCTCAAGGTGCCGGTAACTCAGCGGATAAGCGGCATCCCAGCGGATGAAGACTAGAATCACGTCTATCGGAAAGCGCATATCTTTGAACTTGAGCATGTGGGTCGTTGTAGATTGGGGCAGTACAGTTTGCCCGACCAGCCGCCGTGTCCGCTAATGCGACGGAACCCCAGCGCCGCTCGATCCCCCTTTTGCTGTCATAGCTAACAACCTTCATCGACTAAGCGAATGTTGACTTGCGAGATGAAATTCACGCTGTATTATAGATAAGTCGGCTAAATGTCGGCAGGCCTATTTTCAACAAACTCGGAAGAATAATAATGGAATTTATAACTGCAATTATGGATTTATCCTTGGCTCAAATCTTCGTCGCAGGCGCTACCCT
>Ga0308158_10000979_pt1 | contig 34929 bp, 22 predicted proteins | sample PhyBR2_FD_201038 | JGI IMG/M metagenome (GOLD analysis project Ga0308158, IMG submission 201038) | Phyllosphere microbial communities from UC Gill Tract Community Farm, Albany, California, United States - DLSLB.R2 | ecosystem: Host-associated > Plants > Phyllosphere > Unclassified | place: USA... | reverse complement strand
TGCCGTCGACCGCCCGATGCCGGAAATGCTCGAGATAACTCATGTCCCGATTGCGTAAATTCCTTGAAGCGAAGATTAAGTCATAACCTTGTTGCTCTGTTGCTTTTCGGAAACTTTCGATGATCGCATTGAAAAACGGATGCATCATCCCGACGCCGTGTGCTTCCGAGAACATGACGCCGATCGTCCAGGACCGTTTCGTCGAAAGTGACTGGGCGTGGGCGTTCGGCAAGTAGCCCATATCGGCTGCTGCCTGAACGATTTTTGCTTTTGTCTTCTCACTGACGTCGGAATAGTTATTTAAGGCTTTTGAGACCGTCGTGATCGAAAAACCGGTTATTTTCGCTAAATCATAAATTGTACCCATGTAACCACTCCATTTCACCGAAAGCGCTTTCGATAAATTTAGTATAGGTCGGAATCTGGAAAGACGCAACCATTATTTACGAATTTTTTTGGAATTTAAAAAATAAATGATATCGCTTTCATTTTTAATTCGAAAGACCTTTAAATGAGAACAAATGTTTGGTACACTATAAGCATCAGTCAGCCGTGTCTAAAATGGAGAGGAGCATCATCATGCCGATTACCCCCTATCTAGTTTTCAACGGTAATACCCGTGAGGCGATTCAGTACTATGCCAAAGTCTTCGGCCAAGACATTCCCGAAATCATGGAGTTTGGTCCCGGCAATGGTCCGGACGGTCAACCGTTTGAAAAAGATGTCCAGTCGCTCGTCCTTCATTCGCAATTGATTGTTCATGGGACGCGCGTCATGTTTTCCGATGCGATGCCACATGATCCGGTAACAATAGGACAAAATGTCACGCTGGCCCTTCATCTACCGGACGTCCAAGTCATTCATAAGACGTTCGATAAACTGGCTCAAGACGGTAACGTCATCATGCCGATTCAAAAAACGTTTTGGAGTGAAGCCTACGGAATCGTCGAAGATCCGTTTGGTGTTCAGTGGCAGTTGAACCATGAAGTGAGTGAAGTGACGGCTTAAATCAAAATCTCCCCTGCTCAAAGGAGCAAGGGGGATTTTTTTGTGAAAGGAACATTATTTTTCTTTCAAGAATGTAAGATGACAAACTTATAAAACTGCTTCATCATTCTAGGTTCTATTAGCTTCTTGTAAACATCGTAATTGATCGTAATTGTTATAAGATGTTTCTATATTATTATTATTGTTTCATAAATTTAGAAGTGTAGTATAAAAGTGAATTTTTCTTGTTTAAAAATATTGCGTCTATAAGCAAATCAATATATTCATTAAAATTCAAAATGTTTAACCGTTCCTGCATACTCATCACAAATCCATTCCCAACGTGTTACTCGCTTAATTAAATTTAAATTTTGAATAGGATTTTTTATAAAACAAACTTCTAGGTTATCATTAGATTGTTTTACAATCGCTAAGATATATTTGTCTTTTAATTCGTTTGCAGAAGAATACTCATTGTTGGTCATTGAAATTGTAATACCCATACTATCTACACTTTTAATTTCAATATATTGAATATCGCTACCTCTATAAACTTCTAAATCATATCCTAAGTTACTTTTACTCACATCTAGAACTTTATCGACATTTTCTTCCATTTCAAGAAATGCGGCTAAATTTGTTTCTACACTCCTCCATTTTTTTAATGAATTATTATATTTAATAATATTTTTGAAAGATTCATCTGGGATAAAAGTATCAACATTAATAACATTATCACTTATTTTTTTATCTATTACCTTTAGTTCTTTAGAAAAGTTAATTCCAATTGGTATACCTAATTTTTTAACAAAGTATTCTAAATCGTTTTTATCATTTATACTAACGCTTAAGTTTTCAAGAAATTTGCTACTAATTTTTTCTGAGCCTTTAAGTTCTTTTATCGATAGAAATCCTAAATCTTCAAAGCACAAAAATTTAGCATTTTCTAATAATACTTTGATATCTTCATTCAATTGATACCGATATTTTCTTATGCTCTCTGTAAAAATTTCTACTCCTCCATTTGTAGTTGGAGGATATTTTCTTACTCCCTCTAAAACTTCTTCCAAAGTAAAAGATTCTATTTGATAATTTTCTAAAAACGTTAATAAGCCTGGAAATTTACTTTCATAATTTTTATCAATAGGAAAATACTTAGTATTCATAGTAATAGCCAAAAAATCTTCTCTATTTAGCCATTGTGGGTTTACCTTTAATTCTAGAGTCGAATAAGATTTACCATTTTCATCAATAAACCATTCGGTACAGCTTAACAATGAGTTCAATTCATTAATAAAGTACTGTCTGAATTTTTGAGTTAGCGAGAACTTTGAATATACACTATCTTTTTTTTCTGAGAGTACTTTAAATATTCCTTGAAATTCTTGGTCAGCAAATTGTGTTTTTATAGCGTCGACTATTAGTTCACAGCAATACTTAATAGATTTTAAAGTTTCATCATCGTATACTATTTTTGTTCTTGAAGGATCTGTCGAAAAATCACCATTAATCTTTATAGGTAATCCTACGTTATCTTTTGTAGGCATGAAAGAATGAACAACTGATCTTGAACTATCAACCGAAGTGATTTCCATATTTTCATCTAATAAAAATGCTATTGCTTCTATTTTGTTCTTTTTCCCACGACAAACAAGCCAATTTTCTTTAATGCCCTCTTCTATAAGTGTTATTAACTCTCGATTTCTAAGTGTTTTTCTTTTTACACTTATCAGTTTTTCAATATTTGTATCAAATTCAAGTTGTTTAATGTTTTTTAAAAATAATAGAGAACTCGAATCAAAGTATTCAAGTTCGTTCTCTAAATTATCTCTTTTTAATTCTTCAAAAATAAAAATCGTATTATAATTTTGTTCAAGTAAATCGGTTACCACTATGTCATAATCTTTTAACGGTCTATATTTATGCGGAATCCTAATCAACGGAACTTCTATTTGTTCTTCTAATAACTCATTTGTCAATTCCCTAGAAAATGTTAAACCAATATCTTCGCCAACTATATGCACTCTATCGGATAAATTAACTACAGATTTGAATCCTATACCACGGTAACCAATAGTAGAACTTCCTCTTTTTTTTGTAGAAGCACCACTTCTACAAACAGATAAAATGTCTTCTTCAGAAAATTTTCTTCCATCATTCGCAACTATGATTGTATCCCCTATTTTTTTTATAAGAAATCGTTTGGATAACGCATCATCTGCATTTTGCAAAAGTTCAATTATCGATCGCTCTTGATAACTTTCAGCTATATAAGTTTCCATACTTGCTAGGTCTGATAAGAGAACAGGAGAATTTTTGGCTTCAAGCAAAAATTGTTTTTGTAACTCATCAATTACAATCATTTTTTCACCTCTACGTAATAAGAAATCTCTCCATAATTTTATATGAAGAGATTTCTTTAGGGATATTATTTTAAGATTTTTGCGGATAAACTCTCAATTTAGAAATCGTTTCTCCTTTTGGAGCATCAATAGTCTCTGAAAAAGGTTGAATTCCTTCAAAATTTTCTTCATCAATATAAGTATATCCTGTACCAACAATTTCTCCAATTTCATTATAAGCACTGATAATAATTTTTAAATCGTATTCTATTTCTCCAAACACTTCACCAATTATTTTAGCTTCGAAATTTTCACTATAATCATTGTATTCAAGAAATCCATTTACATTGAGTTCAATGCCATGCTTATTTTCAAGATTTTCTAACTTATCAATTACTAATCTTTCTGCCAATTTTATTCCCCCTAAAAATTATTATATTATGTAAAAAACACTGGATACAATTAGAACTATTTCCCTGGTTTTTTAAACTAATATTACTATATTAAATTTCCTAATAAAAAGAAATACTTTCTCATAAAATAGTGTGACAAATGAGGAGCAAAACTTATTCTGAGAAAACTAACATATAGCTTTTCAATTAAGACATTTTCTTGGTCCACAATCTATCCAGTATTGAAGTTTCTGTGCTTCTAATGTGGTTTCTGACGCTTTCTTTTATGAAAGAGAATGGCTTGATTGAGAGATCTTGTTGCCTATAGATTTTTCAGGATATGAACTCCTAATTTCTGTCCCAAAATCGTTTGTATGCAATATTTTTTCGAATGACATATAGCTTACATTTATTTTCCTTCTATTGTTTCTACAGAGAATTCTTTATTTCTAAATCCCCTGATAAAAGAATAATATTGGCATTAAATGAGGATCGGCAATTTTCAATTCAGAAACTCAATTGAGCATTTCTATCCACAACATTCAATTGACGGAACGAAATGGGATGACAATGATTTGCATAGCTTAGGTAACCTAGAATTAATAACGGTTTCCGGGAACTAAAAGTTTTCAAATTTATCTCCTGTCAGTAAAATCGATTTTTATCCAAGTCTAATCAATCAGAGTTTAAAATTAACGATTATGTAAGAAATGATGCGACACGACAATGGAAAATGGACAAGGGATACCGCAGCTACACATCGAAATGAAATGATTTATTTTTTATAATTAAATCGATTGTTTTTAGTAAAATACGGGGAAATATTATTAATGGTTCTTCGCTGTTTTCCGTATAGAAAGGAGATTAGCATGCAGTACCTAGTTCAGATTTTGCACTCCATATCTTTAGCCATCCTCGTTGCCGCTATCATTTATCGCCTGCAAGTCGTCAAAGGTAAGAGGTCACCTGAAAAATTACCTGACGCGACGCTTCTACTTTGGTTAAGTGTCATTCTATTTTTAACTTCACTCTTGAATGCTTACGTCCTCTATCGTCAAAACGGTCAATTCGAAATCATATTGCTGCCTTTCATATTTTTAACGATTTTCTGTTTGTCGTTGTGGATTTTTTACTGTATCTATAAATATTCGAAGCGCCGCCTTTCCCTTCAGCTTGTCATTCCTGCAGCCATCTTGTTTCTTCTGTACTTACTAACCGCATTTGCGACTCTTTTTCATTTTGAAAATATGTTCTATATCGTGCTCTGTCTTGGTATCCTTAGCATTTTTGTTAGCGGACTATTTTTATTAAAGTATCAGTCTTTTCAGGCAATGCCTCGTATCTGGAAGTACGCATTACCCTTTGGTATTTTCTTCATATTACTTTCGTATGAAGTCATTTCATCTGCTCCTCCTGTAACGAACTCAGAATCAACCGCAGCTCCCGCTTCTACCGACACTGAAAATGAAAAAGTTTCTGAAGAACCTGTCGAGGAGCCTACTCTAGAAGAGGAAAAAGACGATCCTGTACAAGAAACTTCAGACGATGTAGCCGACGTGTCCGATGAAAAGATCTATGATCAAACTAAAAAGTATTACGCTTCCTATACCCCGGTCAAACTTCAAGATACGAACGAAAAAATCGAACTTGCTCCAAACTTCTTTTATGAAATCAATCAAATTGAAGTTGGCGAAGTCACTGCCTATGAACCATTCGTGAAGAAATTCATGTTTGATGCCGAACCTATCTCTGTGTTAAAAGTATCTGTGACCGTTCAAAATGATGCCTCACAAGACTACTACTATTCTTTTGCTAGTACTTTTATTAACAATGGAACAAATGAGTATAATTCCGTCGGAAAGTTTACGTTAGATCGAAGCTACGATCCAAACACGGACCTTCCACTTCTTCGCTCAGGTACAAAAGATCGAGGTAGCTACTATGTTTTCATGGAAGAAGCTGCAGATACTCTCGATTCCTTTGATTTTCTGATTGGTTTACCGACCAATCCTACTACGGGTAACTCTGTCGATTCTTCTACCAATAATGCAATCACTATCTCTCTAAATTGACTTTCCGACAATCAATCGGAAAGTCTTTTTTTCTACTCCCTACTATTCTCTTCATCCTGTTTCCTTGTATACTAATAGTGTCCTAAAAACTAGGAATTAAGTACTTCATTTTTCAATAAACCGCCTCTAATTTCCTAACTTTTAAATTTACATATAAGGAGCTACCTAGCAATGAGCACTACCCGTTCAAAAGCAATCAACCTTTTTCAATTCATGGCCTCCGTCAAGAAACTTGGCTTAAAAACACAACGAGATACCAAAACGTACACAACGATTTTAGATGAGACGACAATGAACTTTCCGAACGTCACTTCAACAAGCGATGAAAGTCAGCAAACCATCGTCGAAGTGAAGTTTCATCCTGCCTTCACAATCGATCGTCCTGCCCTCCCGAGTAAATTAAGCGAATGGACTGTGACGACCGGTGACGACGTTACACCCAAGGCTTCTCTTCCAGAAGAATTAACGTCACTTTGGACGACCTATGAATTAGCTATTCGTGACTGGAAAGAGAAAAAACGTCAGCATGAAAAGGCACAATCACTCTATGACTTGATGTACCGGATGTATCAGTTCCAGACGACTGATAATGATACCCATGAAATCGTTTGGTCCTTCGGTCACCTTCACTGGCCAACACAATCTATTCAACGACCACTTTTCGTCCGACCAGCCGTCATTGAGTTTGATACTGAAAAAAGTGTGTTCCGTATTGAAACGACACCGACTCTTCCGAAACTTGAGTTAGATATGTTGAACTGGGACAGTGTCTGGATGAAAGCAGAGCTCTCGGAATACGAACTCGATTTCAAGGAAGACCACGCCTTCGACTTTAATCCTTGGGACGAAACGCAACTTCAAGAACGAAGCGAACAAGTCCTTCGGCTGTTACATGCGGACCATGCTTATGCACAAGAAGCTGACGTTTACGTTATTCCAGGTGTCCGCCTTTATCGGCGTCCGAAATCCAATCACAGTTGGGTCGAAGAGCATGAACATCTTGCGGAAGCGATCGAGCAAAACTTACCGTTGTCGCCTGCGCTCGAACAGTTCTTTACTTCAGACGATGTAGCAATTGCTGCCCTAGATCAACAAGACCGTACCGAGTGGCAGGCTGTCGGCGAAGAGATTTTATTCCCGCTTCCTTACAATGAAGAACAAAAACGAATTCTTCAGCAGTTAAGTAATAATGCAGGTGTCGTCGTTCAAGGGCCGCCGGGTACCGGAAAAAGCCACACGATTTCCAACTTGATTTCGCATCTTCTCGCTCACGGGAAACGAGTCCTTGTCACAAGTGAAAAAGAACATGCCTTAACGGTCCTCCGCGATAAATTGCCTGCTGAAATCCGTGAACTGGCTGTCTCTGTTTTGGGCGCTGATTCCAAGACGATTAAACAAACGGAAACATCTTTACATGGTATCTCAAGCTATTTGAATAAGACGTCAACTGAAGAACTAGAAGAAAATGCCACAACGATTCGGAATCATCTCGAATCTATCCGTCGCGAAATTGCGTCGACGCGTCGGATGATGCTTGATCAAGCCATTATCGAACACGACGGTCTTACGATTGGTCAAGAAACGAAGACGCCACTCGAGTGGGCAAAATGGATGAGTCAATCCACGATTTCGACACAGATTCCAACACCGCTTTTGTCTGAAGAAGCACCGATGAGTGCCGTCGATATTCAAGAACTGTATGAATTGATGCAGGATCAAGAAGCACTTGCCGAACTCAAGATTCTCGGTCTCCGACCAACACGAACGGCGTTTGCGGAACCCCTGATCTTCGAAGAACTTGTTGCCGAAGTAACGGCACTCCGACTGATCGAATCGACTGCTTTACCCGTTGCATGGATGAAATCGGCGTCTGATGAGACAAAACAACAATTGCGCGACTGGCTCCAGCAGTCCGTTCGGCAATATACGAACCTTGAAGAATGGACACTTGCCTTATATCGTCATTGGCTGGCGCATCCTTCTGATTTTGATGAGCTCGAGCAAGATCGGTTGGCGTTCGAACAGACACTTCTTGAGATTGAACAACTCGAGCGGACCGTTTCGTTGCATGATTTCGCTCTTCCGACAACTGATCAAGATTTATCTGTACTCGCAACGGAACTCTTGCCCCTGTTTGAAGCAAACAAGGTCGATGGGATGTTCTTTAAATGGACAAAACGAAAAAAATACGCCCTTCTTTTAGATGAAGTGACGATTGACGGGAAGAAGATGGCTAGTACCGCAGATGTTACGTTACTCTTGCAACATTTGACGTATACGGAATCACTTCGGAAACTCGAGCGGACGTTTAAGCATCGCTTTGAGCATCATTCGATTGAAATTCTGGTTGATCCTTTAACGACATACCGGAAAGCGCTCGATGTTTTCCGCCAACTCGACAATATCATGCAACACTTTAAACAGGTTCTCCGTCCACTACACGCAAGTTATGAGAATCATGACTTTACGTACGAATCAGATTGGCTCGGACTTCAAACCAATGCCTTAGAAGCACTCTTTGAACTGAAACGTTTAGACGAACTGCACGAGCAGCAGCAACAATGGCTATCTCTACTCGATGTAGCAGAACTCACCCACCCCATCACCATTCAGTTGCAGCAAGCGATTCGTGATTGGGATGCTACTCGCTATACAGTGATTTATGAAGAACTACGACTCTTGGAAACGAATGAGCATCGAGCAAGTCGCCTACAAGCACTCAGTAAGACATTGGAACAAGCTGCCCCGAACTGGCTCACGGCATTACGAACGAATAGTGCCCCCACGTTTCATGCGCTTGAACTTCGTGATGCGTGGCACCTCGCCTATGTCAAGAGTCGCCTTGAAGCTTTGAGTGATGCAGACGAACGCGAGCAGCTCCACCGTCTTGAGCAAGAAGAAGGACAGACTGTCGCCCGTCTCTGTGCGACACTCGCTTGGAAAGAACAGCTCAAACGGATGACGCCTTCGAAACAAGAACAGCTTAACAGTTGGGCGACCTTGATTCGCAAAGTCGGAAAAGGAACGGGTAAACATGCACCACGTTACCGTAAAGAAGCTGCCAAACAAATGATGCAGGCTCAGGACGCGATTCCGGTCTGGATCATGCCGGTCAACCGTGTCCTTGAATCCTTTAAGGCTGCGAGCGATCTTTTTGATGTCATCATTTTTGATGAAAGTTCGCAAAGTACGATGGATGCGATTTCGCTCCTGTCGCGGGCTCGAAAAGCGATCATCGTCGGGGATGACCGACAGATCAGTCCAACGAGTTTCGATAACCGGGACAATGTCGAAGAAAAACGAAAAACGTATTTCGGAGATGACTCGACGATGACTTTATTCGATGGAACAAGTAGTCTCTATTCCCTTGCTTCCGTCAAGTTCAGTACGAAAGTCGGTTTACGGGAACACTTCCGCTGTGTGCCGGAAATCATTGGCTTCAGCAACGCTCACGTCTATGACGGAACGATTGTCCCGCTTCGCTTGCCCCAACGTGCTGAACGGTTGAATCCAGCCGTCAAAAATCATTTTGTTCGTGATGGATATGTCGACGAGACGACGATGGACAAGGTGAACTTACCGGAAGCACGTGCGATTGTCGCTGAACTGAAACGAATGATGCAAGATCCGCTTTATCAAAATCGGACGTTCGGGGTCGTCTCCTTACTCGGTAACGCCCAAGCTAATCAGATTGAACGAATTGCGACGGCCGAAATCGGAATCGAGACGTTGATGCAACATCAAGTCCGTTTTGGGGATGCCTACACTTTCCAAGGAGACGAGCGTGACGTCATGCTACTCTCGATGGTCGTCGCCCCTAACAAACGCTTTATGGCGATGACGAAAGAAACCGATAGCCAGCGCTTTAATGTCGCCGCGAGCCGGGCCCGTGATCAAATGATTCTGTTCCACTCAGTCTCATTAAACGACATCGGCAACAGCAACTGTATGCGTTATAAGTTGCTAGGCTACTGTCAAAATCCACTTGGTGACCAAGCTTCGTTCGAGAGCGTCAAACATCGTTTCGACTCACCATTCGAAGAAGCCGTCTACCGTCGTCTAGTCGCTCGCGGATATCTCGTCACGCCTCAAGTCCAAGTCAATGGCTACCGCATCGACCTTGTCGTCGAAGGGGAGCATAACCGACTTGCTGTCGAATGTGATGGTGAACGTTGGCACGGACCAGATGCGTATGAAGCGGACATGTTCCGGCAAAAAGTCTTGGAGCGGGCGGGTTGGAACTTCTGGCGTATCCGTGGTCGTCATTTCTATCAAGACGCAGATCGTGCGATGGAATCACTATGGACAACACTTGAAGAGATGGAGATTAAACCAGCATTGATCGAGTATGCGTAACAATCACAAAAACACCTTTCTTCTGTCGACTGAGTTGAGTACTCAAGCGACTTTTGAAAGGTGTTTTTTTCTTTGTCTACATTCATTTAACGGTAATCTTACGTTTCACTATCGTTAAATTTCCGGCCTTATCTTCTACACGATAAGTCAGATAATAAGAACCTTTCTTTTTCGTGTTGACGGTTCCACTCACTTTAATTTTTTTCGTCAATGATCCGTCTAGGTTATCCTTAGCACTTACTCCTGCCATAGGATTAAAGGACGTTTTGTATTTGACTGTTTTAGCCGCGACACCACTGAGTACCGGTTTCGTCAAATCTTTCACCGTGACTTTACGGATGATTGTCGTTTTATTACCTGCTTTGTCACTGACACTATACGTTAGATTATAGGTTCCGACTTTATTGACATTGATACTGCCGGTAATCTTAATCGCTTTTGTTAGTGTTCCATCTACATTATCTTTAGCGGTTACATTTTTTCTTACATCAAATTTTTGATTCAATCCAATAGTGACGTTACCTACTCCACTAATCGTCGGCTTAACCGTATCTCTTACCGTAATCAGACGATTTACTTTTGTCAGATTTCCTGCACGGTCAACGACATTATAGGTAATCGTATACACACCTGATCGTTTTGAATCGACGGTTCCTGTCGTTTTGATTTTACTTGTGACGTTTCCATCCGTTTCATCATTCGCAGTGACTTTGTAGAGCGGATTAAAGACTTGTCCCCAGGCAATCGTCTGATTCGTCACACCTGAAAGAATTGGTTTGATGACATCACTGACTCGCTGCTCTACTTTTTCACTTTGATTGTTCGAAGCATCGCTTGCACGGAGACTAATCATCGTCCCGGCCGGAAGTTGAGAAATCGGATGTGAGAAGCGACCCGATGCATCTGTCCTAAACTCAACTTTCGTTTCCCCGATGAGCATCGTAATCATAGCACCAGGTTCAGCTTGACCTGTGACAGTGGTTGAACGATTCGTCACACGATCGATCACTGGTATTGCGGGTGGTGTATGATCCTCAACAAGGAAACTATATTCTTTATTTTTTAAACCCTTTAGTTCAGCAACTACAGTCAATCGTGTCCCGATTTTTTGTTGGTCTAGTTTTAATTCAAATCTCTTTGAATCATTGATTACCGTTTCCGAGATACTTTTTCCATCTTTCAACACATTGATACTCATTCCAGGAGTACCACTTCCTTTAAGTATGCTTGCTTCCTCCAAGAAAGCCTCTATGCTATACACATAAAATTGTTGCATCCCAACATCTGAATGGATTCCCAGTGCGTCAATCGCAACATATCTAACCTGCATATCATCCTTAATCGGAATCGAATCGATAAATACCGGACTCGAAGCAGTAGGCAGCGTTCCATCTGTCGTATAGTGAATTTTTGCACCTTTCGTTGCACTCAAGACAATCTTTTCTCCTTCAGCATAGATTCCACTAGATAATGAAGACGTAACAACAGGCTTCGAACGATCTAAGACATTATACGATTTAGTCCAGGTATTTCCGAAAATGTCTCGGAATACAAAGTTCAATTGACGCTTTGTTCCAATTGGATAGTCTTTGACGCGGAATGTTCCATCGGAATTAATATTTAATTTCTCGCCCTCTACTGTTACATCAACAATAGGAACAGTAGCACCAGAAAAAGTGACTTTTCCATCTGTTTCGACGAGCGGCTCATTATAGATTTCAAATGGTAACTTTTTATTAAGAGGGTCATTACTTGCCGTCATACTCGATACGTTATTGCTACCACTCATGACAACCCCACCTTGATAAAGTGAGCCTGAGCCATAGCTAAAGCTATTAGCATAAATCGTTCCATTGACACGTACCCCACCAGTTACTCGCATCGCTCCAAGTACATAAATATTCCCATTAACAGTAGTTCCGGTTAATGTCACGACAGCTTTTGATCCAATATAAAGATCCCCAGAAATCGTTCTGTAAGATAAAGATGTATTTCCAGTATAGAATGTTTTAGCCAGCGGTTTGATTCGTTCGAATACCATAAACGTATAGCTATTTAAGCCTTCGGTAACAAGTGTTTTATTCCCGTTTATGTCTTCTACTTCAACCGAACTTATCTTCCATTCACCAGGATCTAAGTCTTCAGTCAGTTGAAGAGAAGTTTGATACTCATCTAATTCTGTCGAAGCAGAAAGCGTAACGACTTGTTCCTTCTGAGAAGAACTATGTTGGTATGTCACCTTAACACTTTTTACTTTAGTGTCATCCTCTGCTATAACCTTTATGTTTAAAGGCTTTGTTTGATCAAGAAACGTCTGACTGAGTGATAATGATTTAAAAATAGGAGTTGTCTTATCGATTTGATAATCTTCTAATATGAATTGAGTTTCTTCTGTGAAAAAAGCATTTCTACCATAAAAGTCTGTAACATTACCTGCCTCATCATAGATGAACAGATACTTTGGTTTCCATGTTCCGGATGGCATGTCTTCCTCCATCCGAACTTGTCCTCGGTATACATCTGCCACAGCATCATATGTCATGGTTATCTTTTTCTCATTTCCTGTTTGAGGCGCCTCGTAAGAGAAATAAATCCACTTGATTCCACTGCCTTCATCGCTCGCCTTGATCGAGACGTTCACAACGTCTCCGACCTTCACCTTGGTTTTATCCAGCACAAGACTCTCGAGTGTCGGTTTTGTAACATCGGCCAATGTAGTGCCTGATAACTCAAATCGAGTCTCTTCAGTGAAACGAGCATCTCTACCATAAAAATCTGTGACATTACCCGCCTTATCATAGATGAACAGATACTTTGGTTTCCATGTTCCGGATGGCATGTCTTCCTCCATCCGAATTTGTCCTCGATATACATCTGCCACAGCATCATATGTCATGGTTATCTTTTTCTCATTTCCTGTTTGAGGCGCCTCGTAAGAGAAATAAATCCACTTGATTCCACTGCCTTCATCGCTCGCCTTGATCGAGACGTTCACAACGTCTCCGACCTTCACCTTGGTTTTATCCAGCACAAGACTCTCGAGTGTCGGTTTTGTAACATCGGCCAATGTAGTGCCTGATAACTCAAATCGAGTCTCTTCAGTGAAACGAGCATCTCTACCATAAAAATCTGTGACATTACCCGCCTTATCATAGATGAACAGATACTTTGGTTTCCATGTTCCGGATGGCATGTCTTCCTCCATCCGAACTTGTCCTCGATATACATCTGCCACAGCATCATACGTCATGGTTATTTCTCTCTCATTTCCTGTTTGAGGCGCCTCGTAAGAGAAATAAATACACTTGATTCCGCTGCCTTCATCATTCGCCTTGATCGAGACGTTCACAACGTCTCCGACCTTCACCTTGGTTTTATCCAGCACAAGACTCTCGAGTGTAGGCTTTGTAACATCAGCTGCCCCCTCTACAACACCCATCGGAATAATACCAATTACTAAAACAATTAAAATTAAATATGAAGTCCACTTTTTTATCATTTTTCTTTCTACCTTCTTCTTTACATATTTTTATTTTTTTAAGAAATTTGAATCGATTTCAAAATTAAAGATATCTACAATTCAATATTACTTTATCAATTAATTCCCAATAAATGATTTTCTAAATTTAGGTCAATGCTTTTTATCACTTAGTTATTTTAGAACAACCACAATATAAAATACCTTAATATTACAATATTTAAATTATAATGGTATATTAAGTTTTAGCTAAATTTTTAATTATGGATGGAAAATAAAGAGGTCTTTTTAGATATTTATAGAAAATATATATACATTATGTAGTTTATTGAGAAGGAGGATTTCATCATGGAATTTCACGCTTCTCAGAAGGAGGCGGAGTGGTCTTCTTACTGGCAGGATCATGACCTCCAGTTCGCACATGAACTTCCTTTAAAAAGTGAAGACATCGTTGCACTTCAAAAATGGTTGAATGAGAAGTTTCAAAGTAGATGGCATGATTATAGTCGTCGTATTATACGTAAACTTTGGTATCGCTATCCGTTCACTTGCTTACTCGCTACATCGACCATAGCTTTAGATCAAGAAGATGTAGGATTTTGGACATTATTCGCTAACTTTTATTCGGTGAATGATAGTTTCGTCAACGAATGGAAAGAAGAAATGGATATCGCTTTATCCAGAAACTCAATTTATCGTTCTACTGACACTCATCGTCGCTACTATTTAACAGCTTTAATTCATTCAGGTGTTACTTCAATTTATGCCTTGAAAAATATCTATGATTATTTTATCAGCCAAGTGATTGACCAAAGAAGACAATTACCAAGTGCTATTCGCCAAGTCATTAATGGACAATGGCAGTGGACCGATCAATTGAAAAAACCAATTCTTCTCTATATTGAACAAAGTATGCGAAACCCTGATCCACTTCTACGCCTAAAAGAGTTTTTCACGGAAAAGAGAACCTTCACCTCATTTCCACCATATATGCATAAAAACTTGAAGGCCATTCAAACAATTATTCAAGCAGAGAGAAGGAAACACTCACGGCGCCAATTTGTTCTCTGGAATGAGATTCTTCACCGTCCACAAATTAAGTTACCTATCATTGAACGAGAACATGCACAGAACGCCTACTGGAAGGTAGGATCACGAATCGTCTATTGTCAGCGTGAAGTGGCTGCTCATACTGTTCGATTTCATCCTAAAGAAATCGAACTTGATTATTCTCCAAATGAGCATACACTGACGTTGATGATTGATTCAGAAGAAGAAATCTATGAACTACCATCGACGATGCCCTATTATTTCAAACAGAAATCAGATTCAAACCATTATGATTTGATACGCGGCAGCTACATTGAAGTGGGTCAAGAAATCGTAGTCGTTAAACCATCAAGTTTCTCGACAAATGAAGCTTATCGTCCTGTCACACATGCTTCTTGGTGTGATTTTGAATATAAACGTTTCTTGATTCACGGTGAAACCGAATTCTATTTCCAAACAGAATCTGGTCTCATCAGAAAGCAATTCGTCACGACATCGAAAGTAACACTGACTGTCGATACTGCACCAATTTTTTATTCGACCACCAAACACTATCGTGAATTACCAAAATTACGATTTCATGATCTTGATAGTTTTCAGGAATTATTAGAATGGTCTGTAACAATTAATGAAGTAGTCTTTACGTTCGAGCAATTTTCAGATGCTTTAATTCAACAAGAAGACGATTTGATTTTAGATTTAAAACAATTAAAAATTCATCGAAATATTCTACAAGCGATCGCTTTACATTTAAAAGATCGACGTAAAGGATATTCTTATAGTTTAAAATTCGTTCTTTTCCCAAGTGATTTTTCTTATCGTTTCAGTCAAGACCATGTTTCATTTTCATCAAGACATCTTCAAAAAATACGAATTGCAAATCAGATATTCAACCCACAAGAAAAAACAATCACTATACCGAATGATTTTCTCCAGACATCGATACCGCTGACTTTTACGATTGCTGGACACGCTCTTTATAAGACTGATTTCAGCAAGGATTTTTTTGAATACGAAATCCTCTCCCAAAAAGGTAACAGTAAAATATACACACCTGAAGAAGTGAATGAACTATCTGTTCGTATTACAAGAATCTATCCGTCACAAGAAATTCTTCATGCCCATCTACTCATCCAGCATTTTTCTAGAGAGGCAGAGCAGATTCCTATTATACTCAAGCGCAATCGTCATACTAACGTCGTCTCACTGAACATCTGTCATCACGTATTAACTCGATTTAAATCAGGTAGCATCACCCTAGTGATCAATGATCAATCTGAGTTCATTTGTCACTTTACAGAAGAACTTCACCCACTTCTTCATATGGATGAATCCTTCATTGTTCATTTAGATCATCCACTCGAATCCGATATTAAGTTTAGAGTATTTCATCCTTATAGTTTGATTGAGAACAAAGAAGTTTTCACTTTATCTCAGGGTTCTACCCATCTTCGTCTACATCCCTTCTCTGATTCTGATGTCATAATCAATGGAATCAAAGATGAAACAGACTGGTTCGGAAACGATGATGACATCATCGCATTTCCAAAACTTGAAGTTCCGTTATCAAAAGAAAAACTAACGATTTTACTCCATTCGTTAGATGAATCTACTTGGCGTTTCTTCATCTATAAGCTGAACGATTATGGTGCGACATATCTGCAACAACTAGTTGATATTCAACCACTACTATTGCAACGAGTATTAGAATCTCCAGAGATAACAGAATCAACAGTCGACTCTCTAAATACTAATTATGTCGCATGGGAGCAATGGGTAGATACATTTAGCATTTATCTCTGGTCCCTCAACTATCAACAACTGTTCTATACAAAAACCGACACGACAAGGCTTCTTCATGACGCATTCGGTCATTTGAAAACGTTCTCAATATTGAATTTGTCTGATCGACGTACATTAAGACAGCAATTCAAGCAGTTTACTCCTGAGAACCTACACCCTTTAGACTTTAATATCCTTGATGGTTGTAACGCTTATCTTGATGATCGTTTTTATCATAATCCAGACGAAGTCTTCTCTTACAAATTACAAGTCGATGATTTACTTCAGAAAGCAGATAAAAAAATCGAAAAGTGGAAAAAAGAGAAGAAAATTCCTGAACAGGTACAAAAGCTGATTGAAGACCGAGAATTTCCTTTAAGTGTCAACTCTAATCAATTTCCGACATTGTTTTATATCACCTTGCGAACGAAACTTCTGGCGATAGGTCTCTCACCTCATCTAAAAATCAGTGCTAAACAAAAAATCAACCGTATGTTGAGAAGTTTGCCAGCCTTACCTATCAAAGACTTAAGTCATGATGGCTATCATCTTGCAAATGCTTGGGAGGAAGAAACATGAGTATTCATCCGATAAATGCTACTACACGTCTTCAAGGTCGTTACATGGATTATTTGACTTCTTACTTCAAGATCAACAATTACGATTTACACGAACAGTTCAAACATAATCTTCGTCTAAACAACCAGTTTCTGAAAGGTCCTTATCTCGAAGCGACACTTCCTTATAAGCCAGGAAAGACGATAACCGAACTGATTGATGAACAAATCGTCCATCCAGAAATTTCTCGCTTTTTGCCTGGTGGATCAGAGTTTCGATTGTATCGTCATCAAGAACGTGCCATCCGTCTAGCTAAAACGAAAACATCCTTTGTCGTCGCTACTGGAACCGGATCTGGTAAAACAGAGAGCTTCATGTTACCAATCTTCAATCATCTTTTGGAGCAAAAACAGGCAAATATCCTAACAGATGGGGTACGCGCGCTCTTACTTTATCCAATGAACGCACTTGCAAACGACCAACTCGATAGACTCCGAAAATTACTAAAAGATACACCAGACATCACGTTCGGTCGATTTACGGGCGAAACGGAAGAAAAGAAAATCAACGCTGCTCAAGCTTATAAAGCACAACACAAAGAAAATCCACTGCCCAATGAGCGCTTGTCACGAGAAGAAATACGTCGAAATCCACCACATATCTTAATTACCAACTATGCGATGTTGGAGTACTTGATGATGCGACCGGAAGATAACACATTGTTCTCAGGTGTTTTCAAAAAAAACTGGCGTTTCGTCGTGCTAGATGAAGCACACACGTATGATGGTGCGACAGGCGCAGAAGTAGCCATGCTACTTCGACGATTAAAAACAGAAGTGGAAGAAAATACTCCTTTACAATTCATCGCTACTTCTGCGACACTCGGTTCGTCTGATGAAGCTAAACGTGAGGTCATGTCGTTCGCGAGTAAATTGTTCGATCAGCCGTTCTCGTTAGAAAACGAGCAACTCATCATGTCTGAACGTATCGATTATGATGAACTCTATCCAGCAATCGAACTTCCTGACTCAAACGTATACGTTGAATTACAGAAGTGCTATGACCAAAACCAAATACCTGATTTGAAACATTTCGGCTACTTGCAAACCTATTCTGGTCAACCTCGTGATATCATATACGAGTTGTTGGCACAAGACAGACGTCTCCATGCCTTGCGCAAAAATTTAAGTGAAGTCCACTTATTAATCGATTTAGCTAACGAAATTTTTCCGGAATTAGTTCAACAAGAAGCGATAGAGCGCTTAATTGCATTAATTGATATCGCAACATTGATCAACGATGAGGCTCGTCCTAAGCTGCTACCCGCAAAATATCATACTTTCTTTCGAGCACTAGAAGGGGCTTACCTTGAAGTTCATCCTTGCGAAAAGCTTCATCTGTTTCCAAAACATGAATCGGAGTCTGGTCATCCGATTTATGAGATGGGTGTCTGTCGGCGTTGTGGAGAAGTTCATTGTTTCGGTCATGCACCGGATGCTGGTCGACTATTACCGAAAAGTAAAGATGGAAAACAACCCAATACGATTTTTAGCTTTCAAACTACAAGTGAACTCGCTTCTGACTTAGAGGACGATAAAACAGTGGTCACTTCTCAAAAAGATTGGTGTCCCGCATGCGGAGCAACACGCTTTTCATCAGAGGAGGATAAACCTTGTGAATGCGACGTGCCACTGCGACGGATTTCTACAATCAACGTCTTGGAGCAATCACCTTCTTGTATGTCGTGCGGACTCCCTTCTCATCGGACTGATGCAATCCGTCGTTTTTATACAGGGGCGGACGGGGTGACCTCGGCACTTGCTGCACAGCTGTATCAAGAATTGGTTCTTGGAAATCCTAAGCAACAACCTGAACAACCTATAATCAGTCGAGGAGATGATTGGTTCATGGATGAGGAACCTGCCACGCCAGAAGACGCAAAAGATTCCTATGAAACACAAAATTTAATCGTTTTTTCTGATTCTCGACAGGACGCTGCCTTTTTTGCTCCTTTTCTAGATCGTACGTATCGAAATTATTTGTGGCGCTCTTACTTTTGGCGTGCCATTCAAGAAACCGCTCATCCCATTTTGATCGAAGAATGGAAAAATCGTACTTTACATTTAAGCGGTGCACGTTCAATTCACCTTTTTGAAGATCTGACGATTGATCAAGAAATCAAGCTACGACTGTTCCGTGAATTCATTTTGAGTGATGATGACTTTTCATTAGAGAACCTCGGGATGATTGCATTTGATTTACGATTAGAACCACAACAAAAAAGTCAGCTTGAAACAATCATCTCAAAACAAATGCAAATCAAACCTGAACATGCTTGGTCTTTCTTGATGACGATTTTCTATTATTTACGTCTTCAAGCCATTGTTGGAATTTCAAAGGACTTGGACCGGAGACACGTTTTACTTGCACCAAAAGACCATGTTTACGGCATCGTTGCCACAGGCGGTTCCCCCTCGACATACGTAAAAAATTTCGTGCCTGAACGGACAAATGTCTTTTTCCAGTGGTTCGAGCGCTATTATGATCGTTATGAGATTCCTTATACGTCAGAAAGTATTAAAAGTAAACTTTTTGATTTGTTCACTAAATTACTTGTTAGTCCAAGATCATTCTTGCATAAAGCCTTTGATTATTACGAGTCTGAAAAAAATCACTCAGAGTACTGGGTTTTACAAGCCAATTATTTCGAAGCATACATTCCTGAAAAGTTGTATGTCTGTACACTCTGTAAAGCAATCCATACGCATGATGCTGGTATCTGTAAGACGCGAAACTGTAAGGGACACCTCGAACAGACTACCATTACATCACTCGAACAAGGTGCACATTATCGGGAGATGTATCAGCATATGCTACCAATTGATATGGTCGTCAAGGAGCATACAGCCCAATTATCGAATCGTCTTGGACAAGAGTATCAGAATCAATTCATTAATAAAGACATTAACGTCTTATCTTGCTCCACCACGTTCGAAATGGGAATCGACGTCGGAAGCTTGGAGTCCGTCTTCATGCGAAATGTACCGCCGAAGACAAGTAACTACATCCAGCGTGCTGGTCGTGCTGGACGAAGCTCATCTGCTGCAGCATTCGCTTTGACATTTGCTCAAAAAAAATCACATGATTTGACGTACTTCGATAATCCTAAAAACATGATTGCAGGAGACATCAAGGCACCTATTTTTTCTATTGAAAATGAGAAAATCATTCGTCGACACATTCATGCGACGGCCCTTTCCTTATTCTTTAAAGAATCATCACATTTTTATGGTAATTGTGAACGATTCTATCGATTTGAGGACAGCGGTACGAAAGGACATCAAGAATTTATCTCTTGGCTAAAGGAACATCCGGCTCACCTAAAACGTCAACTTTTATCAATCGTTCCAGTAACTCTTCAACAAGATTTAGGTATTAACGATTGGAGCTGGGTAAACACGGTCGATGACCCATCGGAAGCATTCCATAGTGCTTCTCTTCAATATGAGACAGATGTTCATAATCTTAATATGATTTACAAAGAACAATCTGCGCAACGGAAAAAAGTAGATTCGTACGGAAAAATGATTACGACACTTCAAGGAGAACCGCTAATCGGATATCTCTCTACAAAAGGCTTCTTACCGAAGTATGGATTCCCTGTCGATACGGTTGAAATGAAATTACTCGACCCTAACTTCCGCTCAAAACTTCATCTACAACGTGACTTGAAACTAGCGATATCTGAATATGCTCCAGGTAGCAAACTCGTCGCAAATGGGATGCTGATCGAATCGACCGGTGTAAAGCTAATCGAAGGAAAACAATTGCCGGTACATCACTACACGCATTGTCATAACTGCAATAAGTACAGTTATGTAGGTAAATATGGAGTCAATGATGAACGAGAAATAGACTGTGAGAAATGCGGAGAACCGCTTCGAGTTAAATATTATGCTATTCCGAAGTTTGGTTTTTACGGGAAAGCCAAGCCACTGAGTACAGAACGTCGACCAGAAAAAGCATACGGTTCGCGTGTCTTCTTCGCAGAATATGACGAAAAAGCTACGCCAGAGCAGGTTCATGTGGAAGGTAATCGATACGAGCTGGACTATACGTATTCTCATTACGGAACTCTTTCAGTCGTTAATGATAATAAAGGAAAACAGTACCTGATCTGTTCGACATGTGGGACACAGGTCGAGGACAAGAAGAAACACAACACTCCTTTCGGCGGGACATGCCATTCAAAAGAACGAATGATGGTGAATCATTCACCTGTTTCCCTCGGTCATCAGTTCACGACGGATGTGTTACGGTTATCTTTCCGTTTTTCTAATGGACATCAACTTCATGATTCGAATAAATCCTACTCTTTATTATTTGCTTTGATTCGCTCTGCAAGTTTCCTCTTACAGATCAATGAGGACAATTTAGGTGGTGTCATTCATTATGAAGCTTCCACAGGGACATATGATTTGATTTTATACGATGATGTCCCGGGCGGTGCCGGATTCGTCCAAGCCGTCAGTCGTAAACTACCAGAAATCATGGATCATGTGCGAACAAGTATCCAACACTGTACGTGTGATGTGAAAACAAGCTGTTATACATGCCTCCGTTCGTATCGTAATCAATTCCTCCATGATCAATTGCAGAGACAACACGTCATCGACCTATTTAGCATCAACTAACAAAAAAAGTCTTCCACACCTGAAAAAACAGATGTGGAAGACTTTTTAAATTATTAACGAAGCTCTTGATCAAGCGGAATGATTTCCTCATCCAATACGATACGCCAAGAACGTTTCATACCTGGTCCGTACTTTAATAAAATCGCTTCAGGATGCGTGTCCTTGTAACGCGCAAAATCCTTACTTTCGATAATCCGTCCCACGTTCGGAATCTTCTCCATCCCGATATGGTACTGGACTGCGGAGGTATATAACTCTTGCTCATCTACACACCATTCTAAAGCGAATGTTTCAATCTTTTCTTGATAGGCTTGTTTAAAGTAGCGCCGCTTCACGGCAAAGATATCTTCATCCGGTGAGACGACTTCGTTATCAATCGCGTCTAAAATCGTATGGTAGACCGTCTTCACGATTTCGGATTTCCCGAGTTTTTGTAACGCCTTTTCAATCTCCGAGCGGATATCTTCACTGTTAGCAGAGTACGTGCCTAATAATTGATTAATATAGGTCGAATCGATATCATACAGCTTAATTGAATTTTCTGCGTAAAACTCGATTTCGGAATAATCAATTCGTTCTTCATCACTGTCATCTTCGTCTTCAATCAGAGATCCTTTTACCGTTTCATAGATACCAGAAAAATCCGTAAGCGCCTGTACTTGATCCACTAAAGCTTTTGAATTCTCCATATCATCATTGTATTCATCGTATGTAGCCAACGCTTCGAATACTCGATTGAATTCTTGATAGGCCTTAACGAACTCTACACGTTCGTCAATTGGAGAATGTTCATCAATAACGTCCGGTGATGGAGCGATATCCTTTAATACTTTGTATCCTTTTTTGAATCGCTTCTTCGATTCATCGTATGTTGGATAAATCAGGCTCGTATCTTCATTTTCATTCGAATAAAGACGAGTCGCTGCTCGCACGTTCTCTTCCATCGTCGCTGGTCGACGGAACGTCACGACTAATCCTTTTGTTTTGTCCGGATACGTCCGATTCGTCCGTGAGAACGCTTGTATCAAGTTCGCATAACTAAGGTTTCGGTCGACAAACAACGTCTGAATCGTCGGTGCATCAAATCCTGTTAACAACCGGTCGACGACGATGACAAGATCAATCTGTTTTCCGAATTGCTTAAACTCCGCTTTTTTTCGTGCCAATCGATTATTGATATCGCCGTTGTAACGCTCGATGTCGTCGAGTGACCAAGCCGTTCCATAGTATTCGTTATACTCGCGAATGACCTGGCGCATTTCTTCTTGGACTTCAGCAGCGTTCTCCGTGTTCTCTTGCATCGAGTAGGTGATTGCAATCCGTGGGAAGTCTGGATCGTCAATTGTGCGTCCTTTTCGAAGTGGATGACCTGCAAAGTGTGTCTCCATCCAATCTGGATCCTGCTTCATCGCTCGGATGGCATGGTAATATCTTTTGGCCATCGCAATCGAACTCGTCGTCAAGATGGCTGATTTTTGTGGTCGACCATTCTTGAAGTCAAACTTCGTATAGGCATTATCCGGACGGAACATCTTCTGCAAGACTTTCTCGATATGCGCGTCTCGTTCATATAGATTATTCGGGATATACGCCTCTTTCGCCATCTCATCCATCTCTTCGATCAAGGTACCAATTTCTTCGTCGGTCCGGTCAGCATGCTTAGCATCTGCTCGTAGATTTGAAAAGATATGATTGTAGAGGGAGACGGATTTAATCGTGTCCTCGTGTTCGACTTGGAAGCCGAGAACAGACCCATCCTCGAGCGCGTTCTTGATCGTATAGGTATGTAAAACCTCACCGTATTGATCTCGTGTCGTCCGTGCCAATTGTCCTTGTCCCTGCTTCTTATTTTCATTGAAAATCGGTGTCCCGGTGAAGCCAAACCAAGTCGAGTTCGGGAAGAAGCCTTTGATGCCTTCCATTCCTTCCGCACTCAAAGCACGATGGCATTCATCGACAACAAAGACGATATGCTGTCCAATCAGCTTTTGGAACCGCTGCGTTCCTTTTTCAGTTTCTTGTCTTTGGGCGTAACGTAATGCGGCCTCGAGCTTTTGACGCGTCGTGATGATGACGGTATTGGAATTCGTATCAGATAGTAACGTCTCACTCAATTTTTTCGAACTTGATGTGCCAATGATCAAACTATTCGCGGAACCCGTACCGGTTGAGATGCCCGTGTTGAATTCTGAAGCAAACTTCGTGAATTCACTTGTCGTCTGGTTATCCAAGTCTTTCCGGTCAATCAGCATGATTGTCCGATCGACTCCCGGTTTCCGAGCTAACAACTTCGTCGAGACAAAACTCGTTAACGTCTTTCCAGAGCCTGTCGCATGCCAGACAAAGCCGGATTCATGACGCATTGCTGCCGTGAACAGCGCCTCGATTGCATGAATCTGATACGGATGGAGCACCATCAAGGCTTTGTTGTCTTGATCTTCACTGACGATTGTATAGTTCGCGATCAAGCGGTGTGCATCCGGAATGTTCAGGACTTGTTTGACGAACTCATACAGGTTGTCGACTTTCTGATTGTTGGTCGTTCGCCAGCTGAAGATAAACTTCCGGTGCATGTCCTTCGGCAGCGCATTAGAAAAGTAACGTGTTGTCTGTTCGTTCGAGATGACGAATAGCTGTAGTGTCGAGAAAATGTTGTTACGGAACAAGCCTTCTTCTGCGTATTTCTTAATTTGATGGTGCGCTTGGAAGACACCGTCCTTCGCTGTGACTTTCTTCAACTCAATTTGCACAATTGGCAACCCATTGATTAAGAGCGTGACATCAAAGCGACGATCACGTCCGTCCTCCATCGACCGTTGTTTTGCGATTTGGTGGACGACTTCATAGGTCGAGATGCCACCACCAATATCTTGATTCGAGTAAAGAACGAGTGAGATGGAGCCTAAGGTTGCGTCTTCGCGTTCAATCGTGATGCGAGAAATGCCGTTCTCCCCTTTTAGCCACCGTGCAGCATCAAACGGTGTCTGTGTCTTTGACAACAACTCCGTCTTGATCTTATCGAACTCTGCGTCAGTGATCGGATGTTCACCAATCTCCGATAAGTTGTTCCGCGTAATTTTATGACGTAAGTTGTCCCATAAATCCGCTTCACACTTTAAATCCGGACGATAGTTCCATTGGTTATGTCCTTCTCCGAGGACCTCAATCAATCGTCCTTCAACGGTCAATTCATCATCATGTGTCAGGTTCACCACGATTCCTCTTTTCTTCTCAGTTGATTAGACAAACATTTTTTGCAGAAATCCTTTTTTCGTTTGCTTTAGTGCTTCGAGTTCCTGCTCTTTTAATTCAATAACTTCATCTAATTGTCTGAAGAACTCACCGATTTTAGATTGCTCTTCGAAAGATGGAATTAGAATGGGCATTTTACCAAGATTTTTGCCCGAAATTTCTAGAAAAGTTGATCCTGCAGCATTTTTCAATGCATATTTTTTTATTTTTTCACTCATCGAATAAAAGAAATAAATATCGCAATTGTTTTGAACTACTAATGATTGAAAGCCTTGATTAGTAGCTCCATTCTTTTTTAGAATTGCAGTATCACCGATTCCTGCTCTTGAAGTAAATAATATCGTTTTATTCGCAGGTAATATTTTTGCTGAACTTTTTTCTAATCCTAATTGAGTTATTTTTCGAGCACTACCATTAGCATAAATAGCTTTGCCAATTTCAGTAGGAGAATACCAATCAATTTCTCCATCCCAGAAAGTAGGTTCTTTTGTATCAGGTGTTCCCCCACCGATAATATTAGTCATATTGTTCAATGTAGTATCTTTCCATTCTGATTTGAAATCAGGAAAACGAATTTCGGGTGTCTTATTGCCCTCTTTCGGAAACATCTTATGCAAGAAACCTTTTTTGGTTTGTTTAAGAGCATCGAGTTCTTGCTGATGAAGAGCGATGGATTCATCTAAATTATTAAAGAAAGTAGCAATTTCTTTTTGGATTTTCTTTGATGGGTAAGGAATAGGCATTTCACCAAATACAGCATCTTTTATAGCAATTCTATCTGAACGCGCTCCAGAATCCCCATTTTCTTTCATAAATGAGTGCCATTTAACTGAGGAAAAATAGGATTCTAAATATGCTAACTCAATATCTTTAGTACGAAATACGTAGTATAAGGGTGACATTACGCCAGTCCTACCAAGTTTGTTTCTTTTAATAGGACCTACAGGAGCGAAAGTAGAGATTCTAGGGTTATAAACAAAATCATCAGGTTTAACGATATAATAACTGTGTAAGTTCTTTTTATTAGAAATATCTTTATCAAAATAATCTCTTTGATTAATAATTCCTAATTCAGCGGAATTAGTAAAGGTTTCAGAATATTCATTATATTTATTCTTATCTGTAACCTTTTTCGAAATATCCTTAAGACATTTCCATGACCATTCACTTTCATCTCTTGTAAATTGTAAACTCGGTATTTTATTATTTTTCACTTCTAAACACCTCTAAAGTTCCTTGAATCCATTCTTCATTTTCTTTGTCGTACTTAAGAGAAGAAATCGCTTCAAACAAACTCGCTTCCAATTCAGTTTTCTTACTACGGATTGATTTAAGTTCTTTTCCGATTAAAGCCATATCTACTTCTAATTCTTCTTCAAAGGTGCTCACATATCTTGGGATGTTTAAGTTGAATTCATTATCTTTGATTTCTTCAAAACTTGCTACATGAGCGTATTTTTCTACACTTTCTCGCATTTTGTATGTCTCGATGATTTGGTCAATGTGTTCATTAGAAAGTTTATTTTGATTCTTCCCTTTAAAGGAGTCTTTGCTTGCATCAATAAACAGTACATCACGTGTCTCACGGTTCTTCTTCAAGATGACAACTGTCGTCGGGATTGAGGTACCAAAGAACATGTTGCCTGGCAACCCGATTACTGCATCAATACTTCCATCTTCTAATAACTTTTTACGAATGACACCTTCAGCTGCTCCTCGGAATAAAATACCATGCGGCAAGACGATTGCCATAGTTCCGGTATCTTTTAAATGATAGAAACCATGCAGAAGAAAGGAGAAGTCTGCCTTTGTTTTCGGCGCCAGTTTTCCATAGCGATTAAAACGAGAATCATCTAAGAAAGTTGCATCTGCTGACCAATGCGCAGAGTACGGAGGGTTCATCAACACCGCATCGAAGGTATAAGGTTCATCTGTTGGCCAGTCCTTATTCAATGTATCTCCGTTGCGTAAACGCATGTCTTCACTTTTCACACCGTGTAAGATCAAGTTCATTTTTGCTAAGTTAAATGTTGTAGTGTTCAATTCTTGTCCGTGATATTTCACCGTCTCCGGATGATTTAAGTAATTTCGCACATTTAACATCAACGAACCCGACCCCATCGTTGGATCAAAGACACTAAACAACTTCTTATCTTCATGGTCAAGTGTCACAATACGTGCCATCATGTCAGAAACTTCATGTGGCGTATAGAACTCTCCCGCTTTTTTCCCTGCTTCTGATGCAAATTGACTGATTAAGTATTCGTATGCATCGCCAATCACATCTCTTCTTTGACTAAGTAACTCTACATGATTCAATTTCTTCAATACTTCGGTAATCGTAATATTTCGTTGCTGATCATCAGATCCAAGCTTTTTTGACTGCAGATCGACATCATCAAATAATCCATTGAATTGAATGTATTTAGTTGAAAGGTCATTGAATGCTTTCGCTAAATCATTTAATTGGAACGTATTTTGTTGTGCTTGATCTGCCAAAACATTAAATAAGTAAGCCGGTGCAATTTCATAACCGAGCATATCGACAAGCGTTTCTACTAAATCATCTTTGATGTCTTCATCTGAGAGCAGTTCTACATATAACAACGTCTGTTTTGCTTGTGTATCATAATCCTCAAAAGATTTATCTGCTAACGTGACCACTTTTTCTAAGACTCTATCTGATAAGTATTTATAAAAAATCAATCCGAGTAAGTAGTTTTTGTATTCTGAAGCATCCATTTTGCTGCGCAAGCTGTCCGCTGCGCTAAATAGCTGTTGGTTCAATACTGACATGTGTAGTTCTCTCCATTCCATGAGCAACCAATAGTAGCTCTATTAAAAAATGTTCTTCTACTATCATTATAGATTAATCAGTTACTATTTTCTTCTAATTGTAGTTCTTATTTGATTTATGAACCTATTAGTTATATCTCTGTTCGTTTTATGTCAGTGTTTTTTTACGATTCTCCCTGTATAAAACACCTCATCTTCTTCCATTTTCTCTAGTACTGCACAATACTTATATGTAGCCAATCACACTCTTCCCCCTTGCTTCTTTTCATCCTAAGCTTAAAACTTATATAATCAATTAATTTGAAAAGTACAAGTGAAGCCGAAAATGAATAATGTCTTTTATGAAGTTAAATAGTTCTCGTCCCGAGGTCTGCCCTTCAATCGATAACGTATCACCATCAAAATCAAATGGCTTCCCCATCTTTGGAAACGGCATCTTTTTCAATAACTTTTCTACTTTTGTTGCATAAAACGCTCCTTTTAATTCCGATGTTTGCGCATCCTTTAACTCTCGATACTTCTCCGCATGCAAATACTCATAAAAGAACGGAGCGACTTCTTCCGCCGTGATCGGCTCCATCCAACGTTCTTCGCCACGCTCGAGCATCGCCAGCAAGACGACCATCTTGTAACTCCGGTTCATCACCGTTTTTTCGACCTGTTCAATCAATTCACGGTTAGCATCGTAAGTTGCGACTTCTTCAGCCGTCAATTCACCTTGTTCCTTCAGGAAACCAACGTAAGATCCCCAATCTTGTTTATAGCCAGTCGGCACGGCTGTCAGTTGACCAATCTCAACGTAAGTCGGACGACGCCCGAGATCGAGCTTCAATTGTTCGTAACTCTCAATCAAACGTAGTTTCCGCTGATTCGGTTGACGCATCCGATGAATGATATTCAACGCTTGTATATCAAACTCGATGATACATCCTTTTGGGGGGATAATAGGTTCCCAATCGTTTCTTGTAAGCTTGTCTTTTACTGTTCCAAGTAACATCAGCTTCGTTTCGACGTTTTTATAGTTCCCAATCAAATCGATGATGACACAATGTGACTTATCACTTGCTAAGCGCAAGCCCCGTCCGATTTGCTGGGTGTAGATTGCAATCGATTCCGTCGGCCGGCAAAACAGTAACGTATCGACTTTCGGAATGTCGACTCCTTCATTAAACAAATCGACCGTAAAGACGATCTCTAACGTTCCCTGTTCAAACTCTTGGATCCGCTCCCGTCGATTAATGGTCTGTCCGGTCAAGGCAATCGCTTGGTGGCCTATTTCCCGGAACGTTTGTGCCAAGTATTCGGCTTGGCGGATCGACGAACAAAAGCCAATCGTCTTCGTCTGCCTGTGCTTCGACCAAGCGGCATAGATATTTTCTGAGACTGCCCGATCAATCTGGGCCTGTTCCAGTTCCATCGCATCATATTTCCGTCCCATCCGCCGTAGTTGCGAATAGTCGATGACGTCATGAATCCCGTAATAATGGAACGGTGTCAGAAATCCTTCGTTGATTGCTGACGTGAAGTGCATTTGAAAGGCAACGTTATTGTCGCACAGTGCATAGACGTCCGCTCCGTCCATCCGATCCGGCGTCGCTGTCAGTCCCAGCAAAAACTGCGGTTCGAAATGCGCCAGGACCTTTTGATAACTTTTAGCTGCTGCATGGTGAAACTCATCAATGATGATCAAATCAAAATGGTCTTTTGCAAACCGTTCGAGATGCCGGTTTTGGGATAACGTCTGGACTGATCCAAAGAGCACATCCGTCTGTTCATCGTTCGTGCGGTCTGATCCGATATAAAAGGCTGTCTGCCAGTTTGGTTCGACCTTTTGAAACGAACGTTCCGCTTGCTCCAGTAGTTCACGCTGGTGTGCAAGGAACAGAATCCGTTTAAAACCACGTGCAAAGAATGCACTGAGATACGTTTTCCCAAGACCGGTCGCAAGTACGGTCAAAGCACGGTTCCGTCCTTCTTCCATCGTGTCCTGAAGTGCACGTAATGCTTCCTCCTGCACCCGGTGCGGCAGAATCTCCTCGGACGTGACGAGCTGTTGCTCCGCATAGTCAACTTCCGGTTCTGCGACATATTGCCGTGCGTCATGTTCCTGCCGGTACGCTTCGAGGACAATCGGATTCAGGTCTTGAGCTGCTTCACTTAAGTAAAGGTCCATAAATGCCTCGATCGCATCATCCAAGATATGCGGTGCGACGGCTTGCGGCAAATGGAGATTCCACTCGACACCGGTTCGGAACGCACTTTTGGAGATATTCGATGAGCCGACAATCGACAGACCCGTCTCTGCATTGCGGAACAAATAAGCTTTCGGATGAAACGCCCGTCCGCCGGAGCGGTAAAACCGGATCGACAGACCATCCAGTTTCAATAATTCGGCCAACGCCTCCGGGTCCGTAATATGTAAGTAGTCACCAATCAAAAAATGAACATCAGCGCCCCGTTCGACGGCGCGACGTAACGCGGGTAACAACAGTTCGACACCCGAGCGTTGTGCGAAGGCGGCGACGATATAGACTTCATCGGCCTGGTCAATGGCGTCGACCAACGACGCATACAAATCATGCGTCGTCAGTTTTGCTGCCGGAATCAATCTTCGACCTCAATCAGATACAGCTTGTCATCAAAGCCGCCGCGCTTATCATGTTTCGTCAACCGGATTGCTTCCAGTTGTTCCGGTGTCGTCCCATGCGTCCGAGCCAGCGCGTGAACCAATTCTAACAAGTCAGCCAGTTCTTCGACCGCTTCTTCGGTCGTCGTTGCTTCTTCGTATTCGGCTATTTCTTCGTGCAACTTCCGTTTCGCTTCGACGAGGAATTCCTCTTCGTTAAGTGTCCGGAACGTTGCTTTTTTTCCGTTCCGAGCAATGATAGTTGGAATCTGATCCCGGACTAATTTATGATAAAGAGGCATTGGATTCACTCCTTGTAAGTATGGTGATAGTGTTGTAAAAATTATCCTATAGTTCAAGGCAGATAGCACGTTCTACATACGATTTATTTTAAATTAGAGGAGGAGTTTTCATGAGTTCATTCCAGAAAATCGAAACAACTAACGCCCCGGCTGCCATCGGTCCTTATTCGCAAGGCTTCATCGCTAACGGTACGTTATACGCATCCGGTCAAATCCCGATCAATCCCGCAACTGGTGAAATGGTCGCCGGTGGCATTACGGAACAGACGGAGCAGGTCATGAAAAACGTTGATGCCATCTTAAAAGAAGCGGGTCTGACACCGGATCGTGTCGTCAAGACGACCTGTTACTTAACGAGCATGGATCATTTCGCTGCGTTTAATGACATCTACTCGGACTACTTTGCTCCGCACAACCATTTCCCGGCCCGATCTTGTATCGCCGTCAAAGAATTGCCGAAAGGTGCTTTGGTTGAAGTTGAGATTTTAGGATTAGTCTAATATTTTGAAACACGTCACGTTTGGTGGCGTGTTTTTTATTACTTCATTATTTTCTTCTTCCGTTTTTTCGCTTCCAGTGACATCGCCACCACTATCGCAATCAATTGCGGAATGAGCATCAAGAGACTGATGAGCAAAATCAGTTGTTCCGCCGTCAACGGTTTGAAATAGCCATCAAAGCCGTAGGCATCTGTTTGACCTGCAAAATAAACGGAAATGAAGTAAGACAAGACATTACCGGCCATCACAAACAGCAGATGACCCCACCGTTGACCGGTAAAAGCGAGAACCGTGAATCCGACAAGTAACAGTAGATAACCGAGTAATGTCCCTGTCTTGAAGTCTTCGAGCAACGCCAGGTAGACGAATGGAATACAATAGCCGGCTAAGACAGCTAACCCGATCCACCACTTCTTCATCCAAACTCCCCCTCGTCCCTTCCAAACTGACGGTACAGCCAATCCCGAAGCAGTTCCCAGTGTTCCGGATAGGCGTTACTGCCCTGAGATGCTCCGTTTCCCTCTGATCCCGTCCAACTGATTTCCCAATATGTCCCGTCGAGAATCAGCCATTCCGTCGTGTATTCCGGTTGCCAGTCGATGACCTTGGCCTTTTCTAAACGACGTGTCAGCTCCTGCTGTTGCCGTCCGGACAAGAGAATGATCGTTTTTTCTCCCGTCCCCTCTTCCAGCCGTAATTCCTGAGTCGCGGCCGTCCATGTAAATAGTTGTTCTTCTCCTATGCCGGACTCCCGGTAACGGAATTGTTGGATTGGATTGTCGCTCATTTTTATCCGTCCTTCCTCGTTTACTCCTGTTATTTCCAGTATAATTCATTTTCCGTTTTCTACCTATCTCAAAAAATGATTAGGTTCTGCTGATGGACCTATTTCTAATCGGCAGTTGCTTTTTCATCTTTTCGATTTTATACTGTCATTAACAGTTAAGTGTTAATAACAGTTCTAAATCATGATTAATCAGGAGGGATTTACGTTGAAACATACCGGTCGCCATACAGGCGCTTTTTTACTCTTATTCCTTGCGAAAGATCCCACCTATGGCGGGGATCTGCTCCAACGCTGCGAGCAGGAGTTGCCGTTTAACCCGATTGACAGTGCGATTCTCTACCGGACACTCAAAAAACTTGAAGAAGAAGGTTTCGTCACTTCCATCCTCACCACGTCTCCCCAAAACAAGATGGTGAAAATGTATCAGATAACATCGTCCGGTCGGGCACAACTCGATCGCTTTCATGAGGACATCGAACAAAAACTTCAAAATCTGCTATATTTCCAAACGCACTATGCAAAACAGGTAAAATCCGATGGTTAACAGCATCGTGCTGTACGGAATTGTCATTCTTCTGTCCAGTTTTTCCTTCTACAAGGACAAACAAAAGACGCAGGCGGCATTTGCGAAAGCCTGGAAAATCTTTACGAACCTGTTGCCGGATCTCCTGGCCATCCTGTTGTTCGTCGGTTTGTCGTTATCGATTCTGTCGCCTGCGCAAATCTCGGCCTTACTCGGACAGGATGCCGGGTTTCTTGGTATTATACTGTCGCTCGTCATCGGGGCAATCGCACTGATTCCGAGCTTCGTCGTCTTTCCGCTCGGAGCGACCTTGCTTGAGAACGGTGCCGGATTGGCACAAGTCTCGGCTTTAATGGCCTCACTGATGGCCGTCGGAATCATGACGATTCCGCTCGAGAGCCGCCTGTTCGGCAAACGTTTTGCTTACGTGCGCAACCTATCCGCACTTATGATGTGCCTGTTCTTTTCGTTACTCGTCATGGAGGTGCTTGGATGAAACGGATCAAAACATATGGCTTCTTCCTCACAATGTCCGTCCTCTTGCTCGGACTTCTGCTCGTTGATCCTGTACGCGGTCAGCATGCCGCCCGGCTCAGTTTTAACAGTCTGCTCGATATGCTGCTTCTGTTGCCACCGATTCTTGTACTGGTCGGTTTACTCGATCAATGGATTCAAAAAGACACCTTACTGAAATACATGGGACCGGATGCAGGGGCTCAAGGATATGTGTATGTCTTATTACTGGCTGCCGTCGCAGCCGGTCCGCTCTATGTCGCTTTTCCCGTCGCTGTCCTCCTGCTCGAAAAAGGCGCCAGCGTCCGATATGTCGTCTTTTTCCTCGGAGCGTTCACGACGGTCAAGTTACCGGTCCTGCTGTATGAAATCTCTTCGTTTGGTCTTGTCTATACAGCACTTCACATCGGATTCGGTCTGCTGTTCTTTTTCATGACGGCCCAACTTTTTGAACGGTATCAGACCGCTTTGCAGATGAAATCATTTTAAACAGAGGAGGTTTTTTCATGAGAGATCAACAACTGTTTCTCTTTGGCGGCGGTCCACCGTTCACCCCAATGCTTTGCCAACAATTCGTCTCTTGTCTCGACCAATCGGGACCGGTTGCCTTACTGTATGTACCGCGTCCCGGCTCAAACTGGGGCGATTATGCCCCAATCTATACGGATGCGTTAACGGCAAATGGTGCGACAGATTTCTTCCACTTTCCGTTGTCTGCGCGTCCGACACCTGAACAACTCGAACAGTTAGCCGGAAGTGCCGGGATCATCATCTCGGGCGGGGAAACGGAACGGTATCAACAGTTCATCGTCGACACGCCAATCGGCACCCTCATTCAGGAACGTTATCAACAGGGTATTCCGGTCGCCGGCTTTTCCGCCGGTGCCTTACTGACACCGGACGAATGCCGGATTCCTGCGATTGATCAACGGGACGGTAAATCGTTAGTCCTGAAGGGACTCGGACTGTTACCGGATGCTGTAGTTTCCGTCCATTACGATACATGGCAAGAAGAGACGAACTTGTCCGAGGCGTTCATGAAGACGGCAAGTGCTTTCGGCTACGGCTTACCGGAACGAAGCGGCATTTATCTGAAGAATGGTCAGCTGATGCAACAGGAAGGTCCGGAAGTTGTTCTACTCAGACAAAAGGGGGAAAACATATGACAACGATCGTAACAGCTGTCAAAGGCATCGTGCAGTACGACAACCGGATCTTAATCGTCCAACGCGCCGCTGCCGACTCCGGTGGCGGAACATGGGAATGTCCAGGTGGGAAAATTGATTTCGGTGAGCAACCGGAAGACAGTCTGAAACGGGAAATCGAGGAAGAAACGGGACTGGCGGTCACTGTCGACCGGATTGCTTATGCCTCAAGCCTGATGACGCATCCTGACCGGCAAGTCATCCTGCTCGTTTACTTCTGTACGGCAACAAACGATGCTGTCGAACTATCCGACGAACATGACGATTATTTGTGGACAGATGACGCGATGTTTCGTCAGAACATCGCGCCCAATATCCTGGCTGATTTTGAACAACATCACATTTTCCGGAAGCTGCTTTTGTCTTAACGGTCCTACTGCCTGAACTACGTCCAACACTGGAATACCCGTTCCAACACGTCAGCTGTCTGCGGCGTGTTTTTAGCGTGTACTTTATTTTTGAACCAGCATCCTAAAACACCGGCATTTTTGGCGAAACGGCTCCTATCATATATTTAATTTAGTTCATTATTTAAAATCACCTTGTATTCGAAGGGAAAGATTCCTAGAATGGACAAGAATGTCATGTCAAAGGAGTCGAACCATGAAACACACACTTACATATCTCAGTTTACCGTTAGCTGCCCTACTGTTAACGGGATGCGCGGCGGAAGAACCGGTATCGCAAGAGCCGAAAGTTGAACAACAGAGCGAG
>Ga0308158_10000976_pt1 | contig 35032 bp, 37 predicted proteins | sample PhyBR2_FD_201038 | JGI IMG/M metagenome (GOLD analysis project Ga0308158, IMG submission 201038) | Phyllosphere microbial communities from UC Gill Tract Community Farm, Albany, California, United States - DLSLB.R2 | ecosystem: Host-associated > Plants > Phyllosphere > Unclassified | place: USA... | reverse complement strand
AGTCCTGAACACGGAAAAAGCAAAACTCGCCGACATCATGAAAAACGAAGAGATCAATATGATCATCCACGCGATCGGCAGTGGCGTCGGAGCAGACTTTGACCTGTCCGACTGCAACTTCGACAAGGTCATCATCATGACCGATGCCGATACTGATGGCGCGCATATCCAGGTCTTGCTGTTGACGTTCTTCTTCCGCTACATGCGCCCGTTGATTGATGCCGGGAAAGTCTTTGTCGCCTTACCGCCGCTCTATCGCGTCTCGAAAGGGAAGGGCAAGTCAGAGAAATTTGAATACGTCTGGGACGAAGAAACCCTGGCGAAAACAACGAAAAAGTTCGGTAAAGGCTATATGATCCAGCGGTATAAAGGACTTGGGGAGATGAACGCTCCGCAATTATGGGAAACAACGATGGACCCTGATACCCGGACGTTGATCCGTGTCACGATCGATGATGCAGCTGTCGCTGAGAAACGGGTTTCCGTCCTGATGGGCGACAACGTCGGTCATCGCCGGAGCTGGATTGAAGACAATGTAGCGTTCGGACTGACGGAAGACCTCTCAATCATTGAAAATGAACACGTCACGAAAGAGAGTGTGAACTGATATGTCTAACCTGCAAAACATTTTGAATCTGTCCCTTGAGCAAGTCGTCGGGGACCGGTTCGGACGTTATTCGAAATATATCATCCAGGACCGGGCCTTACCGGACGCACGTGACGGATTAAAACCGGTGCAACGCCGGATCCTGTATGCGATGCATACGGAAGGCAACCTGTTTGACCGCGCTTACCGGAAATCGGCCAAGACGGTCGGCGTCGTCATCGGTAACTACCACCCGCACGGCGATTCGTCGGTCTATGAAGCAATGGTCCGTCTCAGCCAGGAGTGGAAATTACGTTATCCGTTAGTCGATATGCAGGGGAATAATGGTTCGATCGACGGCGACAGCGCCGCTGCCATGCGATATACGGAAGCCCGTTTATCGAAAGTGTCGAGCCTGATTCTCGAAGGCATCAATAAACAGACCGTTGATTACACGTTGAACTTTGACGATACGACGGAAGAGCCGCTTGTCTTGCCGTCCCTCTTGCCGAACCTGCTGATGAACGGTTCGACAGGGATTTCGGCCGGGTATGCGACGGAAATCCCGCCTCACCATGCCGGTGAAGTGCTCGACGCGGCAATTGGCCGAATTTCGGGAACTGTGCATAATGTCGATGATTTACTGACACATATGCAAGGACCCGATTTCCCGACCGGCGGTGTCGTCCAAGGTCTCGACGGCATCAAAAAGGCGTTTGAAACCGGCCGCGGCAAAGTCATCATCCGGTCGCGGGCAGTGATCGAAACGTTACGCGGCGGACGCCAACAGATTCTGATTACGGAACTCCCGTATGAAGTCAATAAGGCCAACCTCGTCAAACGGATGGAAGAACTCCGCCTGGACCGTAAAGTCGAAGGGGTAGCGGAAGTCCGCGACGAGACGGACCGAGATGGTCTTCGTGTCGTCATCGAGCTGAAAAAAGAAGCGGACGCAGAAGGGGTGCTTCACTTCTACCTGAAGCAAACCGATCTGCAAGTCGCCTATAACTACAATATGGTCGCGATTCACGAGCGGACACCGCGTCAGATGGGCGTTCTTGCCCTGCTTGATGCTTACCTCAGCCACGTCAAAGATGTTGTCATCCGCCGGACGTCGTTTGATCTCGAGCAGGCAAAACGCCGCCAGGAGGTCGTTTCGGCTTTGATGACGGCGATTTCGGTCCTCGACGAGACACTTGCGTTGATTCGTTCCGCATCCAACAAATCGGAAGCGAAAGACAAGCTGGTTGAACGGTTCAGTTTCACGGACCGCCAGGCAGAAGCGGTCGTCATGCTTCAGTTGTACCGGTTAACGAACACCGATATCGTCGAATTACAGGACGAAGCGGCAAAACTCGAAAAAGAAATCACCCGTCTTGAGAAGATTCTAAACGACGAAAAAACGCGGAACCGGTTGATCATCAAGGAATTGACGGTCTTAAAAGAGCAGGTTGCTGATAACCGGCGTTCGACGGTTGAAGCGGAAGTCGAAGAGTTGAAATTGAAGACAGAAGTCATGATTGCAGTCGAGGAAACAATGGTCTTCGTCTCGAAAAACGGCTATATCAAGCGGTCTTCAATGCGTTCTTTCGGCGCGACCAACGATTTGCCGGAGATGAAAGAGCAGGACCGACTGCTGTATCAAGGACAAGCGATGACGACGGATCATGTCATCGTCTGGACCGTTCAGGGGAATTATCTCTTGATTCCGGTCCATCAGTTGCCGGATACGAAATGGAAAGACGGCGGACAACACGTCGCCAATCTCGTGCCGCTTGATCCCGGCGACCGGATTTTATCGGTCGACCTCGTCCGAACGTTTGACGAGAACTCACACTGTCTGTTCGTGACCCGCCAAGGGATGGTCAAACGCTCGAAATTGAGCGACTACAATGCTCAGCGGAAATCAAAACCATTGCAGGGTGTCCGTTTACGAGCGGATGACGAAGTCCTGTATGCCAAGGTTTCTACCGGACAAGAGCAATTGTTCTTAACGACCCAGCATGGATTCGGTCTCTGGTTCACGGAAGATGATGTCCCGGTCGTCGGTGTCCGGGCAGCGGGTGTGAAAGCGATCAACCTTCGTGATCAGGATGTCGTGGCCGGTGCGATCGGCTTCAAACAAGCACCGAATATCGTCCTGTTGACACAACGTGGTGCCTTGAAGAAGATGCGCCTTGCGGATCAGTTCCAGGTCTCGAACCGCGCCTTGCGCGGTACACAACTGTTACGTGATTTAAAATCAAAACCGCATCAGGTCGCGGCATTGATCGACGTCACACAAGCAAAAGAGCTGATTTTGATCGGAAAAGAGCAGGAAAAGACAATTCAAGTCCAATCGTTATCCTTCCTCGACCGGTTATCGAACGGTTCGTTTGCCTATGATGAAGAAAAATTCGGTCCGCTTCTCGATTGGTATACTGTTTGATGGTCAGATGCCCCTCATTTTGATAGAGGGGTGTCTTTTTTTATGAAATATGGTGTAAAGTCGCTGTTTCCCGTTCGTTTCTAGCTTTCTGACGCCTGTTTTGACCGCTTTATCAGACTTTTCTTCGAATTATCGGCAAATCACCCGTTTACAAATTGAAACGACCGCCAATAACCGCTACAATAAAAGAAAATGGTCAGGCAAGATTACCACGAAGTATGTGGAGCGGGCAGTTCGGAGCTTTAGCTTATAGGATTCGTTTCATCAAGCAGCTACGGACATGTTCCTCGGCTGCTTTTGTGCCATCTGCCAACTGGAGAGGTGATGACGATGAAATTCAGAAGACGCGAAAAAGTAGCAATCTATATCACACGGGAGCAACCAGAGGGATGGGAACTACTTGTTTTTCATCCGCAATCTGCTCCAGACAGTGATTGGCAAATTCCTGCCGGCACAATCGAAGATGCCGAAATCGCCAAGGAAGCGGCAGTTCGGGAAACACTCGAGGAAAGCGGTTTATCGCTCGCGACCGTCCAGTACGTAGGTGAAGAAGAAATGCGTTATCCGGAACGTATGCGGGTGCATTACACGTATTTCTATCATGCTCATATCGAATGTCAGGAAAACAGATGGACGCATTGTGTTGCTGGTGACGGTCAAGATTGCGGTGATTTTTTCCATTTCGCCTGGTTACCGCTTGAACGAATCACGCAACTCGAACGCCGGCATCATATTTTCTTGGATCGTTTAATGAGCCGCTTGGAACGGACACATCATTACGATTGTCGGAAACACGGTTAATCCCGTGTTTTTTTGTTTTGTCTCACTATATTGAGTTTACCTTAATTATGAGACAATAATTATAAACTATTGATAATATATGTTATGTTAACTTAAAGAAAAAATAAAAAATATTTAAATCAGTCTTTGTTTTTTTACGCTTCCCTGTTACTCTAAATACAGTAACAAGTCTATTGTTACCCTTTAACCGGTAACAAATGATAAGTAACCGCATATTCGGTAACAAGGAGGATCTGTATGCAAGCTGTTGCAGTTTCATTTGATATTCAAAATTCCCGTGCGTATTCCAGTAAAGAACAACTGTTAACCGATCTGCATCAGTTGGCCGATCAGTTGAACCAAGCATTTCCGGCAGCACTCGTACCGTTTCAAATCAAGTCCGGTGACAGTCTGCTTGGCGTATTCAACGAATATGTCGTCAGTTATCCGCTCATGTTAATGCTGTTGAATCAACCGTTAAACGGCTATATCGGAATCGGATTCGGTCAATATGAGACGTTATCGACGACTCATGCCGATGAAGCCAACGGAAGTGCCATCATTTTCGCTTTTGAGGCCCAGGAAGCGGCAAAACAGACCGCAAACCGGATTTCCTTTGCCGGACCGCCTTATTTGCCGACCGCCCTGCTGAACGGTTATATCGAGATGCTGTATCCCGCTTATTTCGGTAAAACGGACCGGCAAATCGAATTGCACCGGCTGATGGATCAGCATCCGGACGCTACTTACGAAGAAATCGGTTTGAAGATGGGCTTTCACGAAAAAGATGCCCGGATGAATGTTGCGAAACTTGTCGCCCGTTCCCAACGTAAACAACGTAAACGTCTCGAACAGACATTGATCGATGCCTTAAAACAGTTACAGGTCTGGGAGGCGATCGGATGACTTTGCTGTTAAGCCTGCTTCTCATCCACCTGCTGGCGGACTTCCCGTTCCAGAGTCAACGGATGGCGAAGTTGAAACAACGCACGTTTCGGGTATTACTCGAACATATAACGATACATAGCATCGGCACAGCCGCCGTCCTCGGATTCTTTTACCAGATGAATGACGTGACTGGTCAGACGGCCTGGATAATCGGCGGCGGGATCATCGTCACACATGCCTTGCTGGACGGTTCGCCCTTAAAACGACTGTTGCCTCCGGCACTTGCCTTTTGGATCGATCAATTGCTCCATATCGGGATTCTGACCGGTATCGTCCTCTTTTTCACCCCTGTCGCTTGGCCGGCATCGTTTACGTTACCAAATCAGATCCTATGGATCAGCGTCTGGGGCTTGATTGCAACGGAGTTAATCGGACGCGGGATTGCCCCGCTGCTTGCCCCCTTTGCGCCCCGCTTGATTGAATCGCATTTTGAGCGGAAGGTCACACGAAAAGAGCAACTGGACGGTCTGAAACGGTCCGTCACGCATGAAGTCGAGGATTCCGCACGCAGTTATACGACGGAAATCAACGGCGTCGGCCGTTACATCGGACTCGTCGAACGGGCTATCATCGTCTCTTTGGTGGCGGTCAATGCAACGGGCGCCATTGGATTCATCATTGCCTTAAAGGCATTGGCCCGCTTTAAACAGTTTGACGACCGCCGTTTTGCGGAATATTATATTATCGGCAGTTTACTGAGCATTCTCGGTGCCTTGCTGTGCGGGATGGCCATCCGCCTTGCCCTGTAACGACAGCAAGACGATAGATTGAGAGATAGAAAGAGAGGTGGACGGTTTCTTGATGCAAGCGACCGTCGCAAAAACATGAAACAGATTGGATTAGTCAGACACCACCGGGTAACGGAGGGTTACCCGACAAAAGGCTGGATCAGTGCAGCCGATATCGAAGCCTGGATTGAGCGTTATGACGTCTCGACGATCGATGTCCAGCCGGTTGAACTCGGAAACATCGACTGGACGATTTGTTACGCCAGCAGCATGCCGCGTGCCGTCCAAACGGCAGAAAGCGTGTATGAAGACGACATCATCGTGACGGACTTATTGCGTGAAGTCCCGTTCCCGACCATCCGCTCGCGGATCCGTCTCCCGTTTCTCGCCTGGGCGTTGATCGGACGACTTGTCGCTCCATTCAGCAAACGGATTCAAGCGGAAATCAAAGATGCCAACGAGCGGATTACGGTTCTCTTAAACCAATTGACGTTTGAACAACAAGAACATGACCGGGTTTTGCTCGTCGGACACGGTGGAATGATGATTCTGATGCGTTCTGCATTAAAAAAACGAGGGTATGTCGGTCCCCGCTTCGGCCATCCGCGTAACGGCATGTTGTATCTGTTTGAGAAACGGGAGGGCTAGGTATGAAATGGGGTTCCGTTCTGCTGCTTGCGCTGTGTCTGGTTGTCGTCTTTTATATGACAGGCGACGACGAACCGTTACCTGGTGATCGTCCGGAATCAGGTTCCGTCATTCACGTCTACGGCTTTGACGTCGGTCAAGGTGACAGTACATTGATTCAGACGAAAAACGAAACGATTTTGATTGATGGCGGGAACAACGGCAAAGGAGACGATGTCGTCCGCTATCTGAAAAACCTGGGCATCACCCGCTTAACGGCCGTCATCGCGACACATCCGGACGCAGATCATATCGGTGGCCTCGATACGATTCTCGATGCCCTGCCTGTTGATCAAGTCTACGCACCACGCGTCAACCACACGACGGAAACCTATCGGGACTTTTTGCTCGCCGTCAAACGGCAAGGAATCACCATTAAAACGGCTAAGGCCGGTGTCTCGATTCCGAGTGACGAAGTGAAACTGAACTTACTCGCCCCGCTCCGCGACGGCACCCGTGATTTAAATAGCTGGAGTACAGTTCTGCAACTCGTTTATGGCAATAATACCTTTCTCTTCATGGGAGACGCTCCGATTCGGACGGAACAGGATTTGCTCGAATCTGGAATGGATTTAAAAGCTGATGTATTAAAAGTCGGGCATCATGGTGCGGATACCTCGTCCTCGATTCCCTTTTTACAAGCAGTCCACCCTTCCCGCGCCTTGATTTCAGCCGGTGAAGGCAATGCTTACGGCCATCCGCGTCCGACCGTCATGAATGCGCTCGCGGCGGAAAGCATCCAGGTCGACCGGACGGACCGGATGGGAACCGTTCAGTACACGTCAGACGGGGAGACGATTCAAGTCAAAAGCCGGACCGACTTACGCCCTGAGTAAAGGAGAGGATTCACGATGAAAATGACCGTCACGGAATTTGAAGGGGATCAGGCGATTTGTGAGACGGAGAGCCGTGAAACGGTGCAAGTCCCCCGCTCGCGTCTGCCCCACGCTGCAACGATCGGCGACTGGCTCGAATGGCACGGTCGTTCGATCCGGATTCTCCGGGAGGAAACGCAGAACCGTCGGCAGGAAATTGATGATTTGATGAATGAACTGTTTGAAGACTAAAACTCCGTTCCTTGGCCTGTCAGTGGTCAAGGATTTTTTTGTTTCTCTCCTAGTAAAACCACTAAATCTGGAAAACAGACTTAAATCACTGGCAGTTTTATCTGAATTTTCGTAAACTTTAAGAATACGAAATAAAAAGGGGGATTTATCCATGTTCCAACAATTACGAACGAACTTAAAGCAAGCGGTCCTCGGACAAGAACATGTTATAGATCATCTTCTGATCGGCCTGTTGTCGGAAGGTCACGTTCTGCTTGAGGACCGGCCGGGTACCGGCAAGACGACACTGGCCAAATCACTGGCCAATACACTTGATGCCAAGTTTTCCCGCGTCCAATGTACCGCGGATACGTTACCGACCGATCTGCTTGGGATGGAATTGTTTAATCCGTTGACCGGTTCATTCGAACAACGGTTTGGTCCGCTGTTCGCAAATATCGTCCTTGTCGACGAAATTAACCGGACGACGCCGCGGACACAATCCGCCCTGCTCGAAGCGATGGGCGAAGCACAGGTCACGATCGGAGATACCTCTTATACGTTACCGCAACACTTTTTAGTCATCGCGACCCAAAATCCGTTTGACGGTCAGGGAACGTTCCCCCTCCCCCATGCGCAACTCGACCGCTTTTTGTTTAAGTTGTCGTTCGCTCCGCTTGATCGCCGGGTCGAAAAAGCCTTGTTGCAGGGAGCTCACTTACAACCGAGTACGTTCCAATTGCCGCTTGAGCAACTGAATACCTGGAAACAGGAAGTACAGGCCGTCACGATCGAAGATGCGGTCGAAGATTACCTGCTCGACGTCTGTGATGCCTTGCGGGCGCACCGTGACGTGGAAATCGGTCCGAGTCCCCGTGCTACCTTGGCACTCCTGCAAGCCGCACGAGCACGGGCCTGGATGCACGACCGGACGTACATTACCCCGGAAGACATTAAGCAACTCGCAACGCCGCTGCTTGCCCACCGGCTTGTCCTGACACTTGAAGCGACATTGAAGATGACGAACGGCCGCTTAGTCCAGCAGATTTTGGAGTCATTGACTGTTCCGACTGAGGTGTAACATGCAATTGATTACACCGAAGTCCTTTCACCCGATGATTTTATTTTGGATTGCCGTCACTGCCGGCATCTGTACGCTGTACGGCTCTCTCCTGCTTGCGACACTGCTCGTCGCGTACACATTATATGGTTACCTCTTACCGAAGTACCTCGAGTACCTCGGAGCACGTCTGAGCGTCCGGCTCGTCGAAACCGTCCGCGCCTTCCGGGACGATACGCTACTCATCCCGTTTGAAATCCATAATCCGACACGGTTTTCCCTTGGTAAAGTGACGGTATCCGGTCTTCTCGGAGAACAAGTCCGGATCGAGGACGCGAGCAGCCAGTTTTGGCGTCAACATGTCTTTGTTCCGCGTCAGGCCAGCGTCCCGTTTCAAATTGACGTCATAGCAGCCAAACGGGGCACAATCCGGATTCAGTCATTTGATATCATGATTTCCGACCCGTTCCATCTGATGACGCTCTACTTGACGTTGCCGATTCAACAACTCGGGCATGTCTTCCCGGATTTTGCACCGGCTTCGGTCGAATGGAACGAACGCCAGATTCCGGGCGAGACGATTGACCGGTCGAGTCCGTTCACGGATCGGTCGAGCTTTCACTCCGTCGTCCCTTACGCAGGTGATGCGAAGACGATCTATTGGTCTGCTTACGCCAAGACGGGCGAACTGTATTCCTATCAGTATGACCGGATGCGCAATCATGATTATGCTGTCATCATTGATGGGCTGTCCGCGGACGGTTTAGCCTTACGCGGTGATTTTGAAAAGTTACTTTCGCGGGCGGCGACGATTATCCGAGAACTTGAAAAACAAGGCGCCTCGTACAGTCTCTGGATTTCAATGGTCAACCGGGATGGGCAGTGGTATCACGTTCCCTCGGGAAAAGGAAAAGACCAATTTTTACGGACGATGGAGTGTCTCGCCCGGATTTCAGAATATGATTTACCGCTCGAACGCCGCTATTTCACGAAACGTCTTCAACGGACCGTCCCCTCGACGACTGCGGAAATTCATCTTGGACACCGGCACAAGGGGGTGAGCGCATGATTCTCTGGTGGATTTTCGTCATCAGTCTCCTGCAGGCACCGCTCATTATTTTGATGTTCCCGCTGCTTGTAGCCATCCCGGCACGCAACATCCGGATTGGCCTGCAACTGGTCGCGGCAGTCTCGTTTCTTTTGATTTCTCCGCTAATCAGTATACTGTTGTTGCTTGCCATTGCTCTCGGGACATGGCTCGAGACTGTCGATCAGCCGTATAAATTTGCCATCAGTGCGACGGGGCTGACCGGACTGTTTCTGTTATTCCCGGGCCTTTCACCGCCGCTTGGCGCCTATCTGCTGCTTGGTCTGTTATGGGCAATCCCCTTCTTAAGACAGTATCTCGTAGAATGGCGCCGGATCACCACAGCTGTCTCGCTGTTTCTCGGGATCAGCCTTGTCCTCGTTACCGTGATCCGGTTGCTCAAAGAAGCGCTGTTTGGTTCTGTCGCAAACCTGACCCGTCCTGCACTTGAGGCATTCGGCTCTCTCTTTACCTGGACGTTACCGCTCGCGGAACAGATTGATCAAAAGACGGGAGCGAATGCGACGGATTTATCAAACATCGCCCCGCAAGAGAGTCTGAAGGCCGCAAGTATGAGTTCCGCTACGCTGTTTTATCTGAACACGGCAGGGATTGTCTTGGCGATTCTCGCTGTCGGGATCACCTTCTATTTGATTCGGAAACGACAGGTCGTTTCGACGGAAGCCGAACCCGTCGTCCGGATGACGGGGGCGAAGCAACCGGCACCGATTAAAAAGCATAGCCAGCACCCGCTTCTGAAAATCGCTTCACAACTCGAACAGGCATTCCCGCGCCGTCACGAGGAAACGACCGTCGAATGGTTAACGCGGATCGAGTTTCCGGAAGCCGTGGCCCACGCACACCTTCTCGACGGGATTGAATTCAGTCGCAGTGAACCGGCGTACGATCTCCAACTGTTCCGAAAGTATGTCCGGGAACAAATCGAACGTTAAATCAAAAAGAAGGTGCTCCGATACCGGAACACCTTCTTTTGGTTATTTAGAATCAATTTTAGACGCTTTACGCGCGATGATGACAATAAAGACGATGGCAGCAACCGGAAGCACGAGTGGCATCCAGTCCAGGATATACTGTGTATTCATCGTATCCCCTCCTCCAAAACATGCTAATACTCTATCCGTAGCATATTCCAAAAGACCGCACCATGCAAGCATCATCAGATTCGCGGCAATATCGAGTAGACGACGGAGTAATAAATCAAGACACTGGTCGAGATACTGTAGATTACCAATATGTAAGGTCCGAATTTCGGCTGTGCATGCCGTTTCAGCACTTTCAGCGAAAACATCGTGATGCCTAATGCAAATAAAGGACTAAAGCCGAAGACCACAAGATCCATTGACATTAAGAGCTCTGTACTGAAAAGAAGATTAAATGCAAAAATCGATAATAAATACCAAGACGTGTACGACAGACAGATGAAAAAGAGGTATGACACGCCCGCAATAACGCTTCCCATCCGTGGTTTTTCCATATGTTGCATGATGCCCCTCCTGTAACAAAAATAAGATATCCTTAATGGTAATCGGAAAAAACGCTCAAAAATATTCAAATATGAATATACGACAAAAAACGACAAAAAAAGATCTTCTGCCCCATTCGGCAAAAGATCTGCTTCTATCGTGTTAGACACTCTCATTCATCGGTTGACTGACCGCAATTCCTGTTTTATAGACTTTAGCAAGCTCAAGGACTTTGTTTTTAAAGGCTTCCCGACAAAAGGCCGGTTCAAGAATCTCCGCTTGTTCCGCGAACTGAATCAGCCACATCATGAAACCTTGAGAGAAAAGCGCTCCCACCTTGACTTCAAACCAGTCCCCTTCTAAACGCCGGCAACGAATGTCCGTCCCGAAGCGGTCGACGACGGTTGGCATGACACTCTCATGGAACTTCAACGTCAACTGTTCCTGTTCTCCCCCGTACATATTGAACATACTGCTCAAGTAAGTGGATTCGACCTCGACCGGAGTCTGCGCCGGCTCAAAGACACTGCAATTGACGATGCGATCGACCCGGTACGTCCGAATCTCTTCGACACGTTCATCACGGCCGATCAGATAGTAGTTTCCATTATCGACAATCAAATGTGCCGGGGTAACGAGATAATAATCGCCGTCCCGTCGTAACTCAAACTTTCGTGTCCGTTCATTGAATTTTCCCTGATATTGAAAACTGATGATGTCCTGTTCGATGATAGCCTTTTGAATGGTGTCAATCGAAAAAGGAATGACGCCTTTCGGTTTCTTGACGGTATGTATGACCGGCGTCAACGTTTTCGCCAGACGTTTACTCGTCAAAGTATGAATATTGCGGACCAGGACCTCCGTTTCACTCTCAGAAATGAACTTCGCATTGGCAATCGCATCCACAAGTAAACGCAGGTGGTGGTATTCGAACGGACGGCTGACAAGATGATACGGAATTGCCAGACCGTTTTTAGTTTCTTCCGCATGGATGTCAAAACCTGATTTGGCAAGAGCCGCGATATCTTCTTTTAACGACTTCCGGGACAGCTTTTCAATCAGTCCTCTTTTCGACAATTCCGTACTTAATTCTTCCAATGTCAACGTCTCTTCTTCATCGGAATACTGTTCAAAAATTTCTCGAACCGCTAACAACCGATCCCGATTGGATAATTTTTCATTTGGCACGGGGCATCCTCATTTCCTATCCATAAGATGTTTGATTATACTTGGATTATACCTTAAACAGGTACGAAGATTAACAATAATATGGAAATATTTAAGAGATAGGAGAATTTGGATGCAACACATTGCCGATTGGGAAGGTTACCGATTCGATTACCGGGACAGTGGAACCGGACCCGTCATTTTACTGATTCATGGCACACAGTCCGATTACCGGGAAGTCTATCACGTAGAACGATTGATTGAAGCCGGTTACCGGGTCATTGTCCCGTCTCGTCCGGGATACGGGAAAACACCGCTCCGTGTCGCCTCATCCCCCGGTGAGTTGGCTGCTTTTTACAAAAAATGGCTTACTTCGCGACACATCGAGCAATATACGGTCTACGGGATTTCGGCCGGCGGACCGACAGCAATTGCGTTGGCAAGTAATAATCCGTCTGTCTGTTCACTCGTCCTTGCCTGTGCGATGACACACGAAATCTCGCTTCCTTATCAGGCTTGGCTTGTCCAACCGCTCCTTCAACGTCCGTTGCAGCTCCTGCAATGGGTCTTGTGGCATTACGTCAAAGACAAGTTGGTCAAGTTTCCGCAAGAAGCGTCTGTGCGCATGGTCGAAATGACCAGTCTGTTGCAGCGTGACGAAATTCGACGTCAATTGAATGGAGTCGATCAACAATTGTTGTATCAAGTCGGACTGCAGAACGGACCGGGGCGGGGTGTCTTATTTGATTTGACGCAACAGATTGACCGACCGATCTTGCAAGCCATCCGCTGTCCGGTGCTGATCATCCATTCCAAGGCGGACCGGGCCGTTCCATTCGAACATGCCCTCTATGCCCGGCGTGCCATTGCCCATGCCCAGTTCATCGAGTCGGCAAGTCCCGGTCATTTGATTTGGATCGGTCCATCCGCGCGTCACGATGAACGCATGATTGAACGTTTCATCTCCTTAAATCACTTGTAGACGAACACGAAGGTTCAGCTTTTCGTTCTCTTCCTCAATCGAGATGATGCCCCGTGCCGTCAGTTCTTCAATCGCCAGGCGTGTCCGTTCCAGGTTAAACCGTGCGTACCGGGCAATCTCTGATATGCCCATCCGGCAGGACAGCTGGTTGGCCTTGATCTTCGAAGACGGTTTGGCGACGGAGCGTTGCAACAGACGCCAAAAAACCTGCCGGGCATCATCGGATAACGCGTACGCGTTTTTTTCGATGACGGGCGGCACATAACGGATATCTTCCCGAATACGTCGAATCAGATAGAGACTCAACCAATCCTCCACGTCGGCTTGAATCCGGAAAAACTCAAACCACCATAACTGATCGAGTGCTTCTGCTTCGTCCTGCCGTAATGCCCAGGATGGCGGGATCTCATCAAACTCTTCATCGAGAAAATCTTCATAGTCCAAAGCGGTTTCATATAAAATCTGGGGCGGGATCCGGTCGAGTGTCTCCCGCTTTTGGTATAAATCAAAACTCATCCGCCGGAAGTGTTCGACTGAACCGGCGACCTGACTGAGTTGCATCAATTGTTTGGTAATCAGACGGGCGAGACCGTCCAGCTCAAGTTGAATGGCATATAAGTGTTTTTCAAGGGCAATTAACGTACTTCGTTCCATCAGACAGTTCCTCCTCTGTTCCTGGCATACTTCTAGTCTTTTTCCGCAAATCGGACATTCAAAACCAACCTCTGTTTCTTTACTCCTCTACGGTGTCTTTCTCTTCTTCAACCGGGTTTATCTCCCAAATAAATGGGGAATATTTTGGGGCAGTGTATCGTCGACATGTAAACGATTCAATCGGAGGTGGAACGACGTGTTACAGTCTAAGAAACGAACGGAGCGAAAGTGGCGGCAACGCGCGACACGGAATCATATTCTGCAATTGGAACACTTGTACAAAACGCATCCCGCCCGACAGACGACACAGACAAAGATTGTTTTTCCACAATTGTTAGAAGATGCCATTCGAAGCGGGCGGCTGGTGACGGTCCGTTATCTCGACCAGGGAACCGAGACCGCATTGACGGGAACGGTTACCGCTCTTTTTCACGCCCGCGGAATCATTGAAATCAAGACATCAACCGGTTTACAGCGTCATATTCCGTTCGATGAGGTAATGGATTTGCGTGAATCGCTCCAATAGAAGATCGATAAAAAATGATCCTGCATAGACGAACAAAGGATGACGGATTCAAATCCGTCATCCTTTGTTCGTCTAAAAATTGACACTGTTGCCAGTCCCTGTTTAACCGACGCTTCTTATTTTTTATCCAACTTGACGTTTTGGTCAGCCGGTAAGGTCGTCGTCGTTTCTTCCTCTTCGAGTTTCGGAACACCTGCACCGTATTCTGTCGTCTCATCTTCGACATAAGAAGCGGCAAACGCCGGATTCAGTAAGTCAGATTTTGAGCCGACGATGACAATCCGGCCATGGCGAACTTCCTCTTCCAAATCTTCTGCTACATCCTTTGTCATTCCGAGTTCCGACAACTGGGCAATGCGGTCTTTTCGGTTGCTGCGGACTGTCGACATCAATGCCTCAAAAAATGATTTTTTTGTTACACGATACGCCAACGTCTGAGTGTCATTGGCAATCCGTTCCGCCAATTCTTCATCCTTCGCAAAGATGTAAATTTGTTTATTCGAATAGCCGCTTGACTTCAAGCTTGTCACTTCTGCGTCCACCGCCGTCATGTTTCGTACGATTCTTGTTTCAATCATCCTGTTTCCTCTCCTTCATGCGAGCCAACGATCTACTCTCGATATAAAGTTATTCCCGAAACATAATGAATAAAACATGAAACTGAAAAACGGCTTAAACAGCTTTCCGAAGACCCGAAGGAGAGCGACGTCTCAGATATATCAACAAACCAACTAAAACACATAGTCCGACTTGCGGAATGATCGTCTCATACGTCGGATAAATCCCTACCCAAGGCAATGACGGGATGTATGACATGACATGGATCGGCAAGAGGCCCGTAATTTGCAAGGCATGCAGACTGGCACCTAATATTTTGAACGCCATGAGATAAATCAATCCGGTCGCTCCTATAAAGAGCCGGTTGATTGGTAAACGTACCCCTAAATAAATGACAGCAAGCGAAAGAAGTCCGATGAGCGCAATTGCCAGCACGATCCCTCCAGCTAAAGCAGTCGATGTCATGGCGGGCGCCATGCCGACATAAAACAGCAGCGTCTCGGCCCCTTCCCGGAAAATCGTCAAAAAGCTGACGGCAAACAAAGACCGTCCCGCCAGATTCAGTGCCAGTTCCGTTTGCCGTGAAGCAACCGCCGTTTTCGAATGTAACCACGAACCGACGAGCAGCATCATCAATACTGCGGCCAGTCCGGTCCATCCTTCAATCTGTTCCCGTCCGACAGCAGCAAGTGCCGTTGAAAAGAACTGTTGGATGATCAGGGCCAGTGCTCCACTCGCGAATAAACCACATAATGCCCCACTCCAAATCATCCGTTCGCCTGTCACCTTGGCTTTTCGGGTAAAGGCAACGAGCGCGCTGATGATCAGCAAGGCTTCCAGCCCTTCCCGCAACATGACGAGCATCGCATCGACAAACGAATACGTCGTTTTCTGCGCTAACACTTCAAGTGACGTGATGATCGGGGCCAGGTCAGTCCGGGTGGAAGCCATCGTCGTTTCATCTAAACGCGACAACAGAACGGGTATATCCGATTCAATCGTCGTATACAGAGAACTGCTCCGGGTCCGGACCTCCCCTTCCCCGCTCGGCCAACGTTCGATAAAGGTCGTCAGCGTTTTCTCCGCCGCCGGGACGTCCTGATTCGCGAGTTGCTGATCCGCTTGTTTCAGTAACGCCGTCAACTCGACGAGACCCGTCTGTTTCGCGGCTTTCACCGTATCCCCTTTTAGAAAAGAACGGATACTGGCGTCAAACTGATCCAGTGCCTGATTCAGCTCCGACGGATCAAATGTTTCACGGGCCAAAGCAATCCGGATTGCGGACAGTCCCATCTCGACCTGACCGTAGTGCCCGATGCTCGTCTCCCGGACGACTGTTTCCCGGTCCGTCCAGGCTGTCAGCAATTCCGACTGCAACTGCTGACGCTCGGACATGTCAGTGGCCGTTCTCAGTTGCTTCGTTAGAGTGAACAGTTCTTTTAACCGTTTTTTAGCGGCTGAATCGTCCTTCGACTGTTTGGTTTTTTCCAGCGCCCGGACCGCAGTCGACAATTCCGTCAATTGCTGCTTGACGGCAGGCAAAGCGGTTTGCTGCTTGACGGCTGTCAACTTCTGCTCGATGTTCTGTTGTTCGGCAGAAGCCGGCAACCGGTCGACCTGCTGTTCAAGCGTCGCGAGCGTTGTCTGTAAGCTGCTCCGGTCACCGTCGTTGACCGCTGACAAAGCTTGACCGATTAAAACATACAGGTCATCGGTTTTCGCATCGGCATGAACGACCGGCATCCCGATCGTCGTGCAGAGAAGCACCGGTAAAAAGAAATTAAGCAAAAAGCGCATCACCGATGTAGCCTCCTTTTTGAATTCCGCCGAAACAGGCGAAAACAGCACTGCCACGATGGGTAATGTATTCATTTAAACGGTCGGACGCTGCTAACCGTCTCTGAATGGTGATGAACTGCTCCGGTGACCGTTGATACGATAGAAACAGTAAGCCGGCATCGAGGGCACCGGTCGTTTCGTGAATCCCGGCCTGGTAGGAATAGGAGCGGCGTAACAGTTGTTCTTTTCCTGATCCGTGGGCGACTGCTGTGTGCGAGTCACTTGGAAGTTGTGCTTCACCGTGCGCCGTCCGTTTGCTTGGTGTCACCGCTGCAAATTCCTCTTTCGACCCAAGCGGGGCACCGGATGCGCGTTCGCGGCCAAACGTCCGCTCCTGTTCTTTCAGGATCGTCCGGTCCCATACCTCAAGATGCATCTGGATCCGGCGGACGACCAGGAAACTGCCGTTCGTCAACCAGGGTGAACCGTCCTGCCACTGGTAAAAGAGGTGTTGTTTTCGGACAGCGTCCTGCGTGCCGTCCGGATTACCGGTCCCGTCCTTGAATCCGAACAGATTCCTTGGTGTCCCCCCTGCCGCATCCGCGGCCTTGGAGCGTTGAAAACCGGCTTGCGTCCAGCGGATCTTAACGATACCGCGACCAATCCGGGTCAAATTCCGTAACGCATGAAACACGACTTGTTGATCGTCGGCACAAATCTGGACGACGAGGTCTCCGCCCGCCCATTGCGGGTCCAGTTGATCGAGATCAAAAACCGGCAACTCCCGGAGCAGCTTAGGACGTTTATGACCAATCCCGAATCGGTCCTTGGCAAATAAACTGTGACCGCAACCGAATGTAAACGTCAGGTGGCCCGCTGACAGCCCTTCCGCCTCTCCTGTATCTTCCGGAGGAACATAGGCACTGTCCGCGTCGCCGAGCGGTAATCCGGCTGTCAGTCGGGCGCATGCCCGCGTCCAACGTTTCAACAGATCAATCAATTCATCGCGCCGGGTCGTCTGGACATCAAAGGCGACCACCTGGACGTGGTTTTGAGGCGGTGTCAGGATACCCGCCTGATACTTGCCGTAGAACGGGATTTGATCTGTCGCCTGAGCCGTCAGGGCACGGGGTAAAAACCGTTCGAGTCCACTTGCGTAAAGAGCGGCTCCGAGCCCGGTCAGTCCCGCGACTTTCAGGACGTCACGCCGGGTGACCCCTGCTTCTAAAGTAGTCCGTGTCATCGATCAGCCCTCCAGTACGATACCCATCTTCGAGAGCGGTTCCGCCAGCTCGTTGATGGCTTGACTCAATTGTTTGACATCTGATTTGGACAACTCGGTATAGAGCACGTATCCGTCTTCTTTCTTTTTCGCTTCCAATAATCCGTTAACATCAGCAAAGCGGGCCGCAATCTCTTTCGACAGGGCAGCATCCTGTTTTTTCAGAGCCGGATTTAACAATTGATAAATTTTTTCCGCACCTTGGACGTTGGCTGCAAAGTCATACAGATCGGTATGCGAATACCGGTCTTCTTCTCCTGTGACTTTTGACGTCGAGACTTCGTTCAAAAGATCAGTCGCACCGGTAACCAACAGTTCCGGCGTCACCTCGACCGTCTCGGCTTTCGCCCGGAGCAGATGGACATCTTTCATCAATTGGTCGGCATACTCTTCGTATCCTTTTGTCGTACCTTTTTCAAACAAGCCCTGTTCGATCCGGTGGTAGCCGCCCCACTCCGACGTTTTGACGTCCCCTTCACGGGCATCGATTTTCGGATCGAGGTCTCCGAATACTTCCGCGATCGGTTCCGCCCGCTCATAATGCATCCGCGTTGGCGCATAAAGTGCTTTCGCCCGTTCCAGGTCCCCGTCTTTGACAGCTGTCGTGAACGCTTGCGTCTGCTTCGTGAACTGTTCCAGTTCCGCAATCGCATATGTCCGGTAATCGGCAACGACTTGCTCGAATTGATTCGGCTTGGCTGCTGCCGGTTTAGTCGTCGCGGGTTGTTCATTACAGGCTGCCAGTAAAGCCGTCATGGATAAGAGACCGATTGTCAGTGTTTTTTTATGTCGCATAAATGGTTCCCCCTGATGATTAAGTAAGTTCATCAATTAGTATAGTCGATAATGATAATCGTTATCAATATATTTCAATAAAAAAATCCTCCCCTCCAGACACGGTCCGCAGGCAGAAGATTTTAAATGATTCAAGACTCCCGTTTTTTGAAATACGTCCGCGAAATGATAAAGGCGACGATTCCGAAGCCGATGAACACAAACGCTTTTTGAATCAACGACAAGAATGACAAATCAAACAGCAACAGTTTGAAGGCACTGACCGACAGCAACAGCAGACCCGACAGACGCCAAGCCGCCGCTGCACGGATGCGGCCAATCGCTACAAGAACAAACGATAACAGGATGTAGGCGACAGACAACGTCGTACTCCGGTCCGTTTGATCAAGCATAGCGTAAAACGGCAGTTCCATCACGATCAGCGTATAGGTCACGAACACACCGGCCGCTGCAAAAAACAGAACGATTTGCCAATACTTTTTCCACATCGCTTCCCCGTGTGTCCGGACGAGCAAGACGATGAAGGCTGTCGTCGCGAGCGTCAGACCGAATACGGCGACGGCATACGACCGGTCGTTGAATCGATACGTCTCATACGTTCCAATCGTATACAGGACGAACATCACGTATACGACAATTCCGAAAAAGCGTTGATGCGGCACTTCCTGCCGCTTGATGAACCACAATCCGGCAATCATAAGAGCATAGAGGAGTGAACGGAATTGATCACCGAAACTCAGCGGATCGACCGGAATCTGCGAAATCGCAAACAGGATGGCAACATGTCCGACACCGTTTTGCCACGCCTCCTTCGTTTGATTCGCGACGGCGTAAGCGATGAGTGCAAACAGAACCGCGAGTCCGTAAGCAAACGGCCAGTCGACTACGGACAGGCTAAGCAGAACGAATCCGCCCGCTATCCAGCTCGGGTAATTGTAGGTGATCGGAAGTTTCGTCCCGACGTAAGCGAGACCAAGATAGGCGATGAAGGATGCCCCGAGTAAAGTGATTTCGTCAATCAAGGGACGTGTCTCAAAATTGACGGTGAGACTGCCGAAGATAAGGGCCAGGAAAAAGATCCCGGCAGTAACCGGGTACGCTTTGACCGCCTGCAGACGAAGGATAGCAAACACTAAAGCGGTAAATAACAGGACTTCGTACAGTAAAAATAAGAAGACGTTCGGCTCATCCGTTAACTGGAGAAACGGCAATAAAAAGCCGGTAATCGAGACTAACACGAGTAACGCCGTCGAGCGCATCCACAACATCAATCCGTAAGCGATGGCGAGCACGACGATTTCCAGGAAAAAAGCCAACAACGGCGGATAAAATTGATATAAGGCCATACCGGCAAATAAGGCGGACAAGGAAACGATTGTCCCGGTCGCGACCAGTCCGACGCCGAGATCCCGTCGTTTTTTCTCATACTGGAACTCTCCCAGTGCCATGACGAGTAAGCCGATGACGACTCCACTCCCAATCCGGACGGCTGGACTGATTAGTCCCGCTAACGACGCGTAGGAAAATAGAAAAATCGCTCCGATGGCGGCAAAAATCGCCCCGATTCGCGGCAGCCAGACCGTCGCCAGGACATTTTCCCACTCATCCCGCGTCCGCGCTTGTTTTATGACCGGTGACCGGGTCTTCTTGACGAAAGCAGGCCGGACGGCAGGTCGCGCGACGGAAGAGACCGGTTCCGGTTGTGATTCTTTCGCCGGCTGACGTTCCAACTGATCGACGCGTGCTTTTAATCGGACGATTTCCTGCTCCAGCTGTTCCAGTCGTTTTTCATCCATTTCTTTACCACTCCTTTCGAGAGAAAGCATTCGAGGTTGTCATTATTTTACACGACTTTTTAATCGATTCCCAATTCTTTAAAATTTCGAACATTCCTCATTCTTTTATCACGTCCGTGCCATGAAAAAACCGATGAAGCGGAAGGCTTCACCGGTCAATCGATTAACGGACGGATAATGCGTACTGTCCTGTCGTATTGTAAACGGACGTAAATTGTGAACGGCTAACCGTGTATTTTCCACGGTATGGATCCGACACAGTAAACGCGCTGCTTGAGACACCTGTCACGAGCATGACGTGGTAGTTGCGGTAGCCGGTAAACGTTTTACCATCCGGCTTGATCCATGAGAAGTAGCCGTACGGATTTTTGAAATCAACGGTTGCCCAGACGATGACCGGGTTGCCGCTACGGATTTCACTTTCGATTTTGCTGACTCCTTGTTTGGAGATATCAACAGCGCCACTCCGGTATTTTTTCGCGAGCGGCAGGATGCCTTTCGGGTAAATGCCCCAGTTTTTATAGTAATCGAGCGTTCCTGCCGGATTACCGGTAAACATTTTTTCGGGATCTGCCCAGTAATACTTGCCGTTTTTATAAGTGGCGTTTGCCATGCTTTTCGGCATTTGGTTATATAAAGAAGAGGCAGAAACTGCTTTCTTTTTATATTCGAGTGCCATTTTCAGTGAAACGAACTCACAGCCTGACGGATATCCGAGTGTGTATTGATTGTAATACGGGACGTTTAATTGTTTCGATGAACTGCTTGGTGCTGTTTTCGTCAAATACTGTGTCGATACATAACGGTAACTGCCATTGTACAAAATACGTGTCCAGCTGCCGGTTGTCCCGTAAGATGCCACCTTTACGCCTTTATTCAATTGCGTGACGGTTTTTGCTGTTAAGCTTGGAGAAGTTCTGACATTCAGCGTGCCAACCGTCGTATAACGTGCACCGGTCGATGTATACTTCGATGTCGTAGAGGTACGGACATAATCTTTGTGTATGTAGCCCGGTTTTGATTTGTACGTGATTTTATACCAACTGCCGGACGTCCCGTTCGAAGTATAGACAGCTCCTTTAGTGATGTTCCCCAGGATTTTACTTGTTGTCGATGGTTTTTCACGAACGCGCAACACATCTGTCGTGACCGTCAACTTCGTGGCTGCTTCTGCAATGAGCGATGGACTGAACACACCAAACAAAACACCTGCCAGAATGATGGACGTAATGATTTTTTTCATGATAAACCCCCTTGTGTCTGTAATATACACAATTTTTCCCATCTTTTTGAAATTTTAATCAATATTCCATAAGAAAATTCTGAAAAATTGTGATATCTTTTCCTTTATAACAAAAAATCTCAGCGCTGCATAGGCAGATCGCTGAGATGTAATTATATTGATATCTAAAGATTTTTAATTTCAGAGGTCTAAAATGAAAGGGGACGGCTTTGAAAATCCTTGTTCCATCAGGTGAGCGACCAGTTTCGTATCTTCTTCCGAGACCGGTAACGGTGTACCATGGACGATGCTTTCATAAAAGGCACGATACAGCTTGCCGTAATCTCCGACCGGGCTCGGAATCCGGACATCCTGTAAATGACCATGGTCGTCATGGTACAACAACCGGCCGAAATCATCTTCGGAATCTTCCCCGAATCCTTCTTCTCCCGGGAAGTAGTTGGCTTTAAGATCCAGCTCCTGGCGGTCAACATGCTGCTTGATGAACGTTCCGTTCGTCCCGTGAAGCATCCAGCGCGGCGCTCCCGCCAACGCGATATGACTGGTCCGGACACTGACTTTTAACTCCGGATAGTAAAAGTCGAGGGCAAATGTATCATCCGGATTACCGGCAAGGCGAACCGTCCGGATATCATATCCGACCCGTTCCGGTTTCCCGAATAAAGCAACGATTTGATCAATCGTATGCACACCAAGACCATATAAGGCCCCGTTTTCCGGACGCGCAATCGCCGGGGCAGCATCCGGTCGATAGAGATCGAAGTGCGAGACGACTTCGACGAGACGTCCGAGCTTACCGGATCGGATGACTTGCTCGATGACTTGGAAGTCACTGTCGAAACGCCGGTTTTGATACGCAAGCAACTTGACGCCTTGCCGGTGCGCTTCTTCGAACAATTGACGGGTTTCCTGCTCCGTCACCGTAAACGGTTTTTCGACCAGCACATGTTTTCCATGTTGTAACGCTTGCAACGCATAGGCGAAGTGCGTCGCCGGCGGGGTATTGATGACGACGACCTGGAGCTCCGGGTCCTTCAACATCAGATCGAGATCTGATGTGAACCGGACATGGGGCAATTTGGATTCGTAAGTTGCCTCTAATTCCGGTTTTGATTTCCGATTATAAATCCAGGTAATATCAAACTGGTCCTCAATCATGACATAGGGCAGATGATAACGGGTCGTACTTTTTCCAAAGCCGATAAAACCAATCTGAAGTCGCATCCGATCACTCCTCGAATAATTCTTTCTCTAACCATACCAAAGCCTGCATCGCTTGTCCTATCTAAATGCCGCTTTATTTTGGCACCGGCATCCCCACATGCTCATATGTCGCAAAACCGTCACGAACACCTCTAGGGACAAAACCGAATGACGTATAATAGGTGTTTAAAAAGTCATTGGATGCCACACAATCAAGTCGTAACGCTTCTTGTTCCGCTTGGGCAACGGCAATCACGTGCTGCAATAAACGTGTTCCGATTCCTAAACCTTTTGCGGATTCACTGACGACGATCCGGTGGATGTAAAGCCCCTCTCTGTCAGACCATAGTGTCTGATCCCATTCGAGCGACGGCAATAACGCAATCGAACCCAGTAAGTCCGGTCCCTGTTCATAAACAAAAAGTCTTCCGGCATTCAGGTCGCGCTGCACGAGAGCTTCTAAATCGGTCTCGAGATACGCGGACCATTGGCGGCTTCCCCGTTTCTTAAACAGTTCGGCTTTTTCACGCAACAAGGTCACAATCCGTTGAACATCGTGTGTAGTAGCTGATCGTATCATCGTGTTCCTCCCGTTTTTTAAAATTTACTTTCATCCTAACGAAAGTAATGCCAGAAGAAAACCGTTTTGCTTCAAGACATCAAAAAATCATCAAATCGCATGACTTTGTAAAATTTTTCATATTTCAAAATTCTATCTCGCCCTATTGTATAGTCAGGAGGTGAACAGACCCCCAGTCTGCACAACACAGGTCTACCGACTTCCCACGAGTCGGTAGACCTTTTTTTATCATTTAGACAAGTCCGGCCCAACGTTTCGACAGGGCATGTGCCTGTTTGCGGTACGCCTCATCTTCAACGACCAGATTACTGAGACGCGGGGCGGAATCGGCATAATATCCCCCATTGTCGAGCACATCGTCCGTCGTCGCGAGGTACAGGGCGGTTTTCGCTCCGTATTCCGGTGTATACAGTTTTCCAGTCCAATATCCGACTTGGGCAATCGGTTTCAGGACGGTCTTCAATACTTTTCCGTATTTCCCCCGGTAGAACAGGTCGGTGTTAACGATCCCCGGGTGGACACTGACGAACGTCGCCCGCGTCCCGTATTCCTCGGCCAACTCCCGCATATGGACCATTTGTAACAGCTTCGATTCCCGGTAAGACTTCATCGGATTATACTGTTCTTTTTTGACATGCGCAATCGCCTCGAGTTCGATATCGGTCCGGATCATGCCGCCTTCTCCTGCTAAAGAGGAGATCGAAATGACGCGGGGATCATGTCCCTGTTCAATCAATGGCAACAACCGTTCAATCAAATAAAAGTGACTGAGGTAGTTGACCTGAAACTGGGACTCAAACCCGTCCTTCGTCACATGGTACGGGGGAACCATGATGCCGGCATTTAAAATCAAGCGATCAATCCGGCCAATCCGGTCAAATAATACATCCGCAAAACGCCGGACGGAATCGAGTTGATCCAACTGTACGACCTCGACTTCCAGATTCTTGTCCGAAACCGTATGTTCCCGTAACAGTTGGATTAATAATGTCGCTTTTTTCTCCGATCGGACGGTCGCGATGACACGGTCACCACGTTCGAGCAATTCTTGAATCGTCACCATTCCCATACCGGAGTTTGCTCCTGTGACTACGCAGATGTTCATATGAGATGCCTCCTCTTTCATTATTCCACAATCCATTATGATACGTGTTTTCCTTTTTTTACGGATTTATACACATCTTCCGGCAAACTATTTTCTGAATCTGCAACGAGGAATGACGTATACTAAAGAAAAGACGTCTTTCATCGAAGGAAGGGATCGCCTATGAACGAAGGGACCGTCCTGTTGCTGGCCGGTATTCTTTTGTTGCTCGCTATCGTCACGACGAAATTTTCTGTCCGTCTGAACGTCCCGACCCTGATTTTATTTGTGTTCGTCGGCATCCTGGCCGGGACGGATGTCTTTGGATTAATTGATTTTGCAGACTTCGAGCAGGCCCGTCTGTTCGGTACGATCGCACTTGTCATCATCTTATTTGACGGCGGCTTGAATACGAAGTGGCGTCATTTCAAAACGGTTCTTCCGGCAGCATTATCGCTTGCAACCGTCGGTGTTTTGGTCACGACCGGACTGATTGCAGCGGTGGCACATTACCTGCTGGATTTCAGCTGGCCGATGGCGTTACTCATCGGCGCGTTGATTGGCTCGACTGATGCGGCGGCGGTCTTTTCATTGCTGAACGGTCGACCGATTGACCAGAAAGTCAAACATACGCTGGAAGCGGAATCGGGAACGAATGATCCGATGGCTGTCTTCTTGACGATTCTGTTCACGGAGTTTGCGTTAAATCCGGAAGCCTTTTCTATCGTACAAGGGATTTTGCTGCTGTTTTACGAGATGGGAATCGGTCTTGTCATAGGGCTGTTTGTCGGCTGGCTGTTGACCTCCTTGATGAACCGGATCCAGTTGCAGTCGTCCGCTTTATATCCGACACTGCTGATCAGTGGAGCGCTCCTTTCCTACGGTGTCGCGACAAGCCTGCATGCGAGCGGCTTCTTAGCCGTTTACGTCACCGGGATTTGGCTCAGTAATCATGATTTGATTTACCGTGATATTCTCGTTCGGTTCAGCGGCAGTCTCTCCCACCTGGCAGAAGTCGGGATGTTCATCATGCTTGGACTGCTTGTGTTCCCAAGGCAACTGCTTGATCCCCAGACATTGTTCGTATCAGGCGTCATCGTCCTGACCTTGATTCTCATCGCCCGTCCGCTCGCCGTTTATTTGTCCTTGTTGCCTTTTCGGTACAATTTCCGCGAACAGAGTGTCATCACAGCGGCCGGTTTGCGTGGCGCCGTCCCGATTATTCTCGCGACCTATCCGTTATCGAGTGGTCTGCCGGATGCCTATCCGTTGTTCAATATCGTTTTTTTCACCGTCATGACGTCGGCGCTTCTGCAAGGAACGGCCTTACCATGGGTCGTCAAGCTGATGAAGCTCGATGCGAAACCGGCAATCGACATCGAACCGTTGATTCAATTCATGACGGTCGCGAATCCGAATGCCGAAATCGTCGAAGTCAGCGTTCCGTCCTTTTGCCGAATTGACGGAAAAACGCTGCAGGAGATTGAGATGCCTCAGGATTTGCTGGTCGTCGCTGTCATCCGGCACGACGCCATCATCACACCACGCGGGCAAACCCGGTTGATCGGAGGCGATCAATTGTTGATCTTGACGCCGAAACAATCGGAGGAACGCATCCGGAAGCTGATTGCGTCACTCGGAATTTAAGACCAAAAAGCGGACACCTGAGGGCGTCCGCTTTTTTGATCTGTTCTTTTCAAACCATCAGCTGCTTCCGGACACATCATCTGCCCGTTTAATCTGGACAACCCCCGGTGGACGATGCGGGAACGTGATAGTCAACCCTGCGAATCGGCAACTGTCATTACTGTTTTGCGCCTGGACGATCCATTCAATCGTTTCCTGTCGTGCCAAGGCATTACGGATCCGATTCTCGACCTGTTGTCTTGAAATTCCCTCACAGGTCACGTCCGTTAAATAGGTTGTCTCATCGGACTCAAATTGTTTCCAAATCCCTAACAGCAGCTGACCGACGGCACTGACAGGTGTTCCGTCCGGTTCGCCCGCCCCGACTGCTTGGTCGAGACGTTCGATTGCTTCCGGTGCCGCGTCACCAATCGCTAAAATCCGCCGTGATCCCTGTTGCATGATCCGGAACCTTTTTTGTCCGTCTTCCAGCCAGAGCCGCTGGGCAAACGGATTGACGGGAATGCCATGGAAAAACGTCACCGTCTCCCGCCAGGCAAAACCGAATGACGGATCGTAAGCTTGGATCGTCGCCATCGCTTGCGCGAGGAACGTTTGAACTTCCTGCTGCTCCGACTGCAGTTGTGTCCGAACATCCTCGAACTGATGGAGCGGGACGGTCAGTGGAATCCGGGTAAACAGCTCGCCTTCCGGGACACGATGCGGTGCGAGGACCGTTCCATCCAAACGGTAATCACTCGCCGGACGTCCCGTCCGTCCGACGAACATTTGCCAATCGTCTTCGACGGCAGCAAAGGCATACGTCTGATGGGCAAAGGACGGAGCGACGAACAGACCGGGAAACGGTTCGAACGTCGCAATCCGGAGCGGTTCGCCCGCATTCCATTCTTCTTCGATGATGCGGACCAGTTGTCCGGTCAACGACAGCGTATCTGTCAGATAACGTCCGGTATTGCTGTAGAACCCTAAGATGAATTCCCGTTCTTCCTCTTCAAAGGTCATCATCGTCATTTGAAATAAGGACTGGACCTGGGCTTCGGCAAACAAATCGTCGATGTCCTCCGGATGGTGCGACTCAATCGCCACCATCTGCCATCCCATCCGTTCATATAAATTGATCGTAATCGGGAAAAATAAGAAAGCACCATGGGTTGCCTCAAGTTTCAGGATATCCTGCATGGCAAGTCGTTCGATTCGTAAATCAAATCCCATCCGTTCCAGATGATCTTGCAAACGTCTTTTCCAGTGCGTGAACTCCATCTTTTTCCCTCCTTCTGCCTTATGCGCGTTTACGAAGCGGATTTTTGGACCAATAGAGATACAGTCCGACTAATCCGCCGATTCCAATCAGATATGCCGGGGTACCGCTGACTTGCATCAGAACGACCGGATTCGGCACGAATTGAATCAGGACTGCTTTATATGTGGCAAACAAGATGAAGCTGACTAAAAATTGGACCCACACCCGCTTTTTGACGTCGCGGATTTTCGGGGACGTGATTAAAATCGACATCGCATCAATCAAAAATAAGGCGATGATGGAAAATAAGATGTAATCCGCGAGGGCGAACTGGAAAATACCATCGATGCCTTCGATGAAAATAAACATCAAAATCGTTGAAATGTAATTCCGCGTCCAACGCTTTTGGGTCTCGACCCGTCGCAATTCCGGAATCTCGGCAATCATTTGATTCAGCCGTTCTTCCGGTGATTGGCCATGGACCGTTTCAAACGGTTTTTGTAAGCGTTGGGCTTCATAAAGATCCGCTTGGAGACGGCGTTCGATATCCGTCCGTTCCGGTTCTTCGACGTTCAGGTTCAAACGTGGTAACAGTGACTCTAAAATACGTGTGTTGGCTTTAGTAAGTTTCAAGCGAGATCCCCCTTTTTCACGTTTAAGTATACCGGTTTAACGGGAAAAAAGAATACTACGAAGATGGCGATTACTTGACGAATCACACATAAATATTCAGAATAGTTAAAAAGGTGACGCAATTTTAGGAAAGGATGGGTAACGAATGTACCAAACTTTAACGAATGCCACACTGATTGCTTTGTTGACAAGCGTCGGGATTGCCTTGCCGTTGACCCATGCAGAAGAAGACACACCGCATGAGCCGATCCCCTTACAAACAAATCAGACGGATGCTGAACCGGCCGCAACCGAATAAAAGCATGACCCCTTTCCCTTACATATGGAAAAAACGGGTCATGCTTTTATTTTGCGTTACCGGGCATCGTTACATTTTCTTCGATTTCGACTGCCCAGGCTAAGATGGTTGTGCTGTCCCGGACACCAAGCCGTTCAATCGTCGTCAGTAATGTCTTGACGCCGACATACGACGTCGTCAGGACTCTTTCCAGCTCTTTCCCGTCTTCGAACGGCGCTCCCGGACATTCAATCAATCCGTCCGTCGTCAACAACAGCTGATTGATCCCCTGTCGCAACTCACGAATTCCCCGGCTGTAGCAGGGAACGGGCAAATCAAACGTATTGACCCGGCCGATCCATTCAAAAAACTGCCGTTCGTTTAATTTGTATTGCAGATGGTTACTTAAATCGGGATGGAACAGATAGGCGAGAACATCGCCGACCGATAACCACCAGACGTATTTTCCCTTGCGGACAAGAAATAGACAGGCGGTCTCACCTCGAACGGTTTGACAGGCGGTCCGAAACGTTTTATTTTCCAACAACGAGACGACATACCGTTCCAGTGAGGAAAACATCGATTCGACCGGTTCGTTCAGAATCCGTTCGATCTCTAAACGGTGCGACGTCAAGTAGCCGGTTAACAAGACGGCACTCTCGGCAGTGTCATGTGCATCGAGCAGCATCGTCCATTCCCAGTCCACCCCGACCCAAACGACACATCCGTCTTCATTTTTGGTCTGTCCGGAACGGCTGCAACCTCCGAATCGTCCCACCGTGATCGGTCCGACGGATTCCATCGAGATGACGTCGACGAACGGTGTTTCATTTCCTACCCAAACTAACTCGGTCATTTCTCTTGTTGCCCCTTTCAGTCCGTCTTTCCGAACACCCGTCAGCCCTTCTCTTTCCACCACAGGTTAAGGTGTCGTGACAAAGGGTTGAACGAATAAGCGAAGACGTTTTTCATAATTCTCAGGATGATCGGAATAGGTACTGCCGTGACCGGCTCCGCGAACCGGATACAATTGTTTGATGCCGGGTTTGGCTTGATACAGTTCATACACCATCCGGGGCGGAACCACCTTGTCCTCCATCCCCTGAATGAATAACGTCGGTACCATGATCCGACTCGTCTGTCGCGTGACCGAGACATCTCCATAGAAGAAGTCTTGCTCGACTTTATTAAAACTACTTGCGACAGCAAGAGATGGTCCGGCCGGATACGGCAGGTTGACTTTCGCAAGTGACTGGAACCAGTCATCCAGTCGGGCATAGGCGCCTTCAGAAATGACGGCCTTCACTTGTTTCGGGACGGTCGGTTCTCCTGCAGCGAGCAGTACCGTCGCCCCGCCAATCCCTACTCCGTGATATACGACTTGCCGGGTTCCGGTCTCTTCCATCAATTGGTTCGTCCAATCAATCAGATCCAACCGATCGAGCCAGCCATAATTCACTGTCCCATCGCTCGCTCCTTGACCACGCCGGTCCGGGACGAACACGTTATAGCCCAGCTGTTCCTGGTAAAAGCGGATCAGTGGTGCCGTCTGTGACGAACCGAAACGAACATCATCGGCAAGGAGTACAACCGTCTTGTCAGAAGAAGTTGTGGCCGGGAGATAACGCCCGATCCGTACTTCATCCGTCGTCGTCAATTGCAGTTGTTCCGTGTCCTGTTGTTTCATCCATGCTTGATCCGCTGTATCGTCCTTCTTCTCGGCAGGCAGGAGGCGGGAACGGTCGGACTGTCCGATTAACGTTTGTTGTATGCGGTATCCGTCATATCCGATCAGACTTCCAATCCCAAGCACAATCAGCAAGAGAACAAACATCCATTTCCGCACTAGTGTTCACTCCCTTTTTCCATCTGTTTCTACTACGAATCTATTCGTCACCGGACAATGGTGTCCCTGCCGGTGGAGTTGGCGGTTTAAGAAAAGTCTGTTGGTACCACGCTAAAACCTCTTCAAACTCCGCCTGTGTAAAGTAACCGGCATGAAACACGCTTGATCCGCGTAATGTGAGTTGAAACTTCAAAATATCTTTCTGTTCGAGAAAACGGGACACGTGGCCGGAGAAGGCTTCGATTTTCAGGCGGGGCGCATAAATCGTTTCCCGGTTGACGAGTTCTTTTCGTAAAATAAACAAATCGTCGTGATGTCCATAGCGGGTATTTTGATAGCCGGACCGGGCAACCGCATAGTACACCGGTAACAGCAGAATGAACGGTAAACCCAAGTAACGAAAAGGTTCCGGTAATCCATACAGCATCGCTCCGTTCAGCAGAACTAGTCCCAGGCTGTAACCGAACAGCGGCCAACGGACAACGTAAAAAAACCCCCGATCAACGGCCCGCTTGTGTGGATGCTGCAATTGAAAACGCGGTAAAAATTCCTTTAAAAAAGCATCGATTTCTCCGGTCCGGATGAACGGATGTAACAGCAACTTCTCTTCTTCGCCGCTTGCCGAGATGATGTGCAGCGAGAGATGGGCCCGCTTCAACCGCCGTTTGATCCAGCTTTCCTCGATGACGAGTGCCTGCACCTTATCCTGATGAAACACAACTTCCGTCCGGTTCAGGAGACCGTAGCCGATCGTCATCCGCTGTTTCTCGAGTGTTGCCCGAAACGATCCGTAGCGGAGGACGAATACTAAAATTGATCCAAGATAGATCAAGAGCAACAGCAGGCCGCCGAGGATCAGTAACAAGACCAGTGATAAATGCAACAGCTCATCAAACGCCCGGCTGATGTATTTCTCAATGAACCGGTTGGCGAACTGATAGACGGCTCCGAACCCGACGAGCGCGAGACCCAGTCGGCCTGATAACGCGCCTGCCGTGATTAAATCCATCAAACCGACGGTATAGGTGGCAGCCGGAGCAGTATGTTCAGTTGGTTGCGACACCGTTGTTGCAATCGTCGACTTCAATTGTTTCGCAAACTCGAACCGGACCCCTTTTAATTCGACTTCCGGTTTGCCGCTGTCGGACGAAGTCTCAACGGTCAGTGTCGCTAAACCAAGAATCCGTTCCAGCAGATTCTGATTGATCCCGATCGATTCAATTCGTTGGCGTTGCGTCGTCCGTTCACTTTTTCGAAAGATTCCTTTGTTGACCCGAATCGACTGTTCATCAATCGTAAACGTATAAAAGTACCACGAAATGATGCCGAACACGAGTAAGAGGAAACTGATGACCACGGCGCCGATCATCGTATACTTTCCGAATCCGTCATTCTTTAAATCATTGAACAAAATGACGGCAATCGGGATGACGAGTGACCGGAGCTGCGTCAACGTCGTCATTAAGATGAACAAAGGATGAACCCGTCGTGTCATAACGATTCCTCCTCCTGTTCCTCGAGTTTCGCAAATCGTTCAATCCGTTGTCGCAAGATGACCGCTTGTGTGACATCGAGTCCCGGCAATTCGATTTGACCGGACGCCGTATGAACGTTCATGTTCATCAAGTTCAATCGTCGAAGCAACGGACCGGACGACGTATCGATGATTTGTACTTTGACTAAAGGAGTCACGACATGGCGTAAAATAAAGATACCGAACTCAACGACTAAAAATTCATCATCCACCCGGTATTTAAAATACTTTTGCCGGATCTTCGGGATGTACACAAACTGGAGTAAAAAGAATCCTGTCCACACCCCGGCGAGAATCCACATCCACCAGGGGGATAAATCCAGCCACTTGACCTGAACCACGGTTGCCGTTCCGATCAGTAGCAAATAAATGGTATACTTAATGCCGACGTATTGACGTTCGGCGGTCACCGAGGCACGTGGCAAACGTTGCCAGTCCTCGGTCGGTTGATTTGGTTGCATCCAATCGCCTGCCTTTCCTTTTTCCATACGGGAAGAGACTTGCTCAAGTTTCATTGTCATAAACAGACGTTGACATTTCGCTGCGAATCATCGCATATATAAGAGAGTAGAAATGTATTTCAAGGAGGAACCATGCTAACATTTGAAGAAAAATTAAACATCATCGAGACTTTCCCACAACTTGTCCGGAAAGAAGTCTCGCTTAACCGTGTCAATTTTCATTTCCCGGAAAGTCAGTTCGAGAAAAAAATCGTCGTCTATCATCTTCACCCGAACGGCAACGGTTTTGTCTACGCTGCAGGATTACCGGGATATGAAACGGATCGGAAAGGTTTCGTCAACATCCGTGAATTCTCCGAGCCTGCTTTAATTCTCTTATTACAAGATGCAATCAAAGCACTTGAGACGGTCGAGACCGTGGAAACACTGGAAGAAACATGGGTCAACGATAACCAGTTCGAATTGACATTGTTAAATGAAGACCTCGATACGTGGCTGGTATACGCGGGCGACTTGCTTGACGGTGCGTTCAATTCGTATAAAGAAGCAGCGAATTATCTGGAAGAAGAAGGATTCCGCCGCAAATAAATAGTTAAAATGAACGGGACTGTCAATCAGTCCCGTTCATTTTTAGAGTCAACCGGTTTAAGGTTTGTTTGACCAGTTCCAAATCTTCTTCCGATACACCGAGTAACTCCTTTAAGGCCAGCGGAATTTGTTCGGCCTCGTTTCGGAGGGCCTGTCCGTCTGCTGTCAACGTGATTTGAATATGCCGTTCGTCAGTCGGATTTTTGACACGTTCCACTAAGCCCGAAGCTTCTAATTTTTTTAATAAGGGTGTTAACGTCCCTGAATCAAGATGCAACCGTTCGCCGACCGCTTTTAATGATTGTTGGTCCTCCTCCCACAAAACGAGCATGACAAGATATTGGGGATAGGTTAATCCAAGCGGCTCGAGCAAGGGACGGTATCGCTTCGTGATTTCACGGGAAATCGCATAAAACGGAAAACAGAGTTGTTCCTCCAGCAATAAGGGATTCGACATATATATCCTCCTTCAAGCAAAATAGTTGCATTCTCATATAGATTGTATACAATCTAATTGTAAGCTACTTAAATTAATCAGCCAACCCGAAAGGAAGTTATCATTATGAAACCAATGTTCACATCATCTGCTACAGCTGTCGGAGGCCGTGACGGCCGCGTCGTATCGGAAGACGGTATTTTAGACGTCGCTCTCGCTATGCCTGTACCGGGATCGAAGAAACAAGCGACAAACCCAGAACAATTATTTGCTGCCGGATACTCTGCTTGTTTTGATTCCGCTTTAAATCTGGTTGCCCGTAAGCAAGGAATCAAACATGACGGAAGTGAAGTCACTGCACACGTCACGTTGAATGAAGCAGCAGACGGATTTACACTTTCAGTTGAACTGGACGTTCTTGTCCGTGGTGTTTCAGAAGAACAAGCTGCTGAGCTTGGTAAACTCGCACACAGCGTTTGTCCGTACTCACGTGCAACAGCCGGAAACATCCAAGTCGACATCTTCACACGGACGACTGATTCAGAATAAGCATACCACTCCTCCTCTGGATTAGCGTATTTCGCTGAACCGGAGGAGTTTTTTGTTGTTTTTTTAAAGGGGCAATGTAGACTTTACTCTTTTTTTTGAATCTTTTTATATGATAATTATGGTACATGAAATAAATTATCCTTCAGTTTAAAAATCACACTGCCTTCTTCACAGTGTGATTCGACGATTTGTTCGATTATTTATTTTAATTGGTTGACGGACAGAATGACCAATTCCCCGGATACAATCATATAGTAGGCATCCTCGAACCGGTGACGAACCGCCTGTTCACCGTCGTATACCGTCACCATCGGCTCCGCGTCCGTGCCGATCGATTCATGCAGGTAGAACCGGTCACGTAACACCCGCTCAAACGGATCTCGGTCCAGATAACGGGCACCCGTCCGCAGATTCATCACTTCATGATGATTATTCGATCGGTCATTCACGATGAAAATCGTCGACTCGACATCGTCATACGTGAAGTCCAGCGGTTCGAAATCACTCCATCGGATTCGTTCCCGTTCCGTGATTGCCGATGGTTCCTTGATTTCATAAAAAACTTCTTCATTCAGACGTTCCGTATAGGCACTAAAGACGAGGTGTCCGTCCTGCTCCCCCAGATATTGAACGGTATCCCCTTCCCCGTCCAACCGTAACAAGGTCCGAAATGACAGATGTTCTACACCTTGTTCGATTTCAGCAACAATCGTCGATAGCGGGGCAATCAGTAAACTTTCCGAATGATCAATCGGATCTTCGGGTGAGATGACGCCACTTTCCAGGGCATCGTAAAAGGAAAATTCATCGAGCCGGGCATTGCAGACGATATGATCGATATCCGCCAACGTGACGAGGAAAAAGTACAGTTCGCGGTAGTTTTCCGTGATGCCGTACAATCGTTCATCCTTAATCGGATGCTCGCGGGTCGTCTCGACATCATATAAAAAGGCTGTCGTCGTTCCATCGACATGCAACAACACCATATACCGTTCATTCAACACCCAGTAGAGGGTCAAATCGCCTCCTAGACGCCACGTGGCGAGGTGCTCGCTTTTTCCGGAATGCAGGTCGATGGAAAGGAGTTGTGTTTCTCCGCCGTCTTCCCGGTCCTGTTCATTCAGACAATACACTTTTCCCTTTTTGACGAATGGCCGGGTCGGTCCGTGGTCCTGCAACACTTCCGGCGTCAGATCGACCTGTTCTTGATCCTCTAAATCAAACCGGCTGATATGAAATTGACTGTCGTTGAGTCGGCGGCGGAAATAAACCGATGATGGTGTGACATGTAAGATATCAGAATGATCAGCTGGCAACGCCCGCGCGTCCAAAATTTCC
>Ga0308158_10000973_pt1 | contig 35151 bp, 27 predicted proteins | sample PhyBR2_FD_201038 | JGI IMG/M metagenome (GOLD analysis project Ga0308158, IMG submission 201038) | Phyllosphere microbial communities from UC Gill Tract Community Farm, Albany, California, United States - DLSLB.R2 | ecosystem: Host-associated > Plants > Phyllosphere > Unclassified | place: USA... | reverse complement strand
CGCAGAAGGCCATGGTCACCTTCCTCAACCTGATCGCGGGCGAGCCGGACATCTCCCGGGTGCCGATCATGATCGACTCCTCCAAGTGGGAAGTGATCGAAGCCGGGCTCAAGTGCATCCAGGGCAAAGGCATCGTCAACTCGATCAGCATGAAGGAAGGCGTCGACGCATTCATTCACCACGCCAAGCTGTGCAAGCGCTACGGCGCTGCGGTGGTCGTGATGGCCTTCGACGAGGCCGGCCAGGCCGACACCGAGGCGCGCAAGAAGGAAATCTGCAAGCGCTCCTATGACATCCTGGTGGACCAGGTCGGCTTTCCGCCGGAAGACATTATCTTCGACCCGAACATCTTCGCCGTGGCCACCGGTATCGAGGAGCACAACAACTACGCCGTCGATTTCATCAATGCCTGCGCGTACATCCGCGATGAACTGCCCCACGCCTTGACCAGCGGTGGCGTGTCCAACGTGTCGTTCTCGTTCCGTGGCAACAACCCGGTGCGTGAGGCGATTCACTCCGTGTTTCTGCTGCACGCCATCCGCAACGGCTTGACCATGGGCATCGTCAACGCCGGCCAGCTGGAGATCTACGACCAGATCCCGGCCGAGCTGCGGGACCGTGTCGAGGACGTGGTGCTCAACCGTACACCCGAAGGCACCGACGCCCTGCTTGCCATCGCCGACAAGTTCAAGGGCGACGGCAGCGTCAAGGAAGCCGAAACCGAGGAATGGCGCGGGTGGCCGGTCAATCAGCGCCTGGAGCATGCGCTGGTCAAGGGCATCACCACCCACATCGTCGAGGACACCGAGGAGTCCCGGCAATCGTTCAAACGCCCGATCGAGGTCATCGAAGGCCCGCTGATGTCTGGCATGAACATCGTTGGCGACCTGTTCGGGTCGGGCAAGATGTTTCTGCCCCAGGTGGTCAAGTCGGCGCGGGTGATGAAGCAAGCGGTGGCCCACCTGATTCCGTTCATCGAGCTGGAAAAAGGCGACAAGCCCGAGGCCAAGGGCAAGATCCTGATGGCGACGGTGAAAGGTGACGTGCACGACATCGGCAAGAACATCGTCGGCGTGGTGCTGGGCTGCAACGGCTACGACATCGTCGACCTGGGTGTGATGGTGCCGGCCGACAAGATCCTTCAGGTCGCCCGTGAGCAGAAGTGCGACATCATCGGCCTGTCTGGGCTGATCACCCCTTCGCTGGACGAGATGGTCCACGTTGCCCGGGAAATGCAGCGCCAGGATTTCCACCTGCCCTTGATGATCGGCGGCGCGACCACGTCCAAGGCGCACACTGCCGTCAAGATCGAACCCAAGTACAGCAACGACGCGGTCATCTATGTCACCGACGCCTCACGCGCGGTCGGGGTCGCCACCCAGTTGCTGTCCAAGGAGCTCAAGCCGGCGTTCGTCGAGAAGACCCGCCTGGAGTACATCGACGTTCGCGAGCGCACCGCCAACCGCAGCGCGCGCACCGAGCGCCTGAGCTATGCCCAGGCCGTCGCGGCCAAGGCCAGCTTCGACTGGAGCACCTACGCTCCAGTACAGCCGACGTTTACTGGCGCGAAGGTGTTGGACGATATCGACTTGAACGTGCTGGCCGAGTACATCGACTGGACGCCGTTCTTCATCTCCTGGGACCTGGCCGGCAAGTACCCGCGCATTCTCACCGACGAAGTCGTAGGCGAAGCGGCCACTGCGTTGTTCGAAGATGCCAAGGTGATGCTGCGCAAGTTGATCGACGAGAAGCTGATCCGTGCTCGCGCGGTGTTCGGCTTCTGGCCGGCCAACCAGGTGGACGATGACGACATTGAGGTGTACGGCGACGACGGCCAGACTCTGGCCCGCTTGCACCATCTGCGCCAGCAGATCATCAAGACCGACGGCAAGCCGAATTTCTCCCTGGCCGACTTCGTCGCGCCCAAGGACAGCGGCGTGACGGATTACGTGGGTGGCTTCATCACCACGGCGGGCATCGGTGCCGAAGAGGTGGCCAAGGCCTATCAGGACAACGGCGACGACTACAACTCGATCATGGTCAAGGCCCTGGCCGACCGCCTGGCCGAGGCGTGTGCAGAGTGGCTGCACCAGCAGGTGCGCAAGGAGCACTGGGGTTACGACGCCGAGGAAACCTTGGACAACGAGGCGCTTATCAAGGAGCAGTACAAGGGCATCCGCCCTGCCCCCGGCTACCCGGCCTGCCCGGACCACACCGAGAAAGGCACGCTGTTCAACCTGCTCGACCACAACGGCCAGAGTGGCGTGACGCTGACCGAACACTACGCGATGTTCCCGGCGGCGGCGGTCAGCGGCTGGTATTTCGCTCACCCCCAGGCGCAATACTTTGCCGTCGGCAAGATCGATCGTGACCAGGTGCAGAGCTACACGGCGCGCAAGCAACAGGATCTGGCCGTCAGCGAGCGCTGGTTGGCGCCGAATCTGGGCTACGACAACTGAGTCACGCCTTGCAGGTACCGGTTCAGTTACGGCTGAACCAGTACACCGCAGTCGCCACCACGACCACCATCATGAAGGCTATGGCCCACGCATCGACATGACTGTCGCTCTTACGGGTCTTCACGGAATTGCTCATCGGCATCGTCTCTTGTGATTGTGTTGGACGCTGGTTCCAGTAAAGATCAACAAAGGCCTTTCCACAAGTAGGGCTAAATGGACGAAGCTTGGGCGGAACTCGACGCGTGCTCAGCGGCCAGACATCCAAAGAGCCGCCTGTGGAGCCATGCCATGAACGATACCTTCGATCTCAACCGCTTCATCGACGCCCAGCGCGCGGTGTACCCCGATGTCCTCGAAGAGCTGCGCAGTGGTCGCAAACGCAGCCACTGGATGTGGTTCATCTTTCCCCAGCTGGCTGGCCTCGGTCATAGCGAGACGGCGCGCTTCTATGCGATCAGCGGTGCGGCAGAGGCGACGGCTTATCTAAACAATCCATTATTGGGTGCGCGCTTGCTGGAATGCACGCGCACGGTGCTGGAACATTCCGGCCTGAGCGCCAAGGCGATGTTCGGCACTCCTGATGACATGAAGCTGCGCTCGTGCATGACCCTGTTTGCCAATGTTGCGCCGGAGCAAATGTGCTTCCAGCAGGTGCTTGATCGGTTTTTCCACGGCGACGGCGATGAGAAAACCATCGCGATGCTGGAACAACCCCTGTAGCAGCGGCGCGAGCCGCGTCAGGGCCACGTGGTGTACCTAATGTAACGCGGCGAGGCCGGACGCGGCTTGCGCCGCTGCTACAGGGATTCGTGCCAGCCGCGTCAGGGCCAATGCGGTATGCCTGATGTAACGCGGTGAGGCTGGACGCGGCTTGCGCCGCTGCTACAACGGCGCGTTCTATTGAGGTTGCAAATAATCGATAGCCTGCTTTGCTTTAACCAACGTCCCTTGTCCGAGGGGACCACAACCGCACGCCTGCGAACGAGCTCATGACTGATTCTGCCCAACCCGCGTCGCCACCTGCCTCTATCACCCTGCAAATCATCTCCATCGTTTTCTATACCTTCATTGCCTTCATCTCCATCGGACTGCCCATCGCGGTGCTGCCAGGCTACGTTCACGATCACCTGGGGTTCAGCGCCGTGGCCGCAGGTGTGGTGATCGGCGCGCAATACCTGGCCACCCTGCTCAGCCGCCCCAGCGCCGGGCGCATGGCCGATGCCCTGGGCACCAAGCGCACCATCATCTATGGGCTGATCGGTATCGGCATCAGCGGAGCGCTGACGTTCGTCTCGGTGTTCCTGCACAGCGTGCCGCAGTGGAGCCTGGGGGTGCTGATCGCCGGGCGTGTGGTCCTGGGCCTGGCCCAGGGCGCCATCGGGGTGGGCACCAGCAGCTGGGGCATCAGCCGGGTCGGCGCCGAACACATGGCCAAGGTGATTTCGTGGAACGGCATCGCGTCCTATGGCGCAATCGCGATTGGTGCACCCCTGGGCGTGTTGATGGTAGCTTTCGCCGGTTTCTGGAGCCTGGGCATTGCCTTGATGGCGTTGAGCGCCCTGGGCCTGTGGATGATTCGCAGCACGCCGGCCTCCCCCGTGGTGCGCGGTGAGCGCATGCCGTTCTGGTCCGCTTTCGGCCGGGTCGCGCCCCATGGCATGAGCCTGATGCTGGCCTCCATCGGCTACGGCACGCTCACGACCTTCATCACCCTGTACTACGTGGAGCGCGGCTGGGAAGGCGCGGCGTGGTGCCTGACGGCTTTCGGCATCAGCTTCATCGCGGCCCGGCTGGTGTTCATAAACAGCATCAACCATCTGGGCGGGTCTACCGTGGCCATGGCCTGCATCGCCACCGAAGTGGTCGGGCTGTGCCTGCTGTGGCTGGCGCCCTCGCCGGTGTTCACCCTGGCAGGTGCGGCGCTGGCGGGGTTGGGGTTGTCACTGGTCTATCCGGCGCTTGGCGTGCTGGCCATCCACAAGGTGCCTGGCACCAGCCGGGGCGCGGGGCTGAGTGCGTTCGCGGTGTTCTTCGACCTGGCCCTGGCGATTGCCGGGCCGATGATGGGCGCGGTGGCGGCCGGGTTCGGTTATGGCTCGATCTTCGCCCTTGCGGCCGGACTCTCCCTGGTCGCTTTGGGCCTGACCGTGTGGCTCTCGCGGCAGGATCAGTGATCGGCGGTCTGCAGGCCTGCGCGTGAAGGCCGGCCGAGGGTATGGGTAAAGAATTTGCCGGCTTCGTGGATCAGGTCGCGGTGGATGCCTTCGCGGTCCACGCCATCGGCATCGGTACACAGTGCCGGCGAGGCGCTGCGTTGTTCGTCGCTGCAAGGAGCCATGAAGACGAAATGACCGGCGCCGGGCAGCAGGCGATAGTCCGTGTTGCCGGGCAGTTTGCGCGCCAGCGCGTCGGCATTCTTGTCGATGGCTACCAACTGATCGTTGTCGCCGCTGTAGATAAGCGTTGGCAGGTGGACCTCGGCCAGGGTCTGGCGACCGAACATCAGGCTCAGCGGCGCCATCAATAACAGGGCGCGCACCCGTGGGTCTGCCTCGGGGGTGAGGTCGTCGCGGTCGGCTTCCAGTTCACCACGCGTCTGGCAGGCGTCGGCGTCGAACGGGCGCTCTTCGCAGTACTTGCGCAGGCGTTGCAGGTCGGGACGTGCGCCGGACAGGATCAGCGCCGTTTCACCACCCGCCGAGTAGCCGATCACGCCGACCGCATTGGCGTTGACGAACGGTGACAACATCGAATCGCCCAGCGCAGCGGTAATCGCCTGGGAAATCTGCAGCGGCCGACCGTAGAGGTTGCTCAGTTTACCCAGTCGACTGTGATCCTGGGCATTGTCGCCCGGATGCACCACGGCCACGACGACGAAGCCTTTGCGCGTCAGCGCCGTGATCAAGTCATGCAAGGCCAATGGCGTGCCAGTGTTGCCGTGGGACAACATCAACAGCGGGAAACGACCGATCGCCACGGGCGCATCCTGCAGCGCGTCGATGCTGTAGCTGCCCAGGCGTGCGGGCCGCGTATGCCCTTGAGTCGGATAGAAGGCGTAGGCCTGCATCGGCTGCTCGTCGAGCGGATCGTTGAAGGTCAGCAGGTGGTAGCCCACGTTCCAGCGGGCATGGGGGTTCGCTTGAGCCTGCACCGAAAGCAGGCTCAACAGCAGCAGAGAAACGAGTACTGCACAACGACGGACCATCGCGGCGCTCTTCCTTGGCAAAACCTCGGGGGTAGGTTCTGACACAGCATAGGATGGGCCAAGTCACACCCCGGTTCCGTGAAATATTGCGCAGCCAGGCGCGCACCCCTCGGATGGCTTGCCTTGCCCGGCTGAACCCTGGTCAAACCTGTCGTTCTATGAAGGTGCCCTGCGCAGTTTCGCATGCCCCTTCGACCGGGCCTGCACTGCGCTCACCTCACTGAAAAGGATTCCAGCATGAGCGCTCGCTCTCTCTTTGCATTGCGCACTCCACTGTTGTGTCTGGCGGCCTTGACCGTTGCCGGCTGTGCCGGCAACAACAGCCAGTCCAAGGTCGACGCGCCCGGCGCCCCGACCACGGCCTTGACCAAGACCCTCGATGCCGGCGCCAACGCTTTGCAGTCACGTCCTCCGATCAACGAATTGAACGCCTACCTGGACGGCTTTCACTTCTACAACGGTCACCCCGGTGCGCAGATGGAAGCTCATCATTACTGCGCCATCCTCAATGAAGAAGTCATTCAATGCGTCATCTACGACGGCAACGTCAAGGATGCCAAACTGATGGGCGTCGAATACATCATCAGCGCCAGCCTTTACGCCAAGCTACCCAAGGCGGAGAAAGCGTTGTGGCACAGCCACGTCCATGAGGTGAAGTCCGGCCAACTCATAGCTCCGGGCATTCCGGCGCCTGCCGAGCATGCCCTGATGGAGAAACTGGTGAACACCTACGGCAAGACCTGGCACACCTGGCACACCGACCTGGACAAGCAACTGCCGCTGGGCGTGCCTCAGTTGATGATGGGCTTCACGGGTGACGGACAGATCGACCCTGCCCTGGTGCGCGAGCGAGATAAACGCTTCGGCATCGACAGCACCGAGAAAAAACGCCAGCGCGCCGACATTCCCGCGCCGCCGATAGACCCTGGCGCCGATGCCTGGAGCAAGGGCCGAGTGATTCAGATCCAGGACCCTACGGGCAGCCAACACGCTCATTGAGGCCAAACGGGCGCCATCCACCGATCGAATGGAACTTGCCGAGCAGGCTGACCCTCCCCTGTAGGACACACACTGATCAGCGAGCCTACTCATGGAAACTTCGATTTTCTGGACCGCTGCGGCGATCATCGTGCTACTGCTCGACCTCTGGGCCTTGGCCAGCGTCTGGAAAAGCACCAAGAGCTCGGGCACCAAGATCGGCTGGACCGTGCTGATTTTCGTCTTTCCACTGGTTGGGCTGGCGATCTGGGGCTTTGCCGGACCACGAGGCGTTGCCATTGCGCCGACCTCGGACGAACACAGCAAAGGCTAAGCCACTGCCAACCATCACACGAACGTACATCCGATGAAACTGCCATGGACTGACAGCAGTCACAGTTTCACGGCCTGCAACGCTCAGTCCGTCTCAGACTCTACACAAGGAATTGACCATGAAATCCAAATTCTACGCCGCTGCCCTCGCCCTTTCCGTCTCGCTCGCCAGCCACGGTGTCTTCGCGGCCTCCGATGATTTTGTCGAAGATGCATCGGCCAAAGGCGTTGCCGAAGTCGAAGCAGGCAAGCTGGCTCAGGAGAAAGGCACCGCTGCGGACGTGAAAACTTTCGCCGACATGATGGTCAAGGACCACACTGCGGCCAACCAGAAGCTGAAGGCGCTGGCCGACAAGAAGAATATCGACGTTTCCGATGATGCCGAGCTGCTGGACAAGGCCAAGGCGATGATTCTGGAACTGCGTTCGGCCAAGTCGTTCGACCAGGCCTATGCCAACAACCAGGTCAAAGCGCACGAAGCGACCATCGAGATCTTCGAAGACGAAATCAAGAATGGTGAAGATACCGAGCTCAAGGCGTTCGCCACTGAAACCCTGCCCAAGCTGAAGGCGCATCTGGAAGCTGCCAAGAAATTGGCCGCTGCCCACGGTGGCGCTGCTGCGCAGTAAGGCTTAGCGCCGCTGCCTGCAACACCCGATGCCCCCGCACCCTGTGCGGGGGCATTTTTCATGGGCGCTTTTTGAGCATCATCAAAACGTGATGCCCAGGTGTTGCCCGGCAAAGATGACCTGGTCGAACCAGAACGCTTGATGCAGCGCGACAATCATCCAGAAAACCAGTTGGTAGGAGACCTTGCGTGTCTTGTGCCGGAACAATTGCTGGGCCACCAGCGCGCCAGGCCAGCCGCCCAAGAGTTCGGCACCGTGCAGAAGTTTTTCCGGGGTGCGCTGGCCTTGCGAGGTCGCCCGCCGCTTGTCATGCCAGTACAGCCCCGCCGTCAGCACACTCATCAGCCCGTAGATCGCTAGCACCGAAGGATGGCCGGCCATGGCCAGGCGCAGTGTCCCCAGAAAGGGCAGCAGGCAGAGCAGCACGAACACCGTGAGCTTCAGCGCCAGGAACTGCACCGGTCGCTGTGCCCGACCGCGGCCTTGGTCCTGCGCCCGTTTGGGCGCCGGCTCAGCCTTGCGCACTGGACCAGTCGATCCAACCGAATTGCCAGGTGGCCAGGATGACCAGGCCGAAGGCAATGCGGTACCAGGCGAACACGGCATAGCTGTGGGTGGCGATGAACTTCAGCAGGCCGCGTACTGCGATCATGGCGAAGATGAACGACACCACGAAACCCAACGCGAATACCGGGAAATCCGCGGGCTGGAACAGGTGGTGGAACTTGTAGCCCGAGTACACCGCGGCACCGACCATGGTCGGCATGGCCAGGAAGAACGAGAATTCGGTTGCCGTTTTGCGCGACAGACCGAACAGCAGGCCACCGATGATGGTCGAGCCGGAGCGCGACGTTCCTGGAATCATTGCCAGGCACTGGGCGAAGCCGACTTTCAGGGCATCGGTCCAGTGCATGTCGTCGACGTGGTGCACGCGTACGGCGTGTTCGCGTTTCTCGGCCCACAGCATGATGAAACCGCCTATCACCAGCGCCACCGCCACGGTGATCGGGTTGAACAGGTATTCGTGGATCTTGTCGGCGAATATCACTCCCAGCACCACTGCGGGCAGGAAGCCGATCAGCAGGTTGATGGTGAAGCGCTGCGCATTGCGCTGGGTCGGCAAGCCGGTGACCACTTCGAGGATCTTGCGACGAAATTCCCACACCACCGCCAATATCGCACCCAGCTGGATGATGATATTGAAGGCCATGGCCCGTTCGCCGCCGAAGCCGATCAGATCGGCCACGATGATCTGGTGGCCGGTGCTGGAGATGGGCAGGAACTCGGTCAAGCCTTCCACGATGCCCAGAATCAGCGCCTGCATGGCGGTCCAAAAATCCATCATTCCCCCAATTGGACCCGCGCCTGGCGAGGTCCTGTCTGTTTAATAGAACTCATTGCCGTCGGGCCCCGCGATGCTATCAGAGCAGCTCGTGCAAATCCGCATGCGGGCGTCGGTGAGTGTTGACTGAGTTGAAGTTTCATCTTTGCAACCTGCGCGCGGCGAGCGACGCGCGCGGCACCGGTGGCGCAGGTTACAATCCCCGCCTTCGATGCATTGCATGCACCTGCCAGGGATTGTCCATGTCGCCTTTGGAATTGTTCGCCGCCACGCTGGGCGTGATCGCGGTGTGGTTGACCGTCAAGCAGAATTGGCTGTGCTGGCCGATCGGTCTGGTCATGGTCCTGATCTATTCGTATGTTTTCTACGACTACAAGCTGTACTCCAACATGCTGTTGCAGGTGGTGTACGCCGGCGTCCAGGTGTATGGCTGGTGGCAGTGGACCCGCGGCGACGCCACGGCCACGGGTGGAGCGGTCACCCGCCTGACACCGGCGCCTCTGCTTGGCGGTCTGGCCATTGGCCTGGTTGCAGGACTCGCGCTGGGTGCGGCCATGGCCACCTGGAGCAATGCCAGCCAGCCGTGGCTGGACGCCCTGCTCACCGGCTTCAGCCTGGTGGCGCAGTGGTGGATGGCCAACAAGCGCGAGCAATGCTGGCCGCTGTGGATTGTGCTGGATGCAATCTTCGTCGGTTTGTTCGTTGACCAGGGGCTTTACCTGACGGCCGCGCTGTATGGCCTGTTCCTGATGCTGGCCGTTCACGGCTGGCACCAGTGGCGCAAAAGCGCAGCGGTGTCTGCGTGAAAGTGGTGGTACTGTGCGGGCCGGAATCCTCGGGCAAGAGCTGGCTGGCCGAACGCCTGCGCGTGCGCCTGGGCGCCGTGGTGGTGGGCGAATACGTGCGCCACTTCATCGACCGCGAACAGCGCGACACCTGCTATGCCGACATCGACACCATCGCCCGTGGCCAATTGGCCTGGGAAGATGCCGCTCGGCGCACGCAACCGGCGCTGCTGGTGCTCGACACCCATCTGTTGAGCAATCTGTTGTGGAGCCGCACGCTGTTCGGTGACTGCCCTGCGTGGCTGGAAACGGCGCTGCTGCAGCGCCATTACGATGCCCACCTGTTGCTCTCGCCCGAAGGCGTCGACTGGTCCGCCGATGGCCAGCGCTGCCAGCCCGACCTGGCCCAGCGCCAGGCTTTCTTTGCGCAAAGCCAAGCCTGGCTGCTGGCGCACGGGCTGCCCTGCACGGTGATAGGCGGCGACTGGCTGGCGCGCGAAGCGCAGGTGCTGGCGAGCGTTCGACATGTTCTGGATCAACCCTAGGCTGCGGTCAGCGCATCTGATGCTTGTGCAACAGGCGATACAGCGTTGGGCGCGACACCCCGAGCACCCTGGCCGCCGTGCTCAGGTTGCCGCCATGGCGCAGCAGCACGTCACCCAGCGCCTGGCGCTCGGCGCGGTGTTTGTAATCGTGCAGCGTGCCCATGGGCGCAGTGACCAGCGTTTCGATGCCCAAACCCAAGTCGATGGCTTCGATCCGATTGCCCTGGGCGAGCGCCTGAGCCTGGCGAACCCGGTTCGCCAGCTCGCGGACGTTGCCCGGCCAGTCATGCTCGCCCATGGCGATCAGCGCCTCCTGGCTGAATGGCCGCTCGCGTCTGCCGTTCTCGCGGCTGTAGCGTTGCGCGAAATGATTCGCGAGCATGGCCAGGTCGCCAAAGCGCTCGCGCAACGGCGCGGCAATGATCTGCAGCACATTGAGCCGGTAGTAGAGGTCCTCGCGCAGTTGCCCGCGGCTGATGGCCAGTGCCAGATCGACGTTGCTGGTGGCCAAAACCCGCACATCCACATCGCCCGGGGTCTTGCGCTGGAGAAACCGCAGCAGTTGCTCCTGGATGTCCAGGGGCAAGCCTTGCACTTGCTCGAGCAGCAGGGTCCCGCGATTGGCGGCCTGCAGCACGCTACCGGACAATGGGTGCACGTTGGTTTCGCCACAACCCGGCGCGAACAGCGGCGTCTGGCCTGGCCGCTGTGCGCGGGCCTGGCAGTCGAAAACGATGAAGGGCTGCTGTCGGCGTTGCGACTGCTGGTGCAGTGCACGGGCGATCAACTGTTTACCGGTACCGGCTTCACCCTGGATCAGTACCGGCGAGTCGGTCGCCGAGAACTTGGTGATGAGCTTATACAGGTCGCGCATGGGCAGACTATCGCCCAACAGTCCGCAAGGCTCGCAGGGGTAGGCATTAGGATTCACGGGCATGGCCTTTCCTGGCTGGGACATGCTCGGGAAAATACATCAAAAACAGCGGGTTGCAACTTACGTCAAAATGGTAACGGAAAATTGACGTTTCAACCCCTTTCCAGCCGTCAGCGACGGCCTTCACGGCTCCAAGGCGCGTCAGCGATACGTCTTATCGGCGCAATCAGGTTCAGTAGGCCTTGGAAAACCGTGCGCACATCCGGGCTAGGCCCGTGGCAGATCTTCCAGATGTTGATACTCGGCGCCCAGGGCAGCCGCCAGGGTACGGGCGCGGCCCAGTCGGATCGGGCTCATTTCCATGTCCAGCAATAACGCCGGGCAGGCCAGCGGGGCTACGCCTTCAAGGGACTTCAGACGCCCGTCGGTGAACACCAGGCAGCGCTGTGCCTCCTGCGGATAGCGCCGCGCGCGTTGCCTGAGCCAATCGTCGGCCTCGGCCAATGCCGCCAGCAATGGCGTACCGCCCCCTGCGCCCAGTGCCTCGAGCCAGGGCTGCAGTGCTGCCGAGGCTTTCAGGCCGTGGCATTGCCAGATCGGTCCGCTGCCACTGGCGGTCAACAACGCCAGCCGTGCGCGTTGCCGGTAGGCATCGTCGAAGACCTGCGCCAGCACGCCCTTGGCCTCGGCCAGAGCGCCGTGACGGTGCGTCGAGGCAGAAGCGTCGACAACCACCAGCCACAGTTGCTGCGCCGCGCTGCGACGTTGCTGCCAGCGCAGGTCATCGCGCTGACGCGGTCGTCCTTGCAGCAGGGTCGCCGGCCAGTCGAGCGCGCCGCTCGACGCCGCTCGCGCCGCGCCTTGTCGCCCTTGTTCGAGGTGGCCCTGGCCGGGCCGAGCATCCGCTGGGCGCGGACGGATGCTCAGGGCTTTTTTGGCCAGCTCGGTACGCTGCGGCGTTCACCTACCGGAACGGCCTGGGCGGGCATGTCGCCCCACTGGCCCTGACCCGGATCAGAGGGTTGCGCGGCGCTCTCAGCGGGAGGCGGCGGCGCCGGCTTCGATTCTCGCTGGGGCTGCGGCTTGCGTGGTGCCTGGCGACGGTGGCGCAAGGCGAACTCGGCCACTGCTTCAACGTCTTCCTCCAGAATATCGTCGCCGCCGCGCCACGCTGCGTGCGCCCGTGCCGCGCGCAGCCACACCAGATCGGCACGCAGGCCGTCCACGCCTTCGGCGAAACAGCGGGTGGTAATGGCTTCCAGGGCCTGGTCGCTCAGCGGGATCGATTCGAGGCGTTCCCGTGCCTGTTGGCAACGCAACCGCAGCGCTGCCTGGGCCGGGGCCCATTGCTCGCAGAAGCCCTGGGGGTCGCTGTCGAACGCCAGGCGGCGGCGAATGATCTGGCCGCGTTCGGCCGGGGCCGGCTGGCCATCCAGGGCGATGTTCAGACCGAACCGGTCGAGCAGCTGCGGGCGCAACTCGCCTTCCTCGGGATTCATGGTGCCGATCAGTACGAAGCGCGCTGGATGAGCATGGGAAATACCGTCACGCTCGATGCGGTTGACGCCACTGGCGGCAACGTCCAGCAGCAGGTCCACCAAATGGTCGGCGAGCAGGTTGACCTCATCCACATACAGCACCCCGCCGTCGGCCTTGGCCAGCACACCGGGCGAAAAGCGTGCCCGCCCCTCGCCCAGTGCGGCCTCCAGGTCCAGCGTGCCGACCAGACGGTCTTCGCTGGCACCCAGTGGCAAGGTCACCAACTGGCCATCGGCAAGCAGGTCGGCCAGCCCCCGCGCCAGCGTGCTCTTGGCCATGCCCCGCGGCCCTTCGATCAACACCCCACCGATGCGCGGGTCGATGGCTGCCAGACACAGCGCCAGCTTCAGCGAATCGGCGGCCACCACAGCGGCCAGCGGAAAGTGCACGGTGTCGGTCATTGCAGGGTTCTCTTCAGGCATCTTCTTCGGTATCCAGCAGCAGGTCTTCCACGGCCTGACGGTAGTCACCGGGCTCGGCCCACAGGCCACGTTGCTGAGCCTCGAGCAGGCGTTCGGCCATGTCGCGCAGGGCCGCAGGGTTGTGCTCCTGCAGGAAGCCACGGGTGTCCGGGTCGAGCAGGTAGGCATCGGTGAGCAAGGCGTACTGGTGATCGTCGATCAGGTGGGTGGTGGCATCGAAGGCAAACAGGTTATCGACCGTCGCGGCCAGTTCGAAGGCGCCCTTGTAGCCGTGCCGCTTGACCCCTTCGATCCATTTCGGGTTGGCCGCGCGGGCCCGCACCACCCGGTTCAGCTCTTCCTTCAGGGTGCGCACGCGCGGCACGTCAGGCTGGCTGTGGTCGCCATGGTAGCTGGCGGTGGTCTGCCCGCTGAGGGTTTCCACGGCAGCGAGCATGCCGCCCTGGAACTGGTAGTAGTCGTTGGAATCGAGCAGGTCGTGCTCGCGGTTGTCCTGGTTCTGCAGCACTGCCTGGACCTGGCCCAGGCGACGGGCGAACGGCGCACGGGCCGCGGTGCCCTCGTCATCCGCACCGTAGGCATAGGCACCCCAGTTCAGGTAGGCCTCGGCCAGGTCCTCACGGGTCTGCCACAGGCGGCCGTCGATGGCCCCCTGGACACCGGCCCCGTAGGCACCCGGCTTGGCGCCGAAGATGCGCCAGCCGGCTTCGCGTGCTGCCTGCTCCGCCGAAACACCCTCGGCCAGCAACTGAGCCTGTTCGCTGCGCACCTTGGCCGCCAGCGGGTTGAGGTCGTCGGGCTCGTCCAGCGCGGCCACCGCTTGCACCGCCGCATCGAACAGACGCAGCAGGTTGGCGAAGGCATCGCGGAAAAATCCGGACACCCGTAATGTCACGTCCACCCGCGGGCGGTCGAGCAGGCTCAGTGGCAGAATCTCGAAGTCGTCCACGCGCTGGCTGCCGGTGGCCCACACTGGGCGTACACCCATCAGCGCCATGGCCTGGGCAATGTCGTCACCACCGGTGCGCATGGTCGCCGTGCCCCAGACCGACAGGCCCAGCTGGCGCAGGTGGTCGCCATGGTCCTGCAGGTGGCGCTCCAGAATCAGGTTGGCGGAGGCGAAGCCGATCCGCCAGGCGGTGGTGGTCGGCAGGTTGCGTACGTCCACGGAAAAGAAATTACGGCCCGTGGGCAGCACGTCGAGACGCCCACGGCTGGGCGCCCCGCTTGGCCCGGCGGGCACGAAGCGGCCCGCCAGCGCAGCCAGCAGCCCGTGCATCTCGGCCGGCCCGCAGGCATCCAGGCGCGGCGCCACGGTGTCGCGCAGGTGCTCCAGGATGAGCTGAACGGCATCGAAGCCTTCGCCCAGGGCTACCGGGCCGCTCAGTGCTTGCTCGATCAACTGGGCGGCGTACAGTTCGAGACGCTCTCGGCTGTCGCCGGCGCTGCGCCACGGTTCGGTGGTCAGTTCGGCCAAGGCTGCGGGCCGCGGCCCGCTCCAGGGGGCCCCGAGGTCGCAGTCGAGCGGATCGAAGCCCAACTCGAAGGCTTTGGCCAGCGCGCGCACCAAGCTGGCCTCGGCATCGCGCCCATCGCCGCGAGGAATGCGCAGCAGCGCCAACAGGGTATCGGCGCGCAACCGGCCCTGGGGCGATTCGCCGAACACGTGCAGGCCGTCGCGAATCTGCGACTCCTTCAGGTCGCACAGGTAGGTGTCCAGGCGCGGCAGCCACACCGCTGCCTCGGCCCCTTCGGCCATTTGCAGCTCATGGTCGATACGAGTCTCGCGGACCAGCGCCAGAATGTCCTTTTCCAGGGCCTGGGCGCGGCGCGGGTCGAGCAGTTGCGCGTCGTAATACTCGTCGGCCAGCAGTTCCAGGTCGCGCAGCGGTCCGTAGGTTTCGGCACGGGTCAACGGCGGCATCAGGTGGTCGATGATCACCGCCTGGGTGCGGCGCTTGGCCTGTGCGCCCTCGCCCGGATCGTTGACGATGAACGGATAGATGTTGGGCATCGGCCCCAGTATCGCGTCGGGCCAGCACTGTTCGGACAGGCCCACGCCCTTGCCCGGCAGCCACTCCAGGTTGCCGTGCTTGCCCACATGGATGAGCGCATCGGCGCCAAAGGTGTGGCGCAACCAGAAATAGAACGCCAGGTAGCCGTGCGGGGGCACCAGGTCGGGGTCGTGATACACCGCGCTGACATCGACCTGATAACCGCGCGCCGGTTGGATGCCGACGAAGGTCAGGCCCATGCGCAGGCCGGCGATCATCATCCGGCCATTGCGAAACATCGGATCGGCTGCCGGCTCGCCCCAGCGTTTGCGGACGGCGTCCTGATTGGCTTCGGGCAGCAAGGCGAACGCGGCGAGGTAGTCGTCCAGCGCCATGCTCTGGGCACAGGGACGCAGGTCCAGCTGTTCCAGGTCATTGGTCACACCGCCGAGCAAGGCATGGATCAACGCCGTGCCGCTGTCGGGCAGATCGGCCACCGGATAGCCCTGCTGCTGCATTGCTCGCAGGATGTTCAGCGCCGCTGCCGGAGTGTCCAGGCCGACGCCGTTGCCGATTCGGCCATCGCGGGTCGGGTAGTTGGCCAGCACCAGCGCGACACGTTTGTCGGCATTGGGCAGGCGGGCCAGGGCGGCCCACTTGCGTGCCAGCTCGGCAACGAAGTCCATCCGTTCGACATGGGCCGTGTAGCACACCACGTCGCTCTGGCTGCGCTCGTTGTGCCAGGCCAGGTCCTTGAAACTGATGGCGCGGCTGATGATGCGTCCGTCCAGCTCCGGCAAGGCGATGTGCATGGCCAGGTCGCGGGCGCCCAGGCCTTGCTCGCTGGCCTGCCACAACGCCTGGTTGTCTTGCGCGCAGATGGCCTGTATCACCGGGATGTCGCGACGAAACGGTCGCAGGTGCGGTGCTTCCGGGCTGGACTGGGCAAAGCCGGTAGTGTTGAGGATGACAGCAGCGCCCGCCTCGTCCATCCACGCCTGGACCTGCTCCAGACAGGCAGCCTCCTTGAGGCTGGCCACGGCCATCGGCAGCGGGTTGAGCCCGGCCGCCTGCAACCTGGCACAGAAGGTGTCGACGAAACCGGTGTTGGCCGCCTGCAGGTGCGAGCGATAGAACAGCAGCGCTACCACCGGCGACTGCGGCTGCCATTGCGCTTGCCAGTCGGCCAATGCGGCGGTGGGCCGCGTTGGATGGTAGATGACCGTGCGCGGCAGTGCCCAAGGCGCTTCGCAGCGCTCGGTGCGGCCGAACCAGGTATTGCCGAGATAGCCGAACAGATTGCGGGCGTTCTCCATGCCGCCTTGGCGCAGGTACTGCCACAGCTGCGCGGCCTGCTCGGGCAGTACCGTACAGCGCTCGGCCAGTTCGGGATCGGGGCGATCGCAGCCCGGCACCAGGATGACCTGCACGCCCCGCTCGGCCAGCTGCATCAACTGCTCGACGCCGTAGCGCCAGTAGCCAATGCCGCCATGCAGGGAAATAAGGATGACCTTGGCGTGGCGCAGCACCTGGTCAACGTATAGGTCTACCGAGGAATGGTTCTGCACCTGCATGGGGTTGGCCAGGCGCAGGCTCGGATAGTCGGCGGGCAGTTGCTCGCAGGCCTCGGCGAGCAACGCCAGGTGCGAGTCGCCACTGCACAGAATCACCAGCTCGGCAGGCGTCTGCCCGAGGTCGGCGATGCTGTCGTCCGGCACGAAACCACCGGGCTGGGTCCTCAGCAGGTGCATCGGTCAGGCTTCCAGCGCAGCGCGCAGTTGGGCTTGCAGCGAGGATGCATCGAGCTCCTGACCGATCAGGACCAGACGCGTGCTGCGCGCTTCGTCGGTGCCCCAGGCGCGATCGAAGTGCTTGTCGAAACGGGTGCCCACGCCCTGGATCAGCAGCCGCATCGGCTTGCCCGGAATGGCCGCGAAACCCTTGACGCGCAGGATGCCGTGCTGGACCACGGCGGCGTTGAGCGCCTGCAACAGCTTGGCTTCCTCGGCCTGGGGCAGCTCGATGGAGATCGAGTCGAAGGCATCGTGGTCGTGATCGTCGTGATCGTCACCTTCGTGATGGTCGTGGTGGGTCTTGCGCCCGTCGATGTGTTGCTCGGACTCGGCGCCCAGGCCCAGCAGCACGGCCAGTGGCAAACGACCACTGCTGGCCTCGACCACCTTGACCGCTGCCGGCAGTTCTTCGGCAACCTCGGCGCGTACCGCGGCCAGGGCTTCGGCATCGATCAGATCGGCCTTGTTGAGAATGACCAGGTCGGCGCTGGCCAGTTGGTCGGCGAACAGCTCGTGCAGCGGCGATTCATGGTCCAGGTTGGGGTCGAGCTTGCGCTGGGCGTCGACCTGGTCGGGGAAAGCGGCAAAGGTGCCGGCCGCCACGGCTGGGCTGTCGACCACGGTGATGACTGCATCGACCGTGCAGGCACTGCGAATTTCCGGCCACTGGAAGGCCTGCACCAGCGGCTTGGGCAAGGCCAGCCCGCTGGTTTCGATCAGAATATGGTCGAGGTCGGCGCGGCGGGCGACCAGCTCGCGCATGACCGGGAAGAACTCTTCCTGCACGGTGCAGCACAGGCAGCCGTTGGCCAGCTCGTAGACGCGGCCGTTGGCCTCTTCTTCGGTGCAGCCGATGGTGCACTGCTTGAGGATCTCGCCGTCGATGCCCAGCTCGCCGAATTCGTTGACGATCACGGCGATGCGTCGGCCTTGGGCGTTATCGAGCATGTGCCGCAGCAAGGTGGTCTTGCCCGAGCCCAGGAAGCCGGTGACGATGGTGACGGGTAGTTTGGACAGCGTTTTCATCGGGTCGCCCTGATTGCGCGGCAGGGCACGAGACGAGCACCGCAACGGCAGGCGCCAGCATTCGTCACCGGATCACCCCGCCCGGTTGAATAGGAAAGAACGGCTGAGGCAGGTCTCCTGGCTCGTGATGCCGACCGTGCTGGCCGAGGCTGCGGCGCCTTCCCGCGAACACTCGCAGTGGCCTTGGCGCAGCCTTCATCACTTACAGTTGCGGGGGCAGCCGCGGCTTGGACCGCGTTCCCATCTTAGCTCTGCAGGGCAGAGAACCTCGAACGCGCAAGGCTACCACAGGGCACGGGATGTGTCAGTGACACGGCTCAGGCCCGATAGCGCACATGGGGACGGTCACCGGCCAGGCTGACCTCGGCCTGCACCCCGTAGACCTCGGCAATCAGGCGCTCGGTGAGCACCTGGGCCGGTGCACCGCTGGCCACCAGGCGTCCATCCTTGAGCACCACCAGCACGTCACAGAACATCGCCGCCAGGTTGAGGTCGTGGATCGCCATCACGCAGGTCAATGGCAGGTCCTGGATCAGTTGCAGCAGTTCCAGTTGGTGCTGGATGTCGAGGTGGTTGGTGGGCTCGTCGAGCAGCAGTTCGCTAGGTTGCTGGGCCAGGGCGCGGGCGATCTGCACCCGCTGTCGCTCGCCACCGGACAAGGTGTGCCAGCGGCGCTGCGCATGGCCGCCGAGGTTGACCTGGGCCAGCGCCTGGGCAATGGCCAGGTCGTCTTCGCGCAGCCACGGCGCGAACGGCGAGCGATGCGGCGTACGCCCCAGGCGTACGACCTCCTCCACGCGAATGTCCACGTCGGTGCTGGCGTGCTGTTCCACCATCGCCACCTGCCGGGCGATCGCACGTCGGGGCAACCCCGCCAGGGGCTGTTCGTCGAGAGTGACCTGGCCCTGGCTGGGACGGTCCAGCCCGGCCAGCAGGCGCAGGAGCGACGACTTGCCCGAACCGTTCGGGCCGATCAGGCCGACCATGCTGCCAGGGGCGATGGCCAGGCTGACGTCGTCGAGAATCAGCAGCCCGCCCGCCTTCCAGCTGACCCGGTGCAGTTGCAGGCTCATGCTCGACGCCTCGCGCGGTACAGGATCAAGGCGAAGGCCGGGGCGCCGACCAGCGCCGTGACCACACCGATGGGCAAGACCTGGCCCGGCACGATGATGCGCGCAACGATGTCGGCCAGCACCATGAAATTGGCGCCGATCAGCACCGAGGCGAGCAACAGGCGAACGTGGCTGGGACCGACCAGAAACCGCGCGATGTGCGGCACCACCAGCCCGACGAAGCCCACTGCGCCGACGATGCTGACCATGGTGGCGGTGATCAGCGCAGTGGTGGCGAACAGCACCAGGCGCACCGCGACCACCGGCACGCCCAGGGTGGCGGCAGCGTCTTCGCCGAACACGAAGGCATCCAGCGCCCGCGCGAAGTACAGGCACAACAACAAGCCTGCACCCACCACTGCCGCCGCAAGGCCGACGTCGGGCCAGCGCACTCCGCCGAGGCTGCCGAGCAGCCAGAACATCACGCTGCGCGCCTGCTCGGCGTTGGCCGAGGTCGAGACGATGTAGGCAGTCAGCGCATTGAACAGCTGAGAGCCGGCCACGCCGGCCAGGATCACCTGCGCCGGACCGCTGCTGGCGCCTGCGGCGAGCAGCAGCACCAGGCCGAAAGCCAGGGCCGCGCCAAGAAAAGCCCCCAGGGAAATACCGATCACGCCGCCGCCCAGTCCCAGCAACATCACCACCACCGCGCCGGTAGACGCGCCTGCGGAGATACCCAGCACATAGGGTTCGGCCAGCACGTTGCGCAACAGCGCCTGCAACACCGCACCACAGATCGCCAGGCCCGCGCCACAGCACGCGGCCACCAGCGCACGGCTCAGGCGGTACTCCCAGATGATGCCCTGGACGATACGCGGCACCGCGTAGTCGCCCAGGCCCAGGCCGTTGAGCAGCGCCTTGCCGACCGTGGACAGGGCGATACCCATTTCCCCCACCGACACCGCCAGAGCGATGGACACACTCAAGGTGGCCAGGGCCAGCACCGCCAGCAGGCAGCGCCAGACCCAGCCGTCTTCACGGGCCAGGCGCTGGATCAAGGCTGGGCCCGTGTGCGTTCCAGGCCAGCGGCGATGTCTTCCACCGCGCGCACCACATCCATGGAGGGATTCAGCGACTGCGCGTCGACCACGATGATGCGGTTGTGGCGCACGGCATCCAGTTCACGGGTGACCGGATCGCTGCGCAGGAAGGCCAGCTTCTTCTCGACATCGTCGGCCGGATACAGGCGACGCTGCATGCGCGCAACGACGATCACATCGGGGTTGCTGGCGGCGATGCTTTCCCAACTCACCCCAGGCCACTCCTCGTCGCTGTCGACGGTGTTGCGCAGGCCCAGCAAGCGGTTGATATAGCCCGGTGCGCCGCTCTTGCCGGCCACCCAGGGGTCACCTTCCAGGCGCGTGCTGGAGAACCAGTACACCACCGACAAGGGCTTTTGCTCGGCGCTCGAAGCGCGCTCGATGGCCGCCTGGATGCGCGCCTGCAACTGGGCGGTCAAATGCTCCCCGGCCGACTCGACGTCGAAGATGCTCGCCAGTTCGCGAATCTCCTTGTTCACCAGCTCCATGGAGAACACCTGGCTACGGCTGCCGTCGGCGTTGGAAATGGCGGTCACTTCCTTGCCGTCGCAATCGCTGGGCGACACGTAGGAAGGAATGCCCAGACTGGCAAGCTGCTCGGGCTTGGCGACTTCGCCGTTGGGGCCGACGTGGTAGGTGTACTGCGCCACCACGATGTCGGGCGCGGTATTGGCCACGGCCTCGAAGCTGGGGGCATTGTCGGCCAGGCGCGGCACCTTGGCATTGGCATCGCGCAGGTATTCGGGCAGCGGCCCGAACCATACGCCGGTACCGACCATGCGCGGTGCCAGGCCCAGCGACAGGAGAATCTCCGTGCTCGCCTGACCGAGGCTGACCGCGCGCTGCGGCGGCGCCTGAATGGTGACCGGAGCGCCACAGTTGGCCAGGGTCAATGGATAGTGGGTAGCGGCGAAGCTGGCACCGGCGGCGAAAAGACCGACGGCAGCGACGCTGGCGCGAGCGAATACGGCAGCAAAACTCATGACAACTCCTTGGATGGCGCGTCCAACAGATCGAGGAAAACCCGGGGGCAAGGTCTGGCTGACGACATGCAACATGTCGATCACAGTGGCGCGACCGCGCCGGATTCGAACCGGCTTCCTGCACAGGGCGAAGACAAGCGGCGCAGACGGTAGGCGACCCGTCGGCAAAGATCAAATGGTTTAGGCGCGGCGACGCGACGTCGGCGCCCCCTCCGCAGGCTAGGGCACGTCGTCACTGGGCGGATCGGTGCGGTCCTGCTCGACCACATAGCCGGTGTCGATGCTGACCACCACCGACATGCCGGGGCGCAGGCGTCGTGCCGCGGCCTGGTCCGGGTCTACGGTGATACGCACGGGGATGCGCTGGGCGATCTTGACGAAATTGCCGGTGGCATTGTCGGCCTGCAGCAAGCTGAATTCCGAACCCGTGGCCGGCGAGATGCGCTGCACATGCCCGCGCAGGCGCAGGTGATTAAGTGCGTCGACGGTGAAGGTCACCGGCTGACCGATGCGCACGTCGGCCATCTGGGTTTCCTTCATGTTGGCCATGACCCACAGCGTGTCGGGCACCAGTGCCATCAACTGCGCGCCGGAATTGACGTAAGCGCCCAGACGCACGCCGATCTGCCCCAATTGGCCGTCGCGGGGCGCCAGGATGCAGGTGTTGTCCAGGTCGATGCGGGCCAGTTCCACCGCCGCCTCGGCATTGGTCACGTTGGCGGCCAGCGAGTCGCGGTTGACGATGACCGTCTGCAGATCTTCGCGAGCGATCGCCAATGCAGCCTTGGCCTGCGCCACCGACGCCAGCGCCTGGGCGTTGGCGGCGCGGGTCACATCCAGCTCGCGACGCGACACCGAGCCATCGCTGATCAGGTCCTGGTTGCGGCGCAGGTCGGCCGCGCCCTTGCGCGCCTGGGCTTCGCTGTCTGCGACCGCCGCCTGGCGCTGGGTGATGGTCGCTTCGGCACTGCGACGCTGCTGCAGATTGTTGGCGAGTGCGGTTTTCTGCACCTGCACCTGAGCCAAAGCCTGGTTCAAGCGCTGTCTGTAGATACGGTCGTCCAGGCGAACCAGCAGGTCGCCGGCCTTGACGAACTGGAAGTCCTGCACGGGCACCTCGAACACGTAGCCTGCCAGCTGTGGCCCAATGATCGTCACTTGGCCCCGCACCAGGGCGTTCTCGGTGCTTTCGATACGGCTACTGAACGGCGGCAGCTGCCAGGCGTAGAGCACGATCGCCACCCCTACCAGCGCCACGCTGGCGAAAATCAGGCTGGAGAGTAGTCGTACCCGCCGCGAGCGCGGCTCGGTGGCCGCCGGATTGGGCGGCGGAGTCTGGCCTTCCGGGGTGGCGGCGATGGCGTTGGTGGTCGTGGACGTCGGTTCGGTCATGAAGTGCTGGCGCCGCTGGTGGATACGGTAGGTGTCGCGGTGGTCTGAACCGCCCGCGTGGTGCTCATCAGCCACAGGCTGCGCACGAAGATCCACAGCATGGTCAGGACGGCGATGATGCAGATCAGCATGAAGACATCGTTGTAGGCCATGACGTTCGCCTCGCGCGTGGCTGCGGTGGCCAGGGCGCGGGTACCCAGCGTGGCCCGCAATGCAGGGTCGGCGACACTGGAGAGGTAACTGGCGGCCGCGCTGCTGACCCGCGCCTGGACCAGCGGGTCCATCAGGGTCAGGTGTTCGACGATCATGCTCGAATGGTATTTCTCCCGCACGATCTGGAACGTGCCCAGCAACGCCGCGCCGATCAATCCGCCGAGGTTGTTGCAGATACCGAACAACACCGAGAAGCTCACCAGGTTGCGTGGATTGGTCAACACGTGACGCATGCCCAGCACCATGGTCGGCCCGAGGAAAAACGTACCGCCGAACCCCAGCAGGAATTGGCTCAGGTACATGTTGGCCGGACGCGTCAGGTTACTGGAGAAGCTGTCCATCGCCGAGCCGACGGCCATCAGCGCCAGGGCAATGATCAGCGGCATGAACAGATGCTCGGGGTTGATGGTCCAGGCGCTCACGGCCAAGCCTGCCACTGCGCCGCACAGCATCACCACATAAAGAGTGCGCATCTGTTCCTGGCCCATGTTCAGCACTTGAAGCAGCCCGACCGCCCCGGTGGACTGCTCCGACAGCACCATGCGCGTCAGAATCACCGCCAGGGCCAAGCGTATGGCAATCCCACTGCCCAGCCAGCGGGTCATCAGCATCGGGTTGCTGCGATTGTGTTCCACCGCCAGTCCACCGAGGATCAACACGATGGCGCCTGCCGACGCCCAGCCGATCCAATCCGCTTCCAGCCACCAGTCGATCCGACCCAGGGACAACACGGCGCAGAGCAACGCGATGCCCGTGGCCAGAATGGCGAAAATCAGAAAATCCAGGGGCTCGAAGGTCTTGAAGCGGTCGCCCGGCGGCAGCTTGAGCATGAACACGCAGCCCAGTGTGAGCAGCGCCATGCCCAGTTCGAACAGGTACAACCCGCGCCATTCGGCGATCTGCAGCAGGTCCTCGGAAAACACTCGGGCCAGCGGCAGCGCCAGTTGCGAAGTACCCAACCCCAGCACCAGGGCCTTGAGCCGCCACTTGGCCGGGAAGGCCTGGATCATGTAGTACAGGCCCAGCGAACTCAACGCCGCTCCGACCATGCCGTGGGCCGCGCGCACGGCAATGGCCGAGCCCAGGTCGTTGACGAACAGGTGGCCGAAGGTGACCAGGGCGTAGAGCACCAGGAACAGCTCGGTGAAGGTGCGCAGCCCGAATTGCTGGCGAAACTTGACCAGCAGCAGGTTCATCGACACGTTGGTCATGACATAGGCCGCAGGCAGCCAGGCCATCTCCGCTGCCGTAGCCCCCAGCGATCCCTGCAGGAATTGCAGATTGGCCACCACCAGCGAGTTGCCCAGGCCGCCGGTCAGCGCCACCAGCAGGCCGACGATGCCGAACGCCAGGCGCTTGGGTGTCGGATGCAAGGGTGTCGAGGGTGAGCCCGGCAGGTTCGGCTTTTCATGGGGCAGCCACTCGCGGCTCGTGTAGCGGGACATGCGGTGGCCTTGGCGGATAGAGACGAAGATGGCAGAAAGGGTGCGCTAGTAAACCTCACCGGCAGGTGGCTTGCCAATGGTCGCGGCTGCATCGATTTGACTGAGCCTGGACTGTGACCCAAGCTGAATGCCCTGGCCAAGCCTGCGCTTTTTCGGATACCTGCATGTTCAAACGCGTTCGCCTTTCGCTGATCGTTATCCTTGTGACACTGCTGCTGGCGGCGCTCTGGTATGCCTGGCGCCCGGCTGCCACGCCTGCCCCTGTCGCACCGCAGCAGGGTTACAGCAACGCATTGAGTCAAGCCCGCAACGGTCAGCCTGGCGCCGCGCGGGTGCTCTATCAGCAGCTGGCGCGCAGCGACCTGAGCGCCGAGCGCCGCGCCGCGCTGTACGCGCAACTGCCCAACTACCCAAGCCCCCAGGCCCTAAAGCTGGCCACCGCCGACCTGCACGACGATGTCGCCGAGGTGCGCCACGCAGCGATCGACGCCGTGATCGGCCTGGTGCCCGAGAGCCAGCGCAGCGTGTTGCTGGGCCCATTGCTGGAGGATCGCGACGAGGCAATCCGCTTTCATGCCGTTCGTGGGTTGCTCGGCTTGCCGGCTGATGAGCTGGGCCTGTATTTCGCGCACCTGGACAAGGCCGTGAACGCCTACATCACTGCCCTTCAAGGCCAAACGGACGACGCCGCCGCGCAGCTGGAACTGGCCCGACTGTATCTGCACGACGCCGCTCACGATCAAGCCGAACAGGCCTTGGCTCGCTATCGCCTGCTCGAACCCGATGACCTGGACGCCATCGCCGTGCAGGTGGAACTGCTCGAGCGCCAGGGCAAAAGCGATCAGGCTCGTCGCCTGCTTGCCGAACAGCTGCTGGCTCATCCGCAATCGGCGCTCTTGCAGCAGCAGTTGGGCCTGTGGCTGATGGCCCATGACGAAGACGAATACGCCCTGCTCGCCCTGGCCCGTGCGGTGGAACTGGCACCGGACAACAACGACTACCGCTATGTGCTGGCCACCAACCTGCATGATCTGCAGCAGGTCGAGGCGGCCCAGAAGCAGCTCGAGGAGATTCTGCGGCGCGATCCGGCCGACCGCCGCGCCCGGGTGCTGTTGATCCAGTACTGGAAGGAAACCGGTCAGTTGCAGAATGTCCAGGTGCTGCTGGCCGAACTCGAACAGCAGAATGCCGACGATCCCAGCTTGCAGCAGGGGCTGTAGAAGCCCGAGAATCGAAATCTTCAAAGCTCGGAACCCCCCTAATGGCGGCGGTGTCCAGTATCATGCTGTAACAGCTTCCGCCTCCCTCCGCCCTTTCCGCTACCCGAGGACACATTTTTGACGACGGCCAAAGCAGCCACCGGTATCGCCGGGCTGGACGACATCTTGGGCGGAGGTCTGACCCGCAGCCATATTTTCCTGCTCGAAGGCCAGCCAGGCGCGGGCAAGACGACGGTCGCCCTGCAGTTTCTGCTCGAAGGGGTGGCGCAGGACGAAACCTGTCTCTACATCACACTGTCCGAGACCGCCAAAGAGCTGCGCGAAGGTGCCCGCTCCCACGGCTGGGAACTGGACGAACGGGTGACGGTATTCGAGTTGACCCCGCCGGAACTGGTGCTCGACCTGCAACAGCAGCAAAGCCTGCTGTACAGCAGCGACCTGGAGCTGGGCGAGGCGACTCGGCAGATATTCGATGAAGTGGAACGGGTGAAGCCCTCGCGGGTGGTGCTCGACAGCCTGTCCGAGGTGCGCCTGCTGGCACAGGGTTCGCTGCGTTACCGCCGGCAGATCCTGGCCATCAAGCACTATTTCGCACGGTTCCATGCCACTGTTCTGCTGCTGGACGACATGACCAGCGAGCCGCTGGACAAGACCCTGCACAGCATTGCCCACGGCGTGATTCGCCTGGAGGAAACGGCGCCGGACTACGGCGCAGAACGGCGGCGTTTGCGCATCATGAAATTTCGCGGGCAGAAATACCGCGGTGGCTACCACGATTTCACCATCCAGTCCGGCGGCATTCACGTCTACCCACGCCTGGTGGCAGCCGAGCACCGCGCGACGTATGAACGCACTCAGCTGACCTCCGGCATCACGGAACTGGACGCGTTGCTGGGAGGCGGCGTCGAGAACGGTTCGAGCACCCTGATCATTGGCCCCGCCGGTACCGGCAAATCGCTGATCTCCATGGTCTTCGCCGCGGCGGCGGTGGCCCGCGGTGAAAAAGTCGCGCTGTTCATCTTCGACGAGGAACTCAGCCTGCTGTTCGAACGCATGAAGAAGCTGGGCATCGACTTGCCGGCTTACCAGCAGCGAGGCGAGATGGTCATCCATCAGGTGGACGCAGCCGAGCAGTCGCCCGGCGAGTTCGCCCACATGGTGCGCAACAGCGTCAATTTGCACGGCATCAAGACGGTGGTGATCGACAGCATCAATGGTTATCACGCGGCCATGATGGGTGAGAAAACGCCGGTGCTGCACATCCACGAACTGCTGCTCTATCTCAACCGCCTGGGCGCCTCGACATTCATGACGGTGGCCCAGCAAGGCGTGGTCGGCGACATGAAGGCGCCCGTGGACATCACCTACCTGGCCGATACCGTGATTCTGTTGCGCTACTTCGAAGCCCTTGGCAATGTGCGCCGCGCCGTGTCGGTGATCAAGAAGCGCTTCGGCGGGCATGAAAATACCATCCGTGAATACACCATCGGCGGCCAGGGCCTGACGCTTGGCGGTCCCCTCAGCGCGTTCCAGGGGGTGTTGCGCGGGGTACCGACCTACGTCGGTGAGTCACTGCCCCTGCTCGATGCAGATGATCAGTGAAGATGACGATTCCTACGTCGGAGCGTGTGCTGGTCCTTGCGCCTCTGGGCCGCGACAGTCAGGTCGCCTTGCAGATCCTTGGGCAGGCCGGTATCCAGGGCATTGCCGTGGGCGACGTCGACGAGCTTTGCGCCCATCTGCAGCGTGAAGGCGCGGGCATGTGCATCGTCGCCAACGAAGCGCTCTCCGAACCCAAGATGCAGCCGCTGCTGGTGTACCTGAGCCAGCAACCGGCCTGGTCCGACCTGCCGATCGTCCTGATGACCCATCAGCGCGCGGCCGATCAGGCGCAATCCATGCTGTTGGCTGCGCGCCTGGGCAACGTGACCTTCGTGGAGCGTCCTTTTCACCCAATGACGCTGGTGAGCCTGGCCAAGACCGCCATCCGTGGGCGCCGCCGGCAGTACGAAGCCCGTGACCGCCTGCTTGACCTCGGCGAGAACGAGCAACGCTTGCAGCATGCCATGAGCGCCGGGCGCCTGGGCGCGTGGGAGTTGACTCGCAGCCCGCTGCAGTTGAACTGCTCGAACCGGACCCGCGCCCATTACGGCATCGAGGCCGATGCCCATTTCGACTACTCCGACTGGCTGCTGTGCGTGCACCCCGGCGATCAGGCGATGATGCAGGAAGCGCTGATCAACAGCCTGCAACTGGGTGCCGATTTCGCCCTGCAGTTTCGCAATCGCTGGCCCGATGGTTCCGTGCATTGGGTCGACGTGCGGGCCAGGGCGATTCCTGACGCGAAGGGCTTGATCCAGGGGTTGGTCGGGGTTACCACCGACATCACCGAGCAAAAAGCCGCCGAGCAGCAGTTGCGCGAGCTCAACGGCAACCTGGAACAACAGGTCGAAGAACGCACTGCACAAGTCAGGATCAATGAAGAGGCCCTGCGCCAGGCGCAGAAAATGGAAGCCGTGGGCCAGTTGACGGGAGGCATTGCCCACGACTTCAACAACATGCTCACCGGCATCATCGGCGGTCTGGAACTGATGCGCCGGCGCATGCACCGCGGCCAGTTCGACGATCTGCCGAAATTGATCGACATGGGCATCAGTTCGGCCAACCGCGCCGCCTCCCTCACCCACCGCTTGCTGGCATTTTCCCGCCGTCAGTCCTTGGACTCCAAACCGGTTCAGGTGAATGAACTGGTTCACTCCATGGAAGAGCTGCTGCACCGCAGCCTGAACGAAAGCATCAGCTTGCACATGCGCCTGGAGCCGAACCTGTGGATTGCCGAGGCCGACCCTCATCAACTGGAAAGCGCCCTGCTCAACCTGGTGATCAATGCCCGCGACGCCATGCCCGGCGCTGGCGAGGTAACCGTAGAGACAGCCAATCGGCATCTGGATGAACGCTTCACCAGTGCGCAGCAGAACCTGGAGCCTGGCGACTACATCATGCTCAGCGTCAGCGATACCGGAATGGGCATGGACCCGGCCGTGGTCGATCGCGCCTTCGATCCGTTTTTCACCACCAAACCCATCGGCCAGGGCACCGGCCTGGGCCTGTCGATGATCTACGGCTTCAGCAAGCAATCGCGTGGCCACGTGGCCATCCACAGCACGCCTGGCGAAGGCACCACGGTATCCTTGTACTTGCCGCGTTGTTACGCCTCGCAGTTGCCGCCCAGTCTGGTACCGGTAATCGAGTCACCCATGGCCAGCAACGGTGAAACGGTACTGATCGTCGAAGACGACCAGGCAGTGCGCACACTGGTGTGCGAGGTCCTGCGCGAATTGGGCTACCGCTATCTGGAAGCTGCCGACGCCAGCGAAGCGCAGCCGATCCTCAAGTCTGCGCAGCGCATCGACCTGTTGATCAGCGATGTGGGCTTGCCGGGCATGAATGGCCGGCAACTGGCCGAAGTGGCGCGCAACCTGCGGCCCGGCCTCAAGGTGCTGTTCATCACCGGCTATGCCCAGCATGCCGAAGTGCGCGCCGGCTTCCTGGATGACGGCATGCAGATGATCACCAAGCCGTTTGCCTTCGACGTGCTCACGGCCAAGGTCCGGGAAATGTCCCAGGCTTGAGTCAGCGCCTAGGCTTGACCCGCAGGTCGCTGAAGCACGGCAGGCTGGCTTCGATGCGATCCGAGGCGCGAGCGCCTGGCTTGGTGGCGCTTTCCACGTACCAGTAGCAGCTGTGGATGGCACGGGTGATACCCACATAGGCCAGGCGCAGCGCTTCTTCGTGCTGGGCACTGTCGTAACCGTCGGCCTGTCCCGCTTGCGCCAGCCCTGCCAGGGCATAGACCTGATTCTTGTAGGGCGAGCGACTGGCGTACTGGCAGTCGCCCAGCAAAAACACCGCGTCGGCCTGCAACCCTTTGGCACTGTGGAAGGTAAGTTGGCGCAAGCGGCGCTGCTCCAGCGGCAATGCCTGGTCGATCTGGATCAACCCCTGGATATGCTCGGCCAGCGCCTGACGGTCGCTGTTGCGACGATAGAGCACGAGGATCGAATCCCCGGCCGCATGATGCTCGGCAGCGCGCCGCGCCAGGTCGGCGAGATCCCGACTCAGCACGGTGACCGGCACCGGCTCGCGGGTGAACGCCGTGCGCGCCTGGGCCTTCTTGCCCGGTATGGCGGGGGCCGATGCAACGATGTGTTCGGCGGCATCGATGATCGCTTGATGGCTGCGGTAGTTGTCGATCAGCAGGACGCGGGTGTGCTTGTGCGCACCGAACGTTCGATTGAACTGCATGAAATGGCTGGGCGTGCTGCCGCGCCAGCCATAAATGGACTGCCAGTCATCGCCAACACACATCAGCGAGCTGTTTTGCGCCTTGCGATCAGTAGCCAGCGCCGGGCCACGGCGCAGTATTTCCGTGAGGCACGCCCGCAGCCAGCCAACGATCTGCGCGGAAATGTCCTGGAACTCATCGACCAACAGGTGGGACATGGGACGCAGTGCATCATCGGGCAGCTCGCCAACCCGCGAATCTTCGCCTTCGCCCAGCAGCGCGAACATGCGGTTGAACAGCATCACTGGTGGCTTCTGCTGTTGCAGATGCGCTTCGAACGCTGGCCAGTAGGTCCGCAGCGCAGCGAAGAAGCCGGCCTCTGGATCTTCCGCGTCCCAGGTCATGCGATCGATGGCATCGGGCACCTGCAATCCCAGGTTCTCGATGAAGGTTGCTGCAGCCACGAAACAATCGAGCAAGGGAGCCGGAGCGAGTTCGCCCGGCAGCTGATATTCGAACCCAGGGCCGGAAAGGGCCTTGCTGTTCAATGCGCTCAGAACTTTCTTGGCATCAGATGGGTTATCGAGCCATATCAATGGTTTATCGCAGAAAGCTTGAAACAGGGTGCGCTTGACCGCCCATTCACCCCACACGGGTATCTTGGCTGTGGGCCGGGTCAACTGCGCGTCGGTTGCGGCGTCGAACCCCAGCACGACCCACGTGTTCAGCTTGGCGATATACCCGTGCGTCGTAAATTTAAAGCCTTTTATATCAATAGCTTGCCGATCTATCTTGATCCCTTTTATAGGCCAAGACCCTGCTACCTGCCAATGCTCTTCGATCAGGTCACACAGTTCTGCGTCGCGGGCACTGGCCAGACTCAGCGCTTTCAAGCGTTTCTGAACGTCAGGATCCTGTGGGTCCAACTTGCCCAGTTGTGCAGCGCCTCGGCGCAGGCTGAGAATGTTACCTGCGAAGACTGGATCGCTGCCCATGAGGCTGCGATAGCACTCGTTCATCAGTTGACGCTGGGTGTCATTAAGGCGAAGTTGGAAAGGATTGGCGTCGTCAGTGCCTGACCCGGCGGCGCCTAGGTTCTCGAACGCACGCACGTCGGCCAGGCCGGGCAATGCATGAATCAGGGGAAGTGCTAACGAATGATAGGTCCGGACAACCTCACGTAGTTTCTCGAATACGTAGGATATTTCCCATTTATCAAAAATTTGGCAAAGCTTCTTGATAAAGTCTCGACGTGATTCTCGCGTGAACGTCACTACGCTCAGGCTGTCCAGCTCGTAGCGCAGGTAGTGATGTAGCACCAGCACGCGCAATACCAACGAAGTGGATTTTCCCGCGCCTGCGCCGGCAACCACGCACGTGGCCGGTGTAGTGCTGAAGATCATTTTCCACTGTGCAGCGCTAGGCTGAGCATGCGCTGGCAAGCGTGCAGCAACGTCGGCCTTGATGGTTTTTTTCAGCGCAGGCGTCAGCTCCAGTTGCCATGGCGCGAACAGTAACGGCTGGGATGCCTGCGGTTCAGCGCGTTGCTTGGGCGTACGCGGTGGGCGGCTTTCCTTGGATTCAGAGGGCTCAGCGGATGAAGTGGTCGTTGGCGCATCGATCAGCGAGGTATGAAACCAGGCTTCGCGCTGCTGCGAGCGCAGCCAACGCCAGCCCCGGGCGATCAAGCCCTGGGCCTGACGGTCTTTATCGGTAGGTTGCGATGACACAAAAGCTCCTGGGCACGTCGCGAGGACCGCAATATACCAAAGATCCCGTCAGCGCCTCACCCCTGCTATCGCAGCGCCCATGACGCGGCTTGCGCCGCTGGTACACATACCCCGCTCCCCGTAGCAGCGGCGCAAGCCGCGTCCAGCAGCACCGCAGTGCATCAGACACACCGCAACCACCGCCGACGCGGCTTGCGCCGCTGCTACGCGGGCCGTCACGTGGGGTCAACCGATCGCCGAATCCACCAACACCTGGGCTTCGGCCACGAGGCGTTGCAGGTGGGCTTCGTCGATGAAGCTTTCGGCGTAGATCTTGTAGATGTCCTCGGTGCCCGATGGGCGCGCCGCGAACCAACCGTTGGCGGTGATGACTTTCAAGCCACCGATGGCCTGGCCGTTACCCGGCGCATGGCTGAGAATCTGCTCGATCGGCTCGCCGGCCAGCTCGGTCGACTTGACCTGCTCGGGCGACAGCTTGCTCAGGGCCGCCTTCTGCTGCGGGTTGGCCTTGGCCTCTACACGCGTGGAGAACGGCTCGCCCAGGCTCTGGGTGAGAGCCTCATACGCCTGGCTGGGATCGCGACCCGTGCGGGCAGTCATCTCAGCGGCCAGCAGTGCTGGAATCAGACCGTCCTTGTCGGTGGTCCACACAGTGCCATCCTTGCGCAGGAACGACGCCCCAGCGCTCTCTTCGCCGCCAAAGCCCAGCGAGCCATCGAACAGCCCATCGGCGAAATACTTGAAGCCTACCGGCACTTCGTGCAGGCGACGCCCCAGGCGTGCCGTCACGCGGTCGATCAAGCCACTGCTGACCACGGTCTTGCCCACGGCGGCATCGGCGCGCCACTGCGGACGGTTCTGGAACAGGTAGTCGATGGCCACCGCCAGGTAGTTGTTCGGCGCCAGCAACCCGCCTGTAGGGGTAACGATGCCATGACGGTCGTGATCCGGGTCGCAGGCAAAGGCTACATCGAAGCGATCCTTCAGGCCGATCAGCCCCTGCATGGCATGGCTGGACGACGGATCCATACGAATCTGTCCATCCCAGTCGACGCACATGAAGCGGAACGTGGAATCGACTTCGGTGTTCACCACCTCGAGATCCAATTGATAGTGCTCGGCGATCGCCGACCAGTAACGCACACCTGCCCCACCCAGCGGATCCACGCCCAGGCGCAGGCCGGCTTTGCGAATCACGTCGAAGTCGATCACGTTGACCAGGTCGGCCACGTAATGATGGATGTAGTCGTGACGGTGTGTGGTCGCAGCCTTCAGCGCCTGCTCATGGGGCATGCGCTTCACATCGCGCAGGCCGTCGGCAAGCAATTCATTGGCCTTGGATTCGATCCACTTGGTGACGTCGCCGTCGGCGGGCCCGCCATTGGGTGGGTTGTACTTGAAGCCACCGCTCTGCGGCGGGTTATGCGACGGGGTAATGACCACGCCGTCGGCCAGGCCGCTGCTACGCCCGCGGTTGTGGCAGATGATCGCGTGGGACACGGCCGGCGTCGGGGTGTATTCGTCGTCCTTGGACAGCATCACCTGCACGCCATTGGCCGCGAAGACTTCCAGGGCGCTGGCACCGGCTGGCGTCGACAGCGCATGGGTATCGATACCGACGAACAGCGGGCCGTCGATGCCCTTGCTCGCGCGGTACAGGCAGATCGCCTGGCTGATAGCCAGCACATGGCCCTCGTTGAAGCTCAGGTCGAACGAGCTGCCACGGTGCCCCGAGGTGCCGAAAGCCACACGCTGGGTGGGCTCGCTCGCATCCGGCTGGCCGGTGTAATAAGCCGTGACCAGACGCGGGATGTCGATCAGCAGTTGGGCTGGTGCAGGTTTGCCCGCAAACGGACTGAGCTTCATGCGAAAACCTCTAGTGTAGGTACCGAAACGGTGAATGACAGTTTAGTGGCACTTCGACACTGGAGGTAGCTATTTGATTCCCTTTTTTGACGCTTCTTTTGTTCACCCGCCCGACAGCCACCCGCGGCAGCGGATTGCCCGCTGCCCTTTCCTGCCATCAGGGGCGCTCGATCAGGTGATCGGCGCGGGGTTGAACAGGGTGATGTCGTTGTGCAGGCGATAGCGTTCGGCCCAGGTCTGCTTCTCACCGCTGGCCACCGCCAGATAGTAGTGGAACAACTCCCAGCCCAGCTCCTCTATGGTTGCCCGCCCGGTGGCGATACGCCCGGCGTCGATATCGATCAGGTCGGGCCAACGCTCGGCCAGTTCGGTACGGGTGGACACCTTGACCACCGGCGTCATCGCCAGGCCGTAAGGCGTGCCGCGACCGGTGGTGAATACGTGCAGGTTCATACCCGCAGCCAGCTGCAGCGTGCCACAAACGAAGTCGCTGGCCGGCGTGGCGCAGTAGATCAGACCCTTGCGATTGACCCGCTCGCCCGGACCCAGTACGCCGTTGATGGCGCTGCTCCCCGATTTGACGATCGAACCCAGGGATTTCTCGACGATGTTGGACAATCCGCCTTTCTTGTTGCCCGGCGTGGTGTTGGCACTACGGTCCGCCGCGCCGCGCTCCAGGTAGTTGTCGTACCAGTCCATCTCGCGCACCAGCTCGGTCGCCACTTCGTGGGTCTCTGCCCGCGAGGTCAGCATGTAGATCGCATCGCGAACCTCAGTCACCTCGGAAAACATCACCGTGGCACCGGCCCGGATCAGCAGGTCCGAAGCAAAGCCCAACGCGGGATTGGCCGTGATCCCGGAGAACGCATCGCTGCCACCGCACTGCATGCCCAGAATCAGCTCGCTGGCCGGCACGGTTTCGCGACGACGCAGGTCGAGCTTGGCCAGGCGCGTTTCGGCCAGGGCCATGATCTGTTCGACCATTTCACCGAAACCGTGACCCGAATCCTGCAGGCGGTACAGCCACGGCTCGCTCAGGTCCACCGAGGGATCGTCCTCGTGCATCACCTGACCGGCCTGCAATTTCTCGCAACCCAGGCCGATCACCAGCGCTTCGCCACCCAGGTTGGGGTTGCGCGCCAGATTGCGCACCGTACGGATCGGAATATAAGCGTCGCGCGCGTTGATGGCGACGCCGCAGCCGTAGCTGTGGGTCAGGGCCACGACGTCGTCGACGTTCGGATACTTGGGCAGCAACTCCTCACGAATGCGCTTCACGGCATGGTCCAGCACCCCGGTCACGCATTGCACGGTGGTGGTGATCCCCAGGATATTGCGGGTACCCACGGTGCCGTCGGCGTTGCGGTAGCCTTGGAAGGTGAATCCTTCCAGAGGCGGCAGCGCGGGCGGCACTGCGTCGGACATTGGCAGGCTGTCCAGGGGCGGCGCCGACGGCATCGCCAGTTGGCTCTCCTTGACCCAACTGCCTTGACGGATCGGTTCCAGCGCGTAGCCGATGATCTGCCCATAGCGCACCACCGTGCCGCCTTCGGCGATGTCAACGGTAGCCACCTTGTGACTTTGCGGCACGCCTTCGATGACCGTCAGGCCATCAGGAAAGCGACTGCCTTCGGCCACGCCCTGATCGTTGACCACGACCACGACGTTATCGGCCGCGTGCAGGCGCACGTAGCGGGGAGAATCGGAATGTTCGATCAATTGCATGGCTTGGCCCTTCCAATCAACTCAGGCTGAATCGAGAGCCGCGTGCCGGCACCGCCGGCCGCGGTCTTGTCGTTGGCTGCAAGCGCCTCAGGGACGAGCGCTGGACAGCTGCGGAGCGTCGTCGACGATCGGGTCGCCGTTCTCTTCGCGCAATACCACACGCTTGATGGGACCGACGATCACCAGGTAGCTGAACACCGCCACCAGGGCATTGGC
>Ga0308158_10000971_pt1 | contig 35154 bp, 32 predicted proteins | sample PhyBR2_FD_201038 | JGI IMG/M metagenome (GOLD analysis project Ga0308158, IMG submission 201038) | Phyllosphere microbial communities from UC Gill Tract Community Farm, Albany, California, United States - DLSLB.R2 | ecosystem: Host-associated > Plants > Phyllosphere > Unclassified | place: USA... | reverse complement strand
AGACTGTCGGCGCTGCCGGAGATCCTGGTGAGCGGCTTGGGCTCGCCGAGCGCTGTCGGGGCGCCGGTGTCGTCCCTGATGACGGCGGACACGGTGATCCACCGCTCGCCGCCGATGGTCTCGATCGCCGCGATGCGTGCGCCATCGGCCGAGACACGGATGCCGGACACGGCCGCCGCCGTCGGCCAGGCGTCCGCGATCGTGTTCGACTGATCGCCTCCGCGTGCGGCGATCACCTCGGACGGCGCGTTCGACGGGACGCTCCAGATGTAGCCGTAGGGGTCGATGGACGGTTTCACGAGTCCGGCCCGTCCATCGAGCGGGTCGACCTGGCCGTCCGCGGCCAGGAACACGCGACCGTCGCCGAGCTGCACGGCTGCACGTGTCTCGTCGGCCGCGATGTCGACGGCGGCGATCGGCTGCGAGATGCCGAGGATCTCATCGCTGATGCCGTCGATCGGCGTGATCTCGGTGCCGACGACCGCGCCGAAGGCCCCGTCGCGGAGCACGACGGTTCCGGCATCCACCGGCTCTTCCACGAGCTTGACGACTCCGGCGTCGAGACTGCGCCCGTCGACGGTGAAACGCACCTGGCTCACGTGCACGCCAGCGGCTTCGAGCGTGGCCTGCAGCTGCGTGCGCATGCGCGCGAGAGTCGTCGGATCGAGGCTCTGCGCCGAGCGGCTCAGCGCGACGTCTGCGATCTGATCGGGGTCGATCGGCACGGCGTCGCGCGCGAGCGTCACATCCGCGGGGAAGGCGCTCTGCACGGCAGGCAGCAGCCACGGGCTCGGCGCCCCTTCGATCAGCGACTGCGTGATCGTCGTGGCGATCGTCGCGCGGCGCGGCAGCCAGCGCACGTCCGGCACGAGCCTGCTCCAGGACTGGTCGAAGTACTGCAGCGGGTAGTCGTCGTACACGCGCTGGAATCGCGAGCGATCGATCACGACGCCGTCCGGCGCCTTCGAGATGCGCCACTCGCCCGCCGTCTTCACGACCACGAACTCGAGTGTCGTCATGCCCGTCGTCTCGGAATAGGCGCCGGTCTGATCGACGATCGCCAGCTGATCGATCCTGACCTGGATGTGGGCGGTGTCGCCGTTCTCGCTGTCGTCCTCCTCGGGAGCGTCCGAGGTGAAGGCCCGGGTGTCCGCACTCGCGTCGATCAGCACGCCGGCGCTCGCGGTCCACTCCGTGCGGAATTCCGGGGTGAGGAAGCTCTGCGCCACGAGCCAGTTGTCCGCCGGCGTGATCCCGGCTTCGATGAAGCCCTCGACGATGTCCTGCGGGCCAGCGCCGTCGCGCGGGCCGGAGGCGAGGAAGAGGATGTCGGGCTCATCGAGCGACGCGCCGAGAGCGAGTCCCGACTTCACGTCGCCGCTGGTGGGCAGCCCGCTGCACGCGGCGAGCGCGAACAGCGCCGTGATCGCGGCGAGTGCGCCGACGATGCGAGAGACACGTGATCGCATCAGAGGCTCCCCTCATCGAACAGGTGCGAGGGGATGTCGGCGAGCTCGATCGGCTGGGTGGCGTCGTCGAGTCCGCGGTCGTCGTCCTGCGGCTCGAGCGGAACAGGCGACGGCCCGTCCAGACGGCCGTCATGACGCGGGAGGGTGAGCACGAAGTTCGTCCCCACGCCGAGCTCCGACCACACGGCGAGGGTTCCGCCGTGCAGGCTCGCATCGCCGAGGGCGATCGAGAGCCCGAGCCCGGTGCCGCCGATGGTGCGCTGGCGCGACGGGTCCGCCCGCCAGAACCGGTCGAACACGCGCTCGGCGTCGGCCGGTTCCATGCCGAGTCCCGAGTCGCGCACTCCCACGGCCACGGCGTTCTGATTGCTGTCGACCGTCACCACGACCGGGCGGCCCTCGCCGTGCTCGATCGCGTTGCCGATCAGATTGCGCAGTACGCGCCTGACCCTGCGGGGATCCATGTCGACCGGAGAGTATCCGCCCGGCGCCACGAGTCGCAGCTCGGTGCGGTGACCCTCGGCGAGCGGGCGCATCTGGTCGATCATGTCCTCCGCGACGTGTGCAAGGCTCGTGGCCTCGAGCTCGAGCTGCACCGAGCCCGCGTCGTATCGGCTGATCTCGAGCAGATCCGACAGCAGGGTCTCGAAGCGCTGCACCTGGGTGTGCAGCAGTTCCGCGGTCCGCGCCATCACAGGGTCGAAGTCCTCGCGCTGATCGTTGAGCATGTCGGCGGCCAGGCGGATGGTCGTGAGCGGCGTGCGCAGCTCGTGCGAGACATCGGAGACGAAGCGCTGCTGCACGAGCGACAGCTCGCCCAGCTCCTTGATCTGCGACTGGATGCTGTCGGCCATGGCGTTGAACGAGCGGCCGAGCGTCGCCAGCTCATCCTCGCCGTGCACCTCGATGCGCACCCCGAGATCTCCCGACGCGAGCCGGGCGCTGGTCTCAGCCACCTCGATGATCGGGGTCGAGACCGTTCTCAGCACCACGTACGAGATCGCCGCGACGATCGCGACCAGCCCGATGCCCGCGATCCACAGCGTGCGCTGCACGAACGACAGCGTCTGGTCGGCGTCCTCGAGATCGTAGGAGAAGTACACCTCGAAGGGGCCGGCCTGGGGCACGTTCAGCTGCTGACCGACGATGATGCCGGGAACGCTCTTGCCTGAGACGTCGAGCGAGACCGACTGATAGAACTGGCGATCGTCGAGCTCGACGACCCTGTTGCGCAGAGCCTGCGAGACGAGGTTCATGCTCAGCCCGGCGGTGAAGCCGTTGAGGCGGACCGTCGCGACGTCGGCCCCGGATTCGGTCTCGATGCGGCTGCCGGTGATCCCCTCGGCGGTCGAATTGCGTGCAAGATCCTTCTGGATGCTGTCCCACAGCTCGGACAGCGCCGCAGGATCGTCGCCGATCTCCGCCGAGTCGAGGATCGCCTGGGCCGAGTCCACCGCGCGCAGGGCGTCTTCGAGTGCCTGATTCTTGCGCGACTCGAAGAGGTCGTTCTGGATCACCAGCGCCATCGTGACGCAGGTCACGAAGATCGCGAGCGCGGTGAGCAGCAGCGTGACGCTCAGCGTGCGGAACCGCAGCGATCGGCGCCACAGCTGTGCGAGCGCGCCGGGCCAGCCACGCCAGTCGCTCAGGGCAGCGACCGCCGCGGTGGTCGCCGGCGTCGTCGCGACCATCGTGCGCCTAGCCGACGCTCCCGGCACGGTAGCCCACGCCACGCACCGTCATCACGATCTTCGGGTTGTCGGGGTCGAGCTCCACCTTGGCGCGCAGCCGCTGCACGTGCACGTTGACGAGGCGCGTGTCTGCCTTGTAGTGATAGCCCCAGACCTGCTCGAGCAGCATCTCGCGCGAGAACACCTGCTGGGGCTTGGACGCGAGCGCGACCAGGAGCTGGAACTCCAGCGGCGTCAGAGCGATCGGAGTGCTGCCTCGGCGGACCTCGTGCGCGTCGACGTCGACCGTGAGATCACCGACCCGCAGCTGTTCGCTCGCCGTCTGCGGCGCGGGACGCAGGCGAGTGCGGATGCGGGCGACGAGCTCTTTCGGGTTGAACGGCTTGACGATGTAGTCGTCGGCGCCGACCTCGAGGCCCCGGACGATGTCGGCCGTGTCGCTGCGTGCCGTCAGCATGATCACCGGCACGCCGGACTCCGCCCTGATCCGCGTGCAGATCTCGATTCCGTCCATGCCGGGCAGCATGAGGTCGAGCAGCACGAGGTCGGGGCGCTGCGTGCGCCATTCCTCGACGGCACGCGCACCGTCGGCGCAGAACACCGGCTCGAAGCCCTCGGTGCGCAGCACGATGCCGATCATCTCAGCGAGCGCGGTGTCGTCGTCGACCACAAGAATGCGTGAGGTCATAAGAGTTACCTTATGGCACCGAGTACCACCCATCCCGTGTCTGCGCATCTTCGACGTGTTATGACACGATGGGAGCGCACGACGGAGGGAGTGCTGTGAGTGGTCAGACCTGGACCCCGGCGCCGAAGAGGGGGATCATCCCGTTGCATCCGATGACCTTCGGAATGCTGCTGGGCAAGTCCTTCGCCGCCCTGCGTCACAACCCGAAGGTGCTGTTCGGCTTCGGCATCCTGGTTCAGGTGGTCGTCTTCCTCGTGGCGGCCGCGGTGATGGGGCTCGTCTTCTTCGCCACCTTCTCCCGGCTCGAGACGATCCCCGTGTCGTCCCCCGACTACGGAGCCGTCTTCGCCGGCTCGATCGCGATGATCATCGTCACGACGTTCGTCGTGAGCATGGCCTCTGTGGCGTTCACCTCGATCATGCAGGGACTCGTCGCCGCCGACGTCGCCTCCGCCGCGGTCGGGCTCAAACCGTCGCTGGGCGTCCTCTGGCGCCGCATGGTGCCGGCGTTCTGGCGTCTGGCCGCGTTCTCATTGCTCATGGTGGCCGCGGTCTTCGCAGTGATCCTCGTCGTCTTCGGCGTCGCGATGGCCATCGCCGGGAGCGGCATGGACGAGGGCGGCTCGATCGCGGCGATCGTGATCCTCGTCGTGGTCATCGTCATCGCCAGCATCCCGCTCACGATCTGGCTGAGCACCAAGCTGCTGCTGGTCCCCTCGGCACTCGTCCTCGAACGCGCCCGGTTCAAGGACGCGATCGTGCGATCCTGGCGCCTCACCCGCGGTCGGTTCTGGGTCGCGTTCGGGCTCATGTTCATCATCGGCGCGATCATGGGCGGGGCGGCGCAGGTTGTGAGCTTCCCCGCTTCGCTGCTGAGCGGAATGCTCGGCGGCGTGCTCACACCGACCGGCGACCCGGAGCCGTCCGCGATCATCGCGCTCGTCTTCGCGCTGCTGGTGCCCCAGGTCCTGCTGCTGATCATCCAGACCATCGCGCTGGTCGTGCAGAGCACGGCGGGCACCCTCGTCTACCTCGACGCGCGCATGCGCTACGAGGGTCTCGATCAGACGCTGATCGGCCATCTCGAGCATCGCGACATGGGCTGGCCCGAGGAGCAGCTCGGCGATCCCTTCGCCGTCGACCCGGCCCGCGCCGTGACGAGCGCTCCTCCGCCCCGCGCGGTTCCCGATTGGGTGATGGCCCAGGCGGCGTTCGACGCGTCGCAGGGCCACGCATACGGCACGTCCCCGGGTCCGCAGGGGTATCCGCAGACTCCTCCGTACGCCGCTCAGCCCCCGTACGCCGCTCAGCCTCCGTACGCCGCTCAGCCCCCGTACACGGCGCAGCAGACCTACGCGGCCCCATCGGCGCCGGCGGGTCCTGCGCACGCTGCTCCCGTCCCGCCGGTGCCCGCTCCGGCGCCGCCCCCTCCGCCCGCGTACCCGCCCGCCGCTTCCTCCTGGGCGCCGCCGAGCTCCGGCGACCCTCGGGCATGATCCTGCGTGTCGAGGACGTGTTCGTCCCGGATGGCGACGACGCACGCCGCTGGGCGGAGGAAGAGCTCGCGAACCAGCGCTACGCCGAGGCCAAGCCGACCTGGTTCGATCTGCTGGCGCGCGATATCGGTCGCTTCATCGGCGATCTGTTCAGCTCCGATAACACCGCGAACGCGGGTCCTTCGGCTCTCATCATCGTGAGTGCGCTGATCTTCGCCGCGCTGGTGGCGGTGCTGATCATCTGGGGCCGCCCGCGGAGGCCGAGCGCGGTGCGCCGCCCGCACGGTTCCCTGCTCGGAGTCGACGACGACCGCTCCGCCGCGCAGCTGCGCGTGGACGCAGACCGCGCGGCGAAAGCCGGCGACTGGGACCAGGCGACGATCCTGCGGTTCCGCGCGCTTGCGCGAGGGCTTCTCGAACGCGACCTGATCGATCCGGCACCCGGCGCGACGGCCCAGGCGATCGCGCGCGAGGTCGGCGGTGTGTTCCCCGCGGAATCCGCCGGCGTCCGAGCCGCGGCTGTCTCCTTCGACGACGTCCGCTATCTCCGGCATCCGGCCAGCGCGGAGAGCTACGCCCTGCTGGCCGCCGCCGACGACCGGCTGAGCGCTCTGCGCCCCGAGGCGGTCCCCGCATGACGAAGCTCGACGAGGCGTCCGTCGCATCCTCGACCGCCGAACGGCCGCCGCGGACCGCGCGGATCCGTTCGCTCATCGCCTGGACGGTCGTGGCCGCACTCGTGATCGGCGGTGCACTCCTCATGATGCGCGTCGCGGCATCGGCTCCGGCATGGCGCGACGCCCTCGATCCCGAAGGCGTCGGCGACACCGGCGCCATGGCACTGGCCGAGATCCTGAGGGACCAGGGCGTGGATGTGGCCGTCTACCGATCCCGCTCCGAGGCCCGAGCCGCGATCGACGAGGAGACGACCCTGGTCATGGCGAACCCGGTCACGCTGAGCGACGAGGGCGTGGAGGAGCTGATCGCGCCGGCCGACCGGGTGGTGTTCCTCTCCGTCGGCACCCACCTGCTGAACCTGCTCGATCTGGGCGGCAACGCGCCCGGCTCCTCCGCGCCGGTGTCGGCGCAGTGCGACGTCCCGGAGTTCGCGAAGGTCGGCACGATCCGCCCGGACCGCCTGTTCGCACCGGACGATGCCGTCGTCGGCTGCTTCGGCGACGACGACGCAGCCGCCGTGCTCATCTCGGATGACGGAGGAACCCGCATCTCCGCGGTCGACGGTGCCCGGCTGTTCAGCAACGGCTACCTCGCCGAGAACGGCAACGCCGCCCTGGCGCTGGCTCTGCTCGGACAGACCGACGAAGTCGTCTGGTACGTGCCCTCCTACGACGACACGGACTTCGAGGCGGAGTCGCCCGAGACGATCGGGACGCTGACCCCCGACTGGCTGACTCCGGCGATCCTGCTGCTCCTGACCGCGGGCGCCGCCGCCGCCGTGTGGCGCGGCCGGCGCTTCGGACCGCTCGTGGCCGAGACGATGCCGGTGACGGTGCGCGCCTCCGAGACGATGCACGGGCGCGCCAGACTCACCGCCAAGGCCGCCGATTCCGCGCACGCAGCAGAAGCGCTGAGAGACGGCAGCCGGCGCAGGCTCGCCCGCCGGCTCGGCCTCGCGGTGACCGCGACTCCCGACGAGATCGCGGATGCGGCGTCCGATCGTCTGCGCATCCCCCGCGGCACTCTGCAGAGCCTGCTGGCCGGCCCACTGCCCGCCGACGACCACTCGCTCGTCCTGTTCGCTCGGCAGCTCGCCGAGCTGGAGACCTCCGTCGACGCCTCGCGTGCGACGCCAGACACCCACCCTGGAGGAAACCCGTGACCGCTGAGAACTTCAACGACGCCGAGCTGCGGCAGGCGATGCACCGGGTGCGCGCCGAGGTCGACAAGGCCGTGGTCGGCCAGGCCGGCACCGTCACCGGTCTCCTCGTCTCGCTGCTCGCTCGCGGCCACGTGCTGCTCGAGGGCGTGCCCGGAGTCGCGAAGACGCTGGTCGTCCGCTCCTTCGCCCGTGCGCTGGGGCTCGACACCAAACGCGTGCAGTTCACTCCGGACCTGATGCCGGGCGACGTCACGGGCTCGCTCGTGTACGACGCGCGGACCGGGGAGTTCGATTTCCGGGCCGGCCCCGTGTTCACGAACATCCTGCTCGCCGACGAGATCAACCGCACTCCGCCGAAGACGCAGGCTGCACTGCTCGAGGCGATGGAGGAGCGCCAGGTCTCGGCGGACGGCGTGAGCCGGGCGCTTCCGAACCCGTTCCTCGTCGCCGCGACGCAGAACCCGATCGAGCACGAGGGCACGTACTCCCTCCCTGAGGCGCAGCTCGACCGCTTCCTGATGAAGCTCGTGGTGGGCATGCCCGAGCGCGACTCCGAGGTCGCAGTGCTGCGCAAGCACGCCTCCGGCTTCTCCCCTCGCGAGCTCACCGGCGTGGAGGCGGCGGTCTCCGCCGACGAGATCCGCGCGGCGCAGGATGCTGCGGCCCGGGTCGAGGTCACAGACGACGTGCTCGGCTACGTGGTCGACCTGGCCAGGGCGACTCGCCAGTCTCCGTCGGTCGAGCTGGGCGCGAGCCCCCGTGCCTCGACGGGACTGCTCGCGGCCGCGAAGGCGTGGGCCTGGTTGAACGCGTCGACCGCGGTGACGCCCGACCACGTCCAGACGATGCTGGTCCCGGTCTGGCGGCACCGCCTGCAATTGCGGCCGGACGCGCAGATGGAGGGCGTGTCGGCGGATGCCGTACTGACCTCCGTCGTGCAGCAGACCAGGGTGCCGATCTAAGGTGTTCGTCACCGGCCGTCTCGCGATCGCTCTCGGCGTCGGGGTCGTTCCGTTGGTCCTGGCTGGACTCTCGGGCTTCTCGGGGTACGCCGCGCTCGGAATGTGGGTGCTGCTGTGCGCCGTGCTCGTCGCGCTCGACGTGTTGCTGGCGGCCAGCCCGACCGACGTCGTCGTGACGCGCCGCGTCCCGGCCCGCAGCCGCATCGGCGAGCCGGTCCCCGTGAGCGTCGCCCTGCAGAACGTCGGCGCCCGTACCTTGCACGCAGTGATCCGCGACGCCTGGCAGCCCACGGCCGGCGCTCCCGCTGAGCGGCAGCGCCTCGACGTCCCGGCCGGTGAGCGCCGCCGCGTCGACATCCCCCTGCTCCCCCGCCGCCGCGGCGAGCTCGTGAGCGAATTCGTGATGATCCGCTCGCGCGGTCCCCTCGGCCTGGCCGGACGCCAGGCCAGGCACGGCGTGCGCGGCGCGATCCGGGTGCTGCCTGCCTTCTCCTCGCGCAAGCACCTGCCGTCGAGGCTGGCGCGTCTGCGCGAGCTCGACGGCAACACCAGCATCCAGGTGCGAGGTCAGGGCACCGAGTTCGACTCCCTGCGCGAGTACGTGCGGGGCGACGACGTGAGGTCGATCGACTGGCGCGCGACGGCTCGCGCAGGCACCACGATGCTCCGCACCTGGCGACCGGAGCGCGATCGGCACGTGGTGATCCTCATCGACACCGGACGCACCGCGGCCGCCCGCGTCGGCGACGGCACCAGGGTCGACGCCGCCCTCGAAGCCACCCTGCTGCTCGCCGCGCTCGCGACGCGCGCAGGAGACCATGTGCATCTTCTGATGTACGACCGCGTCGTGCGGGCCCGGGTCACCGGCGTCGACGGCGCAGCACTCCTTCCCGCGTTGACCGACGCCATGGCGCCGGTGCACGCACGGCTCGTCGATACCGACTGGGCCGGAGCGTTCGCCGCCGTGCGCACGCTCACCACGCGTCCTTCTCTGATCGTCGTGCTCACCGCGCAGGATGCCGCGGAGTCGGCACGCAGCTTTCTCGGTGCCATCCCCGACGCGTCGAGAGCGACCTCCATCCTCGTCGGCTCGGTGACGGACGACGGCATCGCCGCTCTCACTCGGCAGCGCGCATCGCGCGAGGAGATCTACCTCGCCGCAGCCGCAGAGCGCACCATGCGCGACGCCGAGAACGTCGCTGACGCGATCCGCCGGGCGGGCGGCGAGGCACTGGCCGCTGATCCGGAGGCGCTGCCCCCGCGGATCGCCGACCGCTACCTCGAGTTGAAGGCGGCCGGGAGGCTCTGAGCATCAGGCCGCGATCTCAGCCCGCGACGAGCCTCGGCGTACCGGCCTCGTACTCGACGAGGTCGCCCGTCTCGCCCTGGCGCGCAGCGCGGCCGCCGATCACGAGCATGTAGATCAGGAAGACGGCGAGCGCCGCGGCGCCGATGCCGATCTTCACGGGCCACGGCAGCGACCAGCCGGTGACGAACCCCTCGATGAGTCCCGCGACGAACAGCGCGAAGACGAGACCGATCGACACCGTCGCGAGAGAGCGTCCCTCCGCGGCGAGGGACTCGGCGCGCGTGCGGCTCCCCGGTGCCACCCACGACCAGAACAGATGCAGGCCGCCGGCCGCCGCCACGAAGATGCAGGTGAGCTCGAGCATGCCGTGCGGCAGCAGGTAGAGCACGATCACGTCTCCGCGGCCGTGCGCCATCATGATCGCGATGTTGACCCCGACGTTCAGCGCGTTGGCGACGATCACGTAGACGGGCCAGAGGCCGGTGATGCCGAACAGAACGCACTGCATCGCCAGCCACGCGTTGTTGGTCCAGACGATGCCGGCGAAGGTCGCCGCGGGATTGTCGGTGTAGTAGCCGATGATCTCCTCGTCGGCGAGCTGTTTGAGGTACTCCGGTGTGCCCAGCGTGGCGAGAAGCGCGGGGTCGCCGGCGAGCCAGAAGGCGATGCCGGCGATGATCGCGAGCGTCACGATCCAGATGACCAGGGTGGTCCAGCGCAGCCGGTACAGCGCGGCAGGCAGCTGCCGCGCGAAGAAGCGCCCCACCAGCGTGAGGATGTTGTCGGACGCCCCGGTGAGGCGCAGCCGTGCGCGGACGAGGATCGTCGAAAGGTACGCGCCCTGCGGTGATTCGCCGACGGATGTCTTCAGGTCGGCGAGATCCGCGGATGCCGCACGGTAGCGCACGATGAGCTCGTCGACGCCCGAGCCGTCCAGCGGGGCGCGGCTGAGCTGGTCGAGCCGCTCCCATTCCGCGCGGCGTGCATCTGTCAGCGCATCGGCATCCACCTGATTTACTGTACTCATGTCCGTGCCGATCGATACGTCCGACGAGGTGCTCTCCGGCGAGGCCGTCGCTCTCGACGTTCAGCCGATCGGGTTCGTGCTCCGCGCGGCCGGCGCGCTGATCGACATGCTCATCGGCTTCGCCGTGCTGATCCTGTGGATCTTCCTGCGGCTCTGGCTGCTCGACGCCGGGATTCTGGACCCCGCCACCGACCGCATCGCCAGCGTGGTCGCCACGGTCTTCTGCTTCCTCGTGCTGCCGGTGACCGTCGAGGTGATCACGAAGGGACGCAGCGTCGGAAAACTCGCTGTGGGCGGACGTATAGTCCGCCTCGACGGCGGCGCGATCGGCTTCCGGCACGCGTTCATCCGCGGCATCCTCGGCGTGCTCGAGATCTACATGACGTTCGGGGGCCTGGCGGTGCTCGTGGGCGCGTTCACCTCGCGTTCGCAGCGTCTGGGCGATCTGGTCGCCGGCACCTACAGTCAGCGGGTGCGAACGCCACGGCTCGTCCCGCTCGCACCGATCCTTCCGCCTGCTCTCGCGGGCTGGGCGCAGATCGCCGACGTGGCGCGGATGCCTGACCGGCTCGCCCGCCGGATCTCGCAGTTCCTGCAGACCGCACCCAACATGGTCCCCGCTGCTCGCGCGCGCGTCGCGCAGAACCTTCTGGCCGACGCCGCGCCCTTCGTGTCGCCGATCCCCTCGGCTCCGCCCGAGATGGTGCTGCTCGGAATCACCGTGCTGCGGCGCGAGCGCGAGCGCCGTGCGCTGGAGTTCGCGAACGCCCGCACCGAGAAGCTCACGGGTCGCCGCGTCTCACTCTGACTCGCGCCCCGCCTGGTGCGACCGGGTCAGTACCGGTAGTGCTCGAGCTTGTACGGGCCCTCGACGGGCACGCCGATGTAGGAGGCCTGGTCGGCGGTCAGCTCCGTGAGCTGCACGCCCAGTGCATCGAGGTGCAGGCGCGCGACCTTCTCGTCGAGCGCCTTCGGCAGGACGTAGACGCCGGTCGGGTACGCCTGGATGTTCGTGAAGAGCTCGAGCTGCGCGAGCACCTGGTTCGTGAACGACGCGCTCATGACGAACGAGGGGTGCCCGGTGGCGTTCCCGAGGTTCATCAGACGTCCCTCGCTGAGCACCAGCACGCTGCGACCGGTCGGCAGGCGCCACTCGTGCACCTGCGGCTTGATCTCGACCTTCTCGGCCCCGTCGAGCGCCTCGAGTCCGGCCATGTCGATCTCGTTGTCGAAGTGGCCGACGTTCGCGACGATGGCGAGGTGCTTGAGGGCGAGAAGGTGCTCGGTCGTGACGACGTCGCGGTTGCCGGTGCCGGTCACCACGATGTCCACCTCGCCGGCCACGTCGAGCAGGCGCGCGACCTGGAAGCCGTCCATCGCGGCCTGCAGGGCGCAGATCGGGTCCACCTCGCTGACGATGACCCGGGCACCCTGGCCTCGCAGGGCCTCAGCGGCGCCCTTGCCGACATCGCCGTAGCCGCACACGAATGCGACCTTGCCGCCCATCAGCACGTCCGTGGCGCGGTTGAGCCCGTCGGGCAGCGAGTGGCGGATGCCGTACTTATTGTCGAACTTGCTCTTCGTGACCGAGTCGTTGACGTTGATCGCGGGGAACAGCAGCTCGCCGGACGCCGCGAGCTCGTAGAGCCGGTGCACGCCGGTTGTCGTCTCCTCCGTGACGCCGATGAGCCCGGCGGCCACCTTCGTCCACCGGTCAGGGGACGAGGTCACCGAGCGGCGGAGCAGGTCGAGGATGATGGTGTACTCGTGGGAGTCGGCATCCGTCGCCTCCGGCACGACGCCGGACTTCTCGAACTCGACGCCCTTGTGCACGAGCAGAGTCGCATCTCCCCCGTCGTCGAGGATCAGGTTCGGACCGTCGAACCCTTCGGACGACCAGTCGAAGATGCGCTCGGTGCACGCCCAGTACTCCTCGAGGCTCTCGCCCTTCCATGCGAAGACGGGAACGCCGGCCGGTGCGTCGACGCTTCCATCGCGCCCGACGACCACTGCCGCAGCCGCTTCGTCCTGCGTGGAGAAGATGTTGCAGCTCGCCCACCGCACCTGCGCGCCGAGAGCCGTCAGGGTCTCGATGAGCACCGCCGTCTGCACCGTCATGTGCAGGGAGCCTGCGATGCGGGCGCCCTTGAGCGGCTGCGCGGCGCCGAACTCGGCGCGCAGCGCCATGAGACCGGGCATCTCGTTCTCTGCGAGTCGCAGCTGGTGACGGCCGGCTTCGGCGAGGGACAGATCGGCGACGCGGTACTCGAGCTCAGGCATCCACCTATTCTCGCATCACCTCAGAATCTGATCGCATCGATGACCTTGACCCTCAGGGCGACCAGCGCCGGGATGAAACCGGCCACCGCGCCCACCGCGACCGAGGCGATCAGACCGATCACAGCGGCGCGCATCGGGAACGGCGGCACGTCCTGGATCCCCGAGAACATCGAGGTGACGACCCAGTCCGACCGCAGGATCGCGATGACGATCGCGATGCCGATCATCCCTGCGACGGTCGTGGCGACCAGGCTCTCCAGCAGCACCGACACGAACACCCGCCCCGACGTCGCACCGAACGCCCTCCGCACGCCGATCTCGCGCACCCGCTGCCGCATCGCCACGAGCTGGATGTTGATCAGGCTCAGGGCGCCGAGCGCGAGGATGACCGCGGCGATGCCCCCGACCACCATCTCGAACGTGGCCATCGCGTTCAGATTCCCCGGCTGCGCCGCCCAGTCCGAGCGGTTCACCGTGATCGTCTGCCCCTCGGGCAGGCCCGCGCGCAGGTCCATGGCGAGCACCGGTGCGATCTCCTCGACCATCCCCTGCGGGACCCACACCTCGAATTGCACCTGCGCACCCTCCGGCAGGGCGTCGACTCGAGAGCGGTAGGCGTCGAACAGCAGGTCCACCCCCAGCGATTCGTCCATGTAGGTCTGGCGCGGCGTGACGCCGACCACCTGATACGTGCCACCGGCGGGTCCCGCGAGCGCGAGGGTCGGATGCTGCGCCAGCGGCACTCGTCCGATCCGATCCCAGAGGGCCTCCGTGATGATGGCCGGTGGTGCGAGCGCCTCGACGTCCGAGTCCGTGAACCATCGCCCGTCGAGCAGCTGCTCCCGGTGGATCTGCGGGTACACCGGGTCGTACAACCGCGCGTACACGTCGACGATGCCGTCGGACAGGGCCACCGGCACGGCGAGGCCCTGGACGACTCTCGCCGTGTGGCTGAACGCGAATCGCTCAGATGCCGCTGTCACGCGCTCGTCGAACGCGTCCACATCGACCGGAGAGCCGTCGATGTTCATCTCGCTGACGACGAGTGTCGCCGCACGTCCGCCCGATCGGTCGGACTGCTCGGTCTGGTACTGGCGCTGATACTCCGAGAATGCGAAGACCGCGGTGAGCGCGGCGACCGAGACGGCGATGCCGATCAGGCTGAGCAGCACTCGCAGCCTGTGGACTCTGATCTCGGCCCAGGCGTCGGCGAGGGCACCCAGGATGCCGGTCACGATGACGCCTCTTCCGCTCCGGTGGTCGCGGCCGAGAGGGAGGACGGCACGGATGCGGCAAGCGTGGACGCCTCGAATGCGCGGCTGAGGTCGGCGGTCTCGAGACGCCCCGCGTCGAGCCGGTAGTGGCGTCGAGCGCGCGCGGCGACGTGGAGATCGTGCGTGATGGTCACGAGCGCGGCATCGGTCTCGGTGGCCACTTCGTCGAGGAGTCCCATGACGGACGCTCCGGTGTCGATGTCGAGGGCCCCGGTCGGCTCGTCGGCGAGGATGAGCACCGGCCTGCGCACGAGCGCCCTGGCGATCGCGACCCGCTGCTGCTCGCCGCCCGACAGCCGGTCGGCGATCTGCTCGACGCGATGGCCGAGTCCCACGCGCTCGAGCATGTCGGCAGCGATCTGACGCCGGTTCCAGAACAGCCGCCCCTTGGCGTGGCCGAGAGGCATCATCACGTTGTCGAGAGCGGTCCGTCCAGGAAGCAGATTGAACTGCTGGAACACGAAGCCGACGTTGTTCCCCCGCAGCCGGTCGAGCCTGCCCGATCTCATCCGTCCGACCTCGGCGCCCTCGAAGGCGACCGTCCCCGTCGTCGGCGCGTCGAGCATCCCGAGGATGTTCAGCAGCGTCGACTTGCCCGAGCCCGATCGCCCGACGATCGAGACGTGGTCGCCGGAGCTGACCTCGAGGCTGATCCCGCGCAGGATCTCGAGAGTCGAGTCGTCGGCGAGCGTCACGCTCTTGGTGACGTCGTCGAGTCTGACGAGGCTCACCAGCTCATCCCGGTGTCGCACTGTTCGACTCCCGGCGCGATCTCGTAGCAGTTCTCCTGCACAGGGGCGACGAATCCGGGCACGAACTGCCTGATCGACTCCCCCTCCTCCAGCCCGGACACGATCTCGACGATCGTGCCGTCGTTGACGCCGAGCGTGACGGCGCGCTCCTCGGGGTCGGACCCGTCGCCGGAATCCACCCAGACGTTCCCGGTGCCCGATCCGCCCTGCACCGCGGTCACCGGTATCACCAGAGCATCGTCGACCTGCCCCAGCGCGAGGTCGAGCGCGGCGGGGAGTCCTGCGAACACGACCTGAGCGGCGGGGACCGCGCATCGCACGCTCGCGGTGCCCTCGGCGCTCACCTCGACCCGCACGCCCGTGCAGGTGAAGGGCGCAGGTCCCCCGGTGATGGTGACGGACGCGTCGGTCGGAGCGTTCACGAGCCGATAGAGCTGCACCGGCTCGACGGTGGCGAGCACGTGGTAGCGGGCGGGGGTGATCTTGTAGGTCTCCGTTCCGACGCTCGTCGTCTGCCCCTTCACGAGGGCGATCTCGGACACCTCGCCCGCCTCGGGAGCGAGAACGTCGATGTCCTTCTTCGGCTCGTCCTGCTTGACCGTGAACAGTTTCTGCCCTGCGGCGACCGTCGCACCCTCGCCCACATGCACCGCTGTCACCGTGCCGGTGATCTCGCTGCGGACGGTGTAGTCCTCGTCGCGTGCGACGTTGCCGCTGAGCGAGAGCTCATTGACGACGGACCCGCGCTCGACGGCCACCACGGGATCTGTGATCGAGGCCTCGGGCGAGACCTGGGCGACCGTGCGGTCAGGGAAGAACGCGATCTTCACGAGTGCCGCGGCGCCGGCCGCGAGGACGACGACGAGCAGCAGAGGGAAGATCCAGCGACGCCAGACGATCACGGCAGCCTTTCCGGACGCGCCACCGTGGTGCGTCCGGAGTCAGCATATCCAGAAAATAGTTTTCGGGTATAGAGATTCCTCAGGCGCGCAGCGCCTCATGGCGCACCACGAGCCACCCGGCCGGCACGGAGAGCCGGTCCGCATGCGGCGAGCACAGATCGTGCGCGTTCGGATGGGTGCCGAGCCCGAGCGGACCCAGCGCCGCCATCTGATCGCCGTAGTCATAGGTGAGCGTCGCCACCGCTTCTCGCGCACAACCGACCTTCGAGCACAGTCTTCCGTCCATCTCCGCCAGGCTACGACCGAGCGGAGCGGGAAGAGCGGATGCCGCGCCGTGCCACGCCGTAGACTTCTGAGCATGCCTCGTCGTCGCGCCGATCGTGCTGCCGCAGCTCCGCGCCGCGGAGACCGCCACGGCCGTCATGGCCGGCTCGGACGAAGCGAGGTCGTGCGTCCTCCGCTCGCCCCGCTCGACGGCCGCATCGACCGGTTCGATCTCATCGTGGGCACCGCAGTCGAGTTCCTCCGCGGCAGCTGGAGCGAGTTGCAGGACGTGCGCTTCGAGATCGGCGCCATGCCGATGCACGAGACCGGTGACGAAGTGCCCCGTTGGCACCTCGACCGCGAGAATCAGCGCATCGTGCTCTTCCGGCTGCCGATCGAGCGGCTGCTCCCCCCAGGGCACGACGATGCCGCGCACCGGCGCATGGCGATCGAGGGCTCCGTGTTCCGGGCTGCGGCGGAGTACGTGGGTCGCGAGCCCTGGGATCTCGGTCACGACCACTGACCCCGAACTGCCGACCCCGCTCGTTCCTGCCCGTCCGCGACCCCGCCGGGCGGTCAGGGGTAGACGACGATGCTCTGCTGGGCCGCCGCGCCCGGCCACACCGGCCATGCTGCGAGAGCGCCCTTCGCGGTCATCGCGACGGCCGCGTGCACCGGGCCGGAGGGCTGCAGCGAATAGACCGCCCTGGCCTTCACCTCGGCGGACGCCGACGAACCGGCCGGCACGGTGATCGTCTGGGCCGCTCCCCCGGCGGTCGGCTCGAGCGTGACGGTCACGTCGGAATCACCGTCGTTCGCCAGATACAGCGTGGCGGCAGGACCTGTCGGCACGGCCACGAGAACCTCGTCGGCGATCTCGGGGGCGGGCAGCGCCCACGCGAAGTCGCTCCCTGGCGCCACGCCGTCCTGGATGCGAACGCCTGCGAGCACGCTCGAGTCCGCATCCACCGAGACCGTGTAGAGCCCGGGGTCGAGGTTGGAGAGTCCGACCTGCACCGGGGTGTCCCCCGTCAGGTCGACGTCGAAGGAGCTCGCGACGCGCGACTGCCCCGTCTCCCGGACGGTGACGTGCGCGGTGGTGTCGGCGCCGGGCGAGAGCAACCGCAGGATGGCCGCGGCGGAGTCGTCGCTCTCGTCGGGGAAGAGCTCGACTCCCGGGATCACCGGATGCTGCTGCGGGGCGGCGACGGAATCCTGCAGGTCGATGCCGATGGGGTCGAGAGTCTGCGTGAGGGAGGACTGCAGAACCGCACGGACCGGCGATCCTTCGGTGGACACCTTCACCACCGGCGCGTCGGCGCCGCTCGCGATCGACGTCAACGGGATCGCCAGCTGTGCACCCGCAGGAACGATCGAAGTGCTGGTGCCGCGGACGCTTCCGTACACGGTCAACGTGACCGTGGAGGGTACCGACCCCGGGTTCGTGAGGACGATCAGGTCCTCAGAGCCGATCGCGACGGTGCCTCCGAGCAGCCACGACTCGCTGGTCGCGGGCCGACAGGGCGCAGCCGCGAAGCCGGCGAGATCCTCGGCGCCGAGGGTGACGGATTCGGCGGCTCCGATCAGCGGAGCCCGGTCGCCCTCGACCTCAGCAGACAGCCGGCGCACTTCGCCGCTGCCCGGCAGATCGGTCGGCGACAACGGGGTGACGTCGGGAGAGCCCGAGGAGGCCGCGGAGGTGAAGCGAGCGGATGCCGCCGACTCCATCTGCAGGGGGTTCGACGAATCGCGTCCGAGGGCGCGGAAGTCGCCGTTGCACACCACGATCGTGTCACCGGGCTGGGGAGTCACATCCGCCTGCGCCGGCTCCTGCGTGACCGCGGGCCAGGGCGCGCTGATCGCCACGAGCATCCCCACGGCGCAGGCCGCGGCGACGACGGCTCCGGTGAGCAGGCGGGCGCTCGTGGCCGCGACCCGGATCGCGCGGTTGCCGCTCATCGCTTCTCCTTCTGCTCGGGGTCGTCCCGCTCGGCGACTTCCTGCTCGTGGCTGTCCTGCGCGGCCCCGTCGTGCTCGGTGACATCGGCGTGCCGGGAGTCGTCCTCGCCCACGGAACCAGGCGATTCCTCCGCGCCCTCCGCGCCCCCGCCCGTCGAGCGAGCGACGGTCGTCGAGCGAGCCGCCGTCGGGTCGACACGCACGGACGAAACGGGTTCGCCCTCCACGTGGGATTCGGCGACGGCATCCGCCTCCGCATCATCGGGGTGCCGAGGAAGGACGATCGGCTCGTCAGGCGCCCTGCCCACGATGCGCGACTGCGCCCGGGCCGCGCGACGTGACGCCCTCGTGGGAACCGACAGCAGCAGAGCGGCGATGAAGAGAACGAGCTGGACCGTGGTCACGGTGCGCGCCGTGGCGTGCTGCCCGGCGGTGAGCTCAGCGCGATCCGCGGCATCCGCCTGCAGATTCCACAGTTCACCCCTGGCCGTCGTACCTGCGTGCACGAACCCGTCGCGCTGGTTGAGAGCCGCCACGGCCGCGGAGTTCAACGCGACCGCACGGTCGTCGGGTCTCGGCGTCGTCGCGAGGAGCACGTAGCTGATCCCCTCTTCACCGAGCTCCCCGGCCGCATCGAAGTCCCTCGCCGAGAGCAGATCGACCGAGAGCGCCGTGATGTCGCCGCCCTGGATCTCGGTCGCGGTCGACATCATCGTCGTCTGAGCACCGAGCGTCTCGCTCGCTCCCCACACCACTTCGGCTGCGAGGCCGCCGTCGTTCTGCGGAGTGAGGACGAGGGTGCCGATCGGCTGCTCCTGCGCGGCCTGGGCCGCGACGTAGGCGGGAAGTGTCGACTCGGGCCCGTTGGTCAGGACTCGATCGTCGCTCGCGAGGTGGAAGGAGAGCAGCGCAGGAGCCGCACTGACACCGATGGCGACGGCGGCGACGGTCGCGCTGAGAAGCCGAACGCGCGGCAGAGTCAGCATGGTGTCGAGCGTGACGAGGGCGGCGCCGGTGACGCCGATCCACGCGAGACTGAGGCCCGCGCCCGGCCAGATCGCGACAGGGGTCCCCTGCGCGAACGAGACGGCGATTCCCACCGCGAGGAAGGCCGTGGCGAAGCCGAGAACAGCGACGACGAGCAGGGTGATGCCCGCCCTCCAGCGCGGGGCGATGGCCGACATCAGCGCCAGCAGCGCGAGCGGAGCGAGAAGGACGCCGGCCCAGGCTCCGAACGGTCCGGGGAGCACACTGGCCCAGCCGCCGAGATCGTTCGTCGGGAATCCCATCGCGAGTGCGAGCCTGCCGGTCGGATCTGCTGTCGCCTGCGGGCCGGCCCAGATCATCCCGGGGTCTCCGAGCAGAGCGAGCAGACTGCCGTGGGCCTGCTGCCAGAAGATCAGGGGCGAGAACAGGGCCGCTGCGGGGACGGGCAGCCACAGCAGGCGCACAGCTCCGCGGAACCGTGCCCCGCCGAGCGTGATCGCCAGCGAGATCACCCAGAGCAGCAGCAGGGCGGGCACGAGAGAGGGAGAGCAGGCCGCGACGGCGGCCAGAAGAACGGATGCTGCGCCGGCAGCGCCCCAGGAGCGATGTGCGACCACGGCGGCGTGGAACAGCCACGGCAGGAGCAGATGCACCAGCACGCCCGCGGGCCGACCGTCGACCAGCGCCGTCAGGAAAGTCGGAGCGCACGCCCAGGCGACGCCCGCGAAGATGCGCAGCCCCGCGCGATCGGTCACCCGGGTGGCGGCGAACCAGCCGCCCAGCACCGCGAGCGGAAGCGCGAGGATCCACAGCAGTACGAGCGAGAACGAGGGTCCCGCCGGCCAGAGCGAGCCGAGAACCGCCAGCACCGCTGCGAACGGATCAGCCGGTCCGACGAGGTCGACGCCGACACCGCGAAGCCCCCAGGCTGCGTCACTCCACAGTGCCGCCACGGTGCGGCGCAGGGGAAGCAGAGCTCCCCCGCCGAGCACCGGCCAGGCCAGCATCTCGGTGAAGGCCGCGACGCTGACCACGAGGGCCGCGAGCACCGCCCAGGCGCCACCTCCGGAGAAGAAGTGCAACTCGCTGAGCGCCCCTCCCTCGCTGCCGTGCCCGTCGTCGAGGCGGCGGTGCAGCTCGCTGCGGGTGACCCGGAGCGGAGCGATGCTCGACCAGCTCGATGTGCGGAAGGAGCGGATGCCGCGACGTGAGCGGGCGATGGCGCCGAATCGGAACATCGCGGTGAGCGCCGCCCCCCACTCCGGCAGCACGGCTTCGGGCCGCTTGCCGATCAGATGCGTGATGGACCGCCAGAGCGCGAGCGGAAGCAGCGCGAGCCAGTGCAGCGGAACAGCGAACGCCGGCGCATAGGCGAGGCGGCGGTGCAGCTGTGCGAGGCGCGTTACGAAGGCACGGCGCGACCGTCCCGCGGGAAGCGCTGCAGGGCCGTCCGGCGAGACCGAGATGCGAGCCGACGGCGTGAGGACGACGCGACCACCGGCGAGGCGGGCGCGGATACCGAGGTCGAGGCCCTCATCGGCCCCCGCGAGGGCACGATCCGGGCGCAGCTGGCCTCGCACCTCGCTGCGGATCAGCATTCCGCGCACGTCCGCGCCGAGCGCCTCGTCGCGACCGTCGTGCTGTCCCTGGTCGAGCTCCCCGGCTGCGAGTTCGACCGAGCGGCCCAGCGACGTCATGCTCGCACCGAGCGAGACGATCTCGCGATCGTCGTCGACCTGGACGAGCTTCGGGGCGATGATCGCGGCGGACGGCGAGCGCTCGAGGCTGCCCACGAGTCGTTCCAGCGCACGCGGATGCGGAGCGGTGTCGTGCGCGAGCAGCCACACCGCCGTGCCATCGAGGACCCTCGGATAGGCGAGCTCCACCGCGTCGGCGAACGACGTGCCGCTGCGAGCTTCGATGATGCCCTCGACGAGTCCCGCGACGGTTTCGCTCTCACGAGCGGTCGCGGCGTCGCCGCACATCACGAGCGTGATCGCGGCGGGCGGGGTCGTCTGCGCGCGCAGCGCGTCCAGGGTGCGGAGCAGTTGCGCACGCGCCGACGATCCGGGGCGCGCGACGATGATGGCGTGAACTCGGGCTGGCATGACGTGGTCAGCCTATGCTCGCGATCCCGGCAGCGAATGCAGCGGGCGCGGCGCGCCCGCGAAGCTGTGAGAGTTCGTCGTCTCAGCTGGCGCGGCGCTTGAGCTTGCGGCGCTCGCGCTCTGACAGCCCGCCCCAGATGCCGAAGCGCTCGTCGTTCTGCAGAGCGTATTCGAGGCATTCGCCGCGGACATCGCACGAGGTGCAGATGCGCTTCGCGTCGCGGGTCGAGCCGCCCTTCTCGGGGAAGAAGGCCTCGGGGTCTGTCTGCGAGCACAGAGCGTCACTCTGCCAGGCGAGGGCGTTGTCGTCGCCCGCGTCGACCTTGCGAACCCCCGGAACACCGAGGTTGATCGGATCGACGAACCAGTTCTCCGGCACATCGGAACGGTAACCCGTCATCTGGATCCTCCAACCCTGTAAATCCGCCCCCCGGCGGGCCGTGCACAACTAATTACACCCGTGTGATTCGCATCGGTCAAGTCGCGGATAGTAAACCCTCAATATCGTCTTGAAGGTTCATGACGTCCCGTCGGCGTGTCGCACCGGCGATCGTCGCCCGGATCACGCGCTCCGTCGAGAGCGTGAGACACGTCTCGTCCTCGATCGCGAGCACCGCAGCGCCCACGGGGACGGATCGGGCGGCGACATCAGCCCCGAGCGGATGCACGGCCCGCGCTGGGTTAGAGTTCTCAGGTCATCCCGTCCGCCACAAGATTCCAGGGGAGAACCATGCCGGTGAAGGAGCATCAGGATTACAATCCGGGGCCGCGGGTGGGGATCACGTTCTCGACGTTCGATCTGCTGCACGCGGGACACATCATGATGCTCGCCGAGGCCAAGCGTCAGTGCGACTACCTGATCTGCGGTCTGCAGATGGACCCGACCCTCGACCGTCCGGAGAAGAACGCCCCGACCCAGACCGTCGTGGAACGCTACATCCAGCTGCGCGGCTGCGAGTACGTCGACGAGATCGTGCCGTACTCGACCGAGCAGGACCTGGAGGACATCCTCCGCTCGTTCAAGCTCGACGTCCGCATCGTCGGCGACGAGTACGAGGACCGCGACTTCACCGGCCGCTCGTACTGCGAAGAAGCAGGCATCGAACTGTACTTCAACAGCCGCGACCACCGCTTCTCCAGCTCCGGCCTGCGCAAGATCGTCGCCGCCAAAGAAGCCGAACGCACCGCCAACAGCTGAACGCCGCGCCGGGTTCGCGGCGATCCGACGAGACAACCGCCCTGAGCCCGCGGCGCGAGCACAGCACGGCGCGGTAGCCTGAACGCGATGGCGCAGTACACCAAGCATCCGGTTGCCGCCCCGCCCACCGCGCCGGAGCGCGAGTCGACGGGGCATCTGCTGCTGCGCGGATACATCATCGTCGTGCTGGTGCTCACCTTCGCCCACGCCGCGGTCTACAACCTCGTCGGCCAGTACGGCGCAGGCATCGTGCTCGGCGTCTTCCTGCTGGCGACCCTCGGCATCGGCGTTCCGATGCTCGCGAGAAAGCAGCCCCAGCGGTTCGCGTGGCGCCGGCTGCCCTGGGCGGCTGTGGCGTACACGGCGCTCGCGCTCGTGTCGATCGCCTGGTCGCAGTGGCGCGTGGCGACGATCATCACCTGGCTGCTGCTCGCCGCAGTGACCGTGAACGCGCTGTTCATCGCCCACGTGCTGACCTGGCGCGAGATCGTCCGTGCGCTCGCCTCGGCCTTCAAGTGGATCCTCGGATTGTCGCTGGCCCTCGAGCTGTGGGTGTCGCTCGTGCTCCAGCACGCGCTGCTGCCGAACTTCGCCGATCTGCCGCCTGGAAAGATCGACCCGCAGTGGTACTGGGTGCGCGACAACCTCTTCGACGGAGGTCGCCTGCAGGGCATCGTGGGCAACGCGAACCTCCTCGGCATCATCAGCCTCTTCGCGATCATCACCTTCGGCGTGCTGTACGCCGCTCGGGTGCGCTGGCGCACCACCCTCGCCCTGTGGACGCTGCTCGCCGCGTACTTCCTCTTCCGGGCCGCGTCAGCGACGGCGTACGCCTGCGCCGCCGCCGCCGCGGTCGTCCTCTTGGTCGCGCTGCTCATGCGGCGCGCGACGACGCCTCGGGGACGCACGCGGATCTACACTCTCTCGATCGGCGGAAGCCTCGTCCTCGGAGCAGCCGCCTGGTTCCTGCGCGAACCGCTGCTGGGACTGATCGGCCGCAGCGCGGATCTCACCGGACGATCGAGCAAGATCTGGGCGTCCGTGATCGACCGATGGCACCAGCACCCGCTCTTCGGCAACGGCTTCTCGAGCCCGTGGCTGCCTTCGGACCCCGCCTTCGCGGGCTGGATCAAAGATCACGACATCACGGTGTTCCACGCGCACAACATGTGGCTCGACGCCCTCATGCAGCTCGGAGTGCTCGGCGCGATCCTGATCGCGATCGCATTCCTCAGTCTGGTCTGGCGGTCGTGGTTCTTCGCCGTCGATCGGCCGAGGTGGGACCTCACGTCCAACCGCGGGTACTCGCCGCTCACGCTGCTGCCCAGCCTGTTCGCGGTCGTCCTGCTCGTGCAGGGTCTCACGGAGTCCACGCCCATCATGCTCTGGGGCTGGATGCTGCTCATCCTGCTGTCCTTCAAGCTCAAGACCACCCCGCTCGTGGGAGTCGGCGAGCGCGAACGCGTGATCGAACGCGGCAGACGACGCCGGCGGGTGCCGTGACGGCTGGTCACCGGATCAGCGGCCTGCTCGGCTCGGCGGAGATGGCCAGGGCCTTCACGATCGCCGTCCTGGCCGCCGTTTTCTCCTCCCTGTCGATCGAGCGGATGTCTTCTCAGGTCACGCTCGCGACGGTGATCTCGCTCCTGTGCGTCCTCGGCGCAGCGATCCTCTGGGTGCGGCGGGAGGAGCTTTCGCTGCTGCGCGTCGCCCCCACGTCGCTCCTGGTGTTCCTCGTCTGGGCTCTGGTGAGCCTGATCTGGACCACCGACAAGTCCGACACGCTGTTCGCGTGGATGTCCCTGTTCGGATACGGCTTCCTCGCCATCACGATCGGACACATCCGCGACACGCTGCAGACGGTGCGGGCTCTGGGCGACACGCTGCGCGTCCTCCTGCTGGTGTCGCTCGGGATCGAGATCCTGTCCGGAGTGCTGCTAGACGTGCCGTTCACGTTCCTCGGCGTGCAGGGGAACCTCGCCCTCGGCGGACCCATCCAGGGCATCTTCGGCAGCCGCAACATGCTCGGCTTCGTGGCTGTCGTCGCCCTCATCACGTTCGCGATCGAATGGCGGTCGCAGTCTCTGGACGCGAAGATCGCCGTCCCCTCGATCGCGCTGGCGACCATGCTCGCGATCCTGTCGGCATCCCCCACCGTCCTCGTGCTCGCATTCGCGGTCGGTGTCGTCACCGTCGCCCTCACGATCGTGCGGCATGCACCGGCCGACCGCCGCAACGCGGTGCAGTGGGTGCTCGGCGTGCTCGTGGCGATGGCGCTGGCCGCGGCCTTCGCGCTGCGGCATCCGATCATCGCGCTGATGGACGCAGGATCGGACTTCTCCATCCGCGCCACCCTGTGGAACACGATCCTCGACTTCGTCGCCGTGAAGCCGATCCAGGGCTGGGGCTGGTTCGGCGGATGGCCGGCCGGAGAGTATCCGTTCAACTACATCAACTTCACCCTCGACGACCATCACCAGAGCGCGCTGAACTCGTACTTCGACGTGCTGCTGCAGCTCGGCACAGCGGGTCTCGTGCTCTTCCTGCTGCTGGGAGGCATCGCCACCGTGCGGTCCTGGCTCGTCGCGAGCGTGCGGCGCTCTGTCGTCTACGCGTGGACGCCGCTCATGCTCGTCACACTGGCCGTCGAGTCGATGTTCGAGAGCTTCACGATCGTGGGCGCCGGCTGGTTCCTGCTCGTGCTGTGCGCGCTGCGCGCCGGGCAGTCGCGGTCGTGGCGCGAGAACATCGACGCCGCCCAGACAGGGGTGATCCCGACCCTGCGCACCGAGGGCTGAGCGCGCCCGGCGGATTCCACGGGTGCGCCGGGTAGGCTGGTAGCTGCTCGCGGCGTCCTGCGGGCCGAACGCTTCCGGAGATCCCACTCGTGACCAGCCTCCCCTTCGACCCGGCATCCGCGACGATCGTGATCGTCACGTTCAACCGCTCGCACCTTCTCACCGGCCTCCTCGAGAGCATCACCTCGATGGACCCCAAGCCGGGCCGCGTCGTGATCATCGACAACGCCTCCTCCGATGACACCACCGAGGTCGTCGAGTCGTTCCGCCCGCGCCTCGGAACCGAGATCGTGTACCGCCGTCTCGAGACGAACACCGGCGGATCGGGCGGCTTCAGCGAGGGCATGCGCACCGCGTACGAGCTGGGCTCGGAGTGGATCTGGATGATGGACGACGACGTCGAGGTCATCCCCGACGGACTCGCGCGGATGGGCAAGTGGGCTCCGCGGTTCAAGAGCATCCAGGGCCGCCGCTACGACTACGACGGCAGCGAGTTCTACTGGCAGTACCGGATCGCCGAGCGCATGGGCATCCCGATCCCGTTCGCCCCCTCCGGATTCGACGAGTCCGGGTTCAAGGAGATGAACAGCGGATGCTTCGAGGGCATGTTCATCCACCGCTCCATCGTTCAGCAGATCGGGCTCCCCGACCCGCGGTTCTTCATCTACTGGGACGACCAGATGTACGGGTGGCTGGCGTCGCGCCTCACCACGGCCGTGATCGTGAACGAGTTCGTGCTGCGCCGCACACGCGAGATCAAGCAGTGGGACATGGGCATCCGCCACATGAACGCATCGAGCAACGCCTACCGCTTCTACATCATGCGCAACCGCGCGTACATCAAGAACTACTATCGCGTGCACGGAAACTACAACCCCGTGCTGTTCGGCCTCGGCACCGCCATGACCTTCGCGAAGGAGATCATCCGGCTGTTCTTCGTCGAGCGCACGGTGCGCGGCACGAGCAACCTCTTCCGCGGGCTCCGCGAGGGCGGGCGGCTCAGCCGCGACCGCTCCTGGCAGCCCATGGCGCCCCTGGAGGCATGACGATGAGCGATGAGCAGCAGCCCGAACTCCGATGGGCCCCGATGGAGCCCAAGCCCTCGCGTGCCGGGCGCGTCTGGCTGATCGTCGGACTCGCCGTCGCGGCTCTGCTGGTCGCGGCCGTCGTGCTGTTCTTCGTCCTGCCGCGGAGCGGTGATCCGGAGCCCGGCGGCTCCGCCTCTCCCAGCTCCTCAGCCTCGGCGACGCCGACACCCACTCCGACGACGACGCCCACCGCGACCACGGCCCCGACGGCCACGGCGACACCCGACCCCCAGCCCTCGACGCCCGTAGAGACGCAGCCGCCGGTCGCCGACCCCTCGATCCCGGCGTTCCAAGGGCAGGTGAGCGGTTGGCTGAACGACGCCGTCACCGGGCTCGACATCGTCTCCGGCACCAGCGGGCAAGACGCGCTGTCCGTGATCGACACGCTGCAGAACGACGCTCAGCGGCTGTCGGAGACCTCGCCGCCCTCGTCGATCTCGTCGCAGTGGACCGACGGCGTCGCAGGATACTCCCAGCGGCTCGGCGAGTTGCGCGAAGCGGTGTCCGGCGGGTCTTCGGCGTCCGTCGACGCGGCGCGCTCCGCGGTCGAGAACCTGAGGAGCCTCGTCGGACTCTGAGAGAGCGACGAGCGGACGAAGTGTCCTACGCCGCCCCGGATTCCAGACGGCGAAGGCGCTCTTCGTAGTGAGAAGCCAGCTCGAGCCGTATCCGGGCGCGCTCATGCTCGGCCTGCGCCCGCGCCAGCGCGTCATCCCCGTCCAGCTCGCCGGCGTCAAGCCGCAGACGCAGCCATTCGAAGCGCTGCTCCAAAGCGGCCAGTTGAGGCGCGATGCGGTCGAACTCGGACCTGATGTACGAGAAGTCCGCCTGAGTCCCGCCCAGCCGCTCCTCGTAGTCGCGCTGCACGCGCGCGAAGTCCTCCAACGCCTGCGCCATGCGCGCGTCGACTCGACGCTCGACGACGATGTCGAGACGACGGCGGAATCGGTTCAGCATTCTGTCCTCAATCATTCGGGTGATCGTCGACGATGATTCGGGTGATCGTCGATCGTGCAGGGGATCAGCGGTGGAAGGCGATCCGCCCGGAGTCGATCCATCGTCGCACGAGCACCGACTCCAAGTCGATCCGGTGCTCGCTCCCCACCGCCGACGGATCGCCGTACGCGTGGTTCCACGCGGTCTGCTCCGGCGCATCGACGAAGGAGAATCCGGCGGCGTCGATCGTCGCGTCCGGGAACAGCCGGGCGGCGATCCAGAGCATGACAGTCCCGGTCGTCGCCCACTGGCCGCCGGTCCGAGGATCCGCTCCCATGGCCGCGCCGAGGGGAAGGATGACCTCGCGATTCGGCATCGTCACGATGCCGAGGTCCTGTGGCCAGAACTCCGGAAGCTTGGGGTTCTCCCAGAGCAGGCGCCCGGGCTCGATCATGAGATAGACGCGCTCGCTGTATCCCTCGAAGAACCACGGCGTGGGGCGCACGCCTCTGTTGAACACGACGACGTCGGCTCTGACGCCGATCGCGGGAGGCCCGTCGATGTCGTCGAGGCGGAAGCCGTTCACCCGGAACACGAGATCAGCGGAGTCGATCGTCGCCGCTCGTTCCTGCGAAGGGCCGATGGGCTGGTTGCCCACCACGGCGATCCGCCGGACGACCTCGGAACGACTGTACGAGGCGACGAGGGGGCGAAGACGGTCGTAGAACGCGGTCTCCTCGACCGTCACCTGCTCGTTCTCGACGAGCTCCCGCACGCGCCCCATGGCACCTCAGCTTAGGGCATGGGGACGCTCCCCCAGCGTCGGCTCCCCCACCGCCCTCTCCGCCCCCTCCGCTGCCCGAGGCTCCCACGCGTCTAGAGTTGTCGGCGTGACTTCTGAACAGCTCATCGACCTCTCCGCCGCGACCATCGGCACAGGCTTCCCGGTCTTCACCATCGCCGAGATGTCGGGCAATCACAACGGCAGTCTGAGCAGAGCGCTCGAGATCGTGGATGCTGTCGCCACGACGGGGGCGAACGCCCTCAAGATCCAGACCTACACAGCCGACACCCTCACGATCGATTCCGACCGGCCCGCGTTCCGGGTGAAAAGCGATCACGAGCTCTGGGGCGACCGCAATCTCTATTCGCTGTACCAGGAGGCGCACACGCCGTGGGAATGGCACGCGGAGATCTTCGACCGCGCGAAGGCGCACGGGCTGGTCCCGTTCTCGACGCCGTTCGATCCCACCTCGGTCGCCTTCCTCGAGGGCCTCGGCGTCGAACTGTACAAGACGGCCTCCGCCGAGATCGTCGACCTGCCCCTGCTGCGTGAGGTCGCACGCACCGGAAAGCCGATGATCGTCTCGACCGGGATGGCGACGCTCTCCGAGATCGATGCCGCCGTCACCGCGATCAGGAACGCAGGCGGGAGCGAGCTCGTCCTGCTCGCATGCACCGCGGCATACCCTGCCGTCCCCGAGGAGTCGAGACTCGGCAACATCCAGGCCCTGCGTGACGCGTTCGACGTTCCCGTCGGCCTGTCCGATCACACTCTGGGCATCGGAGTCGCCGTCGCCGCAGCGACCCTCGGTGCAGTCGTGATCGAGAAGCATCTCACGCTCGATCGATCCGACGGCGGCGTCGACTCCGACTTCTCTCTCACGCCCGACGAGTTCAGGGCTCTCGTCATCGCGTCGGATCAGGCACGGATCGCCGCAGCCAGCGGGGTCTCCTTCGGTCCGACGGCTCAGGAGCAGACGGTGCTCGCGCTCCGGCGGTCGTTGTTCGTCGTCGAGGACGTCCGGGCCGGAGACCAGGTCACGGAGCACAACGTGAGGTCGATCCGTCCGGCGGGCGGGCTTCGACCGGATGACTTCGATCTCGTCAGGAACAGAGTGTTCACACGCGACGTGGAGCGCGGAACGCCTCTCAGTTGGGACGTGCTCTAGCCCGCGGCAGCCGGCCGCACCCGCCACTTCGCCAGCGCGAGGAAGCCGGCGTCGTTCGGCGGAAGGTGCGGGAGGTAACCGGCCCGCTCGAAGAGCCGCCGTGACGCCGGGTTGTCCACGTGGATGTCGGCGCGCATGCGATATGGCGGTTCGAGGTCGAGCGCGTCTTCGGCGGCGGCGAGAACGGCGGCGGCGAGACCATGCCCGCGCTGGGCCGGCGCCAGGGTGATCGAGCACTCCCAGTCCGTGTCCGACAGCCGGTCCCAGCGGGACGTCGCGACCGGCCCCGACACCGACTCCACGACGAACAGGCGCCTTCCGGCGTCGGCGAGGCTGCGCTCCAGCCACGAGCGGTGCACGTCCCAGTCCAGCTCGTCCGGCGAGCGCGACCCCCTCCGGGTGCCCGGGTCGTTGCGCCACTCGAAGAGGAGCCCCGCGTCGTCCATCACTGCGGGGCGGACCGTCAACGGACGATGGTCTCGTGCGGGTCCGACCGGGGTGTCGAGAAGCTGCTCCCAGGCGGCGACGATGCGCCACGCGCCGAGTCCGTCTACGACCCGCGTCAAGCGCCCGCTCTCCTCGCGAAGCGCCTCTGCCGAGGCGAGCAGCCCGCGCAGCGACGCGATCCGCTCGTCGAGGTCGCGGTACGGCGGCTCACCGAGCCCGACGGCCAGGCCTCTGCCGACCGCCTCGCGGTAGCCGGCCACCTGGTTGTCGGCCGCGCAGACGAGTCCCATCGGGAGTCCCATGCACGCGAAGTCCCAGACGGAGGTGCCGGCAGCGGTCACCGCGAGATCGTGGCCGCGTGCGAGCGCCGGCAGATCGTCGGTGAATCCGATCACCGTGACATCGTGCCGGGACGCGGCAGCAGCGTCGGCGACGGCGGCGCGGCCCCGCGGGTCGATCACCGTCAGCTCGGCGCGATCCGCGATGCCGTCGAGCGCCGCGATCACGCGAGCGGTGAGGTCATGCGGATCAGTCCCGCCCATCACGACGAGGATCCGGGGATGCGGGGAGGGCGCAGGTCGATCGCCTCGCTGCGCGAGCACCTGCTCACGGATCACCGCGGCGTCGATACCGGCCATCCGAGCGCCACCCAGCTCGGGAGCGGCGAAATGCTCCTCCGCGCCGAGATTGGCGTCGATCGCGAGGTGCGCGGGGCGCACTCCGTATTCGCCGTCCTGCATGTTGCTGACCAGGGCTCCCGTTCCCGTGAGATCCGGAACATCCCAGTACGTGTCGAGGTGCACCACGTCGATCCCCTCACTGGCGCGCTCCTCGAGTTCTCGCGTCAGCTCCGCCCCGCGCGCGGTCCGCACGGAGACGTCGGGGGCGAGCCGTCTGACGACATCGATCCCCGCCTCGTCGATGTCGCCGACGATCGCAGCATTCCATCCTCGCCTCTGCGCCGTTCCGGCCAGCGCGAGAGCACGCATGAGGTGCCCCATCCCGTACTCCACCCCCGCATTGCAATGGAGGAGAGCCCGTCGATCGTTCATGGTCGCGGTCCTTCGTGTACCGGGGCTCGCTGCCGCCCACCCGATAGGATAGGCCGGGGGCGGACGAAACGGATCATCCGCGCCATCACGACTAGGTGAGGGAGACAGATTGTCGGTTCTCGAGGGATCGAGCATCCTCATCACCGGCGGCACCGGGTCGTTCGGCAAGGCATTCATCCGTCACGCGCTCGCACATCTTAATCCGCGGCGCCTGGTCGTCTTCTCGCGTGACGAGCTGAAGCAGTACGAGGTGCGCCAGCAGTTCGGCGACGACCCTCGACTGCGATGGTTCATCGGCGACATCAGGGACGAGCGCCGCCTGGCACGCGCCCTGCACGGAATCGACTACGTCGTCCACGCCGCCGCCCTGAAGCAGGTGGACACGGCCGAGTACAACCCGTTCGAGTTCGTCAAGACAAACGTCCTGGGCAGCCAGAACGTCATCGAGGCGTCGATCGACGCCGGCGTGAAGCGCGTCGTCGCGCTGTCGACCGACAAGGCGTCCAGCCCGATCAATCTGTACGGGGCGACGAAGCTCACGGCCGACAAGCTGTTCATCACCGGCAACCACTATGCGGCGGCCTACAAGACACGATTCGCCGTGGTGCGCTACGGCAACGTGATGGGGTCCCGTGGCTCGGTCATCCCCTTCTTCTCGAAGCTCGGCGCCGAGGGGCGACCGCTGCCCATCACGGACCTCCGCTGCACGCGCTTCTTCATCACGCTCCCGCAGGCGGTCGAGATGGTGATCGACACGTTCGAGCTCATGCAGGGCGGGGAACTCCTCGTCCCCCGCATCCCCTCGATGAAGGTCACCGACCTGGCACACGCGGTGGTCCCCGGAGCCGAACTCGTGGATGTCGGTCTGCGCCCGGGCGAGAAGCTGCACGAGGAGATGATCAGCCCCGAAGAAGGACGCCGCGCGGTGACCGTCAGCGACGGCAAGTACTTCATCATCCAGCCCGACCTCGCGTCCTGGGGCTATCAGGTGCCCGCCGGGTCGGTACCGGTACCCGCGGGCTTCGCCTATCGCTCGGACAGCAACGATCAGTGGTACTCCCAGCAGGAGATCGCGGAGATCATCGAGGCGGGGATCTGACGGTGCTGCCGTACGGGCGCCAGTCCATCTCCGAGGACGACATCCAGGCGGTCGTCGACGTTCTCCGCGGGGACTGGCTCACAACGGGACCGGCGGTCGCCGCGTTCGAGGCGCGCCTCGGCGAGATCGCGGGAGGCCACCGCGCCGTCACCGCCACGTCGGGCACAGCCGCCCTGCACATGGCATATGCAGCGGCCGGCGTCGGAAAGGGCGACACCGTCGTCTCCACGCCCATGACCTTCGTCGCGACGACGGCGATGGCTTCCGTCCTCGGCGCGGACATCGTCTTCGCGGATGTCGAGGAGGACACCGCTCTGATCGACCCCGCGGCGGTCGACGCCCTCGTCGATCAGCGGACCAAGGTGATCGCCGCCGTGGACTACGCGGGTCACCCCGCGGACTACGACAGGCTCGCCGCCACGGCCGCACGAGTGGGCGCGCTCGTCCTCGATGATGCCGCGCACTCCATCGGGAGCACGTACAAGGGGCGGCCCGTCGGCGATCTGGCCGACCTCACGACGTTCTCGTTCTTCCCGACGAAGAATCTCACGACCGGTGAGGGCGGCGCACTCGTCGCCAAGGATCCGGCGCTCGCGCAGCGCGCCCACGAGTTCCACTTCATCGGACTCGTGCGCGACGCCGATCGGTTCGCCATCACCACCGAAGGCTCCTGGCACCAGGAGGTTCACGAGTTCGGCTTCAACTACCGACTGGACGACATCGCCTGCGCACTCGGCATTGCACAGCTGGCGCGGCTCGACGCGTTCCGGCGACGGCGCGCCGAGATCACCCGCCGCTACGACGCGGCGCTCGCCCACGTCGACGGGGTCCGGACGCCGATTCAGCGTGACGACGTCGAGCTGATCCGTCATCTCTATCCGGTGCGCATCCGAGACGGTCGTCGCCGCGAGGTCTTCGACCGGATGCGGGCTGACGGCATCGGGGTGCAGGTCAACTACATGCCCGTCTACTGGCACCCTGTCTACGCCGACGCGGGCTATCGGCGCGGCATGTGCCCGAACGCCGAGGCCTTCTACCAGGAGGAGCTCTCGCTCCCCATCCATCCCGAACTCACCGACGATCAGGTCGACCAGGTGGTCGAAGCGCTCGTCACGGCCCTGCGTTGACCCGCATCGGAATCATCACCCAGGCGCGGATGACGAGCAGTCGCCTGCCCGGCAAGGTGCTGATGCGCGCCGGCGGCCGATCGATGCTCGATCACCACATCGACCGGCTTCTCCCCGCAGGCCTTCCCATCATTCTCGCCACCACCACGAACGCGGCGGATGACCCCCTGGCGGCGCTCGGACGGGCGCGCGGAGTCGATGTCTTCCGCGGCAGCGAAGACGATGTGCTGGGCCGGTTCGCGGGCGCCGCTTCGAACGCCGATCTCGACGTCGTCGTCAGGGTGACCTCGGACTGTCCGCTGATCGATCCCGCACTGATCTCCGAAGGCGTTCGACGCTTCCTGGAGCTGGACGACCCGGACGCGCATGTGTCCAACGTGATCGAACGCACCTTCCCACGGGGATTCGACTTCGAGGTCTTCTCGGCCGCCGCCCTCGCCGAAGCGGACAGGAACGCGGATCAGCCGCTCGAGCGCGAGCACGTCACGCCCTACCTCTACGCGAACCGATCAGGACGCACGAGCGTCCACTCGGTCGCACAGGACCTGGACGCATCGCGCTACCGCGTGACCCTGGACACCCAAGAGGACCTGACGCTCATCCGCGAACTCATCGAGGTGCACGGCGCCGCCGCACTGAACGCATCCGAGATCGTGGCCGTGCTCGAGGCCCACCCTGAGCTCGCGGCGATCAATGCGCAGATCGAGCAGAAGAAGCTCGGCGACTGAAGGGCGCGAATGGCCGCGCCGGTCAGTCGCTCCGGTGATCCTCGTCGTAGCGGTCGAGGACCTCGGCGATCGGCGCATCCAGCACCAGACCGCCCTTGTCGAGATACAGGCCGCGAGTGCAGAAGCGGCGCAGGTCCCGCTCGTTGTGGCTGACGAAGAACAGGGTGCGTCCCTCGGCGAGGAGCTCGTCGATGCGCTTGTAGCATTTCTCGCGGAACGCCTTGTCCCCCACCGCGAGAACCTCGTCGACGAGCAGGATCGGCTCGTCGAGCTGCGAGACGACGGAGAACGCGAGGCGCACCTTCATGCCGTTGGAGAGATGCTTGTAGGGCGTCTCCTCGAAGCCTGCGAGCTCGGCGAAGTCGATGATGCCGTCGTAGCGGCGCGAGACCTCTTCACGCGACATGCCGTGCAGCCCGGCCGTGAGGCGAACGTTCTCACGCACGCTGAGATCTCCGACGAATCCGCCGGTGATCTCGATCAGCGGCGCCACGCCCCCGTTGACGATGACGTCGCCTTCGTCAGGGAGGAGGACACCTGCGACGAGACGGAGCAGCGTCGACTTTCCCTGGCCGTTGCGTCCGACGACGCCGATCGACTCCCCCTGCTGCACCGTGAACGAGACTCCGCGCATCGCCCAGAACTCGCCCGGACGCGACCGGCGCTTCGCACTCGCGAACAGGTCCTTGAAGTTCCGGCGCCCTCGACGGTTGCGCCGGAACCGGACGCCGAGGTTCTGCACTTCGATCGCGACCGGCATCACAGCTCCTTCAGCACAGGGCGCTCGAGTCGGCGGAACACCCAGGCGCCGAGAGCGAGGATGAACAGGCTCATCACCACGCTGACGACGAGAGCGAAGGGATTCCACTGCTCGGGGAAGAACGGCATCCGATAGAGCATGAAGATGCCCGCGAGCGGGTTGAACGCACCGATCGTCTGCACCTGTTCAGGAAGATCGGACACGTTGTAGATGATCGGCGTGGCGTAGAACATCGCGCGCAGGATCAGCGCGGTCGTGCGCTCGAGATCGACGTACATGACGCACAGCGGGGCGATCAGAAGCCCGAGTCCGACGAGCAGGATCGTCTGGAGAAGGATCGCCACCGGCAGCCACAGCGCGCCCCATCCCACGTGGACCATCTGGTCGGGATTCTTCTCGACCACGAGATTCACGACGATGAAGATGAGAAGCACCGGCAGCGAGAACAGGTACTCGATGCCCTTGCTCAGAACGATGCGGTTCACCCAGATCGAGCGCGGGATCGCGGTGGATCGGACCAGACGAGCATCTTTCTTGAACGCCCTCGTGAAGTCGCCGACCGCGACGTTGAACCACACCCACGGCAGCAGTGCGCTGATCAGGAAGACGATGTACGGCTCCTCGCCCACATCGCGGTGGAACACCTGCGTGAACACGAACCAGTAGATCGCACTCATCACCATCGGGTCGAGCACCGACCACACGTAGCCGAGCGTGCTCGTGGAGTAGCGGACCTTCAGGTCTCGGCCGGACAGCAGCCACAGCGAATGCAGGTATCTCCGGGGCGTCCCCGCGGCCCCGACGGAAGTGCGACTCACAGTGTCGAGTTTACGAGAGGGTGTTGTTCCACATGGACAGTGCGGAGCCGATGGCCATGTGCATGTCGAGGTACTGGTAGGTGCCCAGACGCCCGCCGAAGTGGACGTCACGCTCGCCCTTCGCGAGCTCACGGTACGCGAGC
>Ga0308158_10000970_pt1 | contig 35166 bp, 28 predicted proteins | sample PhyBR2_FD_201038 | JGI IMG/M metagenome (GOLD analysis project Ga0308158, IMG submission 201038) | Phyllosphere microbial communities from UC Gill Tract Community Farm, Albany, California, United States - DLSLB.R2 | ecosystem: Host-associated > Plants > Phyllosphere > Unclassified | place: USA... | reverse complement strand
GGACGGGAACTGCACGCTGACGTCGTTCAGTACCGGTGTGTTGCCATAGGATTTGTGCACGTTGCTCAGGGCGATCATGGGTTGCCTCGGGTGCGAATCATCAGCGCGAGGAAGTACACGCCACACACCAGGTTGATGAGAATGCTGACGGAGGTGGTGTAGTTGAACAGGTGCTCGACCAGGTACTGGGCGATGATGAACACGCCGATGGCCACGCCGCAGGCCGTTGGCAGCGTGACGCGGTGGCGCGCGGTTCGGGCCAGGGCATAGCTGATGTTGGCAACGATCACCCCCATGAACGCAGTGGGGCCGACCAGGCTGGTAGACACCGCCACCAGCACCGCGATCAGGGCCAGTTGCAGGCGCACGCTGGGCAGGTAGTCGACGCCCAGCGACACGGCCTGGTCCCGGCCCAGCGCCAGCACGTCGAGCACTGGCAGCGTACGGTGCACCACCAGGCAGGCCGCAGCGACCAGCACGGCGCAATAGATCACCTGGTCCAACCGTGCCTTGTTGAACGAGGCGTAGTTGAAACCCTGCAGGATCGAGAACTCGCCTGGACTGATTTTCAACTGGATGAACTGGGTGAAGGTCGCCATCACCATGCTCAACACCAGCCCCAGCAACAGCAACAGGTACACGTTGTTGCGCCCGTTGCGGAACAGCCAGTGGTGGATCAGCCAGGAATAGCCGAGCATCAGCACGATCGACAGCAGCGCATTGCCGCCGCGGCCCAGCAGCACCAGGCTCTGTGTGCCCAGGCAGAGGATCAGCAGCGCCTGGAACAGCAGGTAGATGGCCTCGTATCCCATGATCGCCGGAGTCAGGATGCGGTTGCCGGCAATGGTCTGGAAGATCACCGAGGTGTAGGCGATGCAGACCCCGGCGATGACCATGGCCGCCAGGCGGATCAGGCGCCGCGGGATCACGTAGGCGAAATCCATTGCCGAACCCAGCAGCACGAAGCCTACCGCCAGGGCCAGTACCGCGAGCCAGAGGCCGTTACGGAGGGCGCGCGCGCTCATGTGTACTTCCTCAGCAGCACAATCAGGAACACCACGCCACCAATGCAGCCGGCGGTCATCCCGATCGGCACTTCGAAGGGGTAGATCAGCAGGCGTCCGAGAATGTCGCAGGCGAGCAGCAGCGCCGCCCCGTACAAGGCCACGATGGGCAGGGTGCGTTGCAGGTTTTCGCCGTGGTAGAGCGCCACCAGGTTGGGCACCACCAGGCCCACGAAAGGGATCGCGCCCACGGTGATCACCGTGGCCGACACGCACACCGCCACCAGCATCAGGCCGAGTGCCGCATTGGCGGCGTAGTTCACCCCAAGGCTGCTGGCCATGCCTTCGCCCATGCTGAGGATGGTGAAGCGCTGGGCGAACAGGTAGGTGAGCAGCACGATGGGCAATATCAGGTAGATGATTTCGTAGTTGCCCTGAACGATCTTCGAGAAGTCGCCCAGCATCCAGCCCTGCATGCTTTGCAGCAGGTTATGGCGATAGGCGTAGAACTCGGCCACCGCGCTGAGCACACTGCCGTACATCAAGCCCACCACCGGCACCAGCACCACGCTCTTGAACTGGATGCGGCGAATGATCGCCACGTACAGCACGCTGGCCAGAAAACAGAAGCCCAGGGCAAACAGCATCCTTGCCGTGCTGCCCGAGGCCGGAGCCACCGTCAGCGAAACCAGGATGCCCAGCTTGGCCGCATCCAGGCCGCCGCTGGTGGCAGGCTCGACGAAGCGGTTGCGCACGATCTGCTGCAGGATGACCCCGCACATGGCCAGCCCGGCGCCGGTCAGCACCAGTGCCATCAGGCGCGGCAGGCGACTGGCAGTGACGGTCAGCCACGCGTCGCCAGAGAAACGCCACAATTCGCTCCAGGACACCTCCTTGACCCCCAAGGTCAGCGACAGGCAACACAGCAGCCCGAACGGCACCAGCCAGACTGCAGGTCTCAAGTAGCGTCCTCGTTCGCCGTGTCCGCAGCGAGGCGCCAACCCTTGGCGGCGCGTCGCTGCGCCAGAAAGCGTGCGTACGGCCCGGCCTGGCCGCTGAGCTGGGCATGACTGCCGCGCTCGCCGATGCGGCCGTTTTCCAGCACCACGATCTGGTCGGCCATTTCCACGGTCGACAGCTGATGGGCGATCACCACCAGCGTGCGCTTGCCACGCAGCCTGGCCAGGGTCTGCGCGATGGCCGCCTGGTTCTCGGCATCGAGGGCCGCAGTGGCTTCGTCGATCAGCAGGATCGGTGCGTCCTTGAGCAGGGCGCGGGCGATGGCGATGCGCTGACGCTCGCCACCGGAAAGCCGTGCGCCGCCTTCGCCTACCTGGGTGTCGAGCCCCAGTGGCAGGCGCGCGACGATATCCAGCACGCCGGCCTGCTCGGCGGCCAGCAGAATCTGTTCGCGACTGCCATCGGCCTTGCCGACACCGATGTTGTCGGCGATGCTGCCTTGAAACAGGTAGGCGTCCTGGAAAATCTGGCTGATCTGCCCGGCCAGCTGGGCACTGGACAGCTGCCGCACGTCGGCTCCGCCGATCTGTACGCTGCCTTGGTCGACGTCGAAAAAGCGCGCGATCAAACGCACCAGCGTGGTCTTGCCCGACCCCGATGCACCGACCAGCGCAGTCATGCTGCCGGGTGCAATGTGCAGGCTGATGTCGTGCAGTATCCGCGGCTGATCTGGCCCATAGCCAAAGCTCACGTCATTGAATGCCACGCTGCTGTCTGCAGGCTGCACCGGCTTCTGCGGCGGCGGCAACGGTTGCACGGCAAACAGCTCGTCGACCACGGCCAGTTGCCCGCGCGCGCCGCGCAGTACCTCGCTGTAGCTGGCGACTTCCAGCAAGGGATCGACGAAGCGGCTGACCAGCACCAGCGCTGCCACCAGCGCCGTCATGGAAGCGGGCGTCACTGTACCGCCCAACGACCCATTCAACGCCCAGCCGGCCGCGACCAGCAGCGCGGCAAAGCTCGCCTGCACCGCCCAGGTGTTGACCACCACGGACATGGCCGAGACGTGGATCAGCCGCCGGGCCGACCGTTGCTGGCCGGCGATCGCCTGCTCCAGGAACCGTGCGCCGCCATCCTCGCCATTGAAGGCGCGCAGCACCGACTGGGCCTGGGCGAACTCGACCATGCGCCGGCTGGTGCGGGCAGTGCTGGCGTGCAAGCCGGCATCGCTGCGCCGTCCCAGGCGCGCCGTCAGCCCAAAGGCCGCCAGCAGCAGCGGCAGTGTCACCAAGGCAATCAGCGCCATCTGCACGTTTAGAAAGAACAGCCCGGCGATGACTGCCAGCGGCGTGATCACGCTGGTGATCAACGGCGTGAGGACGTGGGCGGGCAGTTGCGCCAGGGCCATCATGCCCTGAGTCGAAACGTGGCTCAGACGCGCCGTGTTGTCCGGGTCGAACCAGCCCACGGGCAGCCGGGCGACGTGCTCGCTCAGGCGATGGCGGCCGGTTTGCAGCACGGCCATGCCGAAGCGCACGCCGGCTTTCTCGACGGTCCGGCGCAATGCCCAGCACACCGCCACACCCACCAGCATGGGCGCCAGCCCGCTCACGGCGGCAGCGATGTCATGACCCAGCAGGCCGTGGAGTACCGGCACCACCGCGACGATGGTCAGACCGTTGAGCAGGCCATACAACAGGGTCAGGCCCAGGTAGCGATGCAGCACTTGGGCGTCGTCGCCGAGCAGGCGCAGGAAGGTCTTCAGCATGGGGCGTGCTCCGTGCACTCGGTGTGCGAATAGCCGCCTGCCTGCCATAGGCGCGCATAGCGACCGCCTGCGGCGAGCAGTTGGGCATGTGTGCCTTGTTCCTGAATGCGGCCGTGGTCGATCAGGATGATCTGGTCGGCGTGCATCACCGTATCCAGGCGGTGGGCGATGACCAGCACGGTGCGTCCGTGGGCGAAGCGCGACAGGGCCTGTTGGATCTGCATTTCGTTTTCCGCATCGGCGGCGGCAGTGGCTTCGTCGAGCACCAGCACGGCCGGATCGAGCAATACCGCGCGGGCAATGCTGACCCGTTGCAGTTCGCCACCGGACAGCTGGGCGTCTTCACCCACTACTGACTCGTAGCCACGGGGCAGGGCGATGATCCGCTCGTGGACGTTGGCCAGGCGCGCCGCCTGCTCGATCTCCTCGAGGCTGGCTGACGCGCGCCCCAGGGCAATGTTTTCGCGCAGGCTGGCATGGATCAGGCGGATGTCCTGCAGCACGAAGCCGACATGTCGGTAAAGCTGCACGCTGTCGATCTGGCGCAGGTCGACGCCGCCCAGGGTGATGCTGCCGGCATCCGGGTCGAAGAAGCGCAGCAGCAGGCGCGCCAGGGTCGACTTGCCCGCGCCGGACGGGCCTACCACGGCCGTTACCGTGCCGGGCTCGAGGGTCAGGTCGATGTCGCTAAGCACTGGCGTTTCGCCGTCGTAGCTGTAGCTCACGTTCTGCACCCGCAGTTCGGCCCGTGGCGGCAGCGTGCTGGCTGCATGGGTCGGGCCGGGCAGTACCGGGGTGTTCAGCAGCTGCTGGATGCGCAGGGCCGCGGCCGTGGCGTTGTGCAGGTCGTGGGTGATGTAGCTGAGCAGCAGCAGGGGTGCGCACAGGCTGGGCGCGACCAGCAGGAAAGGCAGCAGGTCGATGGCCTCGATCCAGCCCAGCCAGGTGAACAGCGTACCGAACGTGAGCACGATGCCAAGCACCACGACCGGGGTGATCAGCGCGTGGGCATTGGCCATGGCACTGACCAAGGGACGAGCGAAATCCTGGAACGCCAGTGCGAAGCTGTCCACGGCTTCACGGTAATTGGCCTGGGCCTTGCCCTCGACGCCGAAGGACTTGACCACGGTGATGCCGTTGACGAATTCCACCACCGCGTTGTTGATGCGCGCCATCCCGGCGCCGAACGCCTGCATGTTGGCGCTGCTCGCCCGGGTGGCCCTGGACACGAACAGGAAAAACAGCGGGAAGGGCAGCAGCGAGACGAGCGCCATGCGCCAGTCCATGGCGAACAGATACAGCGTGGCGAACAACACCGCGCCGAGCGCCCGGCCCACCGTGGTGTAGAAGTGCGCGGTCAGGCTGTGCAGGGTGTCGACGTCATCCTGCATCGCCTGCTTGACCTCGCCCGAGGCTCGCGCGGTGAACCAGCCCAGCGGCACCTTGGCCAGACGGCGGGTGATGGCCAGGCGCAGGTGCGCGGTGATCCGGTTGTCGAGCAGGTGGGCGAGCATCTCGCCCAGGGAGATCAGGATCATGCCCAGTGCGAGGCAGGCCAGGCTGCCGGCGATGACGGCCCAGACCCACGCTGTCGAATCTGCCGTCGCCAACCCGAAAGTAGCAGGGCCCAGCGCAACGGTGGCCAGGTAGGCAATTCCGGCCAGCGGCAGCAGGGTCAGCACGGTGCCCAGGCCGGCGAGTGCCGCCGCTGCGACCAGGCGTCCGCGAATGGGTTTGAGCAGTTGGGACAGGGCGCCTTCGACGGCGGCAGGGGGGGCGGGGGGCGTTGCGTCGCTCATTGGATCTCCGGAACAGGGCTGCAAGGCCGTCGGCGAGGCGTGGAGGCTCGACGCGGCGCTGGGATGCACGGTGCTTACCGTGTATTTCGAACGACGCCGAAAAATCCTCAATGGGCGCAGCGATTGCGCGGGCGATCGCTGGCGAAGGGCTGACAGGCGCGCATGGCGCTGGCGATGTATTTCTCCACGGAGGACACCGACACCTTGATCTCGCTGGCGATTTCGCGATGGCCCATGCCGCCCAGTCGATGCAGCAACAACGCCTGGCGAGCCTTGGCTGGCTGCAGGCTGATGGCGGCGTCGACCTGGGTCAGGGCTTCGAACGCCAGCGCGCGGCTCTCTTCCGACGGCCCCAGCGGCACCTCCTGCTGCCTCAGGCGCTCCAGATGACCGGCCTCCAGGCGGCGCCGGCGATAGAGGTCGATGAGCATGCCCTTGGCGATCTGGGTGAGATGGCAGCGGCACTCATGGGGCGCTGGTACGGCGCCTTTTCTGATGAGGTTCAGGTAGATGTCGTGCGCCAGGTCGGCGGCGTCGGTGGCGTTGCCCAGCTTGCGGCGCAAGAGGCTGCTGAGCCAGCCGTGATGGTCTATGTAGAGTCGCTCCAGTTGTTGCCTGAGCGCGAACGATCCGTTGTCCACGATGCCTTTCCCACCCCATGTCGATGTTGCGATTTTGACGGATGATAATAAGTATGATTATCATTTGCACGATACGTTTTTTGCGTGCTGAGTGCAAATGCACCACCCATTGCTGCTTCCGTGTCGCGTTCATGCATCGACCATGACCCTGTTTTTTCTGCCAACCAAGGTGCTTATTTCCATGATGGAATCCCGTCCCGACACTCCCCCGCAGGATCTGCTCACCCCCCATGAAGAGCAGGTCTGGCTCCTTCAGCAGCAGTACCCCGAGCAGGTCCGCAAGCACTTCAGCGCCTGGTCGCTGGGTTGCGCCTTCGATACCCAGCGCCTGGAGTCGGCGCTCAGGGCCGTCATCGACGCGCTGCCGGCGCTCAATGCCCGTTACCTGTTCGACGATGAAGGCGAGCTGCGCAAGGTCACGGCCGAGGATTGGCAGGCCTGTGTCGGCGTGCTGCAGGTGGACACCGAGGCGCAGGCCAGCGAACTGCTGCTCGCCCGCCAGGCGTTGCCCTGGGATGCTGAAACCCAGGCGCCGCTCAATGCACTGGTGATTCAGACAGAGCAGGGTGTGATCCTGGGTTTCGTGCTGCATGAGGTGCTGGACCAGACGTGTCGTGAAGACGACCTGTATCGGCTGGTCATGGACGCCTACGACGGACGTCAGGTGGGCGTGCCTCACTTGCCTTGGCTGGTTCGCCAGGCGTGCGACGGTTCGGTTTCGACGTCGGCCGATTCCACGGCGGGCGCGGACGTCGACACCTTGGGCGCGCTGATCCTCGCCGAATTCCGCACGACCCTGGCGGAGCCGGACATGACCCTGGAAGACGACTTCTTCGAGTTCGGCGGCCATTCCCTGCTGGCAACGCGGATCATCGGCAAGCTGGCGGACAGCCATGGCGTTGAGGTGGGCTTCAACGACTTCTTCAGTGCCTCTTCGGCAGGCGCACTGGCGTTGCGGGCACGTCTGCGCGAGCACCACCCGACCAGCGCCGCCGTGGTGACGCCCAAGGCTGTACAGACCGCGCCCTTCGCGCCGGCGCAGGCTTCGCTGGGGCGCGCCTATGCGGCGTTCGATTTCGGCACGATCTTCAATCTGCCGTTCGCCGTGGCGTTTCGCGAGTCGGTCGACGAGGTCATCTTCGAGCAGGCATTGCGTGACCTCGTCGAGCGTCATGCCAGCTTGCGCACCACCTTCCATTTCGACGAAGGCGAGCCCTACCAACGGCTGGTGCCCGTCGAGCGCTTGGGCCAGTACCAGTGGTTCTGGTCCAGCCAGCATGGCGACGGCGCGAGCCTGGCCAGCGAAGCCGGACATGCTTTCGACCTGTCCCGCGAGCTGCCGATGCGCGTGCGCTTCCTGCGTGATGCGCAGCACGGTGGGCAAGTGCTGTCGCTGCTGGTCCACCACATGGCCATCGACGAGTGGTCGCTCAACGTCATGATGCAGGACCTGAGCCAGGCCTATGCGGCACGCGCCGCTGACCGCGCGCCGGTCTGGCACGAGCCGGCGCCGGCGTTTCACGAATTCGCCACTCGCGCCCGGATCGCCGGCATTAACCCACGGCATCTGGCTTACTGGACCGACATGCTGGCCGATGCCACGCGCGGTCTGCGCCTGCCCAGTCCCGTCGGCGAAGGCGCTGTAGCCTCGACCGAATCCGCTATTCAGGCGCAGTGGTTCGAGATTACCCCGAGCCAGGCGCTGACCGACGAGCTGCAGCGTTTCGCCAGGCTGAACAACGCATCCCTGTTCGGCGTGCTGTACACGGCGATTGCGCTGGCCTTGCACAAGGTCGGCAACCTTGAGGAACTGGTCATCGGCACCTCGGCTTCGGGACGCACCGACCCGGACTACTACAACACGGTCGGCTACTTCACCACCATGGTCGCCCACCGCGTGCGCTTCGAGCCGCAGCAGGCGCTGGGGCGGATGGTCGAGTCGGTCAGCAGCCTGATCAATGATTCCATGGCCTACGCCGACGTGCCTCTGGAACAGATCCAGCAGGCGCTGGGCATGACGGCCGCCGATGGCCTGCTGTTCGACGTGTACATCCAGATCCACGCCAACAATGCCTTGAACGGCGCCTTGCGCGGGGCCGATGGCGAGGCGATCCGCTACCGCCAGATCGACCCCGACAAAAGCCAGTCGATGTTCGGCATGCAGTTCGAGATCATGGAAAACAAGGTTCATGGCCAACGCTCGCTGCGCCTGGTCGTGACCTACCAGACCGCCCGCTACAGCGCCGTGCAGATGGCCAGGGTCAGCCAGGCCATCGAGCAGGTGATGGCTGCCTTCACCGGTGAAGAAGGCGCAAGCGCCCTGGTAAGCCAATTGACCCTCTAGCAGCTCCCGTAGGAGCGGTCATCGGCCGCGAAGGGCGCGCTGCGGTATGACTGCTCCTCCGCGGCGGCCTTTTCGCGGCCACGGACCGCTCCTACAGGAGATCGGTGCACACCGCGGGGATGTACACCCCGTAGGAGCGGTCATCGGCCGCGAAAGGCGCGCTGCGGTATGCCTGCTCCACCGCGGTGACCTTTTCGCGGCCACGGACCGCTCCTACAGGAGATCGGTGCACACCGCGGGGATGTACACCCCGTAGGAGCGGTCATCGGCCGCGAAGGGCGCGCTGCGGTATGACTGCTCCACCGCGGTGGCCCTTTCGCGGGCAGAGCCCGCTCCCACAGAATGCGTTTTAGGCTTGATGCATGCCGTAGCGCTGGAACGACGAGCGCTTGGGCAGCCGATAGCGCTCACGCCCCAGCAGTTGGTTGGCGATGGTGGCGTTGCGCGTCGGGGCGATACCCAGGTCGGGCGAGCCCACGCCGTGCTGGAAGATCTCGGCGTTCTGCACGAAGATCTTCCCGGCGCCTTCGTCGCGGCGCCGTGCGGTGAAATCGGACTGCACCACGCAGTCGCCGTGGTCATCGGTGTCCAGCACCGTTTCCTTGAGCCGTTCGAACCATTCGGGCCAGGTATGCCGGTAGCCGGTGGCAGCGACGATCGCATTCGCCTCGATGGACCCGCTGCGGTCCAGTTCGCGGTGCCGGTAGGCGATGCGCAGAGTACCCTGGAGATCTTCCACCCGTTGCACTTCGCAGTTCGACAGCAGGGTCAGGCCCGGCTCGCGCCCGCCGATGGAGCGCTCGTAGATCAGGTCGTACAAGGCGCCGATGGTCGAGAAACTGATGCCCTTGTACAGCAGCCCTTGCCCGGCGACGATCTCGCGCCGGCGTTCGGGCGCCAGGCTGTGGAAGTAGTCCATGTAGGCGGGGGTGAAGCATTCCTGGCCCAGCTTGGAGTATTCCATCGGGTGGAAGCCGGGTGAGCGCGTGATCCAGCGGATCGAAGCGCCGGCCGCGACCCGCTCCGGCGTCAGCGCGCTGAACAGCGCCAGTACGCACTCGGCGGCGCTTTGTCCGGAACCGATCACCGTGACCTGTTGGCATTCGGCCAGCTCAGCCTGGCGTTTGCCGAACTGCGCCGAGTGCATGATCGGCGCCGCGCTCTTGACCTGCGCCCACTGTGGCAGCAAGGGTTGGGTGCCGATGCCCACCGCCAGGTGCCGGCTGCGATAGTGACGCTTGAACCCGGAGATCGACCGGCTCTGGATCACAAACCGTTGGTCATCGACATCGTAGGTGACATCGCACACTTCCTCGTCGAAGCGGCACGCGTTCAGGCGTTGCGCCGCCCAACGGCAGTAGTGGTCGTATTCCAGTCGCGGCACCTGAAAGTTGTCGTAGTAATAAAACGCGTGCAGGCGGTCGTGGTGATGCAAGTAGTTGAGGTAGCTCAAGGGGTGCGTCGGGTCGGCCATGGTCACCAGGTCGGCCAGAAAGGGCACTTGCAGGGTGGTGCCCGGAAGCAGCAACCCTTCGTGCCAGCGAAACTCGCTCTTGCGTTCCAAAAACAGATGGCTCACCTCGGGGTGGCCATCGAGCAAGGCGGCCAGCCCCAGGTTGAACGGGCCGATGCCTATGCCCGCAATGTCTATCGTCGTTACATCCGTCATCCCGTCTCTCCATGAGCATTGTCGGGTAGGCACGGCGCCACTGCAGGGCGCCGTGATCGATTCACTGCGCCAGTGCGGTGCGGCCCTTGGCGAGCAGCCGTTCCACGTCGTGGGCGTTGCGGCACTGCAGCAACTGGCCGGGTGACAGCGTCACGGCAAAGCATTCGCGCAGCCTGGCGGCAATGGCCTTCAAGTGTTGGGGGCGCAAGCCCAGGCTGATGAAAGGAGTAGCGGAATCGTCGGTGGCTTGCGCCGTGCGACCCAGCACACTCAGGTAAGCCTGCAGCACGGCCGGCGCCACCGCGTCCGCAGCAGGGGCTGCATCCAAGGTCGGCGCGGCAAGCAGTTGCCGTGCCTGCTGGCGGTCGACCTTGCCGTTCGGCGACAGCGGCAAGCTGGCGACGGCCAGCAGGCGCGTCGGCAAATGGGTAGGTTGCAGATGCTTGCGGGCATAGTTGCGCAATTGGGCGACGCTGACCGGCTCGGTACCTTGGTCGCTCACGTACAGCGCACCGAGGTTGGTTTCGCCCTGGCTTGCGTCCGTGTAATCCACTACCAGCACCTGGCGCAGTGCGGGATGGTTGCTCAGCACCTTTTCCACATCAGGCAGCGAAACACGCACGCCGCGCACTTTCACGTAGCCATTGACCCGGCTGGCGAAGATCAGCGTGCCATCGGTGCGGTAGCGCCCGCGGTCGCCGCTGCGGAACGCCCTGACAGGTTGGCCCTGTTCATCGCCGACGGTGATGAAATCGGTCTGCGCGTACTGGCCGTCTTCCAGGTAGCCAAGGGCCAGATTGACGCCCGTGGTATGGATACGGCCAACCACGCCCGGCGGGCAGTGCCGGCCGTGCTCGTCCAGCACCAGGTAGCGGTTGCCGGGCAACGGCTGGCCGTAGGGGATGACCGTGCGGTCGTCGCTGCCGATCTCGTGCCAGATGCTCCAGATCGTGGTTTCGGTCGGTCCTCCAAGGGAAATCAGGCGAGCATCGGGCAGCCATTCGCGCAGCTGCGCGATCACCACCGGCTTGATGTAATCGCCGCCCTGGGCCACCAGGCGCAGGCTGCGCAGATTGTGGTCGCCGCGGCAGGCCAGGAGCATTTCCACGATTGCAGGCACCGAGCACCAGAGGCTGACCCCATGCTCGGCGATCAACTGGTTCCAGCGCACCGCGTCCTTTTCTTCGTTCGCCGCAGGCAGCACCAGCGTGGCGCCGGCGCTGAGGCTGCCGAACACGTCGAACAGCGACATGTCGTGGTGCAACGGTGTCACCGACATGAACACATCGTCTTCGCTGACCTGCCAGCGTGCCAGGGTGCTGCCGATCACGTTGGCCGTGGCGCGGTTGTTCAACACCACGCACTTGGGCTGGCCGGTGGTGCCCGAGGTGTACAGGTAGTAGGCCGGCGCGTCACTCAAGGACAGGTCGCTCAAGGACAGCTCTGGCAGAGCCGGATCATGCGCAGACTGGGGCAAGGCCGCAGGCGTGGCGAGCAGTGCCGACATTGCGACGGCGGGGTGATCGACGGGTTCCAGCTCGGCCATCACGACCAGATCGGGCTGGCAGTTTTCCAGCAGGTAACGACGCCGTTGTGCAGGCGCCGACGCGTCGATGGGCACCCAGATCACCCCTGTCAGTGCGCAGGCCAGGGTCAGCAGGGTGTGCTCGGGGCTGCGCGGCAGGCAGATCGCAACCACCTGCCCGCGCGCAATATCGCGGGCCTGCAAGGCGGCGATCACCCGTGCCACGCCGTCGCCCAGTTCGGCATAGCTCAGGCGTGTGGTGCCGCAGATGAGCGCAGTGCGCCTGTTGCCGGGGTCGAACAGATGCCCGGCGATGCGAGCCAGGAAAGGCGTTTGGCAAGCCTCGCTCTCGGGGCTGTTGTGGCGGTAGTGGCGGGTGTCCAGCAGTGGCGCGGTGGCCAGGGCGAAACGCTCGCCGGCGGCCACTTGGGCCATGGCACGGTCGAGCATGCCCAGGATGCTGGCGACGTGTTCCGAGTCCATCACCTTGTCGGCATAGTCGATGTCTACCCTCAGCGCGCCTTCTGCGTCGGTCGACAGCCGAATGTCCATGGCCACCTGCGGCGTCTGGGTCAGCCCTGTGTGCAGGCGCACGGGACTGTCGGCAGGGGTCACCGGCCACGACAGGCCACTGGTGATCACCACCGGCAGCACCGGGCCCGGTCCGTGCTTCTCGAACAGCAGGCGGGTCAGGTCGACCCCCGAATACGCCAGGTGCTGCAACCCTTCGAGCACATCCACCTGCAGCGCGCTGGCGCGTTCGGCGAACGGGCGCGAATCGGCGGCCCAGTTGATGGCGATGAAGCTCGAATGGTTGGCCAGGTCGGCGCCAGCAGCCGGCGCGACCGGGAGCGCCACGCACAGATCGCCCTCGTCGAGCCAATGCGCAAGCACTTCCATGACCACGGCCATGAGCGCGGAGTTCTTGAACAGATGCTGCCGTGCCGCCAATCGGCTCAGCGCGGCGAACGTTGTCCGGGGCACCACCAGGCTCTGCCGCCGGTAGCTCGACGGCCCCGCCTGGGCAAGCGGCTGCTTCCACGGCAGGCACGGCGGGCCGGTGACGGCCGCCAACTTTTCGCGCCAGTAGACCATGTCGGCCTTGCGCTGTTCGCTCGAGGCTGCCGCAGCTGGCCGTGATGCTGGCGCGGCGAGGCTCTGCTCGGTGCTGCCGGTGAACAATTCCACCAGCAACGCCGCGATCGAATGGCCGTCGAGGATCAGGGCGTCCATGCGCACGAACACCACGTGTTGGTCCTGCGCCAGGTGGAACACCGTGACGTTCCACGGTGCGGCGCGCAGATCGAACACGGCGTGGGCATAGGCCTCGCGGCGTTCTTCGACGCTGCGCAGGCCGTCGCTCAACGCCAGGTGGCGCAGGTCGATGTCATCCAGGTGCACCTCGGCCACGGCACTGACGTACTGCACGCGCTGCTCGGCGTCGATGTGGGTGCGCAGGCACGGGTGGCGCGCCACCATCGCGGCCAAGCGGCTGCCCAGCAGATCCGTATCGATAGGCCCGCGGTACTCACGAAATTCCTGCATGGCCACGCCGCCCAGGGCCATGTGTGCGCTACGGCCCAGCAGGTAGGCCTGTTGCAGGGCGTTAAGCGGCTGTCGAGCGGGCAGTGCGCTGAACGGCTGGTCCAGACGCGCCGAGTCGGCGACAACGGCCTGCACCCGTGCGACGAACTGCTCGAACAGGGTGGAGACCCACAGCATTGGCAGGGCGTCGACGCGAATGTCCCAGTTGATCGAAAGGCCCTGGTCGATGTGCGCCACCTGAACATCCAGCGCCACCTGCGGGCCTTGGGAGATGACCCAGTTCATGGGGCCGAAGACTTGCCGCACGCGTTCGGACAACAGCCCTGCCTGGCCACGGTCGAGGGCCGCGGTGAACACCACCGGCGCCAACTGCGGCGAACCCTTGTGGCGTGACAGGTCGCGCATCAGGTCCACGCCCGAATAGGCGCTGTGCTCCAGGGCCTGGATCAGGTTGGCGCCCAGTTGCCGGCACAGGCTCGCCGGACTGTCGGCGCTGGCCATGTCCACGTCGACGATCAACACGTTGGCGAACTCGCCAAGGGTGTCTTGCACCTGCGCGAGCACCGGCGCGCGCCAGAAGCTGGGGACGTTGAGGCGAAAGCGGACGTCCCCGGTACGCTCGCCCAGCACCGTGGCGAACAGCCCGAGCATCAGGTTGGACAAGGTCATTCGCCGCTCGCGCGCCAGCCGTTGCAAGGCCTGATAGTGCTGCGCGTCGAGCCAGGTGTGCAGGCGCTGGCTGCGTGGCTGCGCCGCGGGCTGATCGAGCAAGGGCAGGGTGGGGGCCGGCGCGATGGCATCCAGGCGCTGGCGCCACCAGTGGCGATCGCGGTAGCGGGCGCTTTTCACGGCCGGGTCGGCGCGCAGGGTGTCCAGCCACTGGAAGAACGTCGGCGGCGTTGTCCCTGGCTGCTCCGGTGTTGCATAGGCCGCCGCCAGGTCTTCCATCAGCGTGGGAAAACTGGATGGGTCGATGGCGATCATGTCGGTGTCGACGTGCAGGCGAAAACGCGCGTGCGGCAGCAGGCTGATGCCCAGGCGCAGCCCGCCGAAGTGGACCAGGTCCAGTTGCTGATGAGTCCACAGGTCGCGTTTGTGCAGCAGCACCCGATCCATTTCCGCGGCCGCAAGGCCGCTCAGGTCCTCGACTTCAAGGGACGGCGCGCACGCCGTCGGCGGGGTGTGCTGCAAGCCGTCGTGGCTTACCCGCAGCCGCAGCATAGGGTGGCGCCGGCCGGTTTTTTCCAGTGCCGCGCGCAGCCGGTCGAGGTCGATCCCATGGCCGTCGAACTCGGTGTACAGGTGAGCTGACACGTTTCCCAACGCCGCATGAGCAGCGCGCCCGATCCAGCAGGCGGCTTGCATTGAAGTTAACTCTCTCATGGCTCACTCGTTTCACGTGATTGACAAGGTTGTGGATATGTCGTCACCATTAGAAACAATAATCATTCACATTCGCAATTAAAAATTACACTTTAGGGCAGGGAGGCGAAACCGAAGATGAGATCAGCCATCGTCAGAACGACCGCGCCGCAAGACATGCAACAGCTTGTTTCAAATGGTGATTTTTCGTTCGTATCGGGCCAGCGCGAGCTGCGTGCCCAGGGGGTCGTGCAACGCGTCGAGGTTCCAGCGCTGGGTGGCCATGATGCCCAAGGCCGATTCCAGCAAGCCGTGCAGGAGGCGTTCGCCCAGGCTCGGCAAGCCGGGCAGGAGGTGCCGATGGTGGTCGGGGCAATTCCCTTCGATCCGTCCGAGCCGTCTTGCCTGTATGTCCCGCAACAGGCCCAGTGGCACGACTCGCCGCCCAGCGGTCCCGGCACGCTGACACCCATGCCGCCGTTGCTGGAGCAGCGCAACCTGCCCGATGAACACGCGTTCATGCGCTCGGTCGAGCACGCAGTGACCAATTTTGGCTACAGCGATGTGCGCAAGGCAGTGCTGTCCGTGCAGCGCGAACTGCTGTTCGCGCACAACATCGACGTCGACGCCCTGGCCCGTAACCTGCGTGCGCAGAATCCTGCGGGCTACCACTTCCGCGTGCCGATGGCCGACGGTGCCACGCTGCTGGGCGTGAGTCCCGAGCTGCTGGTGCGCAAGCACGGGGCCTCGTTCGTCTCCAACCCGCTGGCAGGGTCGGCCAAGCGCATGGCCGATGCCGACGCCGATCGACGCAACGCCCAGTGGCTTTGCGAATCGGACAAGGATCACTACGAACACGGCTTCGTCACCGCGGACATCGCTGCGCGAATCAGCGAGCTGTGCTCCCGGCTGGATGTGCCGGAGCAGCCCTCGCTGATCAGCACCCCGACCCTGTGGCACCTGTCGACGCGCATCGAAGGCACCCTGGCCGACCCCAGCGTGTCGGCCTTGCAGCTGGCCTGCCGGCTGCACCCCACACCCGCCGTCTGCGGTTTCCCTACGGAATTGGCGCGACGTCTGATTCGCTTCGTCGAACCCACCGAGCGCGGCCTGTTCACTGGCATGGTCGGCTGGTGTGACGCCCAGGGCAACGGCGAATGGGTCGTCACCATTCGCTGCGGCACGGTTGCAGGCCCCAGGGTCAGGCTGTTTGCCGGAGCCGGCATCGTCGAGGCCTCGCAACCCGCAGTGGAATGGGCCGAAGTCCAGACCAAGCTGCGCACCATGCTCCAGGCCTGCGGACTGCACGCCTGATCCACCTTTCTCATGACGAGTGAAACCATGACTATCGAATTCACCCGCTGGCCGCAGCAACGCGCCCAGGCCTATCGCGACCTCGGCTACTGGCTCGACCAGCCATTGACGTGCATTCTCGCCGAGCGCTGCCAGGTTCAACCTGACGCGCTGGCGATCATCTGTGGCGAGCGCCGCTTCACCTACGCCGACCTCGACCGGCTGTCGTCCAACCTGGCTTCGCGCCTGGCCGCGCGTGGCTTGGGCCATGGCGATGTAGCGCTGGTGCAGTTGCCGAACATCGCCGAGTTCCATGTGGTGCTGTTCGCCTTGCTCAAGGCCGGCATCGTGCCGCTCAATGCGCTGTTCAGTCACCGCCGGCTGGAGCTGGGCGCCTACGTCAAGCAGCTTTCACCCAAATTGCTGATCGCCTCTCGCGAACATGAAGTGTTTCGCGACGACGGCTATGAAACCTTGTTCGAGCAGGCCACGGCCCGGCCACAGATTGCCTTGTTTCTCGGTGACGCCCGCACCGAACACAGCCTGGCCCACTGGATCGAGACACCTGGCAGCGAACAGGCGCCGTACGCGCCCACGGCCGCCGACGAAGTGGCCTTGTTCCAGCTGTCCGGCGGCAGTACCGGCACGCCGAAATTGATCCCGCGCACCCATAACGACTACCACTACAACGCCCGTGCCTGTGCCGAGGTCTGTGCCCTCACGGCACAAACGCGCTTTCTCTGCGCGGTGCCGGCCGCGCACAATTTCCTGCTCAGCTCGCCGGGTGCCCTGGGCGTGTTCCATGCCGGCGGCTGCGTGATCATGGCCGACAATCCGGAGCCGCTGACGTGCTTTGCGCTCATCGAGCAGCACGGCGTCAACACCGTGGCCCTGGTGCCCAGTGCCGTGGCCCTGTGGCTGCAAGCCGCGCCCCAACACCGTGAGCAGCTGCAATCGCTGCGCTACCTGCAGGTGGGCGGCGCGGTGTTCGCGGACTCGTTGGCGCGCCAGGTGCCCACGGTGCTGGGTTGTCAGTTGCAGCAGGTGTTTGGCATGGCCGAAGGGCTGATCAACTACACCCGCCTGGACGACAGTGACGAGCAGGTATTCACCAGCCAAGGGCGTCCGGTCAGCCCCGGCGATGAAATCAAGATCGTCGACGAGCAGGGCACCGAGGTGCCCGACGGCCAGGCAGGGATGCTCGCCACTCGCGGGCCGTACACCTTCTGTGGTTACTACAAGAGTCCCGAACAGAATGCCCAGGCGTTCGACGCGCAGGGCTACTACTATTCCGGCGACCTGGTGCAGCGCCTGCCCAGCGGTGATCTGCGCGTGGTGGGAAGGATCAAGGACCAGGTCAACCGCGGCGGCGAAAAGATCGCCTCCGAAGAGATCGAAAACCTCATCGTGCTGCACCCCGCCGTGACCCATGCCGGCCTTGTGGCCATGCCCGACGCGGCGTTGGGAGAGAAGAGTTGCGCGTTCGTGGTCACCCGCGATCCGACCCTCAAGGCGCCTGCGCTGCGTCGTCACCTGGTTGAGCTGGGCATTGCCGAGTACAAGTTGCCCGACCGCATCCGCCTGATCCCGAGCATGCCGCTGACGGCCGTGGGCAAGATCGACAAGAAACGCCTGCGCCAACTGCTGGCAGTGGACACCAACCGCACCTGGCTGAAGACGCGCCTGCTGCAATTGATCGAAGACGGCGAAACCCTCGACCCCGAGGAAAATCTGATTTTCTACGGCCTGGATTCCCTGCAGGTGATGCGCCTGGCGGCCGAGCTCAAGGAGCGCGGCGTGGCCGTGAGTTTCGAGGAACTGGCCAGCGCGCCGACCCTGGCCAACTGGTGGGCCCTGGTCGAGAGCCGCCAGAAGGCCGCCTGACTCGAGGTGCGGGCCGCGCCGGTGCAGTGCGGCTCGCCTGGTCATTCCAGAGAGGACCCAAGATGACATTGTCTACTGCCGACACCCACCGACTCGATGATTTCTGGCAACACTGCCTCAAGCATCAGTTCTTCAATATCGGCTACCCGGAAAACGCCGATTTCGACTACAGCGCGCTGGAGCGTTTCCTGCGCTTTTCCATCAACAATTGTGGAGACTGGAGCGAGCACAGCAACTACGTGCTCAACTCCTTCGACTTCGAAAAAGAGGTGATGGCGTATTTCGCCGACCTGTTCGAGATTCCTCGCGAGGACAGCTGGGGCTATGTCACCAACGGCGGCACCGAGGGCAACATGTTCGGCTGTTACCTGGCGCGGGAATTGTTTCCCAACGGGACTTTGTACTATTCAAAGGACACCCATTATTCGGTGGCCAAGATCGTCAAGCTGTTGCGTATAAAGTGCCGCGCCGTGAACGCCTTGCCCACTGGCGAAATCGACTATGACGACCTGCTGGCGAAGATCGCCGCAGACGGTGAACGGCACCCGATCATCTTCGCCAACATCGGTACGACCATGCGCGGCGCCGTCGACGACATCGCCGTCATCCAGCAGCGCCTGCAAGATGCCGGCATCGCCCGGCGCGACTATTACCTGCACGCCGATGCCGCGTTGAGTGGAATGATCCTGCCGTTCGTGGACGCGCCGCAGCCGTTCACCTTTGCCGACGGCATCGATTCGATCTGCGTTTCCGGGCACAAGATGATCGGCTCGCCGATTCCCTGCGGGATCGTCGTGGCCAAGCGCAGGAACGTTGCGCGCATCTCCGTGGAAGTGGACTACATCTCGGCAAGCGACAAGACCATCAGCGGCTCGCGCAACGGTCATACGCCGATGATCATGTGGGCGGCGCTGCGCAGCCATTCTTCCGCGCAGTGGCGCCGTCGGGTCGAGCGCAGCCTGGCTGCCGCCCAGTATGCGGTCAACCGCCTGCAGGCCGGCGGGGTCAAGGCGTGGCGCAACCCCAACTCCATCACCGTAGTGTTTCCCTGCCCCTCGGCGGACATCGCCCGCAAGTACGGCCTGGCCACCTCGGGCGACACCGCGCACCTGATCACCACGCCCCATCACCGCGATAACCGGGCCATCGATGCCTTGATCGACGAGGTCATCGCCGATGCCCGTCCGGAAGTCTGGCGTGCCACCCTTCAGCGCAGCTGGCAGGGCAGTGCCCAACGGCTGCCGCGAACGGCTTCATGGAACCAGGCAGTTGGCCTGGGAAGATTTTGATGCCGGGTCTGCAATGCTCCAGCTTTTCCATTCCACCTTGCCAGAGAGAGGCTACCTTGACCCCACCACTTCACCCCCGGGACTGCGCGAACCTGGAGGATATCCGCGGCGGTATCGATTGGCACGACCGGCAGATTTTCCAGGCACTGGTGCAACGGCTGGAATACGTCAAGGCCGCGGCCCAGTTCAAACCCAGCGAAGAATCCATTCCGGCACCCGAACGGGTTGCCGCGATGCTCCAGCAGCGCCTGGACTGGGCCGCTGCCGCCGGATTTGATTCGGCGTTCACCGAGGCGCTGTTCGAGAAGATCATCCACTGGAACATCCAGCAGCAGATCGAGCACTGGCGCGCGACCCGAGCGCCCTACGTCTGATCATTCCGCACCTACAGGGATTGCAGTGCACATGTGGGAGCGGTCATCGGCCGCGAAGCGGGCGCTGTGGTGTGTCAGGATAAACGCGGTGCGCCGTTCGCGGCCACGGACCGCTCCTACGGGATTGCAGTGCACATGTGGGAGCGGTCATCGGCCGCGAAGCAGGCGCTGTGGTGTGTCAGGATAAACGCGGTGCGCCCTTCGCGGCCACGGACCGCGCCCACAGGGATCATGGGAGGATGATGTATTCATTGCGCTGCTCGATGCCCTGATGTGGCCCTTCGATCAGGTGTACGTAACGACCGCCGACCTGGTCGATGGGTACGCAATCGTCCACGTCCAGCACCGCATCGGTATGGGACTGACGCCAGTGTTCGAGGCACTGGCGCCTGGCCTTGTTCTTGGCTTCGCGAGGGGCCTGTGCAACCACCAGCACATAGTGATGGGCTTCGCCGAACGCCCGCGCCTCGTAACCGCCCAGGTTGATCACGTACAGCCTTGGCGAGCCGGCGGCGGGCGCCAACGGGCTGAACTCGACCTTCCACTGCTCGATGCCGTCCACGGCCATCCAGGCATCGATGTGCAAGCCCTTTTGGCTCCCGAACCAGTCCGCGCGCACCTGCGGGTAAATGGCTTGCAGATCGTCGCCGACCGCACAGGCGATGTCGTGTACTTCGATGCGCGCCTTGGGGTGCTTGCCGCCCAGTAAAACGATGTAAAGCATGGGTGCGATCCTTGGAGAGTGGGGGCTGGTAAGATCCAGGCCTTTTCTCGATTTCGAAAGGTCTTCTATGACATCCATCTGCAAGCCATTGCTCACTGCTGCCTTGCTGTCGCTCTGCGCAGCCCAGGCCACGCTGGCCTCGGCCGAAGGCTCCACGTCGGCTTCCGACTACAGCTCGGCGTACAGCACGTGCATGGACAGCAACAGCTCCACCACCGGCATGGTCGGCTGCGCCGCCGCCGAGACGAAGCGTCAGGACGCACGCTTGAACGCCAACTACCAAGCAGGCATGAAAACGCTCGAAGGCGACAAGCGCACGGCGCTGCGCGATGCGCAGCGGCTGTGGATACAGTTTCGCGATGCCGACTGCGCCATCGAGGCCGGTCTGACGGGCGGCACGCTAGACCGGATCAATGCTCAGATGTGCCTGTTGAAGACCACCAAGGTCCGCGCCGACACGCTGGCAGTGCGGTTTCAGCCGCAGGATCTGTAATAGCGTCGTTACTTCAGGTTGTCGTCCAGAAACTCACCGATCACCGGGATGATTTCCCGTCCGTGGGTTTCCAGAGCGAAGTGCCCGGTGTCGTAGAAGCGGATGTCCGCCTTGGGCAAGTCACGCTTCCAGGCCTCGGCGCCCGCCGGCAGGAAGAACGGATCATGCTTGCCCCACACCGCCAGCAAGGGCGGCTGGTACTGGCGGAAGTACGCCTGGAACTGCGGATACATCGCGACGTTGGCGGCGTAGTCCAGAACCAGATCGAGCTGGATGTCGGCATTGCCGGGCCGCTGGATCTGCAGGCCTTCCAGGGTATAGCCGTCCGGTGAAACCGTGCTCGGGTCGCTGACGCCTTCCAAGTACTGCCACTTGATCGAAGCCGGTGTGGGGAAATCCTTCAAGGCGTCGCGGTGTTGCGCGGTAGGTTCGCGCCAATACGTTTGAATCGGCGCCCAACCGGCGCCCAGGCCTTCCTCGTAAGCGTTGCCGTTCTGCGAGACGATCGCCGTCACGCGCTCTGGGTGAGCAACGGCCAGGCGCCAGCCTACCGGGGCGCCGTAGTCATGGACCATCAGCGCGTAGCGGTCGAGCTTGAGATGCTCGGTGAACTCGCCGATGGTCTGCGCCAGTTGGCTGAACGTGTAGGCGTATTGGCCACGGGCAGGTGCTTCGGTGAAGCCGAACGCTGGCAGATCCGGTGCGATCACGTGATAGCGGTCGGCCAGTTGCGGAATCAGCTCACGGAACATGAACGACGAGGCGGCGAAGCCGTGCAGCAGCAACACCGTGGGGGCACTAGGGTTGCCGGCCTCGCGGTAGAAGACCTTGACGTCGCCTACCTGCTCATAGCGGTAGTGCACGGTGCTCTCGGCATGGGTGGTGTTGGCGGTATCGGCGGCCTGTGCAGTGCCGGCCAGCAACGAGGCGGCAAGCGCAGCGGTGGTTGCGGATTTGGACGTAGTCATGAAGGCTCCTTGTGTAACCTCTAATGTGTGTATTTGAAGGTTACGAATAGTTTTGGTAACCTGTCAAACACCTTTTCCAAGTTACAGGCTGTCATGAACTCAACCAGTATCGCTCCCGACACGCTTTTCGTGGCCGACAATATCGCGTTGGATTTCATCAACACCGCGTACGGTGTGGGTGATCAGCAGCATGATTGCCTGCACGATGACGAGGCGGTATTGGCTTGGCTCAAGGCAGCGGGGCTGATGGCCGAGCAGGGCCATCCAGAGGCTGTCCCGGGATTATTGGCTCAGGCCCGAGCGCTCCGGCTCGGTGCGCGGGCCGTGGTGGACGCTGCCATGACGGGGGCGCATGCCGATCTTGCGGTGATCAACCAGGTACTCGAAGCGGGGCGGCCCGTCAGCTGCCTGCAATGGGATGGCGCAGCCCAGGCGTTTCACATCGTCACGCGACCCAAGAACACCAGCCCGGCAAGCTTGCTGTGGCCGGTTGCCGATGCGCTGGTAGGCCTGGTGACCGGTGACAAGTTCGAGTTCGTGCGGCAGTGCGAGGCCCACGACTGCATCCTGCTGTTCCATGACCTGAGCAAGTCGCACAGACGCCGCTGGTGCAGCATGGCAACCTGCGGCAATCGCATGAAAGTGGCGGCCTTTCGCGCCCGGAAGAAGCCCGAATAGACGGGGTTCAGGCTGTGTGGAGTACCGGAAAGCGCAGCGTGAAACGGATGCGCCCGGACTGCGGCTGGGCAACGCTGGCCTCACCACCGTGCAATTGCATGATCGCCGCGACGATGGCCAGGCCCAAGCCATTGGAGTCGGAGTTCTGCTGACGCGAGGCGTCGCCGCGGTAGAACCGATCGAACAGATGGGTCAGCGCCGCAGGGTCCAGGGCCGGCCCCTGATTTTCCACCCAGATCATGCAGTGCCCCGCGTTCGACTCCACGCCAATCAGCACATCGCTGTGCGCGTCGGCATAGCGGATCGCGTTGGCCACCAGGTTGCTCAACGCTCGCCGCAGCAGCAGTGGGTCGGCATCCAGCGTCGCTTCGCCCGAGATCAGCAGGCGGATCCGCCGCTCTTCGGCAAGGCCCTCGAAATACTCGGCCACGCGCTCCAGCTCAGCGTGGACCTGCAGCGGCTGACGCTGGACCACGGCTTGGGTATCGTCGGCGCGGGCCAGGAACAGGATGCTTTCGACGATGCGCGAAATCCGTTCCAGCTCTTCCAGATTCGACGCCAGCAGCGCCTGGTACTCGTCGGCGCTGCGGCCCTGGCGCAAGGCGACCTGGCAGTGACCCATGAGTGACCCCACCGGAGTGCGAATTTCGTGGGCCAGGTCTGCGGAGAACTGGGTGAGCCGTTGATAACCCTCGGCCAGGCGATCGAGCATGGCGTTGTAGGCCTCGCTCAATTGCTGCAGTTCGACAGGCGTGTTTTCGCTGCTCATGCGACTGTGCAGGCGCGCCGGAGAGATGTCGGTGGCATGCGCTGTCATGTCCCGCAATGGCCTCAGCCCGCGACGCAGCAGCACGAAGCCGAGCAGGGCGGTGAGCAGGAAGGCGAGGCCCACGGCCAAGTAAATGCGCTGGCGGAACTCGGCGAGCATGGCCATTTCCTTGACCATGATGTGTGCGGCCGTCAGCTTCACTTCGCGGCCGCCCGAAGTGGTCAACACGCTAGCCGCGCGCAGCGGTACACCCGCAGGCGCCATCCCCGTGCGCAGGTCGGCCCTGCTGGGCACGCTGTCGTGGGCGACCTCGGGCAGCGGCGGCAAGGTCGCGTGCAGCGGGTTGACCTGGATCACCGGTGGCTGGCCGACTTCGGCGATGACGAAGATGTCGTCTTCGCTGCCCAGCATGTTCTGGAAGATCTGCGGGCTGCTCGACAGCTTGTCCAGGGTCAGGTCGTAGTGCAGCAGTTTGCGAAAGTGGTCGAGCCGACCGAGCACCGCGTTGTCGCTGCGTTGCAGCACCGACGCCTTCATGGATTCGTACAGGTACCAACCGGCGCCCGCCACCGTGAGCATCGCCACCAGCGAAAAGGCCAGGGTCGAGCGCAGGGTCAGGGATGGGGGGCGTCGGCGTCCCATGGGCGCACCTCGCAGACGTAGCCGATGCCGCGCACGGTGTGGATCAGCTTGACCGGGTAGGGCTGGTCGATCTTGCTGCGCAGGCGCTTGACCGCGACGTCGACCACATTGGTGTCGCTGTCGAAATTCATGTCCCACACTTCCGAAGCGATCTGGGTGCGCGAGAGCACATCGCCTTCGCGGCGCAGCAGCAAGTGCAGCAGGGCGAATTCCTTGTTGGTCAGGGGGATGACTTCCTGTTGCCGCGTCACGCGGCGGCGCAGCAGGTCCAGTTCGAGGTCGGCGAGGTGAAAGCGATCGGCTTCGCGCGCGCCACCGCGGCGCAGGATGGTACGAATCCGCAGCAACAGTTCGGTGAACGAAAACGGTTTCACCAGGTAGTCGTCGGCGCCCAGCTCCAGGCCGCGGATGCGGTCTTGCAACTGGTCGCGGGCGGTCAGGAACAGCACCGGCACTGCTTGCCGAGCGCGCAGCACCTCCATGATCTGGAAGCCGTCGATGCCGGGCAGCATCACGTCGAGCACCAGCAGGTCATAGGCGTTTTCCAGCGCCAGGTGCAAACCGTCGGCACCGTGCTGCGCCCAATCGACGTTGTAGCCGGATTCACCCAAGCCTTTTTTCAGGTACTCGCCGGTCTTGATGTCGTCTTCGATCAACAGGATATGCATCGATCAGGCTCGCTCGGGCGTCGGCGGTTCAGGGGTTGGCGGTTCAGGGTCCAGGCGCGCGGCGAACAGGGCCTGCGCAGTGCAGTCTAACGGAGCAGGACGGCGCTGTCGGTTACATTCCTGTCATCGATGGCGCCGTCGCACGAATGACAGAAATGTCATCGCCCGGTCATTCACGCGTGCCAGTTGTTGGCCGAACATGACTGCACACCTACCGCAAGGAGTCGTACCGATGAAGATCAAAACTGCCCTGTCGACCACCCTGGGCACGTTGCTGCTCAGCGCCGCCGTGATGGCCTCGGCTGCGGACATGCCAGTCGTCAAGCCGATGCGTGGCACGGTCGATGGCCTGGACAACAACACCTTGTCCTTTACCACTCGCAGTGGTGCGCACCAGACCATTGGCTTGACCGACAAGACCGGCATTCGCCTGGTGTCCAAGGCCAGCATCGATTCGATCAAGGCCGACAGCTTCATCGGCTCGGCGGCCACGCCCCAGGCCGACGGTACGCTCAAGGCGCTGGAAGTGACCGTGTTCGAGCCGAGCCTCAAGGGCAGCGGTGAAGGGCACTACGGCTGGGAAAACGCTGATGGCACTACTGGCACCATGACCAACGGCACCGTGGGCAAGCTGGCCCAGACCAATGGCCGGACCTTGACGGTGAACTACAAGGGCGGCGAGAAGCAGGTCGTCGTGCCTGAAGATGTGCCGATCGCCTATGTCGAAGCGGGCAAGGCCGAGCAACTGGTCAAGGGTGCCAAGATCGTCGTGTTCCCAGCCGACGACGGCAAGACCGCCCGTGGCGTAGCGGTAGGCAAGGACGGCTTCCAGCCTCCGATGTGACACAGCGGGCTTTCTCCCGTAGGAGCGGTCATCGGCCGCGAAAGACGCATCGCGGAGTATCTGATCTACCACAGTGGTCTTTTCGCGGCCACTGACCGCTCCCACAGGGGGGAACGGTGTGTTTTCTTATAGGGGAGGGCCATTTCATGGCCGTGCAACGCATACATTCACTCACGGTACGCCTGACCCACTGGATCAATGCCTTCGGCATGACCTGCATGTTCATGAGCGGCTGGGGCATCTACAACGCGTCACCCCTGTTCGCTTTCCGCTTCCCGCCCTCGTTCACCCTCGGCGGCTGGTTGGGCGGTGCGCTGGCCTGGCATTTCGCAGTGATGTGGCTGCTGCTGATCAATGGCCTGGTCTACGTCCTTTACGGACTGCTCAGCCAGCACTTCAAGCGCGACCTGCTGCCGGTCACGCCTACCGCAGTCAAGCGTGACCTGCGGGATGCATTGCGCCTGCGTCTGATCCATGAAAAAGGCGTCTACAACGCCGTACAGCGCCTGATGTACTGGCTGGTGCTGGCAGCCGGCGTGCTGATTCTGGTCTCCGGCGTGGCCATCTGGAAGCCCATACAGTTCCAGGAACTGGTCGCCCTGCTGGGCGGTTACGACTTCGCCCGCTATGTTCATTTTGCCGCCATGTCGGCCATCGGTGCTTTCGTGGTCGTGCATCTGGCCCTGGTATTGCTGGTGCCCAAGACACTGCCGCCGATGATCACCGGCGGTGTGCGGCCGCTGACCCACGAGAAGAACGATCATGAATGAACCCAGGCCCCGCCGTACCGCCCCGATCAAGCTGGAGCCTGCCCAGCGCAGCGAATTGGAAAGCCTCCAGCGCCGGCATTTCCTGCGCGGCGGCCTGACCGTCGGCGCCATGGCGATGCTCAGCGGCTGCAACCTGCAAGACGGCGACCAGGTCGACAAGGTCTTGTGGGCCATGTCGCGCTGGAACGATCGCGTGCAAGCCTGGCTGTTCAATGGCCAGCGGTTGGCGCCCACTTACAGCAAGGCGCAGATGACCCAACCGTTCCCGTTCAACGCTTTCTACAGTGAGGACGACATCCCCGACATCGATGTCGCCGGCTATGCCCTCGCCGTGTCCGGCCTGGTGCGCGACAAGGCCCCCTGGACCCTGGAAGGTCTGCGCAAGCTGCCCCAGCGAAGCGACATCACCCGGCTGATCTGCGTCGAGGGCTGGAGCGCCATCGGCCAGTGGGGCGGAGTGCCGCTGAAAACCTTCCTCGAGCATATTGGCGCCGACACCACGGCCAAATTCGTCGGCTTCAAGTGCGCCGACCGTTACTACTCGAGCCTGGACATGCCCACCGCCCTGCACCCGCAGACGCTGCTCGCCCTGGACTACGGCGAAATCGCCCTGCCGCCCGAATACGGCTACCCGCTACGGGTCCGTGTGCCGACCAAGCTGGGCTTCAAGAACCCCAAGCATATCGTCGAAATCTTCGTCAGCAACGACTACCCCGGCGGCTATTGGGAAGACCAGGGCTACAACTGGTTCAGCGGGATCTGACGCCGATCAGCAGGCGCAGGACGCGGTCGCGGCCGTCGTTGCGTCCTGGCCATCGGCTTTGGCGAGCGGTAAGCCTTCGTCGAGCCAGCCGGTGACGCCGCCGATCATCTCCTTGACCTGATGGCCCAGGCTGGCCAGTCGCACTGCGGCCCGGTGCACCCCGTTGCAGTGGGGTCCGGCGCAGTAGACGACGAACAGGCTGTCGGCTGGGAACTGGGCAAGACGTTCGGGGGTGATCGTTCGGGTCGGCAGGTTGACCGAGCCGGCTACATGGCCCGCAGCGAAGGCGACTGCGTTGCGTACATCCAGCAGGATGAAGTCGACCTGGCCGGTTTGCTGGCTGCGGTACACGTCGGAGCAATCGGTTTCGAAACGCAGTCGCTGGCTGAAATGAGCGAGTGCTTCGGGGGCGCTGGCGGCGGGGTGTTCACTGATCAGGCTGGGCATGTGGGTGGCTCTTGGCAAGGTGGGTGTTGAGTCACTTTAAGGGTGTCGCGCCTTGCGCTACAGTGGCGAATTCGACATCGAGCGGTAGTTTTTCGCCAATGCATGACGCTCCTGGGCTGGTGGCCATATTGGCCTACGATGGTTTGTGCACGTTCGAATTCGGCATCGCCATCGAGATCTTCGCGTTGCCCAGGCCGGAGTTCGATTTTGCCTGGTATCGGCACAGCATCGTTGCAGTCGACCAGGGACCGCTGCGTGCGACAGGGGGGTTCATGGTCAGCGCCGATGCCGGGTGTGAGGCGTTGACCGAGGCCCGTACCATCGTCATTCCCGGATGGCGGAGCCGCGATGAACGGCCGCCGCATGCGCTGCTCGACGCGCTGCGCCAGGCGCATGAGCGCGGCGCGCGCCTGCTGTCGATCTGTTCCGGGGTATTCGTGCTGGCGGCAGCCGGGTTGCTGGACGGCAAGCGCGCCACTACTCATTGGCGCTACTGTGATGAGCTGGCGCGGCGGTTTCCCGCAATCGTCGTGGATCCTGCCGTGCTGTATGTGGACAGCGGTCAGGTGATCACCTCGGCGGGCAGTGCGGCCGGGATCGATGCCTGCCTGCATCTGGTGGAGCGGGACTTTGGTGCCCATGTGTCCAACACGGTGGCCCGACGGCTGGTGATGGCGCCGCTGCGCGCCGGCGGGCAAGCGCAGTTCATCGCAGCGCCGGTGGCCCAAGCGCCGCGGCATGATCTGGCGGCGGTGCTGGAGTGGGCTCGTGAGCGCCTGGGTGAAACCCTGACAGTACCGCAAATGGCGGCCAAGGCGCTGATGAGCGAGCGCACGTTTCTGCGACGCTTCAACGACGCGACCGGCATGACGCCCAAGGCTTGGTTGCTGCACGAGCGAATGGCCCGTGCTCGCTCGCTGTTGGAAGCTAGCACGCTGGATACCGAGCAGGTCGCCCAACGGTGCGGTTTCGCGTCGGCAGAAAGTTTCCGAGTCGCCTTTCGCAAAACCGTCGGCTTGGCGCCATCGTTCTACCGCGAAAGGTTCGGGGCCCGGCAGCGCTGACGCGGTGTCTCTGGATGACCGCGGCGGACCCGGACGCGGCGTTAGAGGCGGGGTGAGTGCAGTTTGTGTAGCAGCGGCGCGAGCCGCGTCGGCGGTGGGTGAGGTATGTCTGGATAAACGCGGTGGGCCCGGACGCGGCTTGCGCCGCTGCTACGGAGGCGTATGTCAGGGCCTGGTGACGGTAAGGACGACGGCGGCGATGCGCTCGGCCTGTTGATAGCCAGGGGTTTCCAGCTCTTCGCCGAACACGTCCGGGTCCACTTCTTCATAGGTCCACTGCAGGCCCGGCACATCCAGCAGCGGTTGTACCTGGGCCAGGAATAGGTCGACGCCGTCCACCGACGGTGCGCCGGTGTACAGCAGCAGACTGCCGCCGGGTGCCAGACGGTCCAGGGCCTCGCGGGCGATGCGGACCGACAGTGCCGATCCCAGTTCGCCACCGCCGTCACGGTAGGCCCGCGCCTCGGGATCCTGCATGTAGGGCGGATTGGCGACAATGAGATCGAAATCGCCACTGGTCCCCTGCAGAACATCACTGTGCCAGGCCGAAACGTTGCTGACGCCCGCCAAGGCAGCATTCACCGCCGTAAAGCGCAACGCGGTCGGGTTGATATCGACGGCTTGAACCTGCGCTTCGCGGCGCGCGAGGGCGATCACTATCGCGCCAGCGCCACTCCCACAGCCGATGTCGATCGCGGTGCGGACAGGATGTAGGGACTGGGCCAGATGCTTATCGATGGCCCGGGCAAAACGATAGGTGTCCGGACCGAAAAATACCGAATCATGAGCCACGGTCGGATAGGCCGAATGCACGAACAACTGCCCGTCCAGACTGGACCAGCGCACCTCGCTGCGCAGCAACCCCGAGCGCTCGGTGAGAATGGCGCTCTCCAATAACGCTGCAGTTTCCACCTGCGGCAACAGGCCTGGTTCGAACGGGCGACTCCAGCCGAACACACCGCGCAGGTCACGGGCGACCCGATTGCCCGCGCGTTCATTGTTGCGCTGGTGGGTCAGCGGCGTCACGGTGACGAAGCGGTAACCGTCCGCCTGCAGGCGACGGCCCAGTTGCAACAGCACCGTGTCCAGCTCGCCATCCTCCCCGGCAGCGCAGGCGTCCGCCTGGCCCCTGGTCAAACCGTGTACATCAATGTTCAAGGCTCAGCACTCCCTCGCTCAGGCGTTGCGTAAAAATGCGCGTGGCTTCAAGACCCTCAGGCGATGCGTGTAGCGACGGCGACATCTTGCGAATCAACTCCCGGGTCGAGTCAGCAGGCGTGGCCCCGGCGGCGGGGATCGACGCAACGGCCTCCCGGCGACGGAACCGTGCCCTGAATGGATTGTTCACGCCGGACTGCGTGTCTACCCAATCCCCGGCGATCCAGTCCTTCAGCAACTGCAGTTCGTAACCGTTGAACACGCCAAACATCGGCGCGCCGGGCCCGTCGATCATTTGCCAGAAACGGCTGGCCTGCGGGTCCTGATGGCGTTTGATCCAACCCTTGTTTTCCAGAGCGGTCAGAAAGTCACCGCACTGGCCTGGCTGGGCCAGCCATTCATTGACGGTCTTGCCTTCCAGGCGGCAGTAATCGGAGTGCATGAACTGGCCAAAGCGGCGCTTGCGCTCCAGCATTTGCACCACTTCATGGTCCAGGTTGAAGCCCTCAATCACTGCCGAAGACCCGACGCCCAGATCATTGAGGTTATAGCCTGCCCGCAACCGCTCGAGGAATACCGCATTGCCAGCACCTCCCGGCAGCAGGTCCAGGACGGCCGCCACGGCCTTGTGCGCATGCCCGGTGCCAGCGTTGTCTATGGTCGCGTGCAACGTGAAATAGTAGGGGTCGATGCCCAGCTCGTTGAGCTCGAATGCGGTGATCAGCAGGTGCAGCGGCAGCTGTTCATACCCCAGGTTGTAACCGATGACCTCAGGCAGGAAGTCATCGCTCGCCTGTCCGAGGGCCAGTTGGATGGCGCCTTGCAGATACAGACCGTCGGCCAGCTCATGGGTCGCCAGACAGTCATGCTCGGCCAGCAATGCGCGGTAGAGCGTCACGTGGTTCAGCGCCGGGTCACCGTCGCCCAGCTCTTCGAGGTAGGTGCGGATCAGCCCTCGGTAACGCCAGTCGGCCGAGTGGCGCACCGTTCCAAACAGCCACGCGCCATCCACCAGTTTGCTTGGCGCGACCTGCTGCAGAAAGTACAGCGCATGCGCCTTGCTGCTGAAGAAACGCCGCGGTGCACCGGCATGGCGTAACTGCAGATACTCCGAGTACTGACGACCTACCGTTGCGGCGTTGTCCGCCACCCACTGCAACAGCTGGGCCGGCTCGGTCGGCATCGGGCAGGGCAGTGCCGAAGCCTGCGCCAGTTGCTCTTCGAGAAAGCCTTTTATCAGCGTGGGATCAGTGGTTTCAGGGTCGCCGAGTAGCGATTGGTACATCGGCAGGGCGGCACGGCTGGGCGTGGCGCACGAAGGCTGGCAGGCCATGGATTGGAGCGAGATCATCACGGTACCAATTATGTTTTTGGTGTGATGATTCGAGTTCGGCCGGCCGCAGAAAATTCAGCCGGAGCGACGAAGCGACACGTCAACAGTGAGTGCGCCTTGACCGGCGTGCCGTGCGACTCGCCTCTATCCAGTCAGACCGCCTGACTGTGAGTGTGCCCATGGCGATGCAACGCAACCCAGATCACCACGGCCAGTACGCCGATCAAGGTGGCGGCCGACATCAATACCAGGCTGTGCGAAGTGCTGAACGCCGCCTGGCCTGCAGCGACCAGTTCGGTCGCCTGTGGGCCGCCCAGCGCTTTCGCAGCGCTCATGGTCTCGCCGATCGAGTGCCGGGCACTCTCCGCGATGGCGGGCGGCAACCCTTCGGGCATCTGCATCGAACGGGTGTAGCCACTGCCCAGCACGATGCCGAAGCCGGTGATCCCCAACCCCGAGCCCAGGTCATAACTGGTGGCCTCCAGAGCGCCGGCCGAGCCGGCCTTGTGCGGCGGGGTGCTGCTCATGATCGCCACCGAGGAAGCTGTCAGGCCAATGCTCAGCGACGCGCCGAGCACTACCAGCAGGCCGATCACGCCCAGGCCGCTGTGGTGCAGATCGGCCATGGCCAGGCCCGCCAGGCTGGCACTGGCGGCGGCCAGCGACAGGCTGCCGACCCAGCGCAGGCCGATGGCGCGCAGCAGCAACCCGGCCATGGGGCCGCCGACGGCCGAGGCGACCATCAATGGCAACAGGAACATTCCAGCTTGCAGCGGCGTTTGTCCCAGGACGAACTGCAGCTCCTGCGCCAGCATCAATTCGACCCCGGCCAGTGCACCCATCACCACCAAAGCCATGACCACACCCGCGCTGATCGCTGGCGAACGGAACAGGCTCAGGTCCAGCATCGGTTGTGCGGCATGCAGCTGCTTGTGCCCGAACCAGCCGAGCATGCTCAGGCCGATGAGTGCCGAAGCGGTGGTCACGGATGCCGAACTGCCCGGTTTGAATCCCGACTTGAGGGCATAGACCGTGGCCATGATGCCCAGCATCAGGATCAAGGCCTGGCCGATGGTCCAGTTGCCGTCGCCGGTAATGGCGGTGCGCGGAACGTGCTTGAGCACCAGCGGCATCACTACCAGCATCACCGGCACATTGACCAGAAACACCGCGCCCCACCAGAAATGCTCCAACAGGGCACCGCCCACCAGCGGGCCGATGGCAGCGCCCGCCGAGCCAGTCGCGCCCCAGATGCCCAGGGCCATGGCGCGCTCGCGCTCGTCGTCGAAAGTCTGGCGGATGATGGCCAGGGTGCAGGGGATGATCATCGCCGAGCCGAAGGCCATGAATGCCCGCGCGGCGATCAGCGCAGCGACGCTGGGCGAGAAGGCGGCAAATACCGACCCGAGGCTGAAGAGGCACAGCCCGGTAATCAACAGTTGGCGATGGCCGATGCGGTCGGCGAGGGTGCCCATGGGAATCAGCAGGCTGGCCATGATCAAGGGGTAGATGTCGATGATCCACAACACCTCGGTACCGGTGGCCAGCAGTGCCAGGGTCAGCGAGGGGACCGCCACGTGCAGGATGGTCACGTCCAGCACCACCGGCAGAAACACCATCATGACCGCGACCAGCACCCACCAGCGTTTTACAGACTCAGACGACGACACGGGACTTCCTTGAATGATCGAACGGACTCCAGATGCGGCAGCCCGGCATAGTGTGATATCATCATGCCAGTACCTGCACGATAGGCTGAGACACGCGTCACATAGCGGCCCGCCAGTGATAGTATGCATGTTCTTCACGTCAGCTCACATTCGCCCCACCTGACACTCATTCGTCATCCTGAGCGTTCGATCACTGAACCTGTTCATCAGCGAGATAGCGCTACCAATAGCACGTGGGCATAGCGACAGTGCCGGTTATGATGGGTAGTTAATCGTCGTGCCAGTGGTGCTGGACTTCGGCACGGTATGGGTTTGAGAAGCCTCGACAAGTCGGTTTACTGGCGTTTTCGCAGAGTTGTGAGGACAAGCCTGACGCGATTTCGTAACACACTTGTTGCGCATACGTTGCACACTAGAACTGGCTGAAAATGCCACAGCCCTCGGTAACCGAGGGCTGTGGCTCGCCCTTTGGTGGCAGCGACGAGCGTTTCGCCAACGAACCGTCATTTATTGACGGGTGTTTGTCTCGAGCTGGTCGCTGAACATTCTTTGGCGCCAATAATATTGACGCCCAAGGCCTGCAGATATTTGGCGCCATCATTTAAGTTTACGTAAGTTATTGTTTTATATGGATTTTTCAAAAAATTTCAGGCTTGACAATTTATTTACACGCCAGTGATAGCACTCGGCTTGCACTGCCGGAGTTTCGACACCTAGTATCACCTCGCCGTACCGATGCCGCCCCAGAGTCGGCACTGACAAAACGCGACCAGACCGGCCGCACAAGATCGACACTGCCTTGCGTACATCACCGTTTCGGTACCCCACGGTGCTGGACGAGACGTGTACCTGATTTATTTTGCTCCGATGCGATGTTTATACGACGTCCGGACTGAACCTTGGCGCAACAGCTTGTCCAAGGTCAGCTTCGCAGGATGTGCCGATAGGCGTTGCACTGGTTGTTGCTGCATACCAAAGACTCTGGAGATTTGCATGAAAGCGATTGTCACCGGCGTAACCGGCCAGGATGGAGCGTATCTGACGCAGCTGTTGCTGGAAAAAGGCTACACCGTCTACGGGACCTACCGACGCACCAGTTCGGTGAACTTCTGGCGCCTGGAAGAGCTTGGTGTCGCGACCCATGCCAACCTGCACCTGGTCGAGTACGACCTGACCGACCTGTCGGCCAGCATTCGCCTGCTGCAGAACACCGAAGCCACCGAGGTCTACAACCTGGCGGCGCAGAGTTTCGTCGGCGTGTCGTTCGAACAGCCGCTGACCACGGCCGAGATCACCGGGGTAGGGGTGGTCAACCTGCTCGAAGCGATCCGCATCGTCAACCCGAAGATCCGCTTCTACCAGGCGTCCACTTCCGAGATGTTCGGCAAGGTGCAGGCAATTCCGCAGATCGAGAGCACGCCGTTCTATCCGCGCAGCCCCTACGGTGTCGCCAAGCTCTACGCCCACTGGATGACCATCAACTACCGCGAGTCCTACGGGTTGTTCGCCACCAGCGGCATCCTCTTCAACCACGAGTCGCCCCTGCGCGGCCGGGAGTTCGTGACCCGCAAGATCACCGACAGCGTGGCCAAGATCAAACTGGGCAAGCTCGACGTGCTCGAACTGGGCAACCTCGACGCCAAGCGCGACTGGGGTTTCGCCAAGGAATACGTGGAAGGCATGTGGCGCATGCTGCAGGCCGACGAGCCGGACACCTTCGTGCTGGCCACCAACCGTACCGAAACCGTGCGCGACTTCGTCAGCATGGCGTTCAAGGCTGTAGACATCAGCCTGGACTGGTCGGGCAAGGATGATTCGGAATGCGGCACCTGCCGCGCGACCGGCAAGGTGCTGGTCAAGGTCAACCCGATGTTCCACCGTCCAGCCGAAGTCGATCTGCTGATCGGCGACCCGGCCAAGGCGCGTGAAGTGCTGGGTTGGCAGCCGCAGACCAGCCTCGAAGAGCTGTGCCGGATGATGGTCGAGGCAGATCTGCGACGCAACGAAATCGGCTTTTCTTTCTAGGCGCCCTTGGCGTCTACCCGAATTACGGCAGTGGGAATAGATATGAATAAACAACAGTGGATGGCATGCCTGGCGCTGGCGCCTTGGCCCTTGAGCGCTTGGGCGTTGGAACCGGCAAAGGTCGAGCTTGGTCCCGTGAACTTCACTCCGACACTGGAGATAAGCGAACGCTACGACGACAACTTTCGTGCAGTGGATCGCAATGAGGACGCAGCGTGGATCACCTCGGTCAAGCCGACCCTGTTGTTTACCCGCGAAACCCGTAACACCGGTTACAAATTTCGGTATTCGGCCGACAGCCAGACCTACCTGGACCACGCCGACGCCAGCCACATCGACCACGATGCCGAGCTGAACGGCATCTGGGCATTCGATTCGCGCAACCGCCTGGACGCCTCGCTCGATTACAAGCGCGGCGAAGAGACCGTCGACTCCGCCGACGAGCGTGAAAACGACAAGTACACCCGCCAGGGTGGTCGCTTGAAGTACACCTTCGGCGCGCTCAGCGCCATGAACCAGATCGAACTGGGTGGCGGCTACCGTCAGCAGCGCTATCGCAATGCCAACGGCATCAACGACGACAAGGAATACGACGCCACCAGCGTCAGCGGTACCTGGTTCCATCGTCTGGGCGGCAGCACCCGCGCCCTGGTCCAGCTGGACCACGTCGACTACGACTACCTGGACTTCGAC